>Ga0073936_10003708_pt1 | contig 21668 bp, 22 predicted proteins | sample AliMusrvi5mmetaG_FD_87041 | JGI IMG/M metagenome (GOLD analysis project Ga0073936, IMG submission 87041) | Freshwater lake bacterial and archeal communities from Alinen Mustajarvi, Finland, to study Microbial Dark Matter (Phase II) - Alinen... | ecosystem: Environmental > Aquatic > Freshwater >... | reverse complement strand
GCTCATGCTGCTTTCGGGGTTGCGGGTAACGCCTGATAGACCACGGCTGGAGTCAGGTTGCCGAGCTTCTCATGGGGCCGCCTGTTGTTGTAGCGGTCGAACCCTTCTGCAAGGCTCTCGCGCAAGCCTGGCAGGGTGCCGTGCTCAAACAGGTAGATGCGCTCGTATTTCACGCTCCTCCAAAGCCGTTCAATGAAGACGTTGTCCATCCAGCGCCCTTTGCCGTCCATGCTGATTTTCACTCCCAGTTCCGTCAGGCGGCCCGTCCATTCCGCAGAGGTGAACTGGCAGCCCTGGTCGGTATTGAAGATCTCGGGGACCTTGCCGGTGGAGCCCAGCGCCATCTCCAGGGCCTCCAGGCAAAGGTCGGTTCCCATGGTGTTGGAAAGCGCCCAGCCCAGCACCTTGCGCGACTTCCAGTCCATCACCGCGCACAGGTAGGCGTGGCCTCTGGGCATTGGCACGTAGTGATGTCGGCGCACCATACCTGGTCGGGCCGGTCGATGGCAAGGTTCCTCAGCAGGTAGGGGTATTTGTGGTGCCCGTCGTCCGGAATGCTGGTCCGGGGCTTGCACCAGATCGTCTCCTGGCCCATTTCCCGGCGCAGCCGTGCAACCCGTTTGCGATCCGTCCTGATGTCGTAATCGCGTGCCAGCACCGTCACCAAACGGCGACTCCCAAGGCACGGATCGATCATGTAGACCTCGTCCAACAGCCGTTTGATACGGATGTCCTCCGGGTCCTCTTCCACGGGTTTGTAGGTCACCGTTGAGCGCGCCACTTCTAACAACTTGCATTGATGTCTCATGCTGATTTCGGGATGATTTTTGTCCACCAACTCGACCCGTTCCCTCACAGACCGAGTTGTTTGGACTTTTTTGTTTTTAACCGTCTCATAATAAAAGGGACATATAATGCGGCTGTGTAAATGGTTGATGGCTTTCGGAAGAAGCCCCGGATGACCTGTGGTAATTGTTGGAGCTTGCGCATATGCGAGATCACGATCTTCTTCATTTCCTCCTTGCTGCTGTATACTCGTTTCCCCAGCCCGTGGTTCTTGAGATTGTTCCAGACGAGTTCATCGGGGTTGAGGTCCGGGCTGTATCCGGGCAGCAGGAAGAGCCTGATCCTTCCTGCTTGCGCCTCAATCCATTCGCGGACCATCTTGGCCTTGTGGCTGGGATGACCGTCGACTATTAGATATACCGGCTTGGTTGCACCGATAAGGAGCCGCTTCATGAAATCAATGAATGTTCCGGCACCCACGCTTCCTTCCACAATCATAAAGCGAAGTGCCCCCCTGGCGCTTACTGCGCTAATGATGTTGAATCCGAACCGCGCCCCGGTGCTGCTCACCACCGGAGTCTTTCCTTTGGGTGCCCAGGTCGTGCCACTGTGATGATCCGAGCGAACCCCCGCCTCATCTCCAAAAAAGACCTCCGCGCCGTTCTTTGCCGCCATTCTCTTGATCTTCGGATAATCGCACTTGAGCCATGCCTCAAGCGCCTCGGGATTCTGCTGATAGGCGCGCCACAGTGGTTTCTGCGCGCTCAAACCCAATTGATCCAGAAGGCGGTTGACCGATGCCTTGCTCAACGCGATTGCGAACTTGTCGTTGATGAGCTTGCGTATCATGTCGATGGTCCAAAGGGCGAAAGCAAACTTCATCTGCAACGGATTTTTCATGGCGACCACGCGGTAGACCCAAGCCATCGCCTTGCCGTTGAGCTTCCGACGCCTTCCGCCTCGCTTCTTGGCCTTCAAGGCGTCCCATCCGCCGCTGCGGTACAGAGCGAGCCAATCGTAGATGGTGGTTCGATTGATTCCCAGCCCCATCGCCACGACCTCTGGACTCGTGCCGCTCTGAACTTGAAGGACGCCCTGCTTGCGCAGCTCGCTCAGAGCTTTGTGATCCAACCGCCGACAATCTGTCTCACGAACTTTCTTCACGCGCAGATTTTACCATGTCCCTATTATTTTGCAACGATTAATAAGAATTTCGGCAAAACCCGAAAAACTATTACGATCAAAACAATAACTTAGTAGAACTAAGCCGCTTGCCGCTGCTAAAATAAGCAACCCTTTCGGCATGGGAGGCCTGAGGGAAGCCCGGTCGCACGACACTTCAAGCGCGACCGGGGGAACAAGGGCTGCCATGAGGAATTTTCCCCAATTGGGGAATCCGTGGCGGCCCAAACATTTTCCAATGACCCACAACAACCCCACAAACCTACAACCAAACCATGAAAACCACCATCAAGGACAACGTCCTGCACATTGAAATCCCGCTGCACACCCCGCGTCCCTCTGCCTCCGGCAAGACGCTCACGGTCGCCAGCTCAAACGGCAACCAGCCCACCGAGGTCAAAATCGACGGCCAGCCCGTGATCGTGGGCCTCAATGCCTATATCAAGCCCGGGAAGTAAGGGCCGCGGGAACAGCCGATAGGGGCCGGACAAGCCTGACGCACCAGACGGGTCCGACCCGCTTCCACGAATAGCCAATAACATCCAACCTCTAACCCAATCATGATCACCATCCAAGTATCCGCCATCCAGGCCGCCCGCAAGCTCCTCACCCGGATCCACTTCGAGCGGCTCAAGCTGCCGGTTCTCAACCATGCGCTCGCCACCGTGGACGCCGCCGGGCTCACCCTGGCCGTCACCGATCTCGACCACTGGCTGGAAACCCGGCTGCCAGCCACCTTCGACCGCACGTTGTCCGGAAGCGCCCGCTTCCTCATTCCCGCCGCAGCCCTCGCAGCCGCGGCCAGCGGCGACAAGGGCAGCACCGTGCAATTCGAGTGCCCATCCACCCCCGATCCGAACAGGACCCTGCTCAAGCTAACCGTCACCTGTGGCGGGATGCCGGTGCAAACCGTCTATCAACCCGATTCGGCGGCCGACTTCCCCGTACGCCCGACGGTCAAAGGTCAAATTACAACCGTGCCCAAGGAGACCCTGCGGGCCCTGCAGACGGTGGCGGTCTGTGCTTCCACCGATACCACCCGCTCCGTCCTCAACGGCGTGCTGTTTCTGGCAGATGCCACTGTCCCCGAAACCCAGCGGCTGGCGCTGATCTCACGGCTGCGGTCCCTGGATGGCAAGGGCAACTCCGTGCGGCTCACCTGGGACAAGCCAGGCCACCTCACGCTGACACTCCGGGACTCCGATGCCACCGCCGCCCGCATCGACGCCCCTGTCGTCACCACGGGCCAGCCACCGGTCATTGCGTTGGCCCGGCGTATCTGGCGGACGCCCTCGCCATCGGCTCCACCCTGCGTCTCATCGACGGGCTGAGCCCTGGCATGGCGGTGGATCCATCCTCGGGCAACTTCTGCGTGCTCATGCCCTGCCGCTGCGTTGCGGAGGATGCGCCAGAAGCTGCCGTTGGAAACGCATCGGCCCCGGCCGTCGCTGCGTAAAAGCCGGTCATTGAAGAGCGATTTGGACCAAGCCCTCCCGCCAGTCCCATCGGGGATCGGCGGGAGGGGATCGGGATAACCACTGGGCCGTTTTTTAGCTCAGAGCTAAAACCTCGAAGCTCTGTTGCCATTGTACTGCCGCCGTAATTGCAGCCAGCCTCATTAAATCGCACCTTAGTGTTTGACTCCACCTACGTTCTTGCAAAGGTGCCCCATGGATTTGGTAACGCCGCTATGGTCGGCTCTGGCGGGCGCTTGCCTGATGCTGGCACTAATGCAACTGGTGGTCTGGTGCATGAACCGGCACTTGTGGGCGAATCTGTGGTTTTCCCTCACGGTGCTCGGCGTGTTCGGCTTGACGATCTGTGAATTGATCACCATGCGGGCACAGGAGATCGGCGTTTATGAACAAGCCGGGCGGTGGATCCACTTGATCTACCTTTTCGTCACCTTGGGCATTCTGGGATTTGTGCATGCCAACTTCGGCACCGGCAGGCGCTGGCTTTTCGGACTGGCCCTCGGTTTGCGCATGCTGGCGGTGGTGGCGAATTTCACGACGGGGGCGAACCTGCATGTCATCGCGGTTCATAGTCTCAGGAAAATGGCGTTTCTGGGAGGGCATGTCACGGTGCTTGGGGAGTGGCAAAGCAACCCATGGTTGCGCTTGGGCCTCCTCGCATCGCTGGTATTGCTCGCCTACGTGGTTGATGCGTCATGGCGTTTGTGGCGGATAGCGACTCCGGATGCCCGTCGCCGGGCGATTGTTCTGGGCGGAACCCTGGCGTTTTTCATCATCCTGGCACCCGCGCTACCGGCACTGGTCGTGGTGGGGGTGCTGAGGATTCCACCAAACGCAAGTTTGCCCTTCCTCGGCATGCTCCTGGCGATGAGTTATGAACTGAGTCGGGAGGTCCTGAAAGCCGCGCGAATGTCAGCCGACCTCACAATCAGCCAACAACGCCTGAGTCTCGCCGCCGCCGCCGCGCACCTGGCCTTGTGGGAATGGGACGTTCCCAGTGGGAAAATATGGGTCTCCAACGAAGGGCGCTCGCTCTATGGGGTTTCGCCAATGGGCGACATTGATCTCGGAACTTTCGTGGCCACGCTGCATGAGGAGGATCGCGCGGAGGTCTGCCGCGCGATGGACGAAGCGTTGGCCGGGTCCAAACCCTACGCGGCGGAATATCGGATCGTTTTGCCGGACACTTCGATTCGCTGGATTTCCGCGATGGGCCGGGTGGATCGAGACCCTCACGGCCGTGCGTTCCGGATGCGCGGGGTTTCCATGGATTTCACCAAACGCAAGCAGGCTGAAATCCAAACGGACCGTCAGCGCCAGGAATTGGCCCACCTTTCCCGTGTGAGTGTGCTTGGAGAAATGGCTGGCGCTCTGGCACACGAGCTGAACCAACCGCTTGCCGCCATGCTCAGCAATTCCCAGGTTGGCCGCCGCAGTCTCAATGTGGAAATTCCCAACCTCTTGGAAATGGCGGAAATCTTCGATGACATCACGGCCGACGCGAAGCGTGCGGGCGGCATTATCCACGGCATGAGGGCCATGTTGAAAAAAGACGCAGCTCTGGAAACCTCATCCGTACACCTCAACGATGCCGTGAACCAGGTACTGCTTCTGCTTCAAAGCGAGATCATCGGCCGGAAGCTGGAGGTGACTTTGCAGCTTGCCGAATCCCTGCCTCCGGCTCGGGTCAATCACGTGGAATTCCAACAGGTGCTCATCAATCTGGTGATCAACGGCATGGACGCGATGACCGCGGAACCGAATCGTCGCTGCCTGAACATCGCCACTTCGCTGCATAACGGCACTTTGGTTGTCTCAGTGCGGGATTCCGGGCCAGGAATCCCCGCTGCAATCCTGTCCCGCGTGTTCGACCCGTTTTTCTCCACAAAATCTGCCGGCCTTGGCCTCGGCCTCTCGATCAGCCGCAGCATCATTGAGCGCTTCGGCGGGCAGTTGCTGGCGGAGAACCATGCGGATGGAGGCGCTGTTTTCTGGATGGTGCTGCCAGTGGAGGCTTCGTGAAAGCACTTGCGATCAGGGGGCGTCAGGTATCTACTAGCTGGTCAACGTCATGAGCGCAGCCACCCCAACCTTCTTTATCGTGGACGACGACGCCTCCGTGTTACGGAGCCTCTCGCGAATGGTTGCCCATGCAGGGTATGAAGCCCGTGCCTATTCCTCAGCCGAGGAGTTTCTCGCATCGCTGGCCGAGCCAATGCGGCATCCAGCTTGCTTGGTGCTGGATCTCAGCATGCCCGGTCTCGGTGGTTTGGAATTGCAGCGTGAACTTTCAGGTGGCCAGGCATCCTGCCCGGTCGTCTTCATCAGTGGCAATGGCAGCATCCCCTCCACCGTAACGGCCATGAAGCAGGGTGCGGTGACATTTCTATCAAAACCATTCGATCAGGATGACCTGCTTGAGGCCATTGCCGAGGCCTTGGAACAACACCGCAAGGAATTGGCCAGTGGAAACCACATCCAGCACATTCGCGAGCGCATCGGAAAGCTGACCGAACGCGAGAGGGAGGTCATGGCCTGGGTGATTACAGGGGCGCTGAACAAACAAATCGCCTCGCAATTGAGTATCGTCGAAAAGACCGTGAAAGTCCACCGCGCCCGCGCCATGGAGAAAATGCAGGTGGTATCGGCGGCCGAGTTGGTGTGGCTTTGCGCGGCGGCAGGTTTTGCAGCAGCAAAAACCTAAAGCGCCGGTATTGGCCTAAGGTCCAATAGCCGAACCGTTCGGTTCCTGCCACCTTGCCGAACACCGATGGTTTCAATCCCCCCCACCATCCCCTCCAGATAATCCATCATAACAACCGAAAACAACACCATGAAACTAAAACCATGCCTCAACGGCCTGTCGCTGCTCACGGCGGTCGGGGCGCTGCTTGGCGCAGTCGCTCCCGTCCATGCCGCGGACAAAAAACCTAACATCATCACCATCGTCTCCGACGACTTCGGCTACGGCGACGCGGGTTGCTATGGCGGCGGCGAGGGACGCGGCATGCCCACCCCCAGTCTCGACCGCATCTCGAACGAAGGCATGACCTTTTTCTCGTTCTATGCACAGCCGAGTTGCACGGCTGGACGCGCCGCCATGCTCACCGGGCGCTTCCCGAACCGCAGTGGCATGACCACCGTGGCCTTCCAAGGCCAAGGGGGGGGCTTGCCCGCCGCGGAATGGACCACTGCCTCGGTGCTCAAGACGGCCGGTTACAAGACCTTCTTCACCGGCAAATGGCACCTCGGCGAGGCCGACTACGCGATGCCCACCGCGCATGGCTTCGACGAAATGAAGTATTGCGGCCTCTATCACTTGAATGCCTACACCTACGGCGACCCGGAATGGTTTCCGGACATGCCGGAATCGCTCCGCGCCATGTTCAACAAAGTGACCAAGGGCATGCTGTCCGGCAATGCCGGGGAGAGTCCCCACGAGGAGTTCAAGGTCAACGGCCAGTATGTCGATACGCCGGACAAGGGCATTGTCGGCATTCCCTATCTCGATGCCTATATCGAAAAAGCAGCCCTCGAGTACCTCGACCACAACGCCAAGTCTGACAAACCCTTCTACATGTCCATCAACTTCATGAAGGTCCACCAACCGAATCTGCCGCACCCTGACTTCGTTCATAAATCCATATCGAGGAGCAAATATGCCGATTCCGTCGTGGAAAACGACACGCGTATCGGTCACATCATGGACAAAATCCGCGCTCTGGGTCTGGATGACGGCAACACCTTGGTCATATGGACCACCGACAACGGAGCTTGGCAGGATGTTTATCCGGATTGCGGTTACACGCCGTTCCGCGGCACCAAGGGCACGGATCGTGAAGGTGGCAACCGCGTCCCCGCGTTGGCGTGGATGCCCGGTAAGATCAAGGCCGACACGAAGAGCCACGACATCGTCGGCGGTCTGGATTTCATGGCCACCTTCGCTGCGCTCGGCGGCGTGAAATTGCCGGAGAAGGACCGCGAGGGCAAACCGATGGTCTTCGATAGTTTCGACATGTCGCCGCTGCTCCTCGGCACCGGCAAGTGCGCGCGCGAATCCTGGGACTATTTCACCGAGAACGAACTGGCGCCAGGGGCGGTCCGCTGGCACCAGTTCAAGTTTGTTTTCAACCTGCGCGGCGATGGCGGCGCGCAAACCGGTGGGCTATCGGTGGACAGCAACCTCGGTTGGAAGGGGCCCGACAAGTATGTCGCGGTTGTTCCGGAAATTTACGATATCCTCGCCGATCCGCAGGAGCGCTACGACATCACCATGAACGGTTTCACTGAACATACTTGGATCGCTCCGATTATAAGCGTGGAAATTGAACGGGTGATGAAGACTTTCCTAGAATATCCGCCGCGCAAGCTACAGAGCGATTCTTACTCCGGGCCCATCACCATCACCAACTTCCAGAAGTTCGAATGGCTACGGGATCAACTCAAGAAAGACGGCCTCAAACTGACGTTGCCCACGGGTAACTGACTTCCGCTCGTGAAACGCGCGGGCCGTCTCCTCAGCGGGACGACCCGCGAATTCACCAGCGAGAAACCAGTCAACGCAATACCCAACACAACTCGCCTTAGTTGAACAGTCTTACAAGTAGTTCGATCACCCTCCTTTGCCTGATCAGCGGCTTTTTGCTCGGCCGGTGGCTGCAACAGCGGTTGCCGGATCAGCATCTTTCCAGCGAATCGCAAAACACAGTCAAGCTGGGTGCCGGCATGGTCGCCACGATGTCCGCGCTGGTTCTGGGCTTGCTGGTCAGCTCGGCCAAAAGCTCGTTTGACACAGTCAACATCGCCATCGCCCAGAACGGTGCCCGCATCATTCAGCTCGACCATTTGCTGGGCCAGTACGGCCCGGAAACCCGCGCCATGCGTGACCAGCTCAAAGCCTCCTTGGTCGAACGTGTGGGCAAAGTCTGGAATCAGGCAGCGCCGGGAGCGTCGGGCTTGCATGCCGTGGAAAAGTCCACCGCCATGATGGATCTGCAATCCGTCCTCGGCACGCTGACGCCGCAGAACGAGCTGCAGAAATCCGTGCTCAACCAAGCCAGGCAAGTCAGTGACGAGATCTGGCAGAGCCGTCTGTTGCTCATCGAAGAACAGCAGGAGCCGGTGCCGACGGTGTTTCTCGTGTTGCTGGTGTTTTGGCTGGCTCTGTTGTTCCTGAGCTTCGGCCTGTTCGCGCCGGGCAACTCCACGGTATTCTCGGTGCTGCTGGTCTGTGCGTTTTCGGTGTCTTCCGCGGTGTTTTTGATTCTTGAGATGAGCCATCCGCTCGACGGTTTCATCAAGGTATCGAGCGCACCTTTGCTCAAAGCAATTCAATTGATCGGTCATTGACCTCAATATGAAAATCCCGTGTGAAAATATCAGTAATCAGTATTTCGGCATGGCTACGCAGCAACATACCAGTTATTGGTTGCCGTATTCCGAGATGCTTCTAACATTCCAATCCCGCCGCCTTCAGTCCATACCACCACACACCATGAAAACAAACACGCTGATTCGTTTCACCCTCCCGCTTGCCCTGGCCTATGCCATCGGCACCTGTGGCATCCTCCAAGCCGCCGAGCCCGAAGCCCAGCAAGCGGCAATCCACAAGACCGCGGAGGCCTTTATAGAGGCCTTTCACAAGGGCGACGCCAAAGCCGTAGCCGCCTTTTGGACGAGCGACGGCGATTACATCGATGACACCGGACGCGTGCTCAAGGGTCGCGAGGCGATTGAAAAATCCTTTGCGGAACTCTTCGCCGCCAACAAGGGCCTGAAGCTGCGCATCGAAGTCGCCTCGCTCAAATTCCCGACGCCCGACACCGCCATCGAGGACGGCACCTCGGCGGTGCTCCCACCCGATGGCTCGGCCCCGAGTCGTGCCCGCTATACCAACATGTTTGTCAAACAGAACGACAAGTGGCTGCTTGAGAGCGTGCGCGAGTCGCCCGATCCGGGCCCGAGCAATTATGAGTACCTTCGCGGGCTGGAATGGGCCATCGGTGAGTGGGTGGATGAAGCGCCCGCCAACGCCCTCGCCGGCGAAGTCGGCTACGTCTGCTTTACTTGGGCTCCGGGTCAGAATTTCATCATTTCCACGCGCACCGTGGACTACAAAGACGACAGCCAGGTGCAAGCGACGCAGTGGATCGGATGGGATGCTGCGGCCAAGCAAATCCGCTCCTGGAGTTTTCAGGCCGACGGCGGCTCGGGCCAGAGCAGCTGGACCAAGGACGGCAACAAGTGGGTTATCAAGACCGAGTCGATCCTCGCGGATGGTGGCAAGGTCACAGCGACCAACATCGTCACGCCGGGGGATGGTAACACGCTCATCTGGCAGACCACGGAGCAGAAAGTCAACGGCCAGGTGCTGCCGGACACCAAGGAAGTGAAAATGAAACGCGTCGATTGAGCGCGCCGTCCCAGCCTTAATGATCTAACAACAAACAAACCACGATCACTACCATGAAAACCAAAGCACTCATTATTACCACCGCCACCGGCGCGGCGTTCGCACTCATGACTTCCGGGGCCTGCGCCTACGGCTGTTCCCGCTCTTGCAGTGCCTCCACCCGCGGAGGTGGCAGTGTCTCCCACACCAGCGCCTCCGCCGGCGGTTACGGCGGTTACGCCCACGGCGGATCCACCACGGTCACCGGCAAGGAGGGAGACTCGTATAGCACCGCCCACGCCAGTGCAGTCGGTGCTGGCGGCAGCGCCTATCATGGAGCCGCATATAGCGGAGCCGGCTACGGGGGGGCCGCCTATCACGGAACCACCTCCTCTGCCGCTGTGTACCATGCGGGCGGCTATGGCGCGGTGAGCTATGGAGGCTGCTACAGCACCGGCATGGGAGTGGGCGTCGTTGCCACTGAGCCAGTGTACGCGCCCCCAGTCGCCGCGGTCGCGGTTTATCAACCACCGGTGGTTGCCGCGGCTGCCGTCTATCATCCCTACACCCCATACGCCGCCGGTGTCTATCATCGCACTGTGGCATTCAGGAGGTGAGCAAGGGGGCATCTCCTGATCTCAGCCTTTCCCATCAATCCATCGCATCCAAACACTCCAATCCCCATGAAAATCAAAGCAACCCTCCTCTCGGCTCTTTGCCTCAGCAGCCTGCCCGCCATGGCCGGCACCGCCACTCCGTCCTTCACCCAGCCGATTTCGCCGCCCGCTGAGTCACCGTGGTCGTGCCGCGTGGCACTCTACGGCTGGGCTGAATCGCTCCAGGGCGACATGGGCGTCGCCGGCCGCACCGCCGACGTGGACCTGAGCTTCAACGACATCCTCAAACACATGGACATGGCCTTCATGGGTGCGCTGGAGCTTAGCCACGAGCGCTGGAGCATTATGGCCGATGTGATGTACGCCGATATCAGCGGCAGCAAAGACCGCGGGGGTGCCTATGTCAGGGTGGAGCAGCAGCAGTTCCTCGGCAACTTCATTGTGGCGTTCGAAGCGGTGAAAACCGACGGCTACAAATTTGATGTCTATGCCGGCGCGCGCGTCAACTCGATCAAGGCCACCTTGGATCTCAATGACCGCATTTCGCCCTTGTTTCACGGATCCAGTACCGAAACCTGGGTGGACCCGATCATCGGCGCGCGCTTTCAGGCTCAATTGCCTAACGACTTCTTCCTCCGCGCCGTTGGCGACGTGGGCGGCTTCGGCGTGTCGTCACAATTCACCTGGCAGGCGATGGCAGGCTTTGGCTACAGCTTCCATGAGTATGGAAATTTATTGCTAGGCTACCGCGCGCTCGGCACGGATTATACCAACGGCGGCTTCACCTACAACCTCATCGCCCATGGCCCAATCCTCGGCTACGAATTCCGCTTCTAACTCATTTAATCCATCTCACGAAACCATTAGGATCTAACAATAACAAACATCATGCTCTCACAACCCCTCATCACCGGCGGTATTGCCGCACTCAGCCTCGCAGCCCTCACCAGTTGCTCGGTGTTCGATGCCAAGCCCGCCGCCGACTCCGGCTTCAACCGCTCGACCGCCTCGTCGCCGACGCGCGCGGAGTTCCTGCAAAAGGCCTGGGTGTCCAAGGCCTATCGCGGCAAGCCGGTGAAGGACTACTTCTCCTCGGTCTATATCGCGCCGGTCAACACCCGCTACATCGAAAAGCAGAGTTGGTGGGAGAAGCAGACCAACGCGCGGCAGGGCGATTTGGCCAATGACACGCAGCAGTTTGCGCGAAGGATGCGCAGTCAATTCAATCAAGCCATTGCAAACTACCCTGGCGGCAGGATGCAACTCGCCAGCGGCCCCGGCCCGGGCGTGCTGGTGCTCGAACTGGCACTCGTCGAGTTGGTGCCGTCCAACGCCTATTGGAATGCGGGCGCCACGGCTGCTGGCTTCGTCGTTCCCGGTGCCGGTCTGCTCTCCGCCGCGGGTGCCGGCAGCATCGCCATTGAGGGCCGTGCCCGCGACGGTGCCACTAACAATGTGATCGCCACCTTCAAGGATCGCCGTGCGGACAAGATGGCGCCGGTCAACCTCGGCAGCTACACGTGGTATCACGGTGCCGAAGGCAACATTGCCGACTGGGCCGCGGAATTCGCCGAGTTGCTCAACACGCCGCCGGGTCACGTCGTCAAACGCCCCAGCCCGGTGACCCTCAAGCCTTGGTAATGCCCTCCCTGCACACCCTCACCCAACGCCCCGGGGGGCGCACAAATCCAACCGGAACAGGTGCCGCAGCCCAATATGAAGATACTCCGTTGGTTATCCATCGCAATTCTCGCTGTCGTCGTTCTGCTCGCTTTCGCGTGGGCCTTCGGCGCGATCTATTATGACGGACCTGCGCGGTGGCTCGCCGCGGCGCAAGCGGTGGCGGTGCTGGCGATGTTGATCTTCGTGCCGCGCTGGTGGTTCAAGCTCGCCGTTTTCGGCGCGTGGTTCACCCTGGTTTTAACATGGTGGCTGATGCTCAAGCCGACCAACCTCGCCCGTTGGCAACCCGATGTGGAGCAACTCGCCTGGGCCGAAATCAACGGCGACGATGTGACGCTCCATAACGTCCGCAATTGTGAGTACCGCAGCGAGGAGGATTACACGCCGCGCTGGGAAACCCGCAAAGTGCGCCTCTCACAAATCACTGGCATCGACATTGCGGTTACCTACTGGGGTTCCCCCTGGATGGCGCACCCGATCATCAGTTTTCAGTTCGCGGACGCGCCACCGCTGTGCTTTTCCATCGAGACGCGCAAGAAAGTCGGTCAAGACTATTCCGCCATCGGCGGCCTCTACCGGCAGTATGAATTGATCTACCTTGCCGCCGATGAAAGCGACGTCATCCGCCTGCGCACCAATTATCGCAAGGACGAGGCGGTGTATTTGTACCGCAGCGTCGCCACGCCCGCCCAGGCCCGCGAGCGCTTCAACGAGTACCTGCGCTCGCTCAATGACCTGCGCGCCAACCCCCGTTGGTACAACGCCATCACCACCAACTGCACCACCGCGATCCGCCAGCAGCATCCCACAGCTGAACGCATGCCGTGGGATTGGCGCCTGCTGGTCAACGGCAAAGGCGACGAACTCATGTACGAGCGCCGGGGCATCCTCACCGCCGGTTTGACCTTTGCCGAGTTAAAGCGCCGCGCCCTCATCAACCCGGCGGCCAAAGCCGCCAACAACGCGATGGACTTTTCCGCCGGCGTCCGCGAGGGTCGGCCTGGAATGTGAGCTTACGAGTTAATACAATCCAACTCGCTCTGTGAAATCCGTGTTCTCCATGCAATCAGTGGTATTTCAATGCCCCTGAGACACTCTCCATACTTCCCGTTCCGATGAAACTCCATCCATTCCTGCTCTTCCTCTGTGCCGCATTTGCCGTCAGCGCTTGCGTAAATACGCCCGTCACCCCGGACCAAGCCGAGACCCGTGCGGCGTCGACCTATCTGAAACAAGCGGAAGCCAAGTCCGCGCCCGCCGAACAGCGCGCCGCGCTCTATCTGCAGTCCGCAGCGGAGGCGGGTCCTTTGCTGGGATCCCGCAGTTCCGGCGCTAACGCCCGCCTCATTTACAACCAGGCCGCCACCGATCTGACCGTGTTGCTGCGCAGCGCCGAGCAGGGCCGCCTTTGGAACCACCCCCTAACCCTGACCTCCGGCACGACCACCTACCGACTGCGCTTTGCCAAAGCCTCCCGCGATGGCGTGTGGGATCACAACGAGTTTACCACCCTCGTGCCGGCCGCCACGGTGCCGGAAAAATCCATCCGCCGCAAAGACCGCCAGGACGGCTTCGGCGGCGCGCTCGTCGGCGTCCACAAGGCGCAGCCCTTGGAACCGTTCTCGCCCAAAATCGGCGTCACCGCGCCGGTCACCGCGTTGCTGGATTTCAAGGGCCACGACGCGACACTCACGCTGATCGATCCGACCACCAAGCCGAAGGCGAGCGTGGCCGGAGCAGAGAGGCTGTTAGATGCGGATTTCTCCGCGCCGCTGGCCTACTATCCGAACCAATCCGAGTACTGGAACGGCATCATGGGGGCGCTGCGGGTGAGCGCCTACATGGGAACCACCGGGCTCTACGAGGTACAACCCTACGATCACCAACGCATCCCGGTGATCTTCGTGCACGGCTTGATCTCCACGCCGAGGATGTGGCGCAATGTGATTAACGAATTGGAATTCGATCCGCTGCTGCGCCAGCGCTATCAATTCCTGGCCTTCGGCTATCCCACCGGCAATCCGCCCGCCTACTCGGCGCTTAGGTTCCGCGAGGAGCTGGCGAAATACTATCAAATCCACCCAGACGCCCTCCCATGTGTGCTGGTCGGTCACAGCATGGGCGGCATCCTGACGCGGATGCAAGTTACCACGCTGGATCGCCAAGCCTGGGACGTCATGGGCAAGGACAAGGCCGCCCGTTTCTTCGCCAATGTGCCGAATGACAGTCTCGTCGAGCAAGCCACGATCTTTCAAGAAAGCCCCCACGTGAGCCGTGCCGTGTTCATTTGCACCCCTCATCGCGGCAGTGAAATGGTTCTCGGCCGCATCGGCAAACTCGGCCGCAAGCTTATTTCGCTGCCCGCCGATCTGACCGGCACCATTACCGGGACGATGGGCAAAGCCGTGGCGATAATGACCGGTGACCCCAAGCACATGCCTAACAGCGTGGACGGACTCTCGCCAACCAATCCCTTGCTCAAGGTGCTCGACGCGCGCCCGATGAAAATTCCCTATCACACGATCGCCGGCGACCGCGGCAAGGGCGACACCCCGAACAGCTCCGATGGCATTGTGGCCTACTGGAGTTCTCATCTCAAGGGAGCTCGCTCCGAGTGCATCGTACCCGGTCCGCACGGTTCCTGCGAACTGCCCCAAACCATCGCCGAAGTGCGCCGCATCCTCGAGCTCAACCTCAAGGAAAGCGCTGGCCACACCACGCGCAGATAAGATCGTTATGCTCCGACCCAGCAACCTGTCTGTTTCTCCCCGCCGAACTAGCGAATACGTTATGACCCGACATGCGCATCTGTGGCAATCCTCGTGTGCCACAATGGCATGGCTTGCGGTGCTTGGCGGCGCTGACACGGCCTGCGGCCAGCAAACGGATGCATCTGCGCCCACCCGCCAGGAAGCTGCCGGCGAGGAGGCTGCCTTGTCCTCGGTTGAGCAAGGCAGTACTCCCATTGAAGGGACGTATGAGGAGCCGCGCGAATGGCGTCTTGAGCAACGACGCGAGGCGTTCAAGGACACCAAGGTCCAATTCGACCTGCGCACCATGTACATCAATCGCAACACGTTCAGTGGCGCCGAGAACGAAGCATGGGCCATCGGGGGCTGGGCCGGCGTGAAAACCGGTTACTTTCTCGACCACTTCGCGCTGGCAGCCACTGCCTACACATCCCAGCCGCTGTATGCCCCTGCCAACAAGGATGGCACCCAGTTGCTGGAGCCCGGGCAGGAAGAATATTCCGTCCTCGGCGAACTTTACGCCGATGTCCGCATCACCGACGACATGAACCTGTATGGGGGGCGCAAAGGATACGACACGCCGTATATCAACCGCAACGACACGCGCATGACGCCGAACACCTTCGAGGCGATCGCGTTGCAGGGCCGTGCGGAGCTGGGCGACAACGCGGGGACTCTGAAATACGGCGTCGGTTATTTCGACCAAATCAAGGAGCGCAATTCCGATGGTTTTGAGTCGATGGCGGTGGCTGCGGGCGCCACGGTGGATCGCGGTGTTTACACTGCCGGAGTCCTCTACCAAAACGGGAACTTCTCGCTTGGTGCGATCGACTATTACTGCCCTGATATCATCAATATCGGCTATCTTGAGGCCAAGATGGAATTTCCGCTTGGCGACGACTTGCATTTGCGACTGGCCGCGCAGTTCTCGGACCAGCGCAGTGTCGGGGAGGACCTGCTGACGGGCGGGAGTTTTTCAGCGCAGCAATTCGGCGTGAAGGCCGAGGTGCCGGTGGGCCGGGCGCTGTTCACAGCGGCGTACACGGCGACCCCTGGCAATGCCAACATGCAGAGCCCGTGGAGCGGGTATCCCGGCTACACCAGCGTGCAGATCCAGAACTTCAACCGTTACGGCGAGGATGCGTTGCTGCTGCGGGCGGGGTATAAGTTCGCGTGCATCGAGGGGCTCAGTGCGTATGCGCTCGGGGTGTTTGGCAGCACCCCGAATAAGGCCGGGCAGTATCGACAGGATGAGTGTGACCTCAATCTGCAGTGGACGGCACCCTCCGGCATGCTCAAGGGCCTGGCGCTGTGTCTGCGCTACGCTGTGGCCGAGCAACATGGCGGGAATGTGGACAACTACACCGACTTCCGCGTGATGTGCAACTACCTCCGCACGTTCTAACAACAATATCGGCCCGCGTTCAGCGAACCCGATGCCCGCCATGCCCGAAAACCCCTTCGTCAGCACGCGCCTTGCGGTATTCTCAATCTACTTGCGTATGGAAACAAACCCCTTGCCGCCCGCCAACACGAGCGCAATCATGCAAAGTCACGCATCGGGGTCCGCGTGAACACGACCTCGGCACGATATGCATGTGCATGCGTGCCGCGTGGAACCGGTGCATAGGAATGGCAGCATCTCCCCGGTCGCAGAGTTGGTATGGCTTTGTGCGGCGGCAGGCTTTTGAAGCTGCAGCGACCTAAAGCGCCGGTATTGGCCTAAGGTCCAATAGCCGAACCGTTCGAATCCTGCCACCTTGCCGAACACCGATGGTTTCATCACGTCCCACCATATTTGTCATTGACGACGACGCGAGTCTCCGCAGGGCGCTTGGCCGCGTGATGGCCTCCGCGGGGTTTGCCTGTGAAGTCTTCGAATCCGCGGATCAGTTCCATGCCGGCGCGGACCTCGCGAAATCGGGCTGCATCGTGGCGGATATGACCCTCACCGGCATGAGCAGTCTGAATTTGAAACACCGGCTCAACGCCGACCATCACGCCCTCCCCGTGATCTTCATCACCGCCATGGACACCGAGGAAATGCGAGCTGCCGCCCATAAATCAGGGGCGGCCGGTTTCTTCCGAAAGCCCGTGGACACCCAGGCCCTGCTGGACGCCATCGATTGGGCGCTCCATGAAACACCGAGCACCCCGACTTCCGGCACGCGGCCGAATTGCGGAGGTGCCGCCTAACATGCAATCGAACGATTTGCCGCTAAAATTCCACCCAAACAACAACCATGAAATATAAGACCAGCAATTATTGCCTGTCGCTGTTGACGGCCGGAGCCGCGCTGCTAGGTGCGATTCCTGCCGCCCACGCCGCGGACAAGAAACCCAACATCGTCGTCATCTTCGGTGACGATATCGGCATGTGGAACATCAGCGCCTACAGTCACGGCATGATGGGCTTCAAGACGCCTAACATCGACCGCATCGCCAAGGAGGGCGCGATCTTCAGCGACCTTTACGGCCAGCAATCCTGCACCGCCGGTCGCGCCGCATTCATCACCGGCCAGAGCTGCTTCCGCACGGGGCTGCTCAAGGTCGGCTTGCCGGGCGCGAAGGAAGGACTTTCGGAAAAGGATCCGACGATCGCCGAGTTGCTCAAGCCGCAGGGATACGCCACCGGTCAGTTCGGCAAGAACCACGTCGGTGACCGCAATGAATTCCTGCCGACGGTTCACGGGTTCGACGAGTTCTTCGGCAATCTCTATCACCTAAATGCCGAGGAGGAACCGGAGAATCCCGACTACCCCAAGATTCCCGGATTCAAGGAGAAGTTCGGCCCGCGCGGCGTGATGAAATGCAAGTCCAGCGACAAGGACGATCCGACCGAAGACCCGCGCTTTGGCCGGGTTGGCAGACAAACCATTGAGGATACCGGCCCGCTCACCAAGAAACGGATGGAAACAGTGGACGAGGAATTCCTTGGCGCCGCCAAGGATTTCATCAACCGCAACGCGCAAGCCAAGAAGCCGTTCTTCTGCTGGTTCAACTCGACGCGCATGCACATCCACACCCACCTCAAAGCCGAGTCGGCGGGTAAAACGGGCCTGGGCATTGCGGCTGATGGGATGGTCGAGCACGACGCGATGGTCGGCGAGATCCTCAAACAACTTGACGATCTCGGCATCGCCGACAACACCATCGTGCTCTATACCACCGACAACGGAGCCGAGGAATTTTCCTGGCCCGATGGGGGCACCACACCGTTCCATGGCGAAAAGAACTCAAGTTGGGAAGGCGGCTACCGCGTTCCGGGAATGATGCGCTGGCCGGGCGTCATCAAGCCGGGCACCGAGATCAACGCCATCGTGTCGCACGAGGACTGGTTGCCCACTCTGGTGGCCGCCGCCGGCGAACCGAACATCAAGGAGAAACTGCTAACCGGATATGAAGCCGCTGGCAAATCCTTCAAAGTCCACCTTGATGGCTACGACCAGGGCCCGTTCCTAGCAGGCAAAGCGGAGGATCCCCGCAAGGAGTTCTTCTATTGGACCGACGACGGCAATCTCGCCGCTGTGCGTTACGAGCGCTGGAAACTGCTGTTCCTGGAACAACGCGCCCAAGGCTTCAAGGTGTGGTCCGAACCTCTGGTGCCACTGCGTGTGCCGTTGATCGAGGACCTCCGTGCCGACCCGTTTGAACGCGCCGTGGACAGCGCTGAAGGTTATGGCAACTATATCCTCAATCACGCGTTCCTCGCCGTGCCATGCCAGGCCTTCGTCGGCAAACACCTGCAATCCTACCTCGCTTATCCGCCACGCCAGAAAGCGGGCAGCTTCTCCCTCGACCAGGTCCTGCAAAAACTCCAGGAATCCGGCGGTAGCGGCAAACATTAACATCGCCATGGTCGACTACAATTCATAACGCCAATTCGACGGGCGGTTCGCAAGAACCGCCCGCCATCGGCGGTTGAATCAGTAATCTGAATTCAGCAAACAGGCCGGTCCTTTTGCGGCCTGCGAATATAGCAACAATTCGGTTTCGATGAACCAGCTCAGCCACAAAATCAAAGAAGAGTTCTTTGCGTTGCTACCGCCGACGATCTTTTTTTTCGTGGCGCTGCATATTGTCGCGTTCGTTCGCGTATTGATGCTGAAGGAAACTGGAATATCACCACTGGCATCGGTTTCGGTGGCGGTTGCAGCGCTCATTCTGGGCAAAGCGGTGTTGCTCGCGGACATGCTGCCGCTCATCAATCGCTTTCCCGACAAGCCGCTCATCTACAACGTCGCCTGGAAGACCTTGGTCTATCTGATACTGGCCTCCATCATCCATTATCTGGAACATCTGGTTGAATTCTCGCGGCAGGCCGGCAGCTTGGCCGCCGGCAATGAGAAACTTCTGGCGGAAATCGTCTGGCCTCATTTCTGGGCGATCCAGATTATCCTGCTGGTGCTGATCCTCACTTATTGCATGATGCACGAACTATCCCGCGTGATCGGCAGGGATAAGATTCTGCAGATCTTCTTCGGACCGATGGCGCCTCCCCGCCTTTGAGCACCGCGCCAATGCCAAGGCCCACGACTTCCTCGTTATCGACAATCTGACTCGCCATCGAATGAACCAAACAAGAACAATGAAATCCATCCAGACATCATCACTAACTGCACTTGCGCTCGTCGCAACCTCACTGTGGCCGCTCGCTGCGGCGGAAACCAACGCCGATCAACTGCTGCGCCAGATGTCGGCGAGACTCGCAGCCGCGCAAAGTTTCACGTTTGAGGCGACGCGCGAACTCGATCCGGCCTTGGTCGAGGGGCTTAGCGTGCCGGAGAAGGCCAACATCGCCGTTGCCGTGCAGCGGCCCAATAGAATAGCCGCCAGCGCCAAGAGCAATCTCGGCGTGCGGCGCTTCATCGCCGACGGGCGCTCCCTCGCAATCGTCGATGAAAAGAATAACCTCTACTCGCGGGTGCCGATGCGCACGACCATCGACGGACTCGTCGAGCAACTTGACCAGAACTACGGATTCATGCCACCACTCGCCGAATTCGCACTCAGTGATCCTTACAAGGAATTCCGACGCCAGGCAAAAACAGTCACTTATGTCGGGCTGGCCAAGACTTCAGGGGGCTTCCTCGGCTTGGGGGGTGTCGAGTGCCATCGCCTGGCGCTCAAAGGCAAGGAGGCCGATGCGGAGTTGTGGATCGCGGTGAGTGATCAATTGCCACGCAAGCTGACCGCGACGTTCCATCGTCCCGGCCAGCCGCAAGTGCGCATCGCCTTTTCCAAGTGGAACCTCGCGGCACCCGCCAGCGCTGCGACCTTCACTTTCTCTCCGCCGCAAGGATCCCAACAGATCGAAATGTGGACCACCGCCAAAATGCAGACGGCGGGCAAGCGCTAGATCTCAAATCGCAAGGTCCAAATAGCAATAATCAAACATCAAATCAAAAAAATCCAACCGAATCACCGAATGAAAATCACAATTCTCTTATCACGCGCGCTGTTCGCCGGAACGGCCCTTCTTCTCACCGCCCAATTCGCCGACGCACGGGCCTACGGTGTTAGCGGCGCCCCAGCCGCACGCGGCACCAGCTACACCACGTCGCGCGGTGGATCGGCCTACGTGGGACCCCACGGGGCTGCTGCCCAGGGGGCCAACGGCAGAACCGCCGTGGCCACCGATCGCGGCGCGGCCGCGGTAGGACCGCGCGGAGCGGTTGCCACGACCCGCCCGGTTCCAGGACAACTGCCCGCCTATGGTCCATCCCACACGACCGTCGTTGCGACGAAAACAACCGTGGTGGCGGCACCGCTTCCGACCGGCTATATCCGCGTAGTGCCTTCCGGCTACCGGGTTGTCGTCTATGGCGGCTATACCTGCCGCTATGTCGGGGGCATCTATTATCGCCCCGTGATGTATCAAGGCACTACGGTCTATGTCGTGGTGAGATGAATCGCAATCTGCCCGACACCCATGGTCGGCTAGGCAAGGCGCGGAGAAAGCAATCCACCCGTGCTTCTGGATGTCTATGTCAACTAATACCATCCACAAAGCGCCCGCTCAAATGATTACACCACTAACCCACCCTATACGCAGGATTGTCTCCATCGTCTTTTCGACGGTCGTGTTGGGACAGGCCGCGTGCGCTCTTGCCCAAAGTGAGGCGCACCCGCTCTCGCCTCCGGACCTGTCCAGCCCGCGCGCCACTCTCACGAGTTTCCTGTCGCTGATGAACAGTGGCGATGTTGCTCGTGGAGATGGAACCGGAGAAACTCAACCTGCCGCGCCTGCTGCACCCGGCCAAGTTTGCCTCCACCACCCGCATCGCTCGGTTGCAACCCTACGATCCTAACAAAATCGTCGTACTCTTCGTGCACGGCCTGATGTCCTCACCTGAAACCTGGTTTCCGCTTATCAATCACCTGCGCGCCGACCCCAAGATCCGCGATAACTATCAGTTCTGGTTTTACAGCTATCCGAGCGGCTATCCCTATCCGTATTCCGCCGCCATCCTTCGCCGCGAACTCGATGCGGCGGAAAAGCTCTACCCGATGCATAAGAAGATGGTCGTCATCGGCCACAGCATGGGAAAACGGGCTCAGTGTGCAAATTTTGACAAAATGTCCGTTCTAATGGCTTTATTGTCAGCGCGTGGTGCCCGGGGCCAGTAGTATCAGACCGAAGCAAGCGATATTTCACAAATTTTTTTGAGGCTGGATTTTGGGCGCGGGTGAGCGGGCCAAGTCGAACGGTTCGATTTGGCCGGGGAGGTTCCGGGCCTTGCCGGATGTTAGCTTTCGGAACGGAAGGTGGAGACGGGAGCAG
>Ga0073936_10003701_pt1 | contig 21682 bp, 23 predicted proteins | sample AliMusrvi5mmetaG_FD_87041 | JGI IMG/M metagenome (GOLD analysis project Ga0073936, IMG submission 87041) | Freshwater lake bacterial and archeal communities from Alinen Mustajarvi, Finland, to study Microbial Dark Matter (Phase II) - Alinen... | ecosystem: Environmental > Aquatic > Freshwater >... | reverse complement strand
TGCTCCAGCGGCGCGCCTTCGAGTTCCGCGACACCGTGCAGGTCGGCCGCACGCACGGCATCCACGCCGAGCCGATCACCTTCGGGATGAAGCTCGGCATGTGGGCTTTCGAGGTGAGCCGCCACCTCAAGCGCATGCGCATGGTCACGGTGAACGCGGCGGTCGGCAAGATGAGCGGCGCGGTGGGCGCCTACAACAACATCGACCCGCGCGTCGAGGACATCGTCTGCGAGCAGCTGGGCATCGGACGCGAGCCGATCAGCAACCAGGTCGTGCAGCGCGACCGCCACGCCGCCTTCCTCGGCTGCATCGCCATCGTCGGCTCCAGCCTCGAGAAGTTCGCGACCGAGATCCGCCACCTGCAGCGCACCGAGGTGCGCGAGGCCGAGGAGGCGTTCGGCAAGGGCCAGAAGGGCTCCTCGGCGATGCCGCACAAGCGCAACCCGATCCTCAGCGAGCGCATGGCCGGCTGTGCGCGCGTGCTGCGTGGCAACGCCATGGTCGGCCTCGAGAACGTGGCGCTGTGGCACGAGCGCGACATCAGCCACAGCTCGGCCGAGCGCATCGTGTTCCCCGACAGCTGCATCCTGCTCGACTACATGCTGCAGAAGTTCACCAGGCTGATGGACGGCCTCGTCGTGGACGAAGTGCGCATGCTGGCCAACTTGGGCCAGAGCTACCGCCTCGTGTTCTCCGGGGCGGTCCTGCTGGCCCTGGTCGACAAGGGGATGCTGCGCGACGACGCCTACCGCGTCGTGCAGGACGCCGCCATGGCCGCCTGGCGCGACGGCGTCGACTTCGGCGAGCTCATCAAGCGGAGCGACGAGGCGATGGCCGTGATGAGCCCGCAGGACGTGGACGCGGCCATGGACCCGGCGCAGTACACGGCCGGCCGCGACGTCATCTTCGGCCGGCTGGAGAAGCTGGAGTTCTAGGCGCCGCGAGCCGTCAGCCCGGCTCTTCCTCCGCGAGGACGCCGCGCATGATCGAGCAGTTCTCCGCGGCGGCGCACCACTCGGCGCAGCCGTTGTCGAAGCGCGGGTTGAGCACCGTCGTCCCGCAACCCGGGCACTTGCGGCGCTGGTCGTCCTTGAAGTACTCGATGGCCGTGCCGCACTTGGGGCACTCGATGTCGAAGATGTCGTCCGCGGTCCAGTTGATGCGATCCTGGCCCGGACATCTGCCGATGTTCATCCCGCCTCCCCGGCGTCGTCGCCCAGCTCCTCGCTCTGGGATGGGGATTCCCCGTGAGCCGCAGGCCCAGTCATCGCTGCCGCCCGGACCTGCGCTTCGCCGCTCACCCAGGCGGTCGCTAAAGGGAGGTGAGCGCCTCGCCGAGAACCTCTAGGACGACGACGACCGCCGCCGGCCGACCCGGCGCGCCCTAGGAGGGCCGATGGCCACCTGTCCCAGCTGCGGCACGCAGACCAAGGAAGGCGACTGGGTCTGCGGGCACTGTGGCGCGCCCGTCGCCGGCGTCGCCGAAGGCGACCCGGCCCCCCAGGGCGCGCAGGATCCCTACGGCTACGCGCCCGGTTTCGAGCCGCGACCGGCGGCGGCGGGCGACGCGACCCCCGCGAGCGGCCACGGGATATCGCGCACGCTGCTCACCGTCCTCGTGCTGGCAGGCGTGGCGGTCATCGCCATCATCGCCGTCTGGTTCTTCTTCCTGCGCGGCGGCAGCAGCCCCTTCGACGGCACCTGGAACGCCAGCGGCTCCAGCACCGGGGCGATCACGATCAGCGGGTCCGGGAGTGACTTCAAGCTCAGGTTCGCCGGCACGGACGCCTCCGGCGCGAAGAAGTCGACGGTAGTCCCCGCCCACATGGACGGCGCCGACCTCGTCGTGACCGTGGACGACTTCATCAAAGCGAGCGGCGACCAGGCGCAGACGGCCAGGCTCAAGGCGGCCTTCGAGTTGCTCATCAAGGACTTCCGCCTCGTGTTCACCCTGCAGGACCCGACGCACCTGAAGTTCACAGTCGAGGGGACCCTCACCAACGGGCAGAGCTCCAACCCCACGCAGCGGTCGATCGTCCTCGTCAAGGCCGACTAGCTATTCTGCGTCGCAAGGTCGTTGACGCCATGAGCCCAGCCCCGAGCCGCGTGAGAGCCCCCGCGCGGGCCGACCTGGAGGCCATCGCCGGCCTCCTCAACGTCTGCGACGTCGCCGAGACCGGGCGGCCGGACACGACGCTGGACGACGTCGCCGGCGACTGGGGCCTCGCCGGCTTCGAGCTGTCGAGGGACGCCTGGGTCGCGGAGAGCGGCGACGGACGCGTTGTGGGCTACGCCTACGCGGGCGACCAGGCCCGCAGCGGCGAGCTCGAGGCGGACGTGTGGGTGCACCCGGAGCACGCCGAGCCGGAGCTGGCGCGGCGCCTGCTCGGGCTCGCGGAGCGCCGCGCCCGCCAGATCGCGTCCCGGCGCGGCTACCCCGCTCCTGTGCTCGAGGTCTTCTGCAGCGGCACCAACACCGCCAAGCGCGCGCTGCTTCGCGAACGCGGATTCGCGCTCCGCCGCACCGTGATCCGCATGGCGATCGACCTCGAGGCGGACTTGCGCGAGCCGGGTCCGCCCGCCGGCGTCGAGCTGCGCGCGTTCGTCAGCGGACGGGACGAACGCACGATGTACGACGCGATGATCGAGGCGTTCGCCGATCACGACCGCCAGAGCGATGAACCCTTCGAGGCGTGGCGCACGCGCCTGCTCGGTGGCGAGGCCTTCGATCCGGACCTCTGGGCGCTCGCCTGGGCCGGCGGCGAGCCGGCCGGCGGTCTCATCGCCTACGATCACGGCGACCTCGGCTGGATCCAGGGCCTCGGCGTGCGCCGCGCCTGGCGCCGCCGCGGCATCGGCGGCGCTCTGCTGACGCACGCCTTCGCCGCGTTCGCGCGCTGCGGGCGACCGCGCGTCGAGCTCGCCGTCGACGCCGAGGGCGAGACGCGGCCGCTCGGCGTGTACGAGCGCGCCGGCATGCATCGCACGCACGAGTACGGGCTGCACGAGAAGCGGCTCGCCGACTGAGCGGCGCCGGATGCTGGGGCGGCGCGGCGCTCGTGCGTCGCGTGGTCACGCGTACGGCGCGCGGCCGACCGCCGAACGCCGACCGCCGACCGCCGCCCGCCGACCGCCGCACGCCGCACGCCGACCCTGCGGTATCATCCGGCACGTGAGTGACCGTGACACATCTGCTGACGCCCCCGCGGCCGGCCGGCCCCCGTCGCCGGCAAGCCTCCCGCCGCGGCTGATCCGAGCGGCGCGCCGCGGCCTCGACGTCGTGGTCCGCGTGCCGGGGTCCAAGAGCGTGACCAACAGGGCGCTGCTGCTGGCCGCCCTCGCGGACGGCGAGAGCATCCTCGAGGGCGCCCTTGCGGCCGGCGACACGCTGGCGTTCGCCGCCGGCCTCACCGAGCTCGGCTTCGACCTCGGCCCCGCCGGCGACGGAGCGCGCGACTCCTGGAAGGTCGGCGGGGCGGGCGGGCGCATCCCCGCCGCCGAGGCCGAAGTGTACTGCGCGGAGGCGGGGACGGCGGCGCGGTTCCTGCTCGCCGCCTGCGCCGCCGGCGACGGCGTCTACGGCTTCGACGCGGCGCCGCAGCTGCGGCGCCGCCCGCTGGCGCCGCTGCTCGACGCCCTCCGCCGGCAGGGCGCCGAGACCGTGCCGTCCGGCGCCGCCCACCTGCCGCTGACGCTCCGCGCGCACGGCCTCAGCGGCGGCCGCCTCCACCTGCCGGGCGAGACGTCGAGCCAGTTCGTCTCGGCGCTGCTGATGGCGGCCCCTCTCGCGCGCAACCCTCTCGAGCTCACCGTCGACGGGCTCGTCAGCCGACCCTACGTGGACATGACGCTGGCGATGATGGCCCGGTTCGGGGTCGAAGCGGAGGAAGCGCACCACGGCACGCGCGGAGGCGGCGGATCCGTGTTCCGCGTGGCGCCCGGCGTCTATCGGGGCAGCGCCTGCGAGATCGAGCCCGACGCGTCCACGGCGTCGTACTTCTTCGCCGCGGCAGCGCTCACCGGCGGCCGCGTGCGCGTCCCCGGCCTGCGGCGCGCCGGCGGACTGCAGGGCGACGTGCGCTTTCTCGACGTCCTCGAGGCGATGGGTTGCTCGGTCACCGACGAGCCGGCGGGCGTAAGCGTGCAAGGGCCCGTCGCCCTCGCCGGGATCGAGGTGGACATGGGCGACATCTCCGACACCTTCATGACGCTCGCGGCCCTGGCCCCATTCGCCTCGTCGCCGGTCGCCATCACCGGCATCGCCAACGTGCGCGTCAAGGAATCCGACCGCATCGCCGCGATGGAGGCCAACCTGCAGGCCCTCGGCGTGCGCACGGAGTCTGGCCCGGACCGCCTGCGCGTGTTCCCCGGCGCCCCGGCCGGTGCCCGCATCGATCCGCACGGCGACCACCGCATCGCGATGGCGTTCGCCGTGCTCGGCCTGCGCACGCCGGGCGTGGTCATCGACGACCCGGGCTGCGTGAGCAAGACCTGCCCCTCCTTCTTCGAGCTGTGGGGAGCTCTCGAACAGGGAACTGCCTAGAGTGGGCAAATAGAGGTAGCAGCCGCACCACCCCAGCGACGCAGCGCAGCCGGAGGGCAGGATGGACGAGGACACCAAGGGCCAGACCCCAGAAGACGAGCCGACCAGCGTTCCGCCTCCTGCCGACGAAGGCGCGACAGAGGTGCTGGGCGGAGCCGAGCAACCCACGACCGTCATGGGCGGCGCCGATGCCGGCGCCACCCAGGTCATGCCGGGGGCCGGCGCAGCCACGCCGCCGCCGGTGCCGCCACGGCCGACGCCGACGCTGATGATGTCGCGGCCGCCGCAGCACGAAAGCTCCGGCAAGTCCTGGTGGATCGTGCTCGTCGTCGTGATCCTCGCGGCCGCAGCGGCCGCCGGCCTCTGGTACTTCGTCTTCCGCAACAAGAACGCGACGCCGGCCCCGACGCCCACGCCCACGCCGACGGCCACGGCCTCCGCGGTCAAGTGGGGCGGCGCCTGGGGCCGCACCGACGGCGTCGCCGGCGGCCTCGTGGTCGAGCAGTCCGGGACCGCGTATCACGTCACCGTGTACGACAGCGGTCTCCAGCCCACCGGCACCGCCCCAGGCTCGGTCTCGGCGGACGGCAAGCAGCTGAGCTTCACCCTGCCGGCCGCCTCGAGCTTCAACACGATGCCCGGGCCGCTCACCGGCGTCCTGACGATCCAGCCGGGCGATCAGACGGCCCTCCTCACCATGACCGCGGCCAACCAGACGAGCGTCACGATGCCGCTCAAGCGGGTGCTGGCGCTCGTGCCGGGGACCCCGACGGCCTCGCCGACGCCATCGCCGTCGCCGACCGTGACCGGCAGCCCGAGCCCCAGCACGTCACCGATCAGCGATGTCGACCAGAAGATCATCGCCGGACTCACCAAGATCCAGACCGGCGTGACCACGTGGGCCGCCAACAACGGCGGCCTGTACCCGCTGCCGGCGGACGCCGGCCAGACCGGTGGCGTCGCTCAGTACGTCGTGCCTTGGCCGGTGAACCCGGTGACCAGCCAGCCGATGTCGCAGGGCGGGGCCGTGGGCTACTACACGTACCAGCAGATCAACGGCGGCCAGAGCTACACGCTCGTCGGCCACCTCAGCAACGGGGTCAGCTACACGCTGCCGTGACGCCGACCGGCGCGTGAGCCATCAGGAGGTCGAGCATGCGCGCGATCCGCGTCACCGAGTTCGGTGACCCCGACGTTCTGGTGCTGAGGGACGTCCCCGACCCCGAACCAGTCGGCGACGAGGTCCTCGTCCGGGTGCAGGCCGCGGGCGTCAACCCCGTGGACACCTACGTCCGCGCGGGGGCCTACGCCGGCCTGCCGCCACTCCCGTACACGCCCGGGTCGGACGGTGCGGGCGTGCTCGCCGACGGCGGCGCCCGCGTCTACGTCGCCGGCGCCCTCGGCGGCACCTACGCGGAGTACGCGCTCTGCCGGCCAGACCAGGTGCACGCGCTGCCGGACGGCATCTCCTACGCCCAGGGCGCGGCCCTGGGCGTGCCCTACGCGAGCGCCTATCGCGCCCTGTTCCAGCGCGGGCGCGCCGCGGCCGGCGAGACTCTTCTCGTGCACGGGGCGAGCGGCGGCGTGGGTCTCGCCGCCGTGCAGTTCGCACTCCGCGCCGGCCTCGAAGTCGTGGCGACCGCCGGCAGCGAGGCGGGCGGCGATCTCGTCGCCGGCCAGGGCGACGTCGGGGTGCTCGACCACCGCGACCCCGCGCACTTGGCGGCCGCGTTCGCGCTCACGGGGGAGCGCGGGTTCGACCTGGTCCTCGAGTTGAGCGCCCACGAGAACCTCGGCGGCGACCTCACGCTGCTCGCGAAGGGCGGCCGCGTCGTCGTGGTCGGCAGCCGGGGGCCGGTGGAGGTCGACCCGCGCGACCTCATGAGCCACGAGGGCGCCGTCCTCGGGATGCTGCTCTTCAACGCCACGCCGGCGGAGCTGGCCGAGGCGCACGCAGCGATCGGCGCCGGGCTGCGCAGCGGAGTGCTCCGGCCCGTCGTCGGCCGCGAGTTCCCGCTCGCGGACGCGGCCCGGGCCCACCGGCACGTCATGGAACGCCCGGCGCTCGGCAAGGTCGTGCTCGTGCCCTGAAGCCGGCGCGCCGTCCGCCCGCGGCGCAGGCGCAAGACATCGGGGCACGGCCCGCCGGCCCCGCGCGCACCGTCCGCCGTCATCCGTCCGCCGTCATCCGTCCGCCGACGGCTCCTCGCCTTCGGCCAGTCGCGTGACACGCGCGAACCAGGCCTTGCGCCCACCGCGCAGATTGCTCGCTATCAGCGCCGGCTCGATGGAGAGCACCCTGAACGGTGGCCGCTCGAACGTGGCGCGGAGCTCCTCGCGCGTCACGCGGCGCGGCCCGCCGTCCCCCCGCTCGCGCTCGCTGAAGCAGAGGACGAGGTAGCGCCCGCCCGGCTCGAGGACCGCGGCGAGCGAGTCGCGGAAGCGCTCGCGCTCGCCGTCGTCGAAGGTGTGGAACATGCCGGAGTCGATGACCGTCGCGAACCTCCGCCCCAGGGCCCCGAGGTCGAGGGCGTCGCCGACGACGAAGTCGGCGGGAAGGCCGCGCGCGAGCGCCTTGGCACGCGCGGCCTCGATCGCCGCGGGAACCGCGTCGACGCCGGCTGCCGCGAAGCCCTGCGCCGCCAGGTACAGGGCGTTCTCGCCGGTGCCGCAGCCGGCGTCCAGCACCGGGCCGGTGATGTCTCCCTCGCGCAGCGCCCGCTCGAACGCCGGCTGGTGGCGGCCGATGTCCCACGGCGGCGTGCCCCTGTAGGCCTCGAAGAAGTGCTCTGTGGACATGCGTGCTCCCGTCGTCGGTCGTCATGCACTCTGTACCACGCGGCAAACCCCCGCGGAGCGGCGCGCGGGAGCGATGGAGGCAGCGGCCCACGGGAGCGATGGAGGCCGCAATCGCTGCGGTCGCGATCCGCGGCAAGCCGGCTCACGGTCGCCGGATCGTCACCGGACGCCGTTTGATACGATTGCGGCGTCCCTCAAGGAGCCTGAGATGACCGACTACCGATCCCGCAGCATGTGGCTCGACGGCGTGCCCGGCGAGCTCACTCCCCGAACCTCCCTCCCCGGCCCCATCGACGCCGACGTCGCCATCGTCGGGGCGGGGTTCACCGGGCTCTGGACGGCCTACTACCTCAAAAAGGCCGACCCTTCGCTGCGCGTGGTCGTGCTCGAGAAGGAGATCGCCGGCTTCGGCGCTTCGGGGCGAAACGGCGGCTGGTGCCACACGACGTTCCCGGGGTCGCGCGAGCGCGCCGCCCGCGAGCACGGCCGGCAGGCGGTGATCGACCAGCAGCGCGCACTCTACGGCGTGGTGCCGGAGGTCGCGCGCGTCATCGCCGAAGAGGACATCGACGCGCGCTTCGTCGTCGGCGGCCAGCTCGACCTGGCCACGACGCCGCTGCAGTTGCTGCGCCTGCGCGAGGGCGTCGAGTACGAGCGCTCCTGGGGGTTCGGCGAGGAGGACTACGCGCTCATGGGCGCGGCCGAGATGCGCGCGCGCATACGTGTGGCCGGGTGCCTCGGCGCCGGCTACACGTCGCACGGCGCCTGCGTCGACCCGGCGCGGCTCGCACGCGGCCTCGCCGAAGCCGTCGAGCGCGCGGGCGTGCCCATCTACGAGCGTACGCCCGTCACCGCCATCAAGCCGCACCTGCTCGAGACCGACCGCGGCGCCGTGAAGGCCGAGGTCGTGGTCCGCGCCACCGAGGCCTTCACGCCGACGATCCCGGGCTTTGAGCGCCACGTCGTGCCGATCTACTCGCTCATGATCGGCACCGAGCCGCTCCCGCAGACGTTCTGGGACGAGATCGGCTGGCAGGCGCACGAGACCTTCGGCGACGGCCGCTTCCTGATCTTCTACGCGATGCACACGGCGGACGGCCGCATCGCCATCGGCGGCCGCGGCGCTCCGTACCACTACAACTCCCGCGTCAGCGAGGAGTACGAGCGTGTCCCGGCCGTGCAGGACCACCTGCGCCGGCTCCTCGCGGAGCTGTTCCCGCAGATCGGCGACTTCGAGGTCACGCACCGCTGGGGCGGAGCCATCGCCGCCTCACGCGACTGGTGCAGCTCGGTGGGCCTCGACAGGAGCAGCGGCATGGCGTGGGCCGGCGCCTACGTCGGCGACGGCGTCGCCACCACGAACCTCGCCGGCCGCACGCTGAGCGACCTCATCCGCGGCGAGGACACCGAGCTCACGCACCTGCCGTGGGTGAACCACAAGTCGAAGCTCTGGGAGCCGGAGCCGTTCCGCTGGCTGGGCGTCAATGCGTCACTGAGGGCGATGGCCAGCGCTGACGAGGCCGAGGCGCGCAGCGGACGTCCGTCCAGGCGCGCCTCACTGGTGAAGAAGATCATCGGCGCCTAGCAGCGTCCGCTCGGGGCGCCTGCCGGCGGCCACACGCGCCCCGCCGGCCCGGCCGGCCCCTACTCCAGCTGGTCGGCCGGGATCGCGGTCTGCTCCGGGACCGGCCGATACGCGGGCGGCGCGACCGTTCGCGCCGAAGCCGGAGGCACGGCCGACGCGCGGAAACACCCCGGTGCCTTGCGCACGCAGTAGCGGAGCAGCAGCCGCGAGTTGGCGGCCGTGAGGTGAGCGCCGTCGTAGAACCAGTCCGGGTGCCCGCCGAACGTGCTGACGCGCAGGAGGTCCAGCACCTTGAAGTCGCAGCGGCGCCCAGCCGCCCTGAGGTAGCGGTGGAGCCCCCGCTCCTTGGCTCCCCAGCCCACCGAGAGGAACGCGCGCAGGACCGTGGGCTGGTACGGCATGATCACGATGAGCGGCTTCACGCCGTGCTGGTTCAGCAGTTCGATCGTCTTCTCGAAGTACTCCTGGGCACGCGTGTCATGCGGGATCTTGCGATTGCCGGCGGTGGCGAGCATCTCCGGGTCGAGGTAGTGGCGGATCGCGCGCTGAATGGTGTTGCCTCGCTGAAGCTTGCTGTCGTAACCGTTCCACAGCATCATCCCGTCGGCGCCATAGCGGCGTCCGTGCAGAAGGTCGTGCGCCCCCGCCTGCACCGCCCTGGGAGTCTCCGCGGCGATCAGCTCGGGCGGGAACCACTGCGAGAGTCTCTGGTCGAGGATGAGTCCGGGGGCGATCGACGCATCGGTGAAGGTCGTGGCCTGTATGCACCAGACCACGTTCGGCGGCTGGTCGGGGGTGCGGCTGAGGAGCCAGTTGGTGAACGCCCAGGCGTCCTCGGGCTTGCCGTTGTGGAAGGCGGCGTTGAACGCCCGCAGGCCCGTGAGCTTGCGGATGGTCCGCGGGTCCATGCGCAGCGCCCGGGAGCCGCCGAACACGACCACGCGCGGCGCCGACGACATCTCCTCGACGAGGTCGCACTTGAAGCTGCGGTCCCAGCCAGGGCTGACGTAGGCGGGGAGCTTCCAGACGGGGACCGCGGGGACGATGAGGTCGTCGGCGCGCGCCGTCGGGGCGGCGCCCAGCATCACCGCCGCGGCCGCCGCTAAGGCGAGCACGGCGGCGCCCCGGCGAAGAACGGCGATGCGCATGCCCTCGGTCCCCTTTCGTGCGAGCGTCGCGGCCGGCACTTCAAGCTCTTCACGCAGCCGTCCGCCGCGACTCACGGAGCAGTGTATACGGTCCCGTCCGAGAGGCGCACGCCGAGCGTGAAGGTGGTGCCGGCGCCGGGCGTATAGACGATGTCGCCTTTCTTGTCGCCGGGCGCCATGGGAGCATTCGTCCACGGATTCGCCGGCCACGCGTCGATCAGCGCACCCATGACCTGCTGCGTCGCGGCTGGAGGAAGCGAACCGTTGGTCGCGACGTAGGAGCTGATGGCCATCTTGACGAGGATGATCTCCGATCGGGCGGCCTGGTCGCGCGCCAGGTCGATGTCCTGGATCGGCGGCGTGATGTCTTTGGCGCCGCACGCCGCCAGGGCCGGGATCGCCCCCAGCGCCAGCGCCGCCAGCAGAACGATGCACACGACACGCTTCATGGGGCTTCCTCCGTCGCTTGCTCCTGCCGCGCGCGCCGACACCGGGGGCCGGTTCGCCGCGCGCCGTCCAGCCTCTCTATCGGCCGAAACGGGCTTGCCCTCGAGCGTGCCGGGCAGGCGGGCGTTGTAGGGCCGGGCGTTCTGGCCGATACTTGCCTCATGAAGCGCCACCGCCGAGTCCGCCTCCTGCACCGCGACTGGGTCGGCTACGCCGTCCTCGTGCTCCTCTGCGGAGGCGCCCTTCTCATCGCCGTGTTCCTCCCCTGGGCCAACACCGATACGGGGCAGAGCGTCAACTTCTCGTTGAGCAAGCCGGACGCGATCCTCGGCGTGCTGCACACCAAGTGGGGCGTGCCGGCGCTCGTGATCGCGCTCGCCGTGACACTCCTCGGCGCGGTGATGCTGGCGCTGCGCCCGAGGCGCTACAGCCTGGCACTCGGGTTCCTGCTCGCGGCGGCGGGCGCCGGCAGCTTCGCGCTCGCCGACGACGCGTCGGCCCAGATCGGCTATTCCATGGGCGCCGGCATCGGCCTGTACGTCACGCTGTTCGTCGGCATCATCCTCGTGCCGATCGGGCTCGCGACGGCGATCGTCGCGTTCGTGCTCGCGCGTGGCTACGGCGCCGCCGGCCCTACAGGCCGCTCAGCTCCCTGAAACGCTCGACCGAGTTGATCGAGATGCCGAGCAGCTCCGCGATGCGGAACTTGGCCATCATCGCGTTGGGCTCGCCGGGGTGCAGGTTGGAGTGGTCGAGTATCCGCCCGAGGCCCTTCTCGCCGCGGATCTGCTCCATCGCGTAGCTGTCGCTGAGGTCCACGATCGAACAGCCGAGCTTCGCGGCCACGTACTCTTTGGCCTCTGTGAGGCGCATGCCCCGGGACATCTGCATCCGTGCTACCAGGTCTCCGGCAGTGCGGATCCCGCCCATGCCCGCGGCGAGCGCGTGAGTGACGTCCATGCCTCTGGAGTCACCCGAGCCCACCTACAACCCGTCACAGCGCAGGATCTCGACGTGCGCCTTGGCCGCGCGCGAGACCGCGTCTTCGGCCGGGTAGCCGTTGACCGGCACCCCGCAGACCCCTTGGCCGACGTTGGGGTGCACGGGAATGCGCGCCACGTCCATGCAGGGCTTGATGACCGTGAGCGAGTAGGCCGTGTTCCAGCAGCACGACTTGCCGGTGTTGATGTTGACCGCCGGCCCGAAGAGCGTGACGCCGGCGTCCTGGCAGACCTCGAGCTGGCCTTTTGGCCAGAGGCCGGCGAGCCGGCGGCCCTCCCACTCGAGCTCGCCGTGCACGCCGATCGTGAACTCGCCCGCCATGCCGACCTCGATGCCGGCGTCGGGGTACTTCTCGCGCAGGTGCTTCACGGCCCGCAGGGCACTGAGGAAGTCGCCGTCGCCGGCCCCGCCGGTGGTGTCGAAGTCCATGCCGTCGGCGCCGGCGTCGAGCATGCCCTCGCCGACGTAGACGAAGTCTTTCGTGGCGAGGTCCATGGCTTCTTCGATCGCCGCCCGCGCCCCTGGGATGTCGCCGCGCGGCAGCAGCTCGAACCAGTTGTCGACCGGCCCGTCGGGCCGGCTGTAGAACGCGAGGTTGGGCTGCGCCCCGTACTGGACCGGAGCCGTCAGCATCATCTGCACGTTCTGCATCACCTGCTGCTGGAACGGCAGGATCGTCTTGATCGCCTTGTAGGAGTACTCGATGTGCCAGAGCTCGAGGATGTCCTGGCCGAGGCGCTGCTCGCTCTCCAGCAGGTCCTGGAGGTCGGTGCCGGTCATCTTGCTGCCGCCGCCGTCGCAGCTGAGCACGACCTGGTCGCCGATGTCGACGGCGGTGAAGGCGGCGGGCGAGGCGTAGATGTCGAGCAGGTGCTCCTGCTCGCCGGCGGTGAGCGGCGGCGCCTTGGCCTTGCGCGCCGCCTCGGCGGTCGCGTCCTCGATGTCGGCACGCAGCTCGCTGCGCGTCATCGCGACCATGAACCCGTCGCCCATGCGCGTGGGGATCCTCAGCTCCATCGCCGCCTCCTCGTCCCGCAGATCGTCCCGTCCGCCCCGCCCGGCGCTGCCGCGATGGTATCAGGGAGGGAGGGCGCGGGACCCATCTGCCCTCGGTTGACCCGCTCGGGCCTCGCGGACACACTAGGGCGGCAGAAGTAAGCCACGTGAGGGGCCCTCATGACCCACCGACCCACCCGCATCGTCTTGTTCGTGCTGCTGTCCGCCCTCGGCCTCGCCGCGCTCCCCTGCGCGGCCGGCGCGGCGCCCAGCTTCGTCGACACGCAGGTCAAGGCCAACATCCTGCTCCTGCAGGGCTACATCAACGCCGCCGCCATCGAGAGCGAGTTCGTCTACCCCGCAGTCGCGACGGTCAAGCAGGGCGGCGGCCTCGTGGCGCCGATCTGGCCGGCCAACCCGTGGACCGGCAAGACGATGGTGCCGGCCAAGAGCCGCGGCAACTACACGTACTCGCTCACGCCGGCCGGCTATCGCCTGATCGGCCACCTCTCGAAGGGCGCCTATGTGGTGGCGGGCGCGATGCCTGCCTGGCTCCGCGACGACTCCGCCCGGACGGGCGTGTCGCTGATCGCGCAATACGTCGACATGTGGGCGCGGGCCAACGGTGGCGTCAGTCCCACCGCCGGCCAGGTCGCCGCCGGCGGCCCGGTCGGGACGCAGCCCGGCGCGTACCTGTGGCCTCAGGACCTCTGGCGGCGTGCGGACATGACCCTGGGCACGGGCGCCGGGCAGTTCACGTATGTCTCCCACGGAGCGAGCTATGCGCTGAACGTGCACCTGGCCGACGGCACCACGTGGTCGCCCGGCCATTGACCGGCGCCGGGCGCTCACCATCGCCGCTTTGCCGCACGGGGCGCGACCGGCGATGAGCCGGAGGACGCTTCAGCTCATCGCCGCCAGCCTGCTCATCGCGGCGCTGACCTTCTTCGTCTCGCGCAAGTTCGGCTTCACCATCCTCTTCCTGCCGCTGTTCTTCGCCTGGGGCGGCGGCAAGGACAGGTCGTGAACCGGGCCGCCGACCGCAGCCGGGACGGCGGCGGAAGCCTGGTCGCCCCGGCGCGACCGGTCATGCCCGGAGCGCTGGCGTGATCGATCCGCCGGAGCGACCGAGCCAGAGGATCCGCGCGGCCCGCACCAACCGGCGCCCGCCGCGCTACGCCGCGACCCTGATGGCGCTCGGCATCATCTTCGCCCTCGCCTACGTCTTCCTGATCCACCAGCCGCCGGCGCCGCCGGTGCCCGCCATCAAGTACCTCCAGGGCACCTACGTGTGGCAGGCTCGCAGTGCAGCCGCCGGATCGACCCCGGCGCCCGAGACGGGCGGCTTCAGCGCGGCGGCCTCCGGCGACGCGGCCGGCCAGGCCAAGCCGTCGCCGGACCGGGCGCAGCCCTCCTACCAATCCGCCGTTCCGGGCACCATCAGTTCCTCCTACATCGCCTCTCGGCGCGTGGAGTCGAGCTCCTTCCTGCGCGCGCAAGGCAGCGCCGCCTACGCGCTCGCTGTCGGCGCCTGGCCTCCCGTCTGGCGCCTCTCGTCGCGCAGCGCGCTCGACTATCAGGGCCTCGCCGCGGACGTGCTCTCGGCCGCGCAGGACGGCGACCACAGCATCGGGACCAAGCAGATCAAGGCCGGCGGCCGCAGGGTCTGGCGAGCGACCCTGCAGTTCGGGCAGACCCAGGTCACCGTGGTGGTCGACCAGCTCACCGGCATCGTGACCTGGTGCTCGGGCGCGGGCCCGGACGCCCAGGAGACGTTCACGGCCACAGTGGACTGGAACGCGCAGCCGGCGGCCGGCCAGCGGTACTCGGCGCCCGTCCCGGCCGGCGCCCGCGTGGCCGTCACGCGCGACCGCACCTACACGTACCGCCCGTCACTCGCGGCCGCCGGCAAGGCGACCGGTCTCACGCCGCTCAGATCCACGCTGCAGCCGGACGGCTACACGTTGCGCAGCGTGGCGACGCGGCGGCGTGACGACCTCGAGGCCGCGGCGATCGGCGACGCTTCGCAGGCGCTGCGGCCCGGCACGAGACTCGCGCCCGCCAACGAGGTCGACCAGCTGTTCACGCGCGACCTCACCTGGTTCACGATCGCGCAGACGCGCGTCGCGGGCGACGCGGCGCTCACCGCGCAGGCCGACGCGCTGGCGGGCCAGAGCCTGAACGGGCAGCTCTCGTTGCGGAGCGAGGTCCTCCAGTACGGACCGTTCACCGGCAGCCGGGCCTACACGTGGTACAGCCCGTCCGGCCCGGCGCTGTTCGTCGCCGACAAGAAGTCCGCGGTCACCGTGCGCGGCGGCATCACGCGCGACGACCTCATCTCTCTGGCGGAGGGGCTCAAGCCACTGAAGTAGCCCGGGCGGACGCTCAGTCCTCGACCGGCTCGAACTCTTCCTTCTCGACGCCGCAGTCGGGGCAGACCCAGTCGTCCGGCAGATCCTCCCATGCGGTCCCCGGCTCCACGCCGTTGTCCGGGTCGCCGATCTCGGGGTCGTAGAGGTAGTCGCAGATGCTGCAGCGGTACTTCATGCCCATTCTCCTCGTTCGTGCACGCAGACTGACGGCAGCAATACTACTCGCGTCGACTTGCATGAGCCATGAGCGCCGAGAGAGACTCAAAGCCAGCCGCCGGACGAGCGGCGCACGCCACAAGGAGCCCCCAGTGAGCAGCCCTGAGCCCGGCCCGAGCATCCCGCAGGACCACCCGCGCACGTGGTGGCAGCGCCCCGGGCTCGAACCGCGCGAGGGACACCTGCTGGTCGCGGGGCGTGGCGCCGAGGCGCTGGCGCGAGCCCACGGGACGCCGCTGTTCGTGTACGACCTCACGAATGTCGAGGAAAACGTGCGCGCGCTGCAGGCGGCAATGGCGCGCACCGGCGCCCCGTGGAAGGTCCGCTGGGCGCTCAAGGCGCAGCGCGAGCCGGAAGTCCTCGCGCGGGTGCACGCCATCGGCGCGCCGGGCACGCCGGAGTTCGTGGGCCTCGACGTCTGCTCCCCGGGGGAGGTCGCGCACGGCCTCGCCCGCGGCTTCCCGGCCACGGAGATCAGCTACACCGGCACCAACGTCAGCGACCGCGACCTCGACGTCATCCTCGAGAGCGGCGCGCACCTCAACGTCGACCTCATCAGCCAGCTCCAACGCTACGGGCGCCGGAACCGCGGCGGTACGCTCGGCATCCGCGTCAACCCCCGCGTGAGCGCCGCCCGCCCCGAGAGCGGCATCAGCTACTACAGCGGCGAGAGGCCGACCAAGTTCGGGATCTACCCCGAGAGGCTCGACGAGGCGCTCGCCGTCGCGCGCTCCTGCGACCTGACGATCGACACCGTCCACTTCCACGTCGGCCACCACCTGCTGACCGACGACCTGCCGGCCTTCGACCGCGCCGTGGCCGCGGCCGCCGCCATGGCGCGCCGCGTGATCGACGCCGGCTGCCCAGTCGTCGAGGTCAACGCCGGCGGCGGGCTGGCGGCGATCATGCAGCAGGGGCAGGAGCCGCTCGACCTCGACGCCTACGCCGGCGTGCTGGCCAAGCACCTCGGGCCGCTCGACGTCACCATCGCCTGCGAGCCCGGCGAGATGTTCGCCAAGAACGCCGGCGTGCTGCTCGCCGAGGTGGTCACGGTCGAGGACAGGAGCCGGGCCGGCGACGGCAGCGCCGTCTTCGCCGGCCTCACCTGCGGCTGGAACGTGATGCACCTGGCCTTCGTCTACCACGAGTTCGTGGAGACGGTGCTGTGCCGCGCGGCCGACGCTCCGCGCACGGCCGCCTACACCCTCGCCGGCCACATCAACGAAGGCCCGGACCTGTTCGCCGAGGACTACCCGCTGCCGCCCCTCGCAGAGGGCGACGTCGTCGCCATCCTCGGCGTCGGCGCCTACTGCCAGGCCAACTGGCACCCGCACTGCCTGCGCCCCTTCCCAGGTGTAGTGTGGTGCGAGGATCGTCTTGCAACCTGAGGAGGAACGCGTGGGCACACCGCCACCGCCGGAGGAGGAATCCCACCCGAATCGCGGCACACTGGGCGTCCAGCGGTCCGACCGCATGTGGCTGTCCGCCGAGCAGCTGGCCGACGACAAGAGCAGGCCGAGCTGGAAGGCGCCCCAGGAGAAGAACGCTTCGCGCTTCCCGCCGGCACGCGTCGCCACCATCCTGATCCTGCTCGTGATCCTAGCGCTGGTGATCTTCCTCAAGGCCACCGGCTCGATCTGAACCCGAGCGCCGGCTGCCGCACAGCGCCGGCTCGAGCGCCCTGCCGGCCTTCAGCCCCTCACCGGCGCGTTCGCCGGGTACCCGCGCTGCTCCCAGTACCCCTCGACCGGCTTCGCCGTGACCTCGATGCGCGTGACCCACTTCACGCTCTTGTAGCCGAGCTGCCTGGGCACGGCCAGCCGCACGGGGCCGCCGTGGTCGGCGGGCAGGGCCTGACCGTCGAGCATGTCGGCGAGGACGGTCTGCGGGTCCCTCGCGAGCTCCATCGGCACCGAGTCCACGTATTCGCCGGTGTACGCGTGGAAGACGACGAACCTGCCCTCCGGCTGCACGCCGGCTTTGTCCAGCACTGTGGCCGGCGTCACGCCGCCCCACTTCACGCTGCTGACGCTCCAGCCTTCGACGCACTGGAAGTCCACGGTCTCCTCGTAGCGCGGCAGGGCTTTCCAAGCCGCCCCGTCGATGGTCAGCGGCGTGTCCACGAGGCCGTCGACCTTGATGCTCCATTGGTCCCACGTCTTGTGCGGGACCTCCTCGACGTTGTTCAGCGGGAAGTCGGCGAACAGGTTGCCGATCGACTTCGCCGCACCGCCTCCCGACCCGCCGAGCCTCGTGAACAGCTCGTACACGCCGGCGATGCCGGCGACGAAGGCTGCCGCGAGCACGAGGAACCACTTGCGCGTGTAGCGCGTGCCGCTCTGCGGCTCCGGCTCCGGATCCGCCGTCGCAGGCTCGCGGACGCCAAGCTCCTTGCCGACCGTCCCGCCGCTGTCGAGCTCGTCACTCATCGCGACCTCTTGGTGCGCGTGTCCTGGCGCTTCCTCTTGTTCCCCGCCGCAAACAGGCGCGGCGGCCTCGTGGCCGCCGAAGACGCCCGTCTGGCAGGCGATGGAGGCGCCGCCGGTCGCCCATGCGAAGACGTGCGCGATCTCGAGGAGCGGGTCGTCACCCCCGGGGCTCACGTGGAACGGGACGATGGCGCTGATGGCACCGAAGGAAAGGGGCCGGGGCGACGCCTGCGGCGTCGCCCCGGCCCCTCAGAGTCAGCCCGCGCTCAGCGCCAGTGCGGGTACGTCACGTAGAAGATCTTGCCGTAGGTCTCCGTGCTCCAGTACACCAGCAGGCCTTTCTTCTGCGGGATGTAGACCACGTCACCGGGCAGGAACTTCTTCGACTCGCCGTTCTCGCTGAGGGTTATCTCGCCCTCCAGCATGTAGCAGGCGGCGGCGTCGTCGTCGTAGTCGAAGTCGACCGGTGCGCCCGGGAACACCTCCAGGATGCCGGCGCAGAACGGCGCCCCCTGGGTGCGGTCGATCACGTCGACGAGGTTGAGCTTGCTGTCCGGGCCCACGTCCAGCGGCTCGATCGCGATATCAGCAGCTGGTACGAGATGGAACTCCATCATCTGCCTCCTGTGTGAGACGATGCCGCTCAGGCCTCAGGCCCGCGCCGCGGCGTGTCCTCCACCACGTAGGGGTTCTCCGGATCCACGCCACCCGGCACACCCATGACACCTGTGGGGCGTTCGACGACGAGCTCGCCGTCGACAAGCTGCACAGGCTGGATGTCGTGGATGCCGCCGCTGAGGTCCCGGCCGCCGGCCTTGAAGGCGTAGAACACCACGATGCCGATGACGAGGATCACGAGCAGAGAGAACGAGACGAGGTAGTTGTCGTACCAGGGCGTGCCGGGAGCACGAGGCCACGAGAGGTTGATGATCATGAACACGCCGTAGGCGAGCGCGATGATCGAGATCGGCCAGCCCCACTTGCCCAGGTTGAAGTGCGCTTTGTCCTTGGGCCAGCCCTTGGCCTTGGCGTAGATGTACGCGACCACGACCATCTGGTAGACGATGTAGACACCGACCGTGGCCCAGGCGATGACGCGTGCCACCTGGTCCTGATAGAGGAGCACGGCGACGCAGAAGATCGCCACGAACACGGCGGCGCGCACCGGCGTCTTGGTGCTGAGGTTGACCTTGCCGAAGAACTTCTTGTCGGGCAGCATGCTGTCGCGGCTCTGAGCGAAGAGGAGCCGTGCGGTCGCCGCCTGGATCGACAGGCTGCAGACGAAGATCGCGATGAGCACGATCACGAGGAACAGGTCGGCAAGCCAGCCGGCGAAATGGTAGCGCAGGAGCCAGGGCAGCACGTTGTAGCCCTGAGCGACGGCATCCTTGACGTTCGGGATGGCGAGCAGCGTGCCGACGAGCCACACAGTGCTCACGATGGCGGTGACGACCACGCCGGCGATGATGGCGCGCGGCACTTCCTTGGACGGGTTGACCGTCTCTTCCGCGAGGCTCCCTGCCGTGTCGAAGCCGTACAGCACCCACGCCGCGGTCAGCATGGCGGCGAGGAACGGGCCGGCATAGCCGTTGGCGCCCGTGCCGGCCGTGTTGAAGAGCACGCCGAGGGTCTGATGGGCGTGGTTCGTGAAGATCACGACGCCGAGCAGGATGAGGCCAAGGCCGGTCATGCCGATCAGCTCGGTGATGGTGCCGATGTTGTTGACGAACGCCATGATCTTGACGCCCCAGATGTTGAGCGCCATGGGGACGATCGTGAAGAACATGGCGATGGCGAACAGCGTCCAGCGGGTGGTCTCCCAGCCGAACAGGCCGCAGGCGATCGGCGCCGCGCCGAACGCCACGCCGGCCACCGTGACCAGAAGCGCGAACAGGAACATCCAGGACGTGAACCAGCCCCAGGTGCCGTTCATCAGGTGTTTGGCCCACTGGTAGACGCCGCCCGCCAGCGGGAAGTGCGAGGCGGCTTCGGCGAAGACCAGGGCGACCATGAGCTGGCCGAACACGACGATGGGCCAACTCCAGAACAAGCCGGCCGGCCCGCCGGTGTCGAGCCCGTAGTAGAAGAGCGCGAAGAAGCCGTTCGTCGCCGACACGAAGCCGAAGGCGATGGCGAACGTGGAGAGGAAACCGAGCGAGCGGTCGAGTTCCTGCTTGTAGCCGAACTTCGCGAGGAACTCCTGGTCCTTCTGGTGCTGCTCGTCCTTCTCGCTGTGGAACATGCCGTGATGCTGCGATTCAGCCAATCGATCCCCCCTGGTGAATGTGACGCGTGCGCGCCACAGACCGCTTGCTGACGGCGCTGCTAGCCCTCGACCACCTCCCCGGAGACGCCGGACGGCATTGACGTGTCCGCAATCTATCGCGATACTTCCGGCCGACAAGACCAAATCTCTGCCAGGTAAGTAACAGCTTATGCCTAGTATCCGCATACCGTATACGTTCCGCAGGGGCGCCAAGTCGGAGACGGTGGAGATCACCCTGCCGTCTCCGGGCTACGCGGGGACCGCGGCGCAGCCGCCGCTCTCGGAGAGCGACCCGCGGCTCCTCGCGTTCCTGCGCGTCAACTACGACGTCTTCTATGATTGGAACGTGCAGACAGGCGCAATCTACTTCAGCGAGCGGCTCGACGAGATGCTCGGCCTGGAGCCGGGCGGCTTCCCCCGCAGCCTGGAGGGCTGGCTCGCGAACATCCATCCGGACGACCACGACACGGCCACGGCCGCGCTCTGGGAGAGCGTCACCCACGGCCACGCCTACAACACCGAGTACCGGCTGCGGCACGCGGACGGCTCCTGGACCTCGGTCAGCGACCAGGGCATCATCGTCCAGGACGCCGCGGGCGTGGCGACCAACATGATCGGCGCCATCCGCGACGTGACCGCTGAGCGCGACGCGCTGCGCGCCGTGCGCGAGGCGGGAGAGCTGCGCAGCGTGCTCTTCCGCATCCCCAGCCCGACGATGCAGGTGGACGCGCGCGGAGACTACGTCGACGCCGACCGCTACGCACTCGAGTTCTTCGAACGGACCGCGGACGAGATGCTGGCGCGCAACGTGGGCGACGATTTCCCCGCGGAGGTCGTCGCGCTCGTCTCGGAGGAACTGAGGGCGACAGGCGCGTCGACCGAGCTCGAGGTCGACTGCGACGTCGCCGGCCGCACCAAGACGCTGATCCTCACGGTGATCCCGTGCAGCCTCGGCGACGAGCGCGGGTACTTTCTGCAGGGCACCGACATCACCGAGCGTAAGGCCATGCAGGAGGAACTGAGCCGCTCGGAGCGCGCGCTCAGGAGACAGGCCACGATCCTCGACGAGCGTAACGCGGCGCTGCGCGTGCTGCTGGAGCAGCGCGAGCAGGACCGCGCCGAGCTCGAGGAGCGCATCGTGAGCAACGTCGAGCAGCTCATCGAACCGACCCTCGACCGCCTGAGCCACATGCTCACGCATCGCCCTGAACGCCTCGAGCTGGAGGCGCTGCGCGTGAACCTGCGCGAGATCGTAGGACCGTTCGCGCAGAGGCTGCGCGGCGCGGCCGGCAGCGCGCCGCTCACCCGGCGGGAGGCCGAGGTGGCCAACTTCGTACGCCTCGGCAAGACGACCGACGAGATCGCGGAGACCCTCCACATCTCGCGCTCCGCGATCTCGTTCCACCGTGCCAACGTGCGGCGCAAGATGAATCTGCCGAAGGGCGGCCCGCAGCTCAGCACGCACCTCGCCGCCCTTGGTCGGGACTGACGCTCGCGAGGCGCGCCCGGCGGACACTCCGCGGGCGGGCGGGCGGAGGAGGGCCGGGCGCCCGGCCGGCTACTGGTTCTCGAGCAGCTCGTCCTCGTAGACGTCGCGCACGACGCGCGCCGGCACGCCCATGAGGACCTTGCGCGCCGGCGCGTCCCTGGTCACGACGGCGCCGGCGGCGATGAACGCCTCCTCGCCGATCTCGATGCCCGGACAGAGCACCACGCCGCCGCCGATGCGCGCGCCGCGGCGGATGGTCGCGCCCTTGATCAGCGCGTGGCGCTTCTCGGTGCGGCCCATGAAGTTGTCGTTGGTGGTCTGCACGCAGGGCGCGATGAAGCAGCAGTCCTCGATCGTCATGTACGCGGTGATGTAGACGTTGGTCTGGAT
>Ga0073936_10003698_pt1 | contig 21693 bp, 18 predicted proteins | sample AliMusrvi5mmetaG_FD_87041 | JGI IMG/M metagenome (GOLD analysis project Ga0073936, IMG submission 87041) | Freshwater lake bacterial and archeal communities from Alinen Mustajarvi, Finland, to study Microbial Dark Matter (Phase II) - Alinen... | ecosystem: Environmental > Aquatic > Freshwater >... | reverse complement strand
GGGCATCCGGGCAAGATGCCCGGTCCACGTGACTCCACGGCCTGCGGCCGGAGGCGCGCTGCCACGTGGCGCCAGAGGGTTAGAAATCGCCACCACCCGAGTCCCCGCCACTCGAGTCGCTGCCGCCGAAATCGCTGCCGCCGAAATCGCCGCCCGAGCCGGAATAGTCGGTGTCTTGTCCAGAGTATCCATTGTCGCCACCGTCACCACTGTCGCCACGATATCCCATGTCCTCCCCACCCCACGAGGACGATCTACCTGAGAACTGGTCATAAATCCACATACCTGCGGCTGCGCCGAACATGCCGCCGAGCATATTGCTCATGAAACCTCCGCCTCCACCGCCGCCGACCCCGGGCCCCATCGCCGCGCCGGGATAGCCACCGCCACCGCCACCGGCGATGGCGCGCACGATGCGCAGGACCAGCCAGATGCCCCCGCCGATGAGCAGAGCCATGAGGAACCAGTGAGATGAGCTAGGAGCTTCGACGCGGTGCCCCCCCACAGACGTGCGGCCACGAGTTGGCAAATGAGCCTGCAGGGTGCCACTGACAAAGCTGACGCTCTCGAGCAAAGCGTCGTCGTTTTGTTTATTGTGGAGTTTGGGCAACATCAAGCTGCGCAGAGCGTCGCGATCCTTGAGAGTGAAGGCAGTCCTTTGGGTATCATTGCCGACAAGAATCTGCAGATGGGGCGGTTCCTTCACGAGCAAGATGTAAATACCGTTGACCCGCTGTTGCTTAGCCAGCTTGAGCGCCCACTCCTCATAGAACTGGCTCATCGCGGCCTTGTTGGACAGATCGACGTCCTGCTTGAGGTCTTGCGGGATGCCGCTGAATGTCTCGTACACCAGATCCTTGCGGAAGCGTTTGCCAATTTCGTCAATACTCCTGAGTGCCTCGGTTTTGGCTCGGGCGGAGAAGAACCCTCCATTGTCACGAATTCCGTCCACCTCGGCATGGGCGATGGGTACTCCAAAAAGCAGGGCCACACAAGCTGGCAGGACGTGGAATTTCAATGGTTCAAACATATTCAACATCGTGTTGTTGTTCACACATCGACGAACCTGGCTCATTTGACAATAGCAAAGTGGGCATAAGCGGATATTTTGCGGGTGCAGAAAAAAAAGTCGCGGGATTTGCGGATTGTGGGTTGCGCATCGGGGAGCGTCCCCCTAGCTTCGAGGCATGCACACCCAGTTTGCCTTCATTAATTCGCCCCAGGATTGGATTGTCATCTTACTGATTGTGATGTTATTGTTTGGTGCGAAGAAGCTGCCCGAGTTGGCACGCGGCATCGGCAAGAGCATGGGTGAGTTCAAAAAAGCCCGTGAGGACTTTGAGCGCGAGATCACCACGGCTGCAACCGAGGTCAAACCCAAGGAACCCGTCACCAAGGAACCCGCCGCCAAGGAACCCCACGAACATTGAACCCGGCGGAGGCTCCTTATCAAAGCCTGACTGCGTTATCCACAGTGGAAAACAAAAATGGCAGCCGGAGAGGTGCCTCCACATTCGCCAATACCGGACGCTATGATCGCGGTTCCTTCACTTGAAGCCCCGCATGGAGACGCATTTTGACCGACTGGAGCCGGATAAATTTTCCAGACCCGCGAATCCGGCTTGCGCTTGGCGCAAAGTCCGGGCATTGAAGGGGCGCGATGCGAGACCTTAGCGCCGAACCGGCTTGGCAGGACGAGGATCTGGGGCAGCCGCTCCCAGATTCGCCGCATGCTTGCTCTGTCTGCTTGCCCACTTGGAAGGCGATCGTCGGCTACGAAGAGGGCTCGGACAAGGTCAGGCGACGGATGCGTACCGGCTACCCGCGTTTTTTCCGCCATCCGGTGGTGGAACGCTTGTTTGCGGCGGCCAAGGCGGAAGTCGCCAGCGAGGGCGAGGAGGTCATCGTGCTGCCCACCCGACTCGCCGTGCAACGCGCCCATCGCTGGGTGGAACGGCGCAGTGAGACAGCCGTACGCAGCACCAGTTTTCACGGTTTGCAGGTACTGGTGGTACCGGCCAAGGCGAAACCGGCGGCTGATGACTATTGGCGGTTCAGCGGCGAAGTGGTGAGTAGCCGCCAAGCTCAGGATTTTTTAGAGGGCCATTTGCGCGAGGGGTCGAAATCCCACCTGATTGCCAGGTCGCTGGCAAAATTCAGTGGCGCGGAACCGGCTGACCAATTTGTGTTTGCCAGCGGGATGGCGGCAGTCACGGCGGTATTGCGCTCGCTGCCGGGGCTGCGCGAGGGCAAAAAAACTTTGCAACTGGAGTTTCCGTATGTCGATTGCCTCAAGGTGCAGGAACTCTTCGGCCACGGCGTGGTGTATTTGTACGAAGCGACCGGCGAGTCGTTCGATGAAGCCTTGCAACGCATCCGCCAAGGCGAATTCGCCGGAGTGTTCACAGAAGCCCCGAGCAATCCACTGTTGCGCACCGTGGATCTGCACCGGGTGGCGGCCGCCTGTGCCAACAGTGCAACACCCCTGGTGGTCGATGATTCCGCCGCTAGCTCCTGGAATGTCGAAGCCCTGCGCTTCGCCGACGTGGTCACTAGCAGCCTCACCAAATGGATTTCCGGCGAAGGCGATGTGATGGCCGGCATGGCCACGGTACGGGCCACTTCACCTCTGGCCAATGCCCTGCGAGAGGCGCTGGCGGCCGATGCCGCAGAATGTGCCCCGCTCTACGTAGCGGACGCTGAGGTGCTTCTATCCAATTTGCGCGGTTATCCCAAGCGCATGGAAAGCGCCAACGCCAACGGGGTGGCGCTAGCAGCATGGCTGGCGGCCCACCCGGCGGTCGAACAGGTGTGGCATCCCTCGCTGACGACCGCAGAACACTATCAAGCCGCAATGCGCAAGGGCGGCGGGTTTGGCGGTCTGCTATCGTTTGTATTGAAGGCCGGGAAAAAAACCCCGAAAGTTTATGATGCCTTGCGTTTGAGCAAGGGACCGAGTTTTGGCACGCCTTTCACGCTCGTGTGTCCTTACACCATGCTCGCCCACTACCGCGAACTGGAGTGGGCCGAAGGCTGCGGCGTGCCTGCCAATCTTCTCCGTGTATCGTGCGGGTCAGAGCCAATCGAAGTGCTGCTCGCTGCCTTCGAGGACGCCTTGGCGCAGGCGTGAGGCAATGGGATGGACGAAAAACCGCCACTCAGTTTTCTCCTTCCAGAGGCGCGGCACCGTGAGCCCTAGCAGACACCTGTAGTTTTTATCGGGATTGACGCGAGCGCGGAGGAGCAGCAGACTGACTGGGTATGTCCCGCCCCGGCCTCATCCTCAAACTCAGTTGCCATGACCAACCCGGCATCGTCGCCAAAATCGCCAATTACGCTGCCGGCCACCGCGGCAATCTCGTTGAGTTCAACCAATTTTCCGACCAACTCGGCGGCAAATTTTTTGCCCGGATGGAGATCGAGAGCGCCGATCTGGATGTGGAGGTGGAGGATTTCATCGAGGGATTCGGGACGCTGGGCCGCTCGCTGCACGCAGTCTGGCATTTTCGTCGCTTGCCCTACCGGATGCGCACGGCGCTGCTGGTGACCAAGACCGACCACTGCCTCAACGAGATTTTGTGGCGGACGCAACTGGGCGAATTACCCATTGAAATCACCTGCATCATCGGCAATCGCGGCAACTGCCGGCCGATCGCCGAGCACGCCGCCATCCCATTCCATGAAATTCCCATGGACGGCCCACAGCGCGAGCCGGGCTTCGAGAAAATCCGCCAACTCATCGAATCCCACCAAGTGGAATTGGTCGTTCTGGCACGCTTTATGCAAATTTTGCCGGACGATTTCTGCCGGGATTTTGCCGGCCGCATCATCAATATACACCACAGTTTTCTGCCCGCCTTCATCGGCGCCAACCCATATCAACAGGCTTACGAGCGCGGCGTCAAACTCATCGGTGCCACCTGTCATTATGTCACCGCCGAGCTGGACGCCGGACCCATCATCGAGCAGGAGGTCGAACGCGTGCAGCATTTCCATACCCCAGCCGACCTAGTGCGCCTCGGCCGCAACTGCGAACGAGTCGCCATCGCCAAGGGCATCCGCTTCCATGTCCATGACCGCACCATCATCGACGGCCACCGGGCGATCGTTTTCCCGGATTGAAGAGCGAATTTTTTTGCACGTTTTTTACTTGTCCATCCGTAGAATTCTGAGTAGAACAACTCAGCGATCAATCAGGGTCGCTCCTAGGTAATAATTCGAAACTCTTTTTTTTTGCAACAGACGAAATTATGAAACACAAGGTGCTCCTGGTGGATGATCACAGGCTTTTCAGGAAAGGTCTGCGCATGTTGGTCGATGCTCTGGAATTTTTTGAGGTGAACGGCGAGGCATCCAACGGGCACGAGTTTCTCGACCTGCTGGAGCAAGGCCGACCGGACATTGTGATGCTGGACATAGCGATGCCCGAGATGGACGGCATCGAGGCAGCTAGGCTGGCGTTGTTGAAGTACCCGGATTTGCGGATCATCACCATCAGTATGTTTGGCGATCAGAGCTATTATTTCAAGATGGTGGAAACCGGGGTGAAGGGATTTTTGCTGAAAAACTCGGATTTTGCAGAAGTGAAATTGGCTCTTGAAACCGTGGTGGACGGTGGCACCTATTTTTCACGCGAGTTATTGATGAATCTCGTGACATCGCTGAAGAACGCCCCCGCCAAAGGGGCTCCGGATTCCCCCCTGTCTGAGCGCGAAAAGGAGATCCTGATCCTCATCTGCAAGGGAATGTCCACCCAGAAGATTGCCGCCTCCCTGATTTTGAGTAAGCGCACAGTTGACAGCCACCGTGCCAATATTCTGTCAAAAACCAACTGTCACAATACCGCCAGCCTCGTTGCCTACGCCATCAAGGAGAAGCTCGTCGAACTGTGACGCCCCGTAGAGAGGCAGTGCCTCAAGAAGCAAGAAGCAAGAAATTGACCTAACGAAAGCATCTTGGGCTTTTCAAGGGCACGAGGCGGATTGTGGTTTGCGTTCCAAGCGCAACACCCGTAGGCTGCAAGTGAGACTTTCAGCAAGCAATGGGATGACTCAGAAAAAACAACTGCGCGAGGCGGCGGAGGCCGCTTTGGCTCAAGTGCCGGTCCCTGTGGCGAAGCTGCCACCGGAGGAGGCTCTGCGGCAGGTTCACGAATTGCGGGTGCACCAGATTGAGTTGGAGATGCAGAACGATGAGTTGCTGCGCACGCAGGTGGAGCTGGAGGAGTCGCGGGCTCTTTATTTGGACCTCTACGAGCTGGCCCCAGTCGGCTACCTGACCCTCAACGAAAAGGGCTTGATCCTGCAAGCCAACCTCACCGCCGCCGAGCTGCTTGGGGTAGTGCGCTCGAAGTTGCTTAAGCGGCCGCTGTCGTACTTCATTCAAAAACAGGACGAGCCGATCTATTACAAGCATCGGTGTCAGATACCCGGCGCGGCGGAAGCGCTCACCTGCGAATTGCGAATGACGAGGCCTGACGGCACGCCATTTTGGGCTCGTCTTACCTCCGTCGCTGGGCAGCACGAGCAAGATGAGGCAGCTTCCCGTGTGACACTCAGTGATATCACTGCCAGCAAGTGCCAAGGATTGATCCTCGCGGCCCGCGAGCGACTTTTGGTCCTCGCCCAGACATGCTCGTTGGATGAATTGCTGCGTGCCACCATTGACGAGGCAGAGGGGTTGACCGAGAGTCTAGCCGGTTTTTATCATTTTGTGGAGACTGACCAGAACACCCTCTCGCTACAGGTTTGGAGTACTCATACCGAAGGAAACCTGTGCCGGGCGGAAGGCGTGAAGCGGCATTACCCGGTCAATGAAGCCGGGGTGTGGGTGGATTGCATTCGCCAGCGCCGCGCGGTGATCCACAACAATTACGCCGCGCTGCCCCATCGCAAGGGGCTGCCGACGGGGCATGTGGCGGTGGCACGCGAGCTGGTGGTGCCGGTACTGCGCGGCGGCAGCATTGTGGCGATTCTGGGAGTGGGTAACAAGGCCTGCGACTACACCGCAGCCGACTGCCAGGCAGTCGAGGCGCTAGCCGACCTAGCCTGGGACATCGTGGAGAACAAGCGGCGGGAAGGTGAACTACTGGCCAGCAAGGATAGGTTCCGCATGATTGCCGATTTCACGGTGGACTGGGAGTCATGGTTCGGCGTGGATGGCCAGTACCTATGGGTCAATCCGTCTGTGGAACGCGTCACCGGCTACGCCCCGGCCGAAGTGCTGGCCATGCCCGATTTTATGGCTGTGCTGGTTTTTGAGGCGGATCGGGAGCTGTTTAGCCGACATTTTCAGGAGGCCTTGCAAGGCGTGCCGGGTGAAGGACTGGAATTCCGCAGTTGCCACAAGAGTGGCACCCTGCACTGGCTAAGCGTTTCCTGGCAATCGATCTTCGATAGCAACGGGCAGTGCGTCGGCGTGCGTTCCAGTTGCCGCGACATTACGGGAAAAAAACACCTGGACGATGTGGAGAAGTTTTTGGCGCGGACCAGCAGCGGCATCGAAGTGGGAGCATTCTTCAACGCCTTGGCCAGTTGCCTGGCCGGGAACCTAGGCATGGATTACGTCTGCATCAAACGCCTCGAAGGCGACAGTATGAAGGCGCTGACATTGGCAGTATGGTCCGACGGACGCTTTGAGGACAACATGAGCCACGCCCTTGAGGCCCCCTCCTGTAGCGAGGCATTGGGCCGGGCGGCGTGCAACTTCCTGGAGGGAGATTGCCAGCATTTTCCGCGTGACCCGGTGCTCAAGGATTTTGGGGCGGAAAGTTTCGTCGGATGCACGCTGTGGAGCCACAAGGGCGAACCCATCGGCCTGATCGAAGCCATCGGCCGCCGCCCGCTGCTGGAGCGGGCGCAGGCAGAAGCTATACTTGCAGCGGTGGCGGAACGCGCGGCGAGCGAGCTGGAGCGACTGGCCGCCGAGGAGGAGTTGCGCGATTACCAGCAATTGTTGAGCGGAGTGGTCGATAATTTGCCATCACATGTGTTCGCCTTCAATCTGCAACACCGTTTCATCCTCCTGAATGATGCGGTGGCAGGCTTCTACCGCTTGCCCAAGGAAAAAGTCTGGGGCAAGTCCATCACCGAGGTTTTTCCGAGTGAACTGGCCGATACGCTGATGGCCACCAACAGCCGGGTCATGGCCAGCGGCGAGCCACTGCTGCTGGAAGAGGTGCTCTACAGCAATGCCCTCGACGAGCCGCGCACGATGATGACCTCGAAGTTTGCCTTGCGCAATACACGCGGAGACATCACCGGGCTCGGAGGCGTGGCCACTGACGTGACCGACTACAAAAACGCACTGGATGCACTGCGCCAATCCTTGGGCGAGAAGGAGTCGCTGCTCAAGGAGATTCATCACCGGGTAAAGAACAACCTGCAAATCGTCAGCAGTTTGTTGCGCCTGCAATCCGGCCGCGTCACCAGCCCCGGCACCCGTGCCGCGCTGTTGGACATGGAGGGCAGGATTCACTCGATGGCCTTGATTCACGAGCACCTCTACCGCTCGGATAACCTCGCGGCGGTGGACCTTGCCACCTACTTCAGACAACTCTGCAACCACTTGCTCCGCACCCTCGTCCTCACCCCGGGCTCCGTGCAACTCCACCTCGACCTCTCCCATGTGCTCCTGGAAATTGACCAAGCTATCCCCTGCGGCCTGTTGGTCAATGAATTGGTCTCCAATGCCCTAAAACACGCGTTTCCAGATGGCCGCAGCGGCGAATTGTGGGTGCTACTCGAGAAATTAGCCGACGGCACTGGATGGCACCTACGAGTCGCCGATAACGGCGTGGGCCTGCCGCCGGACCTCGACTTGCAACATATCTCCACGCTGGGGCTCAAACTCGTCAGCGACCTCAGCCGTCAACTCGGTGCACAGCTCAGCTTCGGCAGCAGCCCGGGAGCGGTGCTAGACGTGCTCTGCCCGCCACGTGGCAAGTAATCTCTTCCTAATCTTGTGTTTGTAGTCTTGCTTGACGCGCAGACCGCCCCGGGATTAGGCTGCCGCCTCTTATGAAACTCCCAATCGGCTTGATGACGGCGCTGCTCACCACTTTTCAGGTTCTCGCCCAAGACCCACAACCCGTCCACCTATGGGCAGACGCCGCTCCCGGCGCGCTGGGCACCGCAGACAAAGATGTGCCGACCCTAACGCCGTTTCTGCCCAAGCCTGAGCTGGCTACCGGCGCGGCGTTGGTGATTTGTCCCGGTGGCGGCTACGGCGGCTTGGCGGGTCACGAGGGTAAGGATTACGCGCTGTGGCTCAACACCCAGGGCATCGCCGGGTTTGTCCTGAAGTATCGGCTCGGCAGCGGCGGCTACCGCCACCCGGTGATGCTTGGCGACGCCGCCCGCGCCGTGCGCTTGGTGCGGGCCCGGGCCGGGGAGTGGAAGATCGACCCCAAGCGTGTCGGTATCATGGGTTCGTCGGCCGGCGGCCACTTGGCCTCGACCTTGCTGACGCATTTTGATGCGGGCGACGCCAGTGCCAGTGATGTGATCGAGCGGCAGAGTTCGCGGCCGGATGTGGGCATCCTGTGCTATGCGGTCATTTCCATGGGACCTAACACCCACGGCGGATCCAAGGCAAATTTGCTAGGAAACAACCCGTCTGCCGAGTTGGTGAAACTTTTATCCAACGAATTGCAGGTCACTGCGCAAACCCCGCCGTGTTTCCTCTGGCACACCTGGGAAGACAGCGCTGTGAAAGTGGAAAATACCTTGGAATTCGCCACTGCAATGCGCCGAGCCGGCGTGCGCTTCGATTTGCATATCTATGAAAAAGGCGGCCACGGCATGGGCTTGGGCGGCAACCCTGCCGAACCTGGCAAATTGCTGGACTGGACCCGCGATTGCGCCTCTTGGCTCAAGGTCGAAGGCTTTGCGCGAAAATAGTTTGGGTAGCGCAAGACACCACCGCCGCATCAATGCCAAACCGCTCTACCTCTGCTGCAATATCTGGAACAAGTTATGCGCATGATCCGTCCACAGCGGCACGTCCAACGCCCGGGCATACACCGGCGGCACTGCCGGATGTGCCCGGATAAACGCTGGATCCTTCGTCAGCAGCAAATAATCTGGCTGATAGTGGCCGGCTAACTCACCCGGATCTATACATTGCCGCGTCGTTAGAAAACCAAATTCGCGGGCGAGTCGCTCGACCACCGGGGCCAGATTGAGGTACTTGTTGGTGATGTGTACGGCGATCACACCGTTGGGTTGGAGGTGGCGCTGGTAAATTTCAAACGCCTCTCGGGTGAGCAGGTGAACCGGCACTGAGTCGCCGCTGAAGGCATCGAGCAGCAGCGCGTCAAAGTGTTGCTGAGGCTCATGCTCTAACGAAAGTCTCGCATCCCCCATCGCCAATTCATAGTTAGCCCCCCGTGCTTTCAGGTCATCGATGAATGTGAACCACGTGCGGGCCATGCTCACCACGTCCGGGTTGATCTCATAAAACCGATAGGTCTGACCGCGCTCAGCATAGCACGCCACCGTGGCGGTGCCCATGCCAATGATGCCAACCCTCGCGTCCTGCTTGTTTTTGAGAGCGTCGAGCACCATGCCAACGCCGGATTCGTGGCCGTAGTATGTGAGCGGATCGCGGCGCTTGGCGGGGGTCATGTGCTGGCGCCCATGTTCTGTCCCGCTGCAGCACAGCGAGCGAGACTCGCCCTCGACGTCATCACTCCAAGACTCGACCCGCAGGGTGCCGTAAAAACTGCGCGAGCGCGCCAAGGCGTTGCCAAACGACAACAACTCCCAATCCACAATGAAATACAGTGCCACCATCGCCACCGCCGCAAACCCAACCCCCACAAATTTGCGCGGTGTCGCCGCACACACCACCGCCACGCCGCGCCAGCCAACCCAACTGACCAAAAGAAATCCACCGACCAAGCCCAGCGACCATTCCATGTATGTAGTAAATACAAACGGCGCGATCAAACTCACCAACAAGCCGCCCAAGGCTCCTCCAGCCGACATTAGTAGATAGTATTCAGTTAGATGCGAAGTGCCGGGTTTGAGCCGTGCCAACTCCCCGTGGCACACCATGCAGACGAAAAACAGCGTCGAAAAATAGATCAGCAATTCCGTCACAAAGCCCGGCGTCCAATCCCACGGAATATCGTAGAGCCCAGAAGTGAGTACAATGGCCAACATCGCCGGCAGCGCCCAGGCAGCACGCCGGTACCACCGCGGATGGTCAAAGCAAATAATAAAAGTCAGCAGATAGAGCGCCAACGGCACGACCCACAGGAATGGAATGACCGCCACGTCCTGGCAGACGTGGTTGGTGGTGGCCAACAACATCAGCGAGGCGAAGGCCGGCAATACCACCCACAGCACGCGGCGCAGCGCTCCCGGCTTGGGTGCCAAGGCATCGACTTGCTCCTCGGCCTGCAAGCGGCGCGCCGCCTCAGCAGTGCCGCGCCGCCACTCGCCCACCGCGCATGCTCCCATCAGTATAGCAAACAGCGCAAAGGTGCCCGACCAGATCCACGCTTGCCACACCACGTCCCAGCGCGGCTCAATGAGAATGGGATAGGTCAGCAGCGCAGTGAGCGAACCGGCATTCGACAAGGCGTACAAACGCCAAGGCGTGCGGTCTGGATAGACGCGGGAATACCACACCTGCACCAAAGGACTGGTGGCGGAGAGGACGAAATAAGGCAAGCCAACGGTCGCCACCAGCAGCAGCAAAATCTGCCAGGACGGATTGGCCGTGCCCTCTGGCTTGAAACCCGCTCCCGGCACAATGGGCAACAGTGCCACCGCCAAGCCCAACAGCGCTAAATGCACCCAGGCTTGGGTCAGCGGCCGACGTCGGCTCAACAAGTGCGCGTAACTGTAGCCACCAAAAAGCGCCATCTGGAAAAATAACATGCAGATGGTCCATACCCCGGGACTGCCGCCAAACCACGGTAAAATGAATTTACTGATGACCGGTTGCACCTGAAACAACAGGAACGCCCCGAGCAAACTGACCAAACAGAAAATGTAATTCATAAAAAACCCCGAAAAAACCAAGCGGCCACCATGGCCCCGCGCGACGGAGCCTAACCCTGCTTCACCCCACCGACGCAACAGCAAATTGTCATTGCCCACCCTTTAAACCACTTTTTGGGGGTGGGTCTGTCCGAAATACGATGAATGCCGACAAATCCCAGCTACCCTTATATTCTCGACTTTGGATAGGAACGGAGTTCGCATGTCCCTCGTCACCTCAACAAGGGTGGATAATGCGCTTGTGTTATTCCGGCATTTTGGCAGTCTTTGGACATGCGTATCGGCATCCTATGGCTCACGGTTTTCAGTCCCCTGGTGTTGGCAGGCGAACGGACGAACCACGAGGGGCGCGTGCTGGGGCCGCTGCCGATAGTCAAGGCACCGCTACTGTTCAACACACCGGAAGCGGATGCGGTGCTTGCTGCAATGCAAATCATGCCCCGCGACAATCCATGGAACGAAGACATATCGACGCGACCGCTATTGCCCAACAGCGATGCAATGATTGCACGCATCAGCGCCGATCTAGCCCCTAACCGGCGCACCCTGCGGCTGTTCACCGAAATGAACTTTGTGCTGGTTCCCGATAACCAACCCCTCGTGCCAGTGAAGTTCGTGAATTACCCGGCCGAGTCCGATCTTAATGGCGGCTCATCTCCGGTTGGTCTCTATCCAATTCCCCGCAACCTGCCGGTGGAAACCTGGCCCGTTGGCACCGACTCGCTCACCCTCGGGCAATGGCAGCAGGATAGCGCCAATCGCGGTGGCGACCGCCACGCTATTATCGTGCAACCCGGCACTGGCAAGTTTTGGGAGACTTGGCAATCCCAACTCAGGGGGGACGCATGGCAAGCGTCTAACGGCGCGATGTTCTCGCTAAACTCCAACAGCCTGCGTCCGGCCGGTTGGACATCCGGCGACGCGGCGGGCTTGCCGATGTTTCCAGCACTCGTGCGCTTTGATGAATGCCAGCGAGGCAGAGTCGAACACGCCCTGCGCCTAGTGGTCAAACGCAGCCGCTTGGGACCGATCTATCCGGCCACCCACGCGGCCTCAGTGGGGCGTACGAGCGACGCTGACATACCGGCGATGGGCCAGCGACTGCGCCTCAAGGCCAGCTTTGTCATACCGCCCAACTGGAGCCCGCAGGAGAAGGCCGTGCTGCTGGCCCTCAAAAAACATGGGGCCATCGTCGCGGACAACGGCGGCTTTTTCTCCGTGTCGATCACACCGGACGAGCGCTATCCCAAGGGCTGCTTTGATCACATGTCCAGTATTGGAATTGGCAATTTCGAGGTGATCCAAACCCATGGCCCTATGTGAAAGAAGTAGTACAAAGCCCCCGTATGACGCCGTGCATATCTTATGAAAAAACAAATTCAGGTCGCGGCGACTGTCCTGCTGGCATCCCTCACGATGGGGCAAGCTCAATACCAAGGCTGGCAACACGAGGGGTCGTTTCATATCCTAACCACGCCCGACGGAGCCAATCTTCCAGCCACGGCTGCGGAGGAGAATTTTCCGTTATTGGTGCGATTAAACCGTGAAAATTTTGATTTCACGCAAGCGAAACCCCAGGGTGAGGACATTCGTTTTTCGGCCGACGGCAAGCCGCTGGCCTATCAAATTGAGGAATGGGATGCGGTCAAAGGCAGTGCGAGCATCTGGCTGCGTATTCCGCTGATCAAGGGCAACGCGCGGCAGGAAATCAAAGTATCCTGGGGCAAGGCTGATGCCGTCGGCGAGTCGAGTGGCGCGGCTGTGTTCAACGGGTCGAACGGATATCTTTGCGTCATGCACATGGGCGATTCCATTAAAGATGAGGTTGGCTCAGTAACTCCCACCGATACCGGTACGGTGCCGGAGCAGGGAATGATCGGGCAGGGACGGCGATTTGACATCGGCAAGGGAATCAACTGCGGCGAAAAACTAACCACTCTGCCCGTCGGCGACAGTCCGCAAACAACCGCGGCATGGATCAAGGCTGAGGCCACCAACGTCGATGTCGTCGGGTGGGGCAACCAAGAGTGGCAGGGGAAAGTGGTGATGCAGGTGACCAGTCCTCCGCACCTCAACATGGATTGCTTCTTTGCGGATTGCAATGTGGCCGGGGCTAGCAAGATCCCAATGGCGCAGTGGGTCCACGTGGTCAATACCTACAAGCGCGGCGAGTCGCGGGTTTACGTCAACGGGGTATTGGACGGCGAAAATTCGAGCGGTCCCGCCAGCGCTGCCAGAAACAACCGCGGCACCCCTCTGGCTATCAAAAATCCTGCCAGAATGTATATTGGCGGCTGGTACGGCAATTATAAGTTTGTCGGCGACATCGACGAGGTGCGCCTTTCCAAGGTCGTACGCTCGGCGGACTGGGTCAAAATGGAGTATGAAAGTCAGAATCCCCGGCAGACGATGGTGGGTTGTCTGGTCAAGCCGGGTGCTGCCTTCGTTGTATCACCTGCGTCTGTCAGCGTCGAGGAAGGCAAGAGCACAACGGTGAGCGCGCAAGTCGGAGGCGCCCTGAAGACGTATTGGATTCTCAAGCGCGATGGTGTGGAATCGGTGGTTGGCGTGGACCAGGCATCTTACACGTTGGATGCCGGGCGCGTGGTGGGAGATACCTCGCTGGTTCTCCGGTTCAAGGCGGTATGCGCCAACGAAGTCAAAACCAAGGACGTGCCGGTGACCATCAAAGAGACGATTCCCGAACCCGCAGTTGCGCTCCAGGCACCCGCAACTTGGAATGGCCGGGACCCGATCGAAGTTCTATCTAACATAAGTAACATTGCCGCGATGACGGCCAAAGGTGCCGGGCAAACCCATTGCAAGTGGACGATTACCGGCGGGGCAGTAACTACGGAGGTGGCCCCCGGCAAACTCATTCTCAAACGCTCGCAATACACCGGGCCGATCACCGTAACGGTGGCGATCGATAATGGCGGGGCGGCCACTGTGACTTCGGCCGTCATCCAGGTCAAAGAACCGGCGAAAGACGCGTGGGTTGAGCGGATTGCCGCCAAGGATGAAAAGCCCGAGGACGGCCAGTTTTTTGCGCGCGACGACAACAACGAGGGCATCCTCCATTACAACGGCACCCTAACTGGCAATGCCGACGCGGTGTTCCTGAAGGTATATGCAGATGACAAATTGCTACAGACCCAAACCCAAAAACCGACTGCGGAAAAAACCTACGCGCTCACCGCCAAGCTCAAACCGGGCCTCATCAAATACAAGGTGGAATTCGGAACCAAAACCGGCGGGACCGAAACCGTCGTTCAAACCGTCACCAACCTGGTCTGCGGCGACGCCTATCTGATCGAAGGACAGTCCAACGCGCTGGCGACGGATACCGGGGAGAAGTCACCACCGGACACCAGTGAGTGGATACGCAGTTATGGGCGACCGGGTGGTGAGGAGAAAGGTCCCCACAGCAACCTGTGGTGCTGCCCCGTTTGGAAAGCGCAAAAGGGCGAGATGGCCGAACTCGGGTGGTGGGGCATGGAACTCGCCAAACGCTTGGTTCAAAGCCAGAAAATCCCCGTCTTCTTCATCAATGCCGCCGTGGGTGGCACCCGCATCGACCAGCATCAGCGCAATGAAGCCGATCCCACCGATCTGAAAACCATTTACGGGCGGATGCTCTGGCGGCTACAGCAGGCCCGCATGACCCACGGCATCCGTGGCGTGTTGTGGCACCAGGGCGAGAGCGACCAGGGTGCGGACGGACCCGATGGCGGCTACGGCTGGCAATTCCATCAGCAGTATTTTCTAAACATGTCCTCGGCATGGAAACAAGATATGCCGAACATCCGGCATTACTATATCTATCAGATTTGGCCCAATTCATGCAGCATGGGCAACGGGCATGGGGACATGATGCGCGAGGTGCAGCGGACGCTTCCACGACTATATTCCAACATGGATGTCATGTCCACGCTCGGGATCAAACCGCCGGGCCCCTGCCATTACCCGTTAGTTGGTTGGTCGGAATTCGCGCGATTGATGCAACCGCTTATCGAGAGGGATTTTTATGGGAAAAAGGTACCCGAATCGATCACGGCGCCCAACCTCAAGCAGGCGTATTATACCAGCGCCGCGAAGGATGCCATCGCCCTGGAGTTTGACCAACCGGTGATTTGGTTGGATTCACTGGTTGGCCAGTTCTATCTGGATGGTGAAAAGGACAAGGTTGCCTCGGGCGCAGTCACCGGCAATGTGCTCACGCTCAAGTTGAAGACACCTGCCCCGGCGGCTAAGATCACCTATCTCAAAGAAATGAATTGGAACCCGAATGAACTGGTGTTCGGTAAAAACGGAATTGCCGCGCTCACGTTCTGCGATGTGGCCATCGGCGGTCAAATCAAGTAAGACCCAAGATCAGATAAACTCGTCTTTTAATCGCCCCAATACTCAACTGAAGAATGGCGGCGGGCAGGATGCCCGCGCCACGAGGACCGGCCATCCTGCCTGGAACTTGACGCCGTGATAGGTATCACGTGTTCAACTCGCGGCCGTCAGCCGATTTGGCTATCACACGAGGTCAGGTGATTTGATGCTGCCATAGCTGCGAGATGCGCGGGCGAGGTGCCACAGCAACCGCCGACGATGGAAATTCCGAGAGCCCGCAAAGAGCGGGTCAATTCCGCCATTTCCGCAGGCGTGGCATCGTAGCGGATGATTTCATCCACTAACTTCGGCGCGCCGGCATTGGGTTGAAGAATGGTGGGACGTCCACCCGCAGCGGCGACAATTTCCTTTGCTAGTTCAAGATAATCGGCCAGCGAGAGGTCGGTGCCGCAATTGGCACCGGCGATGGATGCTCCGGCGTCATAGGCAGCAGTGATGGCATCGGCCACCTTGGTGCCCATCATTGTGCGGTATTCGCCGGCGCTTTTCTGAAATGCATAGGTTGCGATGACCGGCAACTCTGTGACGGCCCGCGCCGCGCGAATACCGACGCAGAGTTCGCCGGGGTCACTCATGGTTTCCACCAGAATCGCGTCAGCACCGCCCTCGACGAGCGCACTGATTTGCTCGCGGAATATCTCCTCCAATTCCTCCGCCGTAGTATCACCCAGCGGCTCGAGAAAATCTCCGAAAGGTCCCACATCGCCAATCACCCAACCATCCGGCCCCGCCACCTCGCCAGCCAACTCCGCAGCTCGGCGGTTCCACTCGGCCACCTTGCCACCGAGCCCGTGCCGCTCTAACATCGAGCGGCTGCCGCCGAACGAATTGGTGGTGATCAGGCGGCAACCGGCGCTGCGGTATGCCTGATGCACGGATTTGATAGCATCCGGCCGCTCGGCATTCCACAGCATGCCACACTCGCCGATTTGCATGCCGCGTTCAATGAGTTGGGTGCCCATCGCCCCGTCGCAGGTGAGAGCGGAACACTGACAGGCTTCGGTAAGAGATGGCTTTTTCATGGTAGGATCGGATGGGGTGAGGCCATTAGCAAACCTTATTGCCACCCGCCTGCCAAGTGAAAACCCATCTAACACTTCATAAATGCATCAACCTTGGCCATGATCTCGCGCTCGCTGCCGGGGACGCTCAGCACATCGCACTCACTGCCAAGAATGAATGGATGACCTGTGGCACGCATCTTATCTAACATTTCACGTGCTAGCCGTTCGACTTCCGCGACGCTGAGCTGAGAGGCAGGGAAACGCTTGGTGGGCAGATTGCCGTAGAGGACTGTGGATTTTGGAATAAGCGCGGCGTCTTCCCACAGCATGCGGGAGCAACCAAAGCTGAGCATGGCGGCATCCAGTGTGGCAAAGCGCTCGACCATGCCGGTGGTCAATTCGCCACAATCATGGAACACAAGATCCACGCCCCGCGCGTCGAGCAACGCCTTGATCCGGCGCATCGGCTCGGTCACATAGCGGTCGAAAATCTCATAACCATTGGCGAGTTGGTTAGGAGAAAAATACACCAAATTAGCGGCCGGCTCGCAGATGATCATTGCCTTGGCACCGGCATCAATCTGGGCAGAGAAATATTGCAACAGCAGTTCGAGGCCTATCTCCATGGCTCGCTCAATGAGCGCCACCTCTGGTTCGTCGGCAGCCGTCAATCCAGTGCCCGCCAGAAACACCGGCGAGATCGGATCACTGATGAGTTTGGTCATCAGCGAAAATGGACCAATACCCATACCCATCGGCACCAGCCCGGGGTGCTTGGCCACATGCCGGATCGCCTCACACGTCGCCAGCATCCGCGGCGTCAGCACAAACGCCGGTGTCGCCGCCGGCAACTCGTCAAAGTGATACGAATCAATCCGCTCCGCCTCAATGCCGCGGGCGGCAAGCATCGCTTCCTTTTCCAGCTTGAGGTCCATCAAGGGGACTGCCAAAGGCGTGTTGAAACGGCCCGCGGCCCTGACAATCACGTCGCCAAGCCGCTCACCGTCCAACTCGATGGCAGCAGGATCTGCCGCCTCGTGTAGGATCAAATGGGTACCTATGGGCATCCTAAGCCCTGCCTCGGCAAGGCCAAGATAATAACTGCGAATCATTGAGCTAACGGTTTAATTCCTCAGCAGGACTCGGCCAGACGCAACGCCAGATCCACCGCACTGGCAGCATCCTGGCTGTAGCCGTCAGCACCGATCTCATCGCAGTACTCCTGAGTGACAGGGGCACCCCCGACCATGATCTTGGCGCTGGTGAGACCTGCCTCCCGCACCGCCTGAACGGTGAGTTTCATGGCCGGCATCGTGGTGGTTAGAAGCGCTGACAGACAGATTAACTGTGCGGAATGCTCCTGAGCCGCAGCAACAAATTTTTCCGGGGCCACGTTGGTACCCAGATCGACGATACCGAAGTTGGCCCCCTTGAGCATCATGGCGACTAAGTTTTTGCCGATGTCGTGGAGATCGCCTTGGACGGTGCCGATGACGGCGGTGTACTTCGGCTTGATGCCGGCTGCGGCAAGCAACGGTTCGAGAATGAGCATGCATTCTTTCATCGCCCGCGCAGCAATCAACATTTCCGGCACAAACACCTCGTTGTTCTTGAATTTCTCGCCGATGCTAGACATCCCGGGAACCAATCCCCTCTCAACGATGGCTAGCGGTGCGAGCCCCTGATCGAGCAACGATTGGGTGAAAAGTTTAGCGTCATTGCGTTTGCCGCCTTCGACGGCCACCGCTAATTCAGATAGAGTACTCATGGAAGCAAATAGTAAGGGTGGGACAATTCTTTCAATGTTTTGCAGTGGCGGGCACCTGCCCGTCACGCGAGGTTGTGGTGGCAAAAGCCATCACGCCAGCAAACAGCGCCATAAATCCCCAGTCGCCTAGCAGCGAACCGCGCAGGAACGGCAACCCCGCCGCGTAGCACTCAAGCAACCCCGCGAGGGATTTCGCGTACGGCTGGCCGGACAGGCCCAGCCCAGTAAGCCAAACCCCGAAGTTGCTCACCACGTAAAAGAAAAAGGGCACGGCCGCTGCGCCGCCTAACTGAACTTTCCAACCTTTGTGGCGGATTGCCAAGGCTGCCATGCCGATGGCGAGGAAGGCGGCGTAATCCAACAGCCGCGGCGCGTGGAACGCGGCATAGCCCATTTGAGCGTTGAGCAGAAAATCGCTGAGCAACAATGCCAGCACAGGCACCAGCAGGGCCAAGCGCCGGTTGAGATAGAGTCCGCCCATCAATGCAAACGCCCCTATCGGCGCTACATTCTCCGGGTGAGGCATGAAACGAAAGGCGATCATCGCCACGACAAGTGTAATCAGGGATACGAGTGAGGACATGGTGGTGCTTGGTTAGGAATGCAGATTGACAGACTTTCCTCTGCCCGTATTGTGAATTTAACGGTTTCTTTGGTGAATTTAGCAGCTAGTCCGCACCATGCAGGCAGTTTGGCGAGCGACGACGTGTGAGGGGTCGTCGTTCGGATTCTCCCAGCATGACCCGAGCCTTCGGCAGTCATTCATTGCCCGCACTTTGAGCGAGTGAAATCTCCCAACGAAATTTCTTGGCAACGAGAGCCGGATAGCTATTTTCGGCGTTGGGGAGTCTTCCATGATTCTGACGAAATCCCAAATAAGCCAGCTTATGTTACACGGCATCCAGCATGAAATCCTCGGCCCGCCCGCTGCGGGTAACGCCACTCGTCACGCCAATACATTCCTCGGCGGAAATTTCCAAACCGTGAGAATCCAAGGCCCCTGCAACCTCGTCCGCCTCGTCGGCCCGAGCAGCATTTACCAAACCCAGCCAGGCGATTTTTGGTTGGAGGCCAACCTCTTCAGCCAAGCCTTCTATCAAGCCTCCGTAGAACTCCGCCAGCAAGGATTCAGCGGCGAAAAACAAGGCTCATACGCAGGCATGATGGCACGCTTCCTCCTCCGCGATATGCTCGGCGTCTCCCACGACTGGTCAAACCTCGACATGTTTGTCTCTCTCAACCTCCCGCCCGGCGCATCCCTCATCGCTCTCATCGGCCAGGCCCGCATGCAGCCGTACTACTCACCCAACGATCCCGCCCACGCCGGCGCCGAAACCGCCAACATCCGCCTCCCAGGTCTCGGCACACAGATTGTCATCGACTTCCTACTCCCGGATAACCGCTACGCCGCCAGACTCGTCTCCGCACCCATGGTGTTTTAGCTCGTGCCACATCCCTTGTCTCGAAGACACCTACACTCCTATATCATGGCTGCTATCCCCGGCCCGCTGGGCACAAAGACCAACTCCCCAAAAATCGACCCAGGCACCTTGGTGGTAGCACGTAGCTCCACACCCGGCCCGGTAACCAAGGCTTTGAATGACCCGGAAAACACCGTTCGCCATCTTCTGCAATCATTGGTTAGAACCGCGCACGGCATGACCCATGACTTTTCCACCAAAAAAGGAACCATCGAAGCCATCAAATGCGAGTGCATCTACCAAGGCATCGGTTTAAATAACCAAATTGCCTATGTGCTGGCGACCACCGACCACGAGACAAATCATACGTTCAAACCGGTCAAAGAGGCGTATTGGTTAAAAGACCCTGACGCCTACCTGAAAAAACATCATGCCAATTATTATCCTTACTATGGCCGTGGCTTCGTCCAACTCACCTGGAAATCAAACTACGAGAAATACGGGAAATTGCTTGACGAGAATCTGGTCGGTGTGCCCGATTCAGCGTTGGAGCCCGAGGTTGCCTTGTTCGTGCTGGTGCATGGATTCAAAAACGGAACATTCAGCGGGCGCAAGCTGTCCACTTACGTCAATCATGATCTAACTGATTTTATCAACGCTCGCCGCTGCATCAACGGCCTGGATAAAGCTCCGGAAATCGCCGCAATCGCAAAGCAGTATCTCGCCAGACTCGAATTAACTTCAAGTCATCATAGCGGCCAAGCCCTTGCATAATCTGCAGCCATGTCACTCTTTTCCGATGAAATGCCCCAAAAGCCACATACCCACTTGTCACTGGGCACCCTAAATGCCAGTCTAACCCCGTAACCGCTCGGCTTGGTTGCCATCGCTCATTCATACAAGCCTCCTCCACCCCATGCCATTCGCCGCCCGAATTTCCGATATGCACGTCTGCCCGATGGTCACCCCGGGCACTCCTCCCATCCCTCACGTCGGCGGCCCAATCTCCGGCCCTTGCGTGCCCACCGTCCTGATCGGCTTCATGCCTGCTGCCACCGTCGGCGATATGTGTGTCTGCGTCGGCCCGCCTGATACCATCGCCATGGGCTCCACCACTGTCATGATCGGCGGCAAACCCGCCGCTCGAATGGGCGACTCCACCGCCCACGGCGGCACCATCGTCGCAGGCTGCCCAACGGTGATCATCGGCGGCTGATCTCCTCAAGACTCTGAACGACAACACCTGCACAATGAGATCGCCCGCCGGGACGAGACCATTGACATCTCTAGAATCCCTGAGGAATTTTAACGCCTCGTTCCCGTAGCATTTCCAGCAATTCAGCCCGTTTAATGTAGTTGGGATCCTTCTTGTTTTCACCTAATGTGGTTTGGTCATTGACCAACACTTCAACAACGGTTAAACCAGTATCGTTAGGAGTTGTGAAATTTGCACCATCAAGAATTAGAGCCTTGGCATAATCATATTGCGATACACCCACAAGTTCCAGAACTAGAGAGGAATGATTTGAGGTTATAGAGTTGATATCTGCCCCCCTATTAATCAGAGTTTTAAAATTTAACCACTCGTTCCCTCTACTAATTGCCGCAAATATAATGGGTTCACCGTCCTGTTTAATATTTGGATTCAACCCGTGATCCCATAGGATGTTCAAGTACATGGGGTCATCAAGAGTTGTTGCTGCGAAAGCTGGCACTGCTTTGCCGGGAGTAGTGAAATTGGGATCTACTCCCAATTTCAATAGCAATAGAACGATCTCTTTCTGCTGGCACTTTATTGCGGTACGATGCGGCGTAACTTCATGTTTCCCCACTGCGTTTATATTGACACCAGAGACCGCAAGCCGCTTGACCGCACTACTATCCCCTTTCATAACCGCTTTGATTAACTCCATTTCGTAAGGTATTGAAAAATACTTACTGTAATCAACTTTGTTCATAGTTTTTCCTTGGTTGCAGGCATTACTCAGTAGTGTCACAATTGTTAAACACAATCTAGATAGAAAAAGGCGAGAATTCATCTTCCCAAGATCCTGTTAATGACCGCCAAATCATCTGCTTTTTGT
>Ga0073936_10003695_pt1 | contig 21701 bp, 39 predicted proteins | sample AliMusrvi5mmetaG_FD_87041 | JGI IMG/M metagenome (GOLD analysis project Ga0073936, IMG submission 87041) | Freshwater lake bacterial and archeal communities from Alinen Mustajarvi, Finland, to study Microbial Dark Matter (Phase II) - Alinen... | ecosystem: Environmental > Aquatic > Freshwater >... | reverse complement strand
GCACCAAAGAACTCGAGCAATTCTTCGCGGAGATCGACTCAATATCCTCGCGCGCCCGCATTTTCGTCCTACAGTGGGACCATGCATTCCAAGGGTATAGTAAGTATCGCAAGGGCGCATGGAAAACCTACACAATCAACGGCAGGGGAGGAACAGATATGGTTGCGCCCGTTGACTATTTGGATAAGAACTCCAGCGATGTTGATTGCATGATTATGCTCACTGATGGGTATGTGGGCACTTGGCCGACTAAGAGACAATATCCCGCCGTCTTTGTGATTACCACCGACCAACCCGGTCCCGATTGGGGAACTGTGATCCACATAAAAGTCGGCGAGGCTAATAGTTAAAATTGTGTTCTCGGTCAAATATACTTCAAGAGTGTATTTAAAGACCGAGGATGTGCATGATAGACTGGGATAAAACCAAGGAAGAATTTAATAGGGTCGATCTGACTGGTCGATACCCAAGGGTGGCCACTGTCTGCGATGAGTGTGGTGCCCATGGGTCAGTGACTATCCGCGATAAAAAGAAAGTCATAGACCAACAAATTAAGTGGGTCTGTAAGCTCTGCCACAACAACAAGCCATCGCATAGAGCTTCGCTATCTATTTCATCTAAGAATCTATGGGCCAATGCCGAATACGCTAGGAGGGTGAGAACTACTTGTAAAATAACTAAAGCGACCCCAGAATATCATCGTAAGTCTTCAAACATAGCTAAGAATTTATGGGCAAGTCCGAAGTATCGTGATAGCGTGGTTGTGGCGTGCAGCTCGGCCAAGTTCAAACAGAGAGTCTCCAATTTAGTCGCGGCTAGATGGGCCAACGCTGAGTGGCGAAAAAAATCTGTAGGCGCAGCATTTGCTAGGTGGCTTGACCCAGAGTTTAGATCGCATCAAATGCAATTGAGAAATACCCCAGAATTCAAGCAGCGTGTTTCTTTGGCGTTTAAACGATTGTGGAAAGACCCCGAGTTTAGACAGAAAATTGCCGCGGCTCAAGCTAAAATAGATTGGCATACTATTAATTCCAAGAAGTGGAAAAACCCGGAATATAGAGTAAAGGTAATAGCTGGCAATAAAAAACACTGGGAGAACCCGGCTTTCAGGGAGAAGATGGCGAAAATCTACGCGGAGGTTTGGTCCCGCCCGGAGCGGCTCCTTAAGGCCTCTGAAACTGGTAAAAAATTGTGGTCTAATCCCGCCTATAGAAACAAAATATTCACTGCTGGGCCGTCATCTCTTCAAATGATTCTCTATTCATTATTGGATGATTTTAAAGTTAAATATTATAGAGAATACAAAGACAAACAACCGGATTCCGAATGCTTTATTGGCCCATATACTTTTGACTGTGTAATTCCTAGAGAGGGCCGGCCAACCTTGTTAATTGAGGTAGATGGGGAATATGCCCACTCATCTTTAAAGAACCAACGAAGAGACCGGGCCAAGGACGCTTACATAGCCGACAATTTCCCCACTCAATATGAGCTCAGGCGGCTATTGGAAGTTGATTTTTTGAATAGGGACAAAGTATCCACTTTGATTAAGCAGTGGCTTGGATTGGCCGCGATTGAGATGGTAAATTTCAGTCTCAAAGACATAATTATTAGGGAAAATCCGCCAGCCAGCGAACGTAAATTGCTCTTGGGTAAATATTGCCATTTTTCCACTGCCGGTCGTGGCGGCAAGTGGTCGGGGGCCTATTTTAACAATGAGTTAATTGGGATTTGCGTATTCTCCCAAGCAGACCATGGGTTCAAGGAGTTGTCCAGATTTTGCGTTAATCCGGCCTATTTGAGTCAAGGGTTTGGGTCGTGGTTTATTAAAGAGGCCATTAAGTTGCTGCCCAGCATAAGTGGTGTGATTGCGTATGGTGATGAGACCTTTAGTGACGCCGAGGCTATTTATCAAAATGCTGGCTTCACGCCCGATGGGGTTGTTGCTCCAGACTATTGGTATGTTGGCGAGGGCGAGTGGGTGATGCACAGGGAGACCTTGTGCAGGCAAGCCGCCAGCGTGCATTCTTCTGAGGGTGAATATGCCCTAACTCATGGCTACAAGAAAACTGGGGGATTAGAGAGGTTGCGGTTTGTGCTGAAGTTGGGGCCGATTGCTGGTTTACGCGCAGAGTAATTAGCCTGGTCCAGCGGGTAGTTGCTCTCAGCGGCGCAGCGCGACACCAGATAGCGTAGGAGGCATCATGACTACCACGGCTGATCTTTACGGCGATTTGTCCGCTTTTGATTCATGCGGTACTGGACTCACGTAGGGCCACAAGGTGATCTAGATAGCCGGGAGGCTATTGCGTTGAGTGGTCTCAATGGCCATTCGTAAAAGTCCAGGCCGCGCCATTTTGAGGTTGTCATGGCTAAGTGCTGGCTCTGCGAACGGAAGGATAATCTCCAGGAGCAAGTGGGCGGCTTCTGGTTCTGCTTCTGGTGCCTCCCGCGTGCGCTAGAGTTGGGTGCTGGGCATTGGGTGCGATTAGCCCATGCTCTGTACCCCTGGAGATGAACGATGCATGCGGCCCCGCCGAAGATACTTGCGATTCTGGAGACTCTGGCGGAAGGGTTCGCCAAAGTGGGGGTTCCCTGTGAAATCGTGGACACAACCCCCAAGTATGGCAACCCCGATACCTTCCTCTATATCGGAAGGGCAGGCCAGGAAGATAAGCTCTGGCTCGCCCCCCACTGCCTGACGGCCCGCAGCCTAGAGTATGGGGACTCGGTCAAGTCATACGATAACATTCTGGCCATGGCCCAGCAATTCTATCCCCATGGGTTTATCTTGATGGGCATGAGTTACCACTATCGGGGGACAAAGCTCCGCTTCAACTATGGGACCCACATCAAGATCGAGTATGAGAGGAAGTACAGCGAAGGCGTCTATCGGTGTTTCGTGAAGAACGCCAGCGGGGGATATGGCAAACCGGTGGAGCACAAGGACATAGTCAAAGCCCTGGAATTCGCCCAGGAAGCCAAGGATGTCCCCAAAGCCAAAGTGGTCAGGGAGGAAGTTGAGCTGGGCGAGCCGCATGACTTCGTGGAGGTTCCCCTCTTCACCCTGGCGAGGAACCGCAAGGACACGTTTGTGGTCAATACCGGCCAAGTGCAGGAGATCTCCGTGGTGGGGGTGGTGTCGATCGGCTCCAACCGGGACCTGATTGATGCTGCCAACCCCAACTTCGATGCTTGGTTCAACTGCAGGTGCGTGAACGTGGACGAGAGTCGTGCTCCCTCTACCATCCCATTCAACATTGTGACCAATGGGGAGGGGTGGTATCTGGTGGAGAAGAATGGCAAGAGATATAGGGCCGTCCCCCATCGTGACCGGACTGGCCAGTATAAGGTAGCTCTTACGTCCATTGACTACGATCTTATCAACCACGCGATCAGGCAGTATGCTAATAGGGAGGGTCCGCAGTGACACCTACTCGTAAACAAGCCCTGATTTCGCTTCGCAGCTTTATAGGCAATGGGGCTATATTGCTTGGGGCCAATTACTTCTTTGGATTCCAGGTGGCCGTGCTTATTGGTTTTGCGCTCGTAGTAGCCACCATCGATGAGTTTGGATATACCAGATGACCCATATTGAACCACATCCTATTTCTCCAAGCGGTCTTCATATCAGGATTCTCCAAGTTGAGCTGGTGACCGTGGAGCGTACCCAGCACGTGGGGGTTGTCACTACCGGGAAAACGATCCTGGACCCCAACGTCACCGATGTGGGGATATATGCGGAGGTGGAGGGATGGCTCCCCCGCCTGTACTTTGATGGTTGCTGGTACAGGAACACGGGGGGCGAGTGGCATCTCGACGACGTCGCTCATTACCCCTATGCCGGGGTGGCTGTGAGTGCACTCTATAATGCACTGCAAGGACGGATAGAGGATACATATGGCCGCTAAAACCGATGAAACTACTGAGACCCTCCACTTCTCCATCTCCGGAGAGTTCATCACTGAACATTGCCGTGATCGCATGTTCGAGCGGGGCTGGGAAGATGCTGTGCGGTTGCTCGTCAATGACCTCCCCGGCATGACTCATGAGCAAGCCCATAGCATCCTGAACGGGGAGCTGCGCCTAGTGGGGGTTAATAGCTGCACTCCGGAAGCGGAAGACCCCAAGGTCACCAAGGAGGTTCAGGATCGTCTCGCGTGGCACTACGCGGGGACCGTCTTCGATGGAAAGCACTACTTCCTCCCCTACGCCTATGTCGATAATTGGGGGGAGTGGGATGTGTTTGAGATGACTAAGGTCCGGAATCCATACACTGGGGTGCCGGAGGCTGGAATTAAGGGGGCAGGGAATTCAGCTATTCGCAGCGTCCCCTATATGGACAAGAGGGATGAAGATCGGGCAATTTGGCTAAAATATGATGGCGGGGAGGGGAAGAGTACTGTCTGCGTTCTCTTCAAGAGGGTGTCTTCTCCGCCGATCTGGATGGTGCCGCACATCCATGAGTGGCAGATCGCCTTGGATGCCTTTGTGAAGGCCGGTGGTCGCCTCCAGCACCGGGGGCATCAGCAGTGGAACCCCAACTGGGTTTCATCGTCTGACCAATTGAAACGGATTACGGACGCCCAGAAGAAGGTAGCCAAGGCCGAGCCAACCTGGCAGGCTGCCCCACTCCCCGCGCCCGATAAGGAGTGTCTGTCAGAGTGTGGGTGGATTATCCCATCGGGGGTATTCTATCCCTGTGCGTATTCTGGGCACATCCGCTTGGCGGAGTCTATTCATAAGTTTGTTTACGAAACTGAGCCGAGCAATCCTGAGCGGGAGGGTGAGCAGTTGGGGTGGGTGAAGGTGGCATATATGATGTGGGAGGGGAAGAAGGATGTGATGCTGCTTCACGAGAGTGGGGTCCGGTTGACAAAAGCGGCTAGGCGAACAGTATTTGATTGGTGCGCCAAGCACAATGAGAAGCTACCTTTCTGGTACGAGGAGGAAGAGCATGGCGAATAAACCCTTCGAGCCGACTGCCGAATTCCCAGTGGTGTATAATCCGATCGTATTTCGCAACCATTTCATCCCTACTTTGGATAAGATCTGCTCCGTCGAGTTGATCGGTGATTGGAGTAAGCCAGACACTCACCCTGAGATTCTAATTAGTGCGATGAGACGAGTTGAGAGGCGGATACCGACGCATCTGGTTGGGTTTAGCGAGTTGAAATCTAGGGTCACTTTCCACATTGCGTTGTTTAAATATTCAAACGGGATGTGGTATTCGGCTGAATACATCACTAAGAGGATGACGTTGGGGGATAAGGAGATGCTTGAGGAAGCTGCTTGTAAACACCTCGATCTTGGCTAAGCTAACGTTGCTGGCGGCGGCGTCGCGCGACACCACAGGGCAGCAATCGGACACATCACCCCAACATACGGAGCCAACTATGAGTCTGGACATGCCGGCGATCAAGGCTGAGATCAGCGCTCAACTCGCCGCCTTGGGCTATACGACTAAGTGCCGGGCCTTTGTCAACTATGAGTTCACGCTCACCGGCAATTATATGGGCAAGTTCGAGATTGCCTCCGCCAACGTGGGTCGTTTCGAAGTCCGGGTTGACGCCGGCAATCAGACTGACTTTCTTATCCCCTGCCGCCGCGACGACACCAAGCGTGTCCACTGCGCCACCAAACGGTTCTCGAAAATCAAGGAGTCCATCGCCCCCCTGCTGGAATGGGTGGCCTCAGCCACCAAGGTGCACCACCATCTCAAGGAACTTCTGCATCCCGAGTTACCACTTCCTGATCCCACCGGCTTTGCGGAGGGGGATTTTGTGCCGCGTGGGGATCGCTGGCACCACGGGTTTGTGAATCACTGCCAGGTCGTCGATGTAGTTACGTCGCAGGGCCGGGTGGTACACAAGACGGCTTACAATCCATCTCACCGCCCCTACTTCTTGCTGCGGGTTGAATGCCGCAACCCCGGCAACTATGGGGACCGGAATCATGACATCCTGACGGATGGGGATGTGTGGTATCCCACCATCCAGCTGAATGACCGGCACATCGTCTTCCATGACCCCGAAGTAGTGGAGGCATTAAAGCAGATGAATCATGGGGACCAGCAGCTTATTCACAAGTGCCTCCAGGCCTATGTAACGGAGCACTACAGTGAAGATGGAAAGGATCAGAAGGCAAATGAGAGAGCTTCCGGCTAGTGAAGTTCCGTTCCGCTTCGATGAGGATAGGGATTGGCGGACCGCTGCGATGCACAGCGAGATTGAGATTGTCTCGATCACGCCGGATGGGCGGGTTACTCATAGCTTGGCGAATCCGGAGAGTGGGGCTTGGATGCTGCTCCAGGTCACAATGCGGCCACTTTTCGCGGCAGCCAAGGCCCCGAATATTAAGTTTCTGCAGATTGTGACTGATGGGGAGATCTTCTTTAAGGTCGCTTACTTTGGGGGTGTGGCACGGATTCGGGGGCGGCAGTCTAAGGACGAGGCGGCTCCCGGCGTGGCGGAGAGGGATCTTTATGATCGGGTAATTAAGAAGGCTATGGCCGATGGGATGGTCAAACTGGGTGGAGCTGGAGTATGAACAAGCGGGATGCTTTCAAGATTGCCAAGGCCAGTTTCCAGGGCGGGATTGCGCCGCATTCGATGGGGAGTGTGGTGGTTACGCAGGGCGTGATCGCGATTAATTTATACGGCTCGGAGGCCACCTTGGTCTTGCATGATCCTGATGATGTGTGGCGGCTATATGGGATCTTGCAAGCTCATGTAGATAGGAACATGGGCATGGCCAACCAGAAGGCCATCGGGCAGCAAGCCCGAAGGAAGCGCAAATGAGATGCTGGATTCAATTCGATGATGGTAAGTGGCAGCTTGGCGAGTTCACCACCGCCGACAGCGACCGGCTACTTCATATTCAGTGGGAGAAAAAAGATCGCACTGTTACGTTGCAGGATCTGAAGTGGGGCATACGGGGAGATGAACTGATGGTGTGTGGGTACCGCAGCACGGGAGAGGCCCCGTATCAGTATAAGCAGGATATCTATTATTTCGTCTTTGAAGATATCTTGGCCAGAGCTAAAAATGCTAAGATCGCCGACCACAGCCGCACTTTCAAGAAGATCGGAGCGGCAGTTTCTCGGCGGCGCGCCGCGCAACACCCCGCAGCGACAACACGGTGAGTGCCGGTAAGACCAATTACAAGGAGAACCCCCATGCCGTTCGAAGCCGTCCTCTTGGACCCAATCCGTGGCCACCACAAGTATGGGGTGGGCGCGACCCCCGTCAACGCGATCTGCAGCGCGTTTCGGAAGTATCTTGTGTTCGAGAAGCCCGAACCGAATCCCGACCACCCCGAGTGCAACCTCACCGACGAGCAGTGGAAGGCCAAGGTGGACATGATCGGCCCCACCGAGACCATCCAGGCCTTCTGCCTCGTCTCCGTCGAGGACGAGTTCTATGAGAACCCCAAGACGCTGCGTGAGGACGTCTGCAACCAGATGCTCATCGTCCGCGTGGACCGGACCAAGGAAAACATGTACACCCCCGTCGGGTGGGTCCGGCCCAAGCTGGGCTAAGCTCGATTTGAACCCTACAAGCCCGAGCAGCTTGTAGGGTTCAACTGTAGGTGGGTCCAGACAAATTAGACAATGGAAATTGCTTTCGACGCCGCTGCGCCGCACCAGAAACCGTGGCCGAGAAGAAGGAGAAACAATGGTGCATGGGTTTGTGATCATGGACGATCCGGCATTTGTCTGGAGGATTAGTTATGGATGCCTGCTTTGTCCTGCATTGCCACACGGAGCGAGAAAAAGTCCTCGCCTTGCGCGATGTCACAATTGACCAAATGCGTTGGTTGTTCTTCCTGAGCCGGCACATAGAAAATAGCGCTGCCAAGAATGCCTCCATTGTCACCGAGGGTGAGCACATGGGGATATACTCCTTCCCAGACCTCAAAACCTTGCTACGGCAGCTAGGCTATTCACGGGAAGTCGGACTGACCGACTCCTCCTACCGTAGGCACAGGAGCTTCTGTGGACGAGCCGTGGCTTGACTTTGAAGATGACCCGCGTCACCACATCACAGAATTCGGAGAGGTGAAAGTTGTATCCTATCAAAAGATCAACCGCATCCTAACCGTATGGCCAGGAAGAATCGATGACCCCAGTATCCCCGTGGCCTTCCTACTCTCTTCCCTCAAAACCGTACGTGGTCACCACTGGAATCCCAACAGATACCGAGCTGTGGCACTACCCCACTATATCCTCACCGATGGCGAAAGATGGTGCCCCCTCGTTGAAGGATCTTCAAACAAACTCATCTCCTACCCCACCAAGTTTGATGGGATAATGCTCGCCAAAGGAGATCAGGAACTAATACAACGCTACCTAAAATTATGGGTAGGGCGTGGAGGACCGGATGCACGTACTTAAAGAAGGCGGCACTATCGGGCAATACCTGCTGGGGTGCAGCTTTACCAGCAAAGAGCCAAAAGACGTCCAAGAGTACCTCCAAAACCTGCTACCTGATTGGAAGGCGGAAGTAGAATATGCCCGCATGACCCCCTCGCCGCTCGATGGTAAACCGAATACCGGGGCTATCATCCAAATGCGCAAGGGGGATAGCCTTCTCACCTTTTTCAGCCGGTACGACCAGGGCCTGGGTTTTGGCGGGAACAAGTTTAAATTCGCGGATAGCACCCACCTGGCACGCATCATAGGCGACCTCGATAAGTATAAGTTGGTGGGGTATTTCTCGACTGTGGTGGATGTATCAGATAAGAAAGACAGTGTGATCCACTGGAAAATGTGCCGCGACCTCGCCGCCTTCCGGGGAGGGGTCAAAATTGGCATGTGGCTACCAGTGGGGGCGCACAACTACAGCAGCCGCGAGCGGGTTGAGGTCTACGCTCAGGACACTCTAGGCGGCTCAAATTACCATAGAATCCCCGTGACAGATGACTCCAGATCGCCCCGCCCCTATAACAATGCTGCATTGCCCGGTTTCCTCTATGATTTGAAGCTGGCCATCAAGGCGGCCAACTCAGAAGTGGCGCGGCTCTCCGCCACCGACAAAAGCAATCTCCCAGCCCCGTTTAACTTCAGCTATCCAGACTTTGGAGACTACCACTGGGATCGTGATTTCCTAGGGAAAGGGCTGGGGATCTCTCGCGACAACCAATTGAATGATGTAGCCATCTTTTCTCTGGCTACCCTCAGGAATGATGGGTCGTTTGTGCCAGACGCCAATGACCCCAATAGCCAGGATGTCTGGATCATCGCGGCTGTAACCAGCTATAACTGCGCGAGCTATTTGATCGCAATCAAGGACGACCAGTGGTATGAGGTGCAGGGGGAGAAGACCATCCGGATACACCCCTCACCTACCGACCTGAAGCTAACACCATTGGATCGTGATTTAATCGTTAGGTCGGTGGGGCGGTGGATCAAGACGGACTAGCCAAATATACCATATGGAAGAGCACCCCCTAGATCTACCCGGACTCGATGTGCGCGGAGAAGCCACTGGCATGGATGCCGACCTACGCACCCTCCGCTCTATGCAGAATTATGCTCAAGCCAACGGATTCGAACCGAAGCTCGATACAATCCTAGGTCGAGCTGGTGGCGAAAGGCTGGTTGCCATCAAGAACGACCCCACCCAGGCCCAACCCAATGACCAGACCATTGTGGGTCGGGGGGTAAAGGTGGCCAGTAAGCAACTCGAAAGAGAAATACAGGCGGGACGGAAAGGGCCGCGACCCATTAGTAAGCCTATCGACTATACCTTCCAGGATAAAGAGGGCAAGCAGCTTATCTTTAGGCTGGACCCAAATCGCCGGGCGCGCGAGCTGTTGCGCCACTTTGAGAGCATTTTGAATAGGATGCCGGAGAACGCTGCCGACGCGCTCTACGTGAAATTCATGCCCACTTTTAATGCCACCAAGAGGGAGCTAGAGAATCCCCGCTGGGGCTGGGCCAAGGAAGACATCCCAGCAGCCGCGGTCTTAATCACTATCCAAAAGATCTGCGATAGCTTTACCTCCCCCGTCCGCGAGTCCCTTATTGAGTCGGTGGAAAAGAAGATAGCGTATTGGGTCTCCAAACGCTCTACCGTGTTAGAACCAGGCTCTTCGGTGCCGCCGACTAATCCCAAGAACAGATCGCTATGGACTACCGATGCCGCTGAGCAGTTCTTGGAGGAGCAGCGGCAGAAATTCTACCCAGATAAGCCATCACGTATCGGGGCCAGATTTGTCTGCTCAGACTTAAGCTCGGCCAAGAAGTGGCTGAGAACTATTCGCGGTGCGATGATCTATGAAGTAGAAGTGGATGGAAATACCCACATAGCCGATGGCGAAGCATTCTCACAACTATGCGTAGAATTAATGCAGGATGGGGGAAAACCACCGGCTGAGAACGAAGCCGACCAATACTGGCGGATGTACAAAGGCATAGCGGAGAGGTATTGGACTGGGGAGATATATAGTAGTATCCCTGAGATGATCGTGCAGGGAGCGGCCACCATCAAGCGGCTAGTTACAGCCTACCACACCATAAAGTTTATGATCAGAGATATCGTCGAGAAAGGACCGAATGCCACGCGGGCCATTGTGGTTTTCCTAGATGGTCCAGCCGCTGGGAAGATGGGGGATTATGCGGTAATGGCTCCAGCAGAAAAGGGCCAGACGTACGTGGGGAAGATTGAGGATGTGGATCTGCGGATGGCTTCGGTGATGCGGTCCTCCGGAAAGATTGAAGATGTTGACTTGGCCGAGGGTATAGATCTGAGGGTGGATAGGGTGCTGGATGAGGCTATCCGTCCGGTGCGGGGGTACTGGATTGCTCCGAATGGTACTACACTTGAGGTAAGAAAGACCCACGGCGATATGTTCATGGATATTGTGAATGCGGCTAGGGCGGCTAAGGATCCGGTGGGCATGCCGATTCCAATGTTTGTGACGTTTAGGGCCACGGCCAAGGCTGGGTATGTGAGGGTGGTCAAGGAGCCGGTGGGGTTCGCCAAAAGAGATAATAATGGTCACGAGATTTCATTCTTAGTGTGGCCGACTCAGGCCCAGGTGGATGCTCTCCTGAAGATTTTTCCGCCGACTAATTTCTCTCCAGTGTGTATTGATATTGATGTGTCGGATGAGGCGGACTATTTTTGGTGCCGCACTTTTGAAGAGTTGTTTGAGTTTTTGACCTCTGGATCACTTATCCGGGCTAGGCGTTCCACGGCGTGGGCGCGGAAGTTGGAGTCTGAACCTGAAACTGTAGGAGCTACCCATGAGTGAGGATCCAAAAGATATTGCTAGAGGGCTTGGGCCAACTGCTGGCCAGGTTGCTATGGAGATATTCCAGATTCTGAAGAATGAATCTGAGCGTGGCTCTATTGTGTTGAATGACCCTGCTTATCCGGCTAGGTTTGCTGAATTGCATGCCCCCTATGCCATGCAGGGCGATTCCTTCTTCATTGCCACTGGGAGTGGGGATATCTATCAGGTCTCGGTGACAAAAACAGAATAGTAGTTGCTGGCGGCGGCGGCGCGCGACACGAGAGAGTGGCGGGGGAGGAGTGGCCGCGTGGCCGCCCCTCCCCTCGCCTTTCGCTCTCATTTCAGGAGAAGACTCATGGCAAATCCGTTTGGAGCCGCCGCTGCCAAGGCCGCCAGTGCACCTAAGGCCAAGGCCAAGAAAACCGAAAACATCTTTACGGTCACCGATCCGAACATCGTGAAGGCCATCGAGGCCTTCGTGAAAGCCAGCGCCGAGGTCAAGAAATACGAGTCCGACAAGGAGGTCTGCAAGGGCCAGGCCGAGCCGTTCTGTCGGGGCGAGTTCATCAAGACCTTCGCGGAGGAAGGCCGGCAACCCGAGACCATCAAATTCCGGACCCCCGGCGGCAGCCAGGTCACCTTCGTGGTCCAGGATCGCGGAGAGAAATACACGGTCTCCGACGAGCAGTTGTCCACGATCACGGCCATCATCGGGGAAGAGAAGGCCGGCAAGGTGGTTCTGCGGGATCTGACCTTCGAGTTCAACAACGAGGTGCTCAACAAGGATGGGGTGATGGACGCCCTGGGCAAGAAGATCGAGGAGATGGTCAAGGCCAAGGTTTTGACCCCCAAGGAAGCCGAGGATCTCCTGGTCGCCAAGCCCCGGACCACCGTCAAGAAGGGCACTCTGGAAGACCTGGCGCGCCTCTGCGACAACGATGTGGACAAGATGGAAGGCCTGATGGCCGCCCTCGGTTCGCATGTCGTCTCGTACATGAAATCGTAGTTATGTGGTGTGCTCATCTGAGGCAAAAATAGGACATGATTGGATCGATCGGACTCAAAATTGGGGAGCTTACTGCGATTCGACTCGCTAGAATTGCTACGCACGGCAAGGCCAATAGGAGGGTCCGCTATTGGCTTTGCCGCTGCGAATGTGGAAACGAGTTAGAAGTTTCGGAGAAGAGGCTCGGATTCGGGTCTGGGTGTGTGGGGTGTGCACATAGCGGCAGCAAGAATTCTAAGTTTGCGCATGGAGAGACAGTTGGAGAGAAAACTTCGGAATATCGTGCGTGGGCCGCGATGAAAGTCAGATGCCACAACCCAAACTTCCAGCAGTTCAAGGACTATGGTGGAAGAGGGATAGTCGTTTGCGAACGCTGGCGCGATAGCTTTGAGAATTTCCTGGCCGACATGGGGAGAAAACCAACTCCCGAACACACCATAGATAGGTGGCCCAATAAAGATGGGAATTACGAGCCTGGGAATTGCCGCTGGGCAACTGACTCTGAGCAGAGGAGAAATAGACGGACCAACTTAATAATTGAGTGTGGTGGTAGGAAGATGTGCCTCGCTGATTGGGCTGCTGAAACTGGGCTAGATCGCCGTGTGATTCGATATAGATTAAGAGCTGGTTGGCCAATTGAAGAAGTAATGAAGGCCTAACGGCCTCCCGAGCGTTTCTCCTGTAAGCGGGGCGGCATCCGAAAGGGTGCCGCCCTGTTTTTGTATGTCTGGTGAGGCTATCAGGCATCATAAGTGATGCAGTAGGTCTGGTCCAGATGGTAGAGAAGGAATCCATCTGCGGCTTCCAGTTCGAGGTAGGTTTTGACGGTAGGGTACCCGGTGGTGTGGGGTAGAGTAGCGTCTTGCATGATTCGGACTTCGTTATTGGTTCTGATGGCTTCTCCAATGGTCATGCCGACGCGTGGCTTGACTACTCCCGCCGCGTTGACGGTGACTAGTGAGACATTGGCGACATGAACGTTAACAGCCATAGTGTACCTCTCTTTACAGTATTTTTGCGGGACACTGCCCACGCGTATTTGAGTGGTCGATAGCAATTATGCCAGGAGATCGTAATGGAAGCCAAAGAAGCTCGCGAGAAATATGGCGTCGGCGGGGTTCCGCTCAAAGCCACCCGGATCTGGAGAAGGCCCATCGAGCACTTCCAGGAGAAGCTCAAGATCGACGGGGTGACTTGGATCCTGGTGGATGACAAGGCCAAGACCGTAACGTACGTGAATACTTATGATTCACTGTCTGGGCGGAAGTTCTCAGCCAAGCCAATCGCTCTGGATGAAGAAAAGTTGCAGAAGAAATTGGCCAAGGGGTGGATTAAGACCGACATCGGTGCGTGCCCGATTGCGGAACGAGCCTAAAGCGAACGTGTGGGCATAAGTGTGCGTTGTTTGCACACTGGCGAGCTGTATTGAAGGGGCTGAATTTTGGCGGCTGTGCGGTGTTGCGTCGCCGCGTCATATCGTCGCATTCCGTAGCCATATACTACCATAGTAAGCGAGGTTTACTCGCGCCGCTTGCCCGCTCCACAGGCCAGCAGCGAACGGCGCTGTTCGGTGTTTTTCTTTTGTGTGGAGAGTTGTATGGCTACGAAGTCCTCTGATCTGCGGCGTATGTTTGGCGTCTCGAAGGCCCCGATTCCGGCCAGCCGGGCGTTCGTGAAAGTGATGGATCACTTCCAGGAAACCATCCCCGGCGGCGGGAAGGCGTGGATCCTGATCAATGATGCGGATGGCACCCGCGTCAGCGTGAACACCTATGGTGCCGATGACCACGCCGGAAAGAGCTTCCGCGCCCAGGTCCATCCCCTCCCCAGCGACGAGAAGGAGCTGGAGGCTCTGCTCAAGGGCTACGCGGTGGCCAAGGTCACCGACCGCCCCGTGGCGGAACTGATCACGGCCAAGAAGGCGGCCCCCAAGGCCACCGTCAAAGCCGGCAAGTAAGTCCCTAGCCGTCCGGACCCCGCCAGACCACGAATCCCGTGACTGGCGGGGTCCTTTCGTTTTCGGCCAAAGAAGAACCAAAGGCGGGGAATTAACCACATAGTCCGGATGACTCAAAGATCCTGGCAGCATGATGCAGCTGCTTAAGGATGTATTAGAAGGAGAGCCGATGGCGCGACGCAGAATAAGTCCACCATCTGGAAGATCTCCCACGACTAGCCCCCAGTCTATTTAGTATGACCCATTTATTTTCCAAACCCCGGAGGAACAGATGCAACAGCGCAAGTGGATTCCCCATCCCGGTTTCGCTACCCGCCAGCTCTACCCCGTCATTGCAGAGCACTACGCTTCCAAGCTGAACCAGATCGCTACCGTCACCTTCTACAATGAGCACGTCTCCAAAGTGCCCATCATCGAGGTCGAGCGGCGCAATGGGCAGAACGAGATTGATTATTGGCGGTGGATGGGCTCTCCACACCACATCGTCCAGGACCGTCTCCCCAAGCAGATCTTAGGGTACTACACCAAGGATCGGCAGATCAGCTTCGTGACGGGCGCAATCTTCTACGAGAACGAAGAAGCATCACACATCCCCACGGTGGAGGTGAATTTCGGGGATCACACTGACATCTGGGAGTGGACTCCCAATGAGGAGGAGCCAGCCGCTGCTCCTGCCACACCCGCACCCACTAATGGTAACGGGAACGGAAGTGTTCACGTGCACCGTGCCTTCCGCTGGAAACTGGTAGACAATCTCCCCGTCGAAGGCGGTACGCCAGTTAAGTACCAGGTCCCGCCCAACCGCCGGCATTGCTGTTCTTACTGCGGGGAATTAATCTCTACTAAGTGGGAGTTAATTTACAGCGTCAAGCCGGAAGCCGCGGAGTACGCAGACCCTGTGGCACAGGAAGAGGCTCCAACTGCTCCCGCCACCGTCTAGTGGCATTTGCTGTCGCCGCCGCCGCGCGACACCCACGAGTATGAGCAAAGACCGTATCAAAGCGCGTGCTATGGAGTTCTGCCAGGCCCATGGCTTACAGTTCGTGGACGAGGGCGATGGAAACTTCGCCATTGGACAATCTTCATTCTACGTCGAAGGCGTAATGACTGAAGACGAACTCTCCAAGACCCTTGATGAGTGCCTGAACGAGCACCGCGACATTGAAAACGTTACCTGGAAGAAGGGGCTGCTTTACAAAGCCCTGGAATTCGTAACGGAAGGCCCCATCAGGTCAGCTATCGAGGACGAGCTGGGGGCGGTACTCGACAAGCCCGCCCTGGATAAGATTGCCAGGGTCTTCTACAAGTATACTAAAGATGATAAAGCTAACGCTTCCGGATGAGACTACGCCATTCCGACACCGGGCTAGCCGGTTTGAGGTGGTGGGCATATTCGGCAGGACGCACCTGAATCTCATAGGTCTGGCCATTGTCTTCGACCAGCCCCACAAACCCATCTACTAAGGCACGGGCTTGGAGGAGTCTCAACCCCGCACCCGTATAACACCGCTGGAATACCTTGGCCGGTTCGGAGGCATGACCCTCAGAAATGGGGCCTATATCCTGGATGATGTGCGAGTGAAGGCGATCGGCAATACTCATATTATATATTTGCGTTGCTCGGTGCGCCGCGGCGCGACACCGGCAGCTTTGGAGGACACATGGGCTTAGACTACGATACTGTCGTGATGATTGGGTTCGAGGTCCCAGGCAGGTTGCTGGCTACCAGAAATCAGGTCACTACTCCAAGCTGCGATCACAAGGGCGGAAGTCCGGGAGCTTTCTGCCCCGAGTGCGGAGTAAAGAAGGAGATGCTCAGTGTCTCCAACGTTAAGCTACGCCCCCACATCAAACCGCTCCTTAACCCCGACAGTACCTGCGAGGACGACAGCCACGATATTTGCCCCACTGGATTCTCCGGCACCGGCTGGGCGGGGGAATGGGGTGGCATCACCATCGAGCTGTTCACCCCCGAGGACAATAGCGGGGGCTGGGATACTGCCTACGTGGGCTTCATCATCACCAACGCTGGCGACCCCCGATACGAAGCTACCAGGGAGCCGTGGAAGACTACGAGACTCCCCAGCAAGAAGGAGCTTGCGGCGTTCCTGAGGAAGAGCGGCATCCCCTTCGATGCCAAGACGTGGGGATTACACTGCATTCCTATCGTAACCTGAGGTGAGAAATGGGCCAAGGATTCTATACCGCGATGGTTTGGGGAGGGATTGCTGACCTCAAGGAGGAGCAGCAGGATAAGTTCATCGAGTTGCTCTACCAAGTCGGCAATATGGAGTTCCAGGGCGACCCCACAGCAGGCAAGTGGGCGGTACATTCCCGCAGCTGGTATGAGGCCGAGGAGCAATGGTTTGGCTTCATCATCGCCAGCGGATCCAACCTGGATGTTGGAGCGGATATGTCGAAGGTGGTCTTCGACGCTGGCCGCCTGAAAACAGAAGCTCGGGTGCAGTGGCCTAACCAGACCAAGGCCGCTCGTTTGGCTTATAAGGAATTTACTCGGCAGGTCAAGCTGCATCTTAAGGTGCGGCTGCCCAAGGGCAAGCTATTGGTGGTGAATGACTTCGATTGACCTTCTTCCCTGCCCGTTTTGTGGTGGCACCGCTGAGTTTGAGCGGACGGGTACGCCCCGGCACTCTTGCATTGCAGGCCCTCGGGGATTTCCGGGACGGTCACGGAGGACCTCCTTTTAAGGAGTAAAAAATGAGAGAATATTTTCTGATGTTTCTGGGAATAGCACTAATAACTGCTGCCTATGCCGCCATCATGATGATCCCGTGGTTCATCGCCAAATACTACAAGCATCCATTCGAGCACCAAATAATGCTCTGGTGCTTTGTCAATTTGCTAATAGGGTGGGTGATTGGCGGGTTTGGGTGGATTATTTTATTGGTGTGGTCGGTGTGGGAACCAGGAACACTCAAGACCATTAAAGATAAGGTCCTCTGAGATCGAACAACTCAGAGAGCCTATTTGGCGGCAGATGAGTAATTTCCCTAATCCTCTTAGGTAGATGGTAGAAATTCTCTGGCTCGGTTTTATAGTGCTCAATAATAGCATCTACTACCAGAGAAAGGCGTCTTACCCGCCAAAAAGCCTATTACTATGAAAATAGAGAATCACGATTGATTAGGGGCAAAGAATACCGGGATGAGAACCGCGAGAAGGTTCTCACTGCATCTGTCAAACACCATAGAAAGTGGAAGTATGGGTTGTCGGATGAACAATATAATGAGATGCTCATGAGCAGGCTCAGCAATAATAAGTGGCGGAGGCGGTGGAGTGCCAGTGCCATGATAAAATTGGATAGTGGATTCATGTGCCATATTCTACCAGCTCCCGCCACTAATTCCAGAATCAACTTCACCAGTTCCAGCTGCGCTATTGTCTCTATCGAAGAAGAATACCGAGGCACCAGTAAAGTCTCTAGTTCTTCTGACCGACACCACCCTATTACCAATCTGCTCGGCAAATTCTGGGTGCTCTTGAATAACCACTCTATACTCTGGTCCGGCGTGGAGGCAGATGTGTGCTCACCCAAGTCAAAGCCGTGCTTCATAGTTAGTATTACCACGCCGACGAGTGGTTTTATTAAGGCTCGTTTTGCTGTGTTTAGTGATGAGCGAGACCACCGTGTCTATCGTATGTCTAGGTCAGAGAGGGGTTGGAGAATGACCGCCTCGAAGCCCATGTCCGACCATGTGCTTAAGGACAACATAATCGCCGCCGTTCAGGAATTCGTCCAAGTCATGGGTGAGGAATGCGAAGGCAGCTAAAACTGGACCCGGATACGCTCCGGAAGTTCGTCGGCTTCCTCCCTACCATCCATGTTTTGCCCTCTGAGGTACACTGGAAGGGGTCGCATGCCGAGGCCAGTGACGATGTCGAGGAGGCCGAGACTAGGGCGGAGAAGCTAGTGGCCGATGCCAAGCTGCGGTTTAAGGGTGCCAACCATATTCTGATTATCTTCATTGCCGCCTGGTTGGCCATCAACCCCAACCCGGCGACAACCCCATGGATCAGCGGGCGCATTCTGCTTGAGCATTTCCCCTATAATCGTTGGTATAGGTTCAAGTTTTGTGATGGCCGGATTGACTTCGATAATGCGGACGCACACGCAATTGAGTATGATGATATCCTGAATCTCGATGCGGCCACCGAGGCACTTAGGGTTAGCATTCTGAAATTTATAGGAGATGGCGGTGCGTAAGGTCACTTGCAGGGTCTACACGCCGGACGAGAGGCTGCCCATTTCTTCTACCCCCTTAGATGAGCATATCGTTCTGGTGAAAGTGAACCGCCATGGCTATGGTGGCCCGTCATGGTTTCGGGGCACATATATGGGAAAGCTGGGTGAGTGGCGAATCGTGGGCGAGAATTATGCTGAGAAGGTACTGGAGTGGATGGAGATACCCACCTAAATGATTAGCGTCGACTGCATTAGTCTTGCCTGGCTGGATAAAATTGACTTCGCTCTGCGGGTCAATCTGGGGGAGCCCACCAACCCAGCAGTTAAGGAAGTAGGCTTCTTGATTGAGCTGTCTGAATCGACGTCTTCCCAACCTCGGCCCTATTCGTTTGCTATCTTTGCAAAGGGTAAGACCTTTTGGTATACCTATATTATTGGCGATACTTGGGAATTGGCCCAGTATATACATGGTGGCGTTGCAATATTGGATCGATACCAGCCCTCCAAATTGCGGCGACGGCTTATCTATAATGCTATACAGGAATGGGCTAAAGCCCCCGTCTGATTTGTCGTCGGCGGCGCGCCGCGACACCGGAGGGGGCAGGGAGCGACCATGCTCCCCACCATTTATGGAGGTTGAAGGTGAAGACACTCATATTCCGGCTCGGACGTAAACCGTGGCATCTGGCCAGTTTCCACCCCGGTACCGGCACGACGCCCGACCATTTGGGAGCTTGCCAGCGGTTCGACTCCATCTACCTCAAGAACGGCACCCTGGAAGTCGCCTCCAGTGGCCGGCGGGATCTCGCCACTACCCGGTGGGCGACTACCGAGGAAATCGACCGCTTGGTCAAGCAGCGGCGGGTCTGTGCTATCTGCCGCACCCATCGCGATAGTCCGGGGATGTTCCCGCCCTCCTACATGACCGAGAAGTATGCGGGGCTGCTGGGGCTGAACCTCACCTCCTCAGCTATCATCAACACGATCCAGATTACCAAGACGACCGGCGCATGCCCCGTCTGCGGCGGCATCAGCATCCACATCTTCGCCGTGCGGGTGGGGTGTGGCCAGATTGCCGCGTGCCATCGTTGCCTCCAATCTGCTTTGGAGGTAGGCATGGCGGCGATGCCGGACTCGGTAGTGACGGTGGTTCCGACGATACCTATTAAGGAGGCCAAAAGTGGCTAAAGACAGCATCACAACTAACCTTGTGGGCCGGAAGGCCAAGATGGTCATCGATGCTAACATTACTGCGCACGCAGCGGCTCTGACTGACCAATCCCGAGGTGATTGGAGATACTACGGCAAAGTGGGGGAGGTTATGGGAGTATTTCTAGATGGAGAGAAGAGCGTCCGGGCGTTGCTGGCCATGGATGCGGACAAATCTGTGGTGGAGGTCTACGCGACGCACCTATGTCTAGTGCCGGACACAAAATAGCCAAAATCCTCTCCGTCTCGCAGTTCTATCTGTATACTCTGCTGCTGCGGGAAAGCCCCTCCGTGATTCTGGAAAACCCAGTGAGTGTTTATGGAGTGGTTGCGGTAAAAGGCGGCAAGGTCAGCGCAGCAATAGAAACCCCTGGGGCTAAAGTTGGATTCCTAGTGGGGGTCTTCACTAAGGCTGAGGGCCTTTTCTGCCCTCTGTTCGTGCTGGATGGGAGGGATATTCTGCTGGTGGGCGGGATGAAGGAGTGGATTGACCTTATCGGCTCAGCGGATGAGCATGGCGAGTTTTGTGGGAAACTGGATGGACTTAAGGTGCGGACCCGCTGGTGATGGTGTAGAAGACTCTTTAGAAGGCCAGTGGTCAACCCCGTTTTTGAGTATATGATTTGGAAAGAGATCGTCCAGTGGGTGGATGAACAACCGGAAAAGGCGTAGATGTTTTTGCGTAGGCCACATTACTCTGCCCCTGTTGTGGAGGTTGACGAAGCCGACGAGGTCGGTGCCGCCATCGCAGCGACCCTGACTATCGCCAAAGATGATGGCAGTTCCATCTTCGCGGTGGCGGAAGAGCAGATCCTCGTCGATATTACCGCGGTCTGGGCCAACTCCGGGGATGAGAATGAGTTGGAGATATCTGATCTAGAGGAATTCGTGGAAGATGAATTCCCCGAGTGGGTCAAGGGCAACGTCTCCAATGGCGATGATGCTCTCCCGTTTGACGCGCATCGCTCCCGGCTTTACGCCAAGGGGGAGAAGCTCATGCTGGCTTACGTGATCTCCGGAGATTAAATGGTTCGAGTAGTATACACCATCGATGTGGATGCCATCCCCTGCATCCAGGATCTTGACCCTTTACTTAAGCAAATTGAGACAGTGGCTAAGCCGGGGACCGAAGCTCGTCTTCGGTCTGTTACGCGCAAGGTCTTTGTGTTCACGGATGGGGTGGAATTGAAGCCATGCTGCCCTGTCCACCCGTCTCGATTTATCACCAATTGGCGATTTGGAAATAGGTTTCGCCGCAAGGTGGTGATAAATGGGCTGGTGCTGCAGTTCTTCGAGAAGGCAAACACTGCGACATTAGCTGAGTGGCGTATCGCCAAGTCTTTAATTATTCATGCCAAAGTGATAATGTCTTCGAAGGGTGAGTTGGCGAATCCGGCCACGAAACCGGCGTTGCGGTGTGAATTGACCATTCTGCATCCGGGGCATCCTAAGCAGGAGGTAGTGACTGGCCGCATTATCGCGACAATAGGCGAGGGTGGGTTCTATCGGGCCGGTGGCGAGCTGGTGGATGCGTCCAATGCGGGCGAGGTCTTGGCGAGTTTGAGGGGCAAGATCGCGGACTAGGGTTGCTCAAATATAATTTATGAGCAATCTCCGCGAGAAATTGGATTGGGTCACTAGGCCGCCAGAGGGGCCACTTCCTATTGAAGAGGCGGTGGGGTTTCTCAAAGATCTATACCAGATTTGCATCACTGAGGCGGATAGCCGGGCTAGTGCTCAGCCTCCCGCATCTAAGGATTGGGCATCTTTTCTTCAGGATTTCATCGACGATTATCCACGAGCCTTCGATGATGCTCAGCGTGCCATGGTTGTCAAGCATATCCAGAAGATCCAGCAGGGTAGATCTTCCGCCAGTGCCAATGCCGCGTGGGGCCAGAAACTGTTACGGTCGCTTGGCCGCAGGATGAAGGAGACCAAGGGGGGGAGGGTAGCTATTCAAGGCTATAAAGATAAGCTCACCAGGCTGTTGGGCGGGGAGGCCGAATCCTCCTCTGCCGCCCCTCCAGCCGCCTCGGCTCCCGCTCCCGCTCCCGCTCCCGCTCCCGCTCCCGCTCCCGCTCCCG
>Ga0073936_10003691_pt1 | contig 21717 bp, 17 predicted proteins | sample AliMusrvi5mmetaG_FD_87041 | JGI IMG/M metagenome (GOLD analysis project Ga0073936, IMG submission 87041) | Freshwater lake bacterial and archeal communities from Alinen Mustajarvi, Finland, to study Microbial Dark Matter (Phase II) - Alinen... | ecosystem: Environmental > Aquatic > Freshwater >... | reverse complement strand
TTGTTCAGCGTTCCTGCCATAGCAAAAAACATCAAAAAGAATATAGAGAAATCAATCAGGGCGAAAGGTTCATTTGCCGAAATGATGTTTGCTTTTTCCCTTAAAATTGCTTTCATCCATGACGGCACAGGATGGAACAGGGGCAAGGGGCTCCGGGTGTTCCTGAAACCGGTCCTTGCTGTTTTTGATTACATCTACTTCAGGAAAATCAGGGAAGGCTTTGGTGGCAGACTCGAATTCTTCATTGGTGGCGGAGCTTTGCTCGATATTGAATTCCAGCGGTTTTTCTATGCCATCGGAATCCCGATGATGCAGGGCTACGGCCTTACCGAAGCATCGCCTTTCATCTCGTCCAATTCGGTCAGGAACCACAAACTTGGATCTTCCGGCCTGGTGGTTGCAAACCTTGAACTGAAGATTTGCGATGAGCATGGAAACACCTGTCCATCAGGAGAAAAGGGAGAGGTCGTCGTAAAAGGGAAAAACATCATGGCCGGGTACTGGAAAAATGAAGAAGCCACGCAGGAAACCCTTAGAAACGGATGGCTGCATACCGGCGACATGGGCTTCATGGACCGGGATGGTTTCCTGTATGTGCTTGGCCGGTTCAAAAGCCTGCTTATAGCCGATGATGGTGAGAAATACAGCCCTGAAGGCATGGAGGAAGCATTCTCTTCCCAATCAGGGTTTATTGAACAATGCATGCTTTACAACAATCAAAATCCCTATACTGTTGCACTGATTGTGCCGAATAAGGAGGCCATACAGCAATTTCTAAGCGAGAAGGAGCAGGAACCGGCTTCGGAGGAGGGACAGAAGGCCATTCTGAAAAAAATTGACCAGGAACTACAGGAATACAGAACAGGCAACAGATACGGAGAAATGTTCCCGCAGCGGTGGCTTCCGTCAGCCATCGGGGTTCTGGATGAGGCATTCACCGAAGAGAATCACCTCCTGAACTTTCAGTTGAAAACAGTGAGGGGGAGGGTGGTTGACAAGTATTCCCAAAAAATCAGTTACCTCTATACTCCTGCCGGGAAAAATATTTTCAACCTTCAGAATATGGCGGCCATACAGACTTTGCTGTCAACCTGATTTTACCATCTCTTTTCCATTGTGATCCTGTTGTGATCTATTGTGCCTATTGTGTTTTATCATGTTTTATTGTGGCCAGGATATCATTTAGCAACTGGTTGAAATTCACTTCGTTTTTTGGTCTCGGCGAATAACCGAGAACCACCACGATAAGCTTTTCCGATGGAATGATGAACAGGAGCTGCCCGTCGTGGCCATTGCAGAAATACATGTCGCCGGGAACAGCCGGATAGGAATTTCCCTTGTTCAGCCAGAAGAACGCACCATAGTTGCCCTTGCTGTGTATCGCGGGTGTGGTGGAATACCCGACCCAGCCTTCCGGCAAAATGCGCTCCCCGTTGAACATGCCATCCTGCAGGTAAAGCAGGCCAAACCGCGCATAATCGCGTGCTGTGGCATAGATGTAAGATGAGCCAACCTGCGTTCCACTAGGGTCAGACTCAAGAATAGCATCCGGCATCCCGGTTTTATTGAACAGGCGGGCCGGGGCATAGGCCCAATATGCAGCATCCCCCCTGAATTTTTTGCGCAACAGGAAGCTGACGATATTGGCAGAACCGGAAGAATAACACCAATGGCTCCCGACAGGGAAATCGAGGGGCTTGTTGAATGCGAACCCGGCAAAATCGTCGTTATTGTAAAGCATCAGGGTCACATCGGAACGGTTGCCGTAGTCTTCGTTCCACTGAAGGCCGCTCTGCATTTGCATTAGGTCATTGATCGTAATCCCGCTCCGGGAGTCGTTTTTCCATGCCGGGATGTCAGCTTTCTGATGAATGTCAACCATCCCGTCTTTAACCATGATGCCCGCAATCGCATTGGTAAAACTTTTTGCCATTGACCAGCTGAGAAAACGGGTTTTGGTGCTGAAACCCGCTTTATATGCCTCTGCAACCGGAATACCGTTGTGAACCACCATAAAAGCATAGACATTGCCACGGTAACTGTTATGTATCATGAGGTTTCTCGTGACGGTGGCAAGTGCATCCTTGTCAAGGCCTGTACTGGTATCGGGTATGAGGTTGCCGAGAGGCCAGGCAATGGTGTCCTGATTATAGCCGGCACCGGCAGTCGGAGGGATGGTTCTTCTTTTCAGTGCCGCTTCATTTGTGCGGCGCAGCAAGGTACTTCCGAAACCATCGCGGTAAATTGCTTTTGACTTACCCCACAGAAAACGGCTGGTAACACTTTTATCCAGGTAATTGATGTCGTTGGAAACATACCGGATAAAAGAAAAATGAAGGTCCGCAGCTTCCACTTCAGCGGGCTTTCGGTGTGAAATAAAGACTGCTGAACATAAATATTTTGCAGGATAACCGGTGATGATGGGAAGCAATGTGTTGATGTAGAAAGCTCCCCAGATCAAGACTGACAGGAAAGCAAGCGCAGTTGCATAAAGAACCCGCTTTTTCATTTAGCGCAGAAAAAATACCGCCGGATTTGCGAAAAGGTCAGTCTTTTTTTTCAGCATGATCAACTGAAGGAGATTTTTCCGAAGGTTTTTTCAACTCTTCTTCCATCCCTTCCATGCCATCCTTGAAACTCTTCACCCCTTTTCCCAACCCCTTCATGAGTTCAGGAATTTTCTTCCCACCAAAAAGAAGCAGTACTACCAGTGCGATCAATAATATTTCACTGGTCCCTAATCCTAAAAGTAATAAAATGGCTAATGTCATGGGTTCGGTTTTAAGATGCAATGCACTGCAAAGATACAAATCTAAATGCAATTATACCTGCTGGTTAAAAAAGAGGGAGGAATCGCCATAGCTGAGAAACCGGTAACCGTTCCGAAGGGCATGCGCATAGCATGTTTGCCAGTCGTCACCGATCATGGCGGCAACCAGCAGCAGCAAAGTGCTCTGCGGCATGTGAAAGTTTGTAAGGAGCCCCGAGAGAAACCGGAAGCGGTATCCCGGAACGATCATGAGCTGGGTCTCTCCCGAATATTCCTCAAGGTGATGCGCCCCGAGATACCCGAGGAGGATTTCAAGTGATTGCTTAACAGGGATAAGATCTTCAGCGTTTTGATGGTAGGGATACCACTGGGATACAGCCGGAAGGGAGTGTGAACCCTGGCGGAACAACTTCACACCGAGCCAGTAAAGACTTTCCAGCGTACGGGCGGAGGTGGTCCCGATGGCAAAAACCGGGCGGTCAAGGTTGTTTAACAGCCGCTCGATGCTCTTTTTTGAAACTACAATTTTTTCATGATGCATCACATGTTCCCCGATTTGCTCAACACTAACCGGGCGGAACGTCCCAACGCCAACATGCAGGGTGACATGGTCGGTTTCAATGCCTTTGGAATGAAGCCGGTCAAAAAGCCCGGTTGTAAAATGCAAACCAGCGGTCGGTGCTGCAACAGAGCCTTCATGGGCCGCATATATGGTTTGGTAACGTTCATTGTCCGACTGTTCCGTCTGCCGGGTGATATAGGGAGGCAATGGGATATGCCCCATCAATTCAAGGATCTCGGAAAATGTTTTTTCCGGAGGATCCCAGTGAAAAGCAATGTTAAAAGTACCGTCATCACCATCCCCGGCCCGATCGGCAAACATCCGGTACAGATTGCCGTCGTGGGTGCATTGGCGCACCAGTGTCCCCGATTTCCATCGTTTCAGGTTCCCCACCAGGCATTTCCACGTGGCGGCGGTAGCCTGGTGAAATGCCTCCTGGATCTCGCGGGTTGGAGAAAGTGGCTCAAGACAAAAAATTTCAACCAGGCCTCCGGTGGATTTATTGAAAATGAGCCTGGCCCGGATCACACGGGTGTTGTTGAAAACCAGCAAACTGTTTGACGGAAGATACCGGTCCAGCTCCGAAAAAGCAGCATCCTGAATCCTGCCATTGTCGTAGACCAGGAGCTTCGAGGCATCACGCGTCGCCAGCGGAAACTGTGCAATCTGTTCCGCTGGCAGCTCGTAATCGAAATCTTTGATGCGTATGGTTCCGGGGTCAGACATCAGAATCTTTTTCCGGCAAAGGTCGGGAAAAAACCAGGAGGTTAGTGTTTGCCGGAATTAAAGAAATTTGGTTTGTAAGTGATCATGATATAGGCATACTGGGCAAAACGGGCCGTACCTGTTTTCAGGCCATCGTAAGTTTCCATTGTTGATGTCGGCATGAAGAAACAGTAGGCGGCATTGAATTCCAGGTTTGCAATGGGTTTGTAGGAGTACATCAGGTCAATTTCGGAACCAAGGCTTTTTGACACGGCAGTGTAACCGAGGGGTTTTGCCTTGGTCGGTTTTAAATAGAGGTACCCGTAAGGAATGCTGAACCAGCGGTAAGTGCCTTCAATGAACATCTTGTCATTCAGGTTCACGGTGACTCTTCCATAGAGGTCGTTCAGTCCCGGGCTAAGGTTGTCCTTCACCAGACTGTTGAAAAGGTCCATGTAACCATAGGCACGGTGAGAGGTCCCGTAAAGGGTGCTGAACCCCTTCAGTTTGGTTTTGTAGGCTGTGGTGTCGGAAAAATTGTTACCGCTCAGATGGTCAAATCCAACCTGGAGTTTCAGCGGTTTGATCACCTGGTAACTGGCCCAGACGGCATAAAAATTCGCACTCAGCGTTTTTCCGTCGGGAGTATGTCCTCCCTGGTAATAGCCATTCACGAAAAACCCCCATTTTTTGCTGTTGAAAAGCAACCCGGCACCAACGGTTGCACGTGCATATAACATATCGATGAATTCCTGGGTGGTTGATGTTGTCACCGGTGTTTTTGTAATGGAAGTGCCAATGATGGAGTCGTGTTGGTTGCGGATGAAGATGGTATCTGTTTTCGTGGTGGATTTTGTCGTGGTGATGTTGCTCTTTTGAAAAGCATCCACAATCCCGAGCACTGAAAGGGTGAGTTTATTGTCCATGAATTTTTTGTTGAGATAGAGATATCCCATGTATTTGTAATTTTTTTTCATGTTGTACGAACCCAGATAGGCATTTGCCGGGGCAGTGTTGTTGATGGCAAAACCGGCATCCCCTTTCAGGTTTCCGAGGGGACTTTCATACTGGGCAATGACGATGTCGTGCGTGGCACCCCACATGCTCCAGTTGGAGACACCGAATAACCGTTCATCGTCATAAGCCACCTCCATGCGGCCGACTTTGATGCCGAAGGCTGAGTTGAAATTGTATTTAAGCCATGCTTCATAAACATTGACGGTATTCTTTGAGATCGTATCCGATGAGTAGTAATTCTGACCATAAACCCATGCATCATAGAGCGAGAAACGGGTGGTGATCTTTTCATTTGTATAATCAAACAACAGCCGTGCCCTGCCCAGGATGTCACCATAAGGTGTTTTAGAGGAGTCGAGGAGCATTCCATATCCATCCCGGTATTCCCCCCTCATTTTCATCTCCGCGGAGATATTGAACTGTGCCTTGGTGCCTGATGCCATGGCAAACAAAATGACTGAGATCAGGATAGTTCTGTTAAGTACTTTGTTCATAATAAATTAGATTTAAGTTATGTCAATTGTTAGCATGTGTAAAAATAGAAAAAAAAACTTTAGGACATGTCAGAATCAACCATTCGAAGATAATAAAAATTAATGGGTATTTTTGCAGGAAAACCAACATTATGAAAATCAAACAGCATATTCCGAATACCCTCACCATCATGAATCTGTTAAGCGGGCTTATATCCCTTACCCTGACGATTCAAGGCAGTTATGCTTACGCCTCGCTCTTTATCTTTATTGCTGCAGTGTTTGATTTTCTTGACGGAAACGCTGCCCGGATTCTCAATGCCCATTCGGAACTCGGGAAACAACTTGATTCGCTGGCCGACATGGTTTCATTTGGTGTTGCTCCTGGAATCATGATCTTCCAGATGATTTCGGGTCATTGTGCCGGGAGCTGCAATGTTTTGGAAAGAATGCATATTACGCCATATTTTGCCATGCTGATCCCGGTTTGTTCGGCATTGCGGCTGGCGAAATTCAACATTGATTTGCGTCAGGAGGTCAATTTCATCGGAATTCCCACGCCTGCCACAGCGATTTTCTTCGCATCCATCCCGCTGGTTCTCTTCGTTCAGCCGGGATTGTTCAGCCTGATCCATCTTGATTTCATGATGACAGTTTTTTCCAATACGCGCATCCTGACCATTCTTGCGGTTTTCTTTTCCTATCTCCTGATTTCGGAATTTAAAATATTTTCGATGAAGTTCAAAAACCTCGCATGGCACGGGAACGAGTTGCGTTACATTTTCCTGATTTCATCCATCTCGCTTTTTATCCTGTTTTTCCTGAGCGCCATTCCGATCATCATCATTTTATATATCCTGATGTCGATCTTTTTTCAAAACTACATCGTGGAATAACGGGGAAAACCTCCGCGTTTAGCGCAGTTCGAAATGTTGTCCCAGGTACACCTTCCGCACATGCGGATCGTTTGCGAGTTCCTGACCTGTTCCTGCCATCAGGATTGATCCTTCGAACAGCAGGTATGAACGGTCGGTGATGGAAAGGGTTTCATGAACATTATGGTCGGTGATCAGCACCCCGATATTTTTCTCCTTCAGCCTGGTCACGATTTGCTGGATATCCTCCACCGCAATCGGGTCGATTCCGGCAAATGGTTCGTCAAGCAGAACAAACTTCGGATCAACCGCCAGCGAACGGGCAATTTCACAACGTCTCCGTTCACCTCCGGATAAGGTTATCCCCTGGCTTTTCCGGACATGCTGCAGGCCGAATTCATCCAGCAGTTTTTCAAGACGTTCTTTTTGCAGCTCTTTTGTCAGACCGGTAAATTCAAGGATCGACCTGATGTTGTCCTCCACGCTGAGTTTGCGGAAAATGGATGCCTCCTGCGGCAGGTAGCTGATGCCGCGTTGGGCTCTCTTATACATGGGCTCCTTGGTAATGTTGACGTCGTCGAGAAACACCGAACCTGAAAGGGGCTTGATCAGGCCGACAATGATGTAGAACGAAGTGGTTTTTCCCGCCCCGTTCGGACCCAGCAGTCCAACAATCTCGCCCTGGTTCAGTTCAATGGAAACCTCGTTCACAACAGTACGTTTCCTGTACTTTTTAACAATTTTTTCAGTTCTGAGGATCATGCGATGAATTTTTAATGAGCAACGGTGGTTCCTGGCAGGCAAAATTAGAAAGAAAAGAACAGGGATACGAATATTCCGAATTTGGGCACGTTTGAATAGCGTTCATCCTGAAGATGGCTCAACCGCCAGATCGCATCGATCCTGATAATTTTAAAAATATTTTCAATTCCTGCTCCCGCTTCCCAATATGGTACCCGGTTTAACGACTGCATGTTTGCCGGGAAAAGGGAATATTGCGCATTTTTATCGTTCAGGGTCCCGTAAACAACTCTGGCGCGGGCAACTTCGCGCCATTTCAGCTTTCTGACAAGGGGAATCTTGTTAAAAAGCAAACCGTCGAAATGATGGGTAAAAGATGCGCTGATCCAGGCATCGCTGACAAACTCATAGTAATTCATCAGGTTCGAGGAATTATCATCGTAAAAAAAAGTCTGGTTTCCATCATGAATCCTGAGAAGCGGGTAGGGCAGGGTTCCCCATATCTTCCCTGCTTCAACAATATATTTCGACCATCCGATGGTTGCGAAATTAAACCACTCCGATAAGTTCAGCACCAGTTTTTGATATTCATAGTCGCTTTTGAATACTTTTGGAATTCCATAGGTAAAACTTAACTGGAGAATCGGGAATACCGTGCTGATGTAGGTTCGGGTGAATTCACCTGCCACGAAAGTTTCACGGAATGAAAGCCTTGTGTCAACCTGGATTTCGGAGGTGTATATCGAACTCATGAATTGGGGGTCCATTCGTGAACCCTGAAAAACAACAAATTCGGTGGCACCCAATGGAAAAATTTCGCGGTGAATCAGTTGAACCCTGTTGATAAACCCGTTATACCACTCATGTTCATAACCGGCCCGGTATTCACGAACCATCGTCAGTTTGTTGTTTGGACCCCTGCTGAAAAGAGAGGAGAATATGTTGTCGGTCGGGTATGCGGTAAGGCTTACCCCCAGTTGTTCAATATCATATTTATATCCGATGGTCAGGTCGCGGCGCGGATTTTTACTGAACATATAAATAATATCTCCTCCGTATTTCAGTTTCTGGTCGAGGGTGCCATATGCCAGGTAACCCTGGAGCTGTATTTTTTTACTGAAGCTGTTGGCCGTGCGCATCCCGAATCGAAAACGGTAACCTTCGATGGCATTGTAACTGAAAAGTTTGGAGTAAGGGCCGAGTTGAACCTTCCCCCATTTCAGGTATCCGGTTAAAACGCCATAAATAATGTCGGAATAGGTTTTAAAAACAGGGATCGACTTGACCGAATCGATCATCGTATAGATTCCCTGTTCCCTGGAACTTAGTTTTTCAGGCCTGCTGTTGTCCCAGAATTCCCTTGATTTGCCGGATGCCTCAGGATCAATCAGAACATCAGATGAAGATCGGGAAAACCGCTTGCTCTCCGCGATATCAAACTGGAAATTTTTATAAACAGAAGTCCTGTGCCCATAAAACCCAAGTGTTTTTGTTGAATTTTCAAGGATGTTGAAATCGGCATTTAAAACATCCCTGGTCAGCATCCAGAAAAGATTACCGGTCCATTCGAACTCCTGTTCAACCTGCAGGTCGTTGATGAAATTAAGATTGGCATCATCGGCAACGCGCATCCTTATTTTTTTCACGGCAAAAGAGGTGTCATTGATCCAGAGATTTCCTGAAAAGGTCAGCTCCTGTTTTCTCCGGGGTTTGAACATGAGGTGATAACACCAGTTGTTTGCAATGAAACTGCTGTCTATCAGATAAAATTTATAGTAATCAAGCGCGAAATCGGAAATCGGGCTGACAAAGTTTTTCTCAAAAAGGGGGATGAAATTTTTATAGAGATCCACTTGTTCGGATAGTTGACCAAAGAACTGCGAGGCACTTGCATTTTTCATTCCCGAGATCGAAGATGCCGTGATAATCTCCTTCTTCAGCCGGGGCGACCTCCGGAAATAGATATCAGACATCGTTTCGGTAATGAAAACCGGAAGGTAGGATTTGCCGTTCAATGTCGATGTATCGAGATAACTCCATACGAAATCAAACTGCTTCAGGATTTTCCTGTTCCGGAATTTTTCACTGATGTTGTTTGCATCGATTTCAACTTTGGTATAGGCTTCATACTGGTAAGCCTGGAACGACTGAAGGTTGTTTTTGTCCTTGTTCCTGATGACTTTTTTAATCAGCACGTCAGCCGGGTTTCCCTGGTAGGTTATGGTCACTTCCGGAAGGTTGAGATTTTGTGGTATCAGTTCGAAATCAATTGTTTGAAAGCGGTTTCTTTGAATTTTCCGCGTAATCCCGCTGTACCCGATCAGGAATGCCCTGACAGAATCTCCCTGTTGCCTGAATTCGAGGGAGTAGTTTCCGTTGAAATCGGTAAGGGTTCCTGCAGTGGTTCCGGGAATGATGATGTTGACAAAAGGGATGGCTTCTTTCGATTGCCCGTCACGCACGGTACCCATGATTTTGGTGACCTGTGCAAATGTGAAAACGGGAATGCAAATCCAGCAGAAACAGAGAAAGACAAGCTTCTTCATCTTAAATTATTCCTTCGCGAAGAATATCGTGAAGGTGGATGACTCCCCTGTATTTGTTTTTGTCCACCACCAGAAGCTGGGTGATGTTTTTTTCGCGCATAAGACCAAGTGCATTGACAACGAGTGTATCCGAGGAGATGGTACGTGGGTTTCTGGTCATGATGTCTGCTGCTTTCAGGATGCTGAGATCGCTGTTTTTTTCAAGCATCCTGCGGAGATCTCCATCTGTAATGATCCCCAGAAGCGCACCCCCTTTCATAACAGCTGTTGCACCCAGTCGTTTTGAAGAGATCTCTATGATTACGGTTTTGATGTCGTCATCATGATTCACCCTGGGTGCCATATTCCCCGAATAGAGATCGCTGACTTTAAGGTAAAGCTGCTTGCCGATTGCACCACCCGGATGAAGCCTGGCGAAGTCGCCGGTCGTAAAACCCCTGGCTTCAAGGAGACAAACGGCAAGGGCATCTCCCATGACCATTTGTGCGGTGGTGCTTGAAGTAGGGGCCAGGTTGTTTGGACAGGCCTCCTTTGACACCATGGTGTTGATGATGAAATCGGCTTGTTTCGCCAGGAACGACTCTTTTTTTCCGACCATGGCTATCAGCGAGCTGCCATATTCCTTTAATAATGGAACCAGGATCTTGATTTCGGGGGTCTCCCCGCTGTTGGAAATACAGATAACGATATCTTCCTTTTGAATCGTACCCAGGTCGCCATGAATGGCGTCGGCCGCATGCAGGAAACTGGCCGGGGTCCCGGTGGAGTTCATGGTCGCAACGATTTTTTGCCCGATGATCGCGCTTTTACCAATGCCGGTTACGATCACACGTCCTTTAGAATGGAGTATGAGCGCAATACAATTTAAGAAATCTGCATCGACAGATTTTATTAAATTTGTTATGGCGGCCGCTTCATCGGTTATTGTGTTGATTGCGACCGCTTTTAATGCTTTATTGTTTTTCAAAGCACAATTTATTTTATAAAAATTTGTTTGTTTCCAAACGTTTATACTTACATTTGTATATAGGAGCGCTAAAAAGTTATAAACCAACTTGCCCTGAACAAAAGTACTAAAATAAATCCAAGTCAAAAAATGGCGGCTAACAAAGACGAGCATCAGCTGTTTGAAGTATTGAAGAAAGTGTTTGGTTATGATAGCTTTAAGGGCAATCAGGAGGCCATCATACGAAGTGTTTTGGCTAACAATGATACCTTTGTCATCATGCCGACCGGAGGGGGGAAATCACTCTGTTATCAGCTTCCGGCCATGATGAAACCGGGCACGGCGATCATCGTCTCCCCATTGATAGCGCTCATGAAGAACCAGGTTGATTCTATCAGGAGCTTCGGTACCGAGAACAATGTTGCTCATTTCATGAATTCTTCGCTTACAAAGCAGGAGATCATGCAAGTAAAACAGGATATCGTCAACGGCAGTACCAAGTTGTTGTATGTGGCACCCGAAACGATCACCAAGGAAGAGAATATCGAATTTCTTCAAAACATTCAAATATCCTTTTATGCCATTGATGAGGCGCATTGCATTTCTGAGTGGGGTCATGATTTCAGACCTGAATACAGGAGACTCAGGCCGATCATCGATGCAATCGGGCAGAAAGTACCGGTCATAGCGCTCACGGCAACCGCAACACCCAAGGTGCAGCAGGATATTCAGAAGAACCTGAATATGCTTGATGCAAAAGTTTTCCTCTCTTCGTTCAACCGGCCAAACCTCTATTACGAGGTTCGCGCGAAATCAAAAAATGTCACCAAGGATATCATTAAATTTATCAAGGGGCACGCCGGAAAATCGGGCATTGTTTATTGTCTGAGCAGAAAAAAAGTTGAAGAACTTTCGGAGAGTTTCGTCGTGAACGGAATCAAGGCATTGCCATACCATGCAGGCCTTGATGCAACAACCCGCCGCCAGAACCAGGATAAATTCCTCATGGAAGAGGTGGACGTAATCGTTGCTACCATTGCCTTTGGCATGGGAATCGATAAACCTGATGTTCGTTTTGTGATCCACAACGACATGCCCAAAAGCCTTGAAGGATATTACCAGGAGACAGGCCGCAGCGGGCGCGATGACGGCGAGGGCAACTGCATCGCGTTTTACAGCTACGACGATATTCAGAAGCTTGAAAAGTTTCTGAAAGGCAAAGCGGTGGCAGAACAGGAAATTGCCAAGCAGCTGCTGATGGAAACGGTGTCGTACAGTGAATCGTCCGTATGCCGCCGGAAACAGCTGCTCCACTATTTTGGAGAGATTTACACGGAAGATAATTGTCAGAACTGTGACAACTGTATGCATCCAAAGAAAAAATTTGAAGGAAAGCAATATGTTCAGCTGGTCCTTGAAACGGTAATGGCTGTTAAACAGCAATTTAAAAACAAGCACATCATCAACATCCTCCTTGGCAAAAGTGCGGCCACCATCAAGTCGTCAAAGCACAACAAACTGGAAGTTTTTGGCAAGGGGGCCGACCGGGATGAGAAATTCTGGAATGCCGTGATCCGGCAAACGCTGATCGAACGACTTCTGACAAAGGACATAGAGAATTATGGCCTGCTGAAAATCAGTCCTGAAGGCACCGAGTTCCTTAAGAAACCTCATTCGATCATGCTTGTTGATGACCATGATTTCGAAAATCCGGAGGAAGAGGAACTTTTTGAAGCGCTTGGCTCAAAAAGCAGTACCGCTGATAAAACATTGTTTGCCCTCCTGAAGGACCTGCGCAAGGAAATTGCGCGCAAGGAGAAACTTCCTCCTTTCGTCATTTTCCAGGATCCCTCCCTGGAAGATATGGCCATCCAGTATCCGATCACGGTTGAGGAGCTGAAACAGATTACCGGGGTTGGATCGGGAAAGGCCTTGAAATATGGCAAGCCCTTTCTCTCGCTGATCAAGGAATATGTTGAAGAGAACGAGATCATCCGCCCGATGGACATGGTTGTTAAATCGGTCGTGAATAAATCGGGGATCAAGGTTTTTATCATCAAGAGCATCGACCGCAAAGTGGCACTGGAAGATATCGCCCTGGCTAAAAATCTCAGTTTTGACGAGCTGATCACCGAAATGGAGAGCATTGTAGGTTCAGGGACGAAAATCGACATAAAGTATTATATAGATGAATTTGTCGACCCTTATCACCAGGAAGAGATATTCGAATACTTCAGAAAGGCTGAATCCGACTCCATCGAAGAAGCCCTGAAGGATTTGGGCGAAGATGAATTCACGGAAGAGGAGATCAGGCTGATGCGCATAAAATTCATGTCAGAACTAGGAAATTAATCAAGTCAATATGCAAGAAGAGAACATTGAAAATCCTGAAACCGTTCAGGAGTTGGAAACCCTTTACCCGGGTATTGAACCATCAACCGGCGACAAACCCGGTAAACAACCGTTTTTCACTTTTAATTTCAACACAGTTTTAGGCCTGATCGTTTTGCTGGGTCTGATTGTTTTGTATGCCCTCTATTTTAATGGCCGGAACAGACCGGCGCCGGCTCCTCCCATTGCGGTACAGAAGAGTTCAGGCAAGCAGCTTTCGGTCGTCTTTGTCAACATCGACAGCCTCAATGCCTATTATGATTATGTAAAAATTCTTCGGAAGGACCTCGAAGGTACCAGTAAAAAGCTCCAAACGGAGGTGCTGGCCGAGCAAAATGCGTTGCAGAAGGAGGCCAATGATTTTCAGCAGAAGGTTTCAGCCAATGCCATCCCCGAAGAGAAGGCAAAAGTGATTTACGAACAACTGATGCAGAAACAACAGGCGCTGATGCAGAAAAAGGAAAGTTACACACAGCAGGTCGCCGAACAGGAGATGCACATGAACCTGAGGCTGGTCGACAGCGTTACTGCCTTTCTGAAGCGGTTCAACCGTCAGTATAAATTCGATTACATCATGGGCTATAAATCCGGAGGTGAGATCCTCGTAACAAACGACACGCTGGATATCACCATCCCTGTTCTGGAGGCGCTCAACAAAGAATACCAGCAAAGGAAAAAATGATTTTCACCGCACGGTTCCCGGTTGCGATCATGTTCTGCCTGCTTCTCATTGCCTGCAGGGAGAAAAAGAATGTTGCTGATGCTCCTTTTGCCATCCCAGCCGATTCGCTGATCTCCCCTGAAAAAATGGTTCTGATCCTTGCAGATGTGCATGTCGTGGAAGCAGCGCTGTTGCTTGAACGCAATGAAGGCAAGGATACGAGGGATAAACCGGGCTATTATTACCAGGGCATTTACAAAAAATACCACATCAGCAGGGCAAGGTATGAGCAGAATTTGACCTTCTATCGTGAGAAACCCGACATCTACGCAAAAATGTACGAGAAAGTAATCGGGATCCTCGGGAACAGCCAGAAAATGATCTCCGGGAAGAAATGATTACTCCCTTGTATAGGTTTCGTTGACCGTTGTAAGATCGGCCCCGTCAAATATGGTGTAATGCCAGGCGATCTTCGTTCCTGATAGTGTACCGGATCCATTGATTGTCAGTCCATTCCCGATAACCTGGTTGGCATCCAGGGTGATCGTATTTCCCTTGATCGATGCACCGGCAGGAGGGTAGGTTGTGCCTATCATCGCAAAATTGCTGATGAATACCCCGGTTGACGAGTTGGGATCTGCCGAAATGGTCACCTCGTAGGTAAGTTTGGTCGGGGAGACCGACCATTTGCCTATGAACGAGGACCGGCCGGGGTCAGGCGTTGTATTTGAATCCTTGGTACATCCTGTCAGCGCAACAGTTAAGGTGATCATTACAATGGCAATGGTTGAGGCGATGTTTTTCATATGGTTGTGTTTGGGAGGTCAGAAGCTGAAACTCAACCCAAGACTCGGCATGATCGGCATCTGGTCGATACGTGTATAGGTGACCCTGTCGAAATAGAAAATGTTCTGCTGGTCGAGGGCATTTGTCACACTTGCATTGATCTCGAATTTGGTTGTTTTTCCCAGGAAAAAGATCTTTTTTAAATTAATGTCGAGCCGGCTGTAATAAGGAAGCCTTCCCTTGTCATAATCCGAATAGAGAATTCCCAGCGTGCCATTGGTAGTTGCGTAATTTGTTCCCATGTTGGCAAAATTTATTTGCTCGAAAAACCCCCCGGTTTGCGTAAACGGGAAGCCGGAACCAAAGTTATACCTGGCGTCGAGCTCCCAGTCATTTCTTTTTCCCCAGTTAAAGGTGGAAACAACGTTCAGGTTGTGACGACGGTCGTAGGGAGGAACAAATGTATACACGCCATCCTGGCGGTGGATATAGCCGAGTGAATAGGTTAACCAGAAGTGGATTTTTTTCCAATCGTATTTCACCGAAAAATCCACCCCTTCGGCATCCCCTGTTTCATACACAAAATCCTTTTTGTAGTAATCGGCAACATTGGCATTTTCGGGGGTGTCGTCATAAAGTTTATTCCGGTTGAGGGTAGTCAGTCTCGGGTAATATTTATAGTATCCTTCAACATTCAGCGACAGGTTTTGCATGAGATCCCATTCAAACCCCAAAACAACCTGGTCGCATTTCTGCAATTTGTTTGTGGGGCTGGTAATGTAACCATAGAAAAGGTTCACCACATCCTTGTCATAAGTTGTACTGATCAGGTTCTGGGAGTATAGGCCGGCGGCCATTTTCAAACGGAAATTTTTATAGGCGTTGTATTTGATCGCCAGGCGGGGCTCAAAGGATGCTGCTGAAATAGAAGCATAGTACTGAAACCGCAGTCCCGGCTCGATAATGAACTTCCCAAACATCCACTTATACTTCACAAAAACTGCTGCTTCCGTCGAATTCTGGGTGTAGTCAATCTGGCGGTTCACGATGTTGTAAAAGTCGAGAATCGTCTTATATCCCGACATTTCCAGGCCGTATTTAAGGGCATCCTTGCCGAAAAAATAGGTAAAATTCAAACCTCCGTTGAATCCGTTGATCGAACTTGACCTTGGTGATTTGTTGGCCTCTTCCAGATCAACTTTGTAGGTCGAGTAGGCGAAGTTGCCTTCAATCAGCACCGAACTTTTTCCCGGGATCGCCAGGAAGGTCATGCCTCCTCCATAGGATTTCCAGCTGTAATTCTGCAAAACCTTGTAAGTTACATTGTCGTTGAAATTGAAACCGAAAACGTCGACCTTGCTTCCGTTGGGCGAATTGACAGCGATTTTTCCGTAGATATCCAGGTAATTGAAGGGAAGCCCGTTTTTATCGATGTAGGTGTAAAAAATCTTGCTCGACTGTGCAAGGTAGGAGTTCTTGATTGAAAGCAGGAATGTTGCGCTTGCATCATCCTCGTTTTTTTGCTTGTGGATGGGGCCCTCCAGGAGCGCCTTGGCGCCAAAAGTGCTGACATCGAATTTGCCCGCAAGGCGGTTCTTGTTTCCATCACGGGTGGTAACATCCATCACCGACGACAGGCGTCCGCCATATTCGGCCCCGAAACCTCCGGTATAAACATCCACGTTTTTCAGAATATCGACGTCAAATACTGAAAACAATCCGATGGAATGGAAAGGATTGTAAACGATCATCCCGTCGTAGAGGACCTTGTTCTGTATCGGGGGGCCTCCGCGGATATAAAGCTGGCCGCCCTGGTCACCTGAGAAGATGACGCCGGGGAGTACCTGCAGGTACTGTGCCAGGTCGGGCTGCCCGCCGATGGTAGGAATCGACTGGATCTCTTTCGGAGTGATCTTGATGATGCTGGTTTGCGTTTCCCTGACCTTATCCTGGCGGGCTGCTGAAATGCTGATTTCATCCAGTTGAAAGGTGGACTTTGTAAGGTAGAGTTTTTTTGACAACATTTCGTTAGCCTTCAGCGTGATGGGTATTTTCAAGGTGTCAAACCCGACATAGGTGACCATCAGGAAATACTGGCCGGGGGGGATTTTGGTAATTGCAAAATACCCGTTTGCATCGGTTGGCGCCCCAATGGAGGTTTTATAGAGGTAAACGTTTGTAAACAAAACAGGTTCTCCTGTTTCCTGTTCATAAATAAAACCACGAATCGAGCAATTCTGGGCGAAGCCGGTTGAATGAATAAACAGAAGAAGAGCTGTAAGAGAAAAGAGACTGAAAAATCTTTGTGGAAAGTTCATAAGTTGTTGATGACTGAATCGGGTCCAAGGGAGCAAAAGTAGTCATAATCATCGGGTAAAAAAAACGAAAACACTGTTTGGATAAACCCGTCATTAGAAAAATATTCTTATTTTTGTAGAGGTTCAAATACCTTTAAATCACGCCATGCAGAAATTATTGTTATTGGGGGATGAGGCCATTGCCCAGGGTGCTCTCGATGCCGGTATGTCTGGCATCTATGCCTATCCCGGAACTCCCTCGACTGAAATTACCGAATTTGTACAGAATTCAAAATTTGCCGCGGAAAATCATATTCATTCAGGATGGTCGGTCAATGAAAAAACAGCCATGGAATCGGCACTTGGAATGTCATATGCCGGCAAACGGACCATGGTTTGCATGAAGCATGTAGGGTTGAACGTTGCTGCCGATCCGTTTATCAATTCGGCCATTACAGGAGCAAACGGGGGAATGATGGTGGTTGCTGCAGATGATCCCTCCATGCATTCATCGCAGAACGAGCAGGATTCGAGGTTTTACGGGAAGTTTGCCCTCGTCCCCATACTTGAGCCGGTTGATCAGCAGGAAGCTTACGACATGGTTCATTATGGATTCGATTTTTCAGAAAAATACAAAGTACCTGTTCTGATGCGGATTACCACCCGCATGGCTCATTCCCGTTCGGGGGTGGTGCGCAGGCCGGAAATCAGGAAACAAAACGAACTTAGAATGCCTTCCGACCTGCGTCAGTTTGTGTTGCTTCCCAACATTGCAAGAAAACGCTACAAAAACCTCCTGCGTGAGCATGCATCGTTTATCACCGAGTCGGAAGCATCGCCGTTCAACAAATACATTGACGGCCCGGACAAGTCGATGGGTATTATCGTCTGCGGAATTGCCTACAATTACCTGTTGGAAAACTTTGCCGACCGTAACGTGCCCTGTCCCGTACTGAAGATCGGACAGTACCCCCTGCCCCGCAAACTGGTTGAAAAAATGGCGGACGAATGTGATGAAATCCTGGTGATCGAAGATGGCTACCCGATTGTGGAGGAGTTGTTAAAAGGTTATCTTGGCCGGGGGTTGAAAGTAAAGGGCCGGCTCGACGGGACCCTTCCGCGCGACGGGGAACTGAATCCAAACCTTGTGGCCGTTGCCCTGGGAAAACCCGACACCTTTGGCTTACCCGTTCCCGACCTGGTTGTTGGCCGTCCGCCCTCGTTATGCAGTGGTTGTCCGCACATCGACTCATACTATGCCCTGAGCGAAACGCTCAGCGTTTTATCGCATGGCCGTGTATTTTCCGACATCGGTTGTTACACCCTGGGTGCCCTGAAGCCTTACGAAGCGATCAACTCCTGTGTCGACATGGGTGCTTCGATCACCATGGCCAAAGGTGCGGCTGATGCCGGGCTGGTTCCTGCTGTTGCCGTAATCGGGGACTCCACTTTTACCCATTCGGGAATGACCGGGCTGCTCGACGCCATCAACGACAAATCTCCCATCACGATCATGATTCTTGACAATGGCACGACCGCGATGACCGGGGGGCAGGATTCACCCGGATTTGGAAAAATTGAAGATATCTGCAGAGGTCTTGGGGTGGAAGAGGCGCATATCCGCATTCTGAAACCACTGAAAAAAAATCATGAGGAGAATGTTGCCATTATGAAGGAGGAGCTGGCCTACGCGGGGGTTTCGGTGATCATTCCCCGCCGGGAGTGCATTGTCGCCATCGACAAACGCGTCCGGGAAAAACTGAGGAACAAGTAAATCGATAAACTGATGAAAAAAGATATCATTTTAGCAGGTGTGGGAGGCCAGGGGATCATCTCAATAGCCTCCATCATCGGCTATGCTGCACTGGAACAAGGGATGTTTCTCAAACAATCGGAAGTGCATGGCATGAGCCAGCGGGGAGGCGATGTGATGTCGAACCTGAGGATTTCGCATAATCCTATCGCTTCAGACCTCATTCCGTTTGGCCAGGCAGATATGATCATATCGATTGAACCCCTCGAATCACTACGCTATCTTCCGTATCTTTCAGGCGAAGGGTGGGTGATTACCAACACGCGCCCTTTTAACAACATACCCAACTATCCTGCCATTGACGAAATCATGCGTGAAATCGCCAAGGTGCCTCATCACATCGCACTGGACGCGGATGCAACAGCCAAAGTAGCCGGGTCGGCCAAGGCAACCAACATTGTCATGCTTGGCGCTGCTTCTCCTTTCCTTGGAATGGCATATGAAAAAATCGAAGATGCGATTCGCTTTATTTTCAGAAAAAAAGGAGATAAAATCATCGAGCTTAATTTAAGTGCGTTAAGGGCCGGTTGCGATTTTGCAAATCAGAATATGTAATATTTTCTTTGTACCTTTGCACGCTAATTTTTTACAGAAACATAGACAAATGAGGATTTTACAGCGTAAATTAGCCCACTATACCGAGCCCCAGAAAGTAGAGAAGATGGGGATATATCCATTCTTTCGGATGATCGAATCGGATCAGGATACCGTGGTGACCATGAACGGGAAGAAAGTGTTGATGTTTGGTTCCAACAGTTACCTGGGGTTGACCAACCATCCGAAGATCAAGGAAGCTGCCATCAAGGCAACGGAAAAGTATGGTACCGGCTGTGCCGGATCCCGTTTTCTGAACGGAACGCTGGATATTCATATTGAACTTGAAAACAAACTTGCCGAATTTGTCGGAAAACAATCCGCACTTGTCTACAGTACCGGTTTCCAGGTGAACCTGGGAGTCATTCCCACCGTAACCGGCCGCAATGATTATCTCCTGATCGACGAACTTGACCATGCTTCGATCATCGAAGCCACCCGGTTATCGTTTGCAAAAGTGCTGAAGTTTCGTCACAACGACATGCATTCGCTGGAAAGCGTCCTTAAAAAGTGCGAACCGGGCAGGATCAAACTGATCGTGGTTGATGGTGTGTTCAGCATGGATGGCGACATTGCCAACCTGCCGGAAATCGTGAAGCTTGCAGAAAAGTATGAAGCGACCATCATGGTCGATGATGCGCACTCCATTGGTGTGCTGGGCAAACATGGCTCAGGAACGGCAAGTCATTTTGGTTTGACGGATAAAGTCGACCTGATCATGGGTACTTTTTCAAAATCCCTGGCAGCCCTGGGCGGGTTTATTGCCAGCGATTTTGAAACCATCAATTATATCAAACATCATTCGCGCACCCTGATCTTCAGTGCATCAGCCACGCCTGCCTCAGCTGCTGCCGTGATTGCTGCCCTTGAAATCATCAAAAACGAACCTGAACGCATCCGGCATTTGTGGGATGTGACCCATTATGCCATCGATAATTTCAGGAGACTGGGTTTCGACATCGGCAACACGGTGACCCCCATCATCCCGCTGTATATCCGTGATAATCTCAAGACCCTCACCATCACCCGAATGCTGCTTGATGAAGGAATTTTCGTGAATCCAGTGGTGGCTCCGGCCGTCAGCAAGGATAATACACTGATCCGCTTTTCCCTCATGGCCACCCATACAAAAGAACAAGTTGATGTTGCGTTGGAGAAATTTGAGAAGCTGGGGAAGAAGCTCCACATTATCTCAAAATGAACCTGATGACACAGACCGGCCGGATAGAATTAAAAAAAGTAACTACGAAAAAGGATCTCAAAAGATTCATAGACTTTCATTATCAGCTATACAAAGGAAATAAATTCTGGTGTCCGCAGATACGGACGGATGAAAGGAACACCTTGAGCAGGGATAAAAACCCTGCTTTTGATTTTTGTGAAGCTGAGTACTGGGTTGCCTGCCGTGGCAAAGAGATCGTTGGCCGCATTGCCGGCATCATCAACCATAAGGCTAACGAACGCTGGAATGAAAAACATGTGCGCTTCGGTTGGATTGACTTTATTGATGATTATGAAGTGTCGCGGATGCTTGTCGAAGCTGTGGTGGAGTGGGGGCGGTCGAAAGGGATGAATGGAATTCATGGGCCCCTTGGCTTCTCGGATATGGATAATGAAGGGATGCTGATCAAGGGTTTTGATGAACTGGCAACCCTCGCCTCGATCTACAATTATCCCTATTACGTGGAACATATGGAAAAACTGGGCTTTGGCAAGGCAGCCGACTGGGTTCAGTACGAATTTGAAATTCCTCCCTCCATCCCCGAAAAGGTTGAAAGGTTGTCGCTGCTCGTACAGGAGAAATATAAACTCCGGCTGATCAAGGCGAAAAAAGCAAAGGAATTGCTGCCCTACGCCCCGAAAATGTTTCAGACACTTAATGCGGCTTTTAAGGATCTGTACGGTTATACCGAATTGTCCCGGAAGCAGGTGGATATGTATGTCAAGGCCTATTTCGGATTTGTCCGTCCCGAATTCGTCTCTTTTGTGGTTGACGAGCACGACGATGTGGTCGGGTTTGGCATTTCCTTGCCATCCCTGACAAAAGCGCTTCAAAAGTGTGAAGGGAAGCTGTTTCCGTTTGGGTTTCTCTACCTCCTGCGGGCCATGAAAAAGAACGATACGATCGACATGTACCTGAACGGTGTACGGCCCGATTATCATGCAAAAGGTGTGAATGCACTTTATTACAATGAGTTGCAACGGGCGTACATCAAATATGGCATTAAAAAGGCCATTACCAACCCGCAACTGGAAGACAATGCAAAAGCGCTTACCATCTGGAAAAATTTCAATGGACGGCAGCATCTGACCCGCAGGTGCTGGATAAAACACTTTTAGAAATGCAAAGGGCAAATTGCAAAGTCAAAATGCAAAGTAATTCGGGTTTTCAAAAGCAGGTATCCATTACAAATCTATATTTTGCACTTTAACTTTGCACTTTACATTTTGCATTTTTATTTTGCACTTTAACTTTGCACTTTACATTTTGCATTTTTATTTTGCACTTTAACTTTGCACTTTACATTTTGCATTTTTAT
>Ga0073936_10003686_pt1 | contig 21734 bp, 17 predicted proteins | sample AliMusrvi5mmetaG_FD_87041 | JGI IMG/M metagenome (GOLD analysis project Ga0073936, IMG submission 87041) | Freshwater lake bacterial and archeal communities from Alinen Mustajarvi, Finland, to study Microbial Dark Matter (Phase II) - Alinen... | ecosystem: Environmental > Aquatic > Freshwater >... | reverse complement strand
CGCCACCGTAACGGGTGATGGAATCGCTCTCGCGCAAAACCCGCCGCAATACGCGGCCGGTGCCGCGCAGAACCTCGTCGCCCGCCTGGTGGCCATAGGTGTCATTGAACCGCTTGAATTTGTCCAGGTCGATCATGGCCAGCGCGAAGACCTGTCCCGTACGGTGGAAATCGGCCAGGCGCTGGGCGATGTCCATCTCGAAGGCCCGGCGATTGCCGACCAGGGTCAAGGCGTCGGTGCGGGCTTCGGCCGTATGCGACTCGACCAACCGGACCTGCTCGCGGAGCTGATCTTCGGCCTGATCCAACCGCCCCTGCATCATCTTATTGACATCGACCAGCTTGGTAACCACGTTGAGGATCTTGGCTGGTTCGTGCAGATTATCGCTCTTCAATTCGACATTGATTTCCTCGACGCGTGTATTGTGCTCACCCAATTCCACAACCACGCTGGAGGCCAATTTTCGCAGGCAGCCCAGCAGCTCCTGGGCGCGGCGCACTTCTTCTTGGTCGACGGAGGTCTCCCGCGGTTCCATGCCTCGACTCCGCAGCCACCACCCGGCAGCCAACCCGGCGACCGCGGTCGCCAAGACAAAGATGACATAAACCGTCAGGACAGACAACATCGCGATCGCTCCCTTGTGCATTCTGATGATCGAATCAGGCCGCTTAAGAAAATTTAGGTTATCAAAACGGCGCAGGGGGAGCAATAAATAGCGACTTACTCGACCGGTGTCTTGCGTGGTCGGCCGCGGGGCCGCACGGTCGATTCAAGCCCTAGTTTCGCTACAATCCGTTGCTGCCACTTGGGGTCGCCGAAAGGCGTGCCGCGAAGGACGCTGCGCCGCAGCAGCACCAACTCCTCCGCAGTCAACGCTTGCTGGACCGATTGCAACCAGTTCGGACCACGAGCCATCGGACCCGGCTCGATCTTCGGACGTTCAAGCCCGGCCACCTCCTTGCCGACCGACGACCAAGGCCACCGATCGGGTTTCCGTACTTTCAACTCCTTGAGCCGAAGAGGATTCTGCTCGATATAGCGCAGGACCGTCAATAGATTCTCGTTCGGCTGAACAGGAAAAGCCCGAAATCGCCCCCCCCATATATGGCCGCACGTCTGGTGTTGTCGATGGTAGCGGCGGACATGGCTCGTCGATAACCATTGCATCCAGTGGCTGAGATCGCCATCTTTTCGCGGCCAGAGGACCATGTGGAAGTGATCGGGCAGGAGGCAATAGGCCAACAATCGTATACCGCGAGTATCGACTCCCTGCTGGAGAAGCTCCACGAACTCGGCGTAGTCGCGGGCATCGTGGAAGACCTCGATCCCAGCATTTCCTCGGTTGAGAACGTGGTAACAAAGGCCTCCAGCGGATGATCTTGCGGCGCGCGGCATGTTTTCTTGCTCCTGTCGACTGTTAAAAATTCAGAAAAACCGGCGCGCAAAACGCGAAGCGGCCAGCAAATGCCAGCGGCCACGCGACGCGCGCGTCTCGGTGGAGAAGTTCTGATGGTACCACAATCCCCATCTTGCGTCAAGGAAAAGCAGTATGTCCCAAATGCCAAAGCCTTTTCCAGGTCCAGCTAAATGGCTTTGCGATGGCGGATGCCGACTGGCGTCAATTTACTCCACCACTTCTGGATCGAACTTCGTGCCGGTGACTTCCTTTCGCGGCATGCCGATCTCTTGCATCAAGTGCTTGGCCAAATGACTATGGCGGAGACTGTAGGCGAAGTAGATTACCATGCCAATACCCAGCCAGCCCACCAGCCGGAGCCATGAATCGACGGGCAGGAAGAGCATCATCAGTACGTTGACGAAGATCCCCAAGGGTGCGACGATGTAAATCACTGGGCAGCGGAAGGGTCGCACGGAATTGGGCCGCTGGAAGCGCAGGATAAACACGGCCGCACAGACCATCACGAAGGCCAGGAGCGTGCCGATGTTGACCATTTCGTGCAGCGTTTTGATCGGCGTTAGCCCGGCGGTCATGGCAATGAACGCGCCGGTGACCATCGTGGCAATGTGTGGCGTCTGGAACTTCGGATGCACCGTGCCAAAGATCTCCGGCAGCAGACCGTCTCGCGACATCGCCATGAAAACGCGGGCCTGACTGAGGAAGAGCACCAAGAGCACGCTCGTCATGCCGGCCAATCCGCCGGCGGAGATCAGCGCCGTGGCCCCCCGCAAGAGAAGGCTCTTGTCCGCCCCCGGTTGCTGCGCGAAGGCCGTGGAAATCGGCGCCTTGACATCGATATCCGGATAAGGCACCATGCCGGTGATGACCGCGGCAACGATGATATAGAGTAGAGTGCAGACAAAGAGCGAGGTGAGAATACCGAACGGCACATCGCGCTGCGGATTGCGGGCCTCTTCCGCGTGCGTCGAGATCGAATCGAAACCAATGAAAGCGAAGAAGACGATCGCCGCGCCCAGCATGATGCCGGAAAAACCGTAGGGCATGAAGGGGCTTCGCGTGGCGTCGTCGATGGGTGTCAGCCAGCGGTTCAGGCCAAGCGTGCCCAAGAGGCCCCAGGACTCGACCGCCTTCTTTTTGCCTTTTTCCTTTACTTCCGGCAAGAGCTTTTCCACTTCATCGGTCTCGTCAGCCGACTTGGGCATGGCGACGTCAAGTTCGGCCAATCGCTTTTCGCGAGTTTCCGGCGTCATGCGGCCCTGTTTGACCAACTCCTCCATCTCCTGAATTTCCCACGGCTTGCGACAGAATGCCTTGACCTGCGATTCCAAGGCCGCGACCCGTTCGTCGGTAAGCTTGTTTTCGCTTTTGAGGTGTTCTTTTACAATCTCGGCAACGACCTTTTCTTCCGGAAGATGGCGCCGCGAGACCGGCACGCTGGTCCAGTTTGAGGGCTTCACGTAGGCCACACCCAGCACGATCACGAAGACGACCACGACCAGTTTCATCGAGACGAGCGTGGCGTTGGTGCGGGCACTCTCGCGAATACCCAGCACCAGGATCACGGTAATCAAGCCCACCAGGATCACGGCCGGAAGATTGATGATCCCTGCCGCCGAACTATCAACGGTCCAGGGCGGATTGCAGAGAACGTAGGGCACTTGCGGCCAGTGCAGGGCATCGAGAAGGGAGTTGAAGTAATTCGTCCAGGCCGAGGCCACCGTGGCACAGCCCATGGCGTATTCGAGGATCAAGTCCCAGCCGATGATCCAGGCGAAGATTTCGCCCAGCGTGGTGTAGGCATAGGTGTAGGCGCTGCCAGCCACGGGGGCCATGGCGGCGAACTCGGCATAGCACAAGGCGGCCAGGGCACAACCGACGCCGGCGATGGCATAGGACAAGATCACGCCCGGCCCGGCATCTAGCGACGCGGCTCGTCCGGTGACGACGAAGATCCCCGCGCCGATAATACAGCCTACGCCCAGCGCCGTCAGCGACCAGGGGCCTAGCACGCGGTGCAAGCGATGTTCGCCGGCCGCCTCGGCAAGTAGTACTTCCAGATCCTTCCGGGCGAATATATGCTTCCAGTTCATTGTCAGCCTCAGGGATTAGTTAACTCGGCTTGATGGATTCGGGAAGGCGAGCGAAGCAACACAACCCAGTGCCGCGCGGAATCGAGAACCACCAAACCTGACAGTCCCAGCATGATGCCCGCCAGAATTGATACGAGCTGCAAATAAAAGGCTTCCGGCGAAGCGGGCGAGAGGGTTGCCAACTCCCGCCACCAGCTCTGGATGCTTTCGACACCTGCCGTGAAGACGGTGGCCACGACAAACAGCAGCGGAATACCGGTACAAAGGGCGTAAATCCGCCTGGGGGCATGCTTCAGGAGGTAGGTCGTGCCGATGGCCAGGGCGATCGTGGCCAGCAATTGATTGGCAATGCCCATCATCCGCCACAGGGTTGCGATATTGCCCGAGTAGAGCAAGTAGCCCCACAGCGCACAGACGGTCACGCTCAGCGCCACGTTGAGCGCCAGGTTCACATCTCGCCGCTGGGCGAGGGTCTTGGGCAGGAACTGATGGACCGTTTCCTGAAAAATAAACCGCGCCACACGGGTGCCGGTCTCCAGTAGCGTGAGGATGAAGAGGGCCTCGAACATGATCACGAAGTGATACCAGTAACTCATCAGCGCGCTCATGCCGGGCAGGCTGGAAAAGACCTTGGCCATGCCGACGGCCAGCGTCACCGCCCCACCCGTCTTGCCCGCAAGGTTTTTTTCGCCCGTGCTAACTTGTAGCCAGTCGAACTCCTTGGGCGTCATGTCCAGTCCTGGCGCGCCTTCGGTGCTGGCCATCACGGCCGCATAGTCCTTGGTATCGATATTGATCTTGAAGTAATCACCCGGCTCCAAGGCACAGGCCGCAATCAAGGCCGTGATCGACACGAAGCCTTCCAGGAGCATCGCCCCGTAGCCGATCGGCAGGATATCTCTTTCGCGGGCGATCATCTTGGGCGTCGTGCCGGAACTGACCAAGGCATGAAAACCCGATAGGGCGCCGCACATGATCACGATACAAACAAATGGCCAGACCGAGCCGGGAACGACCGGACCATTGCCGTGGATGAAAGGCGTCGTGGCCGGCATCTTCAATTCCGGATGGACCACGAAGATCCCCACGGCCAAAAGGACGATTACGCCAATTTTCATGTATGAACTGAGATAATCTCGTGGACAGAGCAGTATCCAAACCGGCAGAATCGAGGCAATCGCCGCATAGACGGGCAGCATGATCGACAACTGCGGCTTGCTGAAGATCAACGCATCGCGCCAGGCGGAATCGTCGAACGGCTTGCCCAGAAATACGCCCAATAGCACGATACTCACGCCGATCAGCGAAGCTTCGCCGACACGACCCTTGCGGATCACGTTCATCCACAATCCGGTGACTAGTGCCGCAGGAATGGTGACGATGATCGTGAACATTCCCCAGGAGCTTTCACTCAAGGCATAGACCAACACCTTGGCCACGCCGGCCAGAGTGACAATGATAATGAAGAGCGTAGCCAAGGTGGTCGTGACCCCAGAGATCGGTCCCAGCAGGTCGCGGGCGATTTTGGGCAGCGACTGGCCCTCGCTCCGCACCGAGGCCAGCAGGATCACGAAGTCATGTACCCCGCCTGCCAGACAGGCCCCGATGATGATCCAGGTGAAGCCGGGGAAATATCCCCATTGCGAGGCCAGCACCGGTCCGACGAGCGGCCCCGGCCCGGCGATCGCGGCGAAATGCACGCCAAACAGTACCAGACGTCGCGTCGGCTGATAGTCGATGTCGTCGCGGAGTCGATGTGCCGGAGTGGCTCGCTTATCATTGAGTACGGCCACCCGGGCGGCAAGAAAAGCCCCATAGAGCCGATAGGCCACCAAAAAGGCCGCCAGCGCCGTGATTACCAGCCAAAGTGAGTTCATACGATCAAATCATAGGGCACGGACGGCTTTCGATCAATGCGGGACGGGAGTCTTACAGTTTTCGGTCGGGCCGCTACGGTTCCCCGGAAATGCTTGGGACCAAACCCAGTTTCCGGCTGCAATGGCGGCGGGGGTAACAGAAAACCTGATGGGTTTTTAGCAGATTCCCGACGCCGTCATGGGGGACTCGCAGACAATTGGCGGCATGAGAACCCTAGACAGAGAACCCTGGACAACAAGCGACGTTTTTGCTCAAATGTGAAGAGGAGTAACATGCGATGGGTACGACACGACGGTCCAACGGGCAGGGGGAACTTCCATTTGAAACTCTGGACGTACTAGAGCGTCCGATGGCTGCACCAAGCGATTCCCAAATTCTGACTGGCGACAGCCTCGAAGTGCTGCCAACCTTGCCAGCCGAGTCTGTTCAATGCTGTGTAACATCACCACCCTACTGGGGATTGCGTGACTACGATCATCCAGGACAGGTCGGGGCTGAAGCGTCGCCAGAGGTATACGTTGCAAACCTTGTGGCGATTTTCCGCGAGGTCCGTCGCGTTCTGTGTAAGGATGGAACCTTGTGGTTGAATGTCGGCGATGGATATGCACGCAACGGCGGAACCGGCAACTGCGGCCCAAATGCCATGGTTGGCAACACGAAAAAGCTGATTCAAAAGCGCAACTGCAAGGTTCCGGATTGCTGGGGCCTAAAGGACAGGGACTTAATGGGCTTGCCATGGCGAGTTGCCTTTGGTTTGCAAGCGGACGGATGGGTGCTGCGGTCGAGAATAACCTGGATCAAGAAAACCGCGATGCCGGAAAGCGTCAAGAACCGCCCTACGAACGCGACCGAAGAGATATTCCTTTTTGCGAAGTCACCGACCTATTACTACGACCCGCAGGGAGTACGGGAACTGACCGGCGCGAATCTCCGTAACTATTGGGTCTTGGGACCTGACCCGAATACCAATGGACATCCGGCAGCCTTTCCGAGGGAACTTGCCCGCCGCTGCATCCTGCTAGGATCGCGCGAACGCGATACCGTGCTAGATCCTTTTGGAGGTTGCGGAACCACGGGCTTCGCCGCGAGTGAACTGAATCGTAAATCAATCCTTGTCGAGTTGAATCCGACATACGCCCAGATGAGCAGTCCCCTTTGGAAGCGAATTCATGCCTGAAAAACTGATCATCATCGGCAGCGGTCCCGCTGCCTGGACATCGGCCATTTACGCCGCTCGTGCGGAACTCAAGCCCTTGGTATTCGAGGGGGCCTATTCCGAAGAAAACCGCATCGCCGGCACTCTGCCGCTAGGCCAGTTGGCTCTCACGACGGAAGTCGAGAACTACCCCGGCTTCCCGGCTGGCGACCTGGAGGGCTATCTCAACTCGGCCCTGCCGAAGGAAAAACGCCTGGAAATGCCGCCGCATGGCAAGCACGGCGTCAACGGTCCCGAATTGCTCGAACTGATGCGGCAGCAGGCAGTCAACTTCGGCGCACGGATCATTACCGAGGACATCCAGCGAGTCGATTTCAGTAAGCGGCCGTTCCGCCTTAGTGCTTCGGATGGCAAGACCTACGAAGCTCAGTCGGTGATCGTGGCCACCGGCGCGAGGGCCAACTACCTCGGCCTGCCGTCGGAAGAGAAGTACAAAAACCGCGGCGTCAGCGGTTGTGCCGTCTGTGACGGTGCCCTGCCGCGATTTCGCAACAAGCCGCTGGCCGTGATCGGCGGCGGCGACTCGGCCATCGAAGAAGCCACCTACCTCACCAAGTTTGCCAGCAAGGTCTACCTGGTCCATCGCCGCGACAAGCTGCGAGCGTCGAAGATCATGGCCGAACGGGCCGAGGCGAATTCCAAGATCGAGCTTCTCTGGAATCGCACCGTCGGGGAAGTGCTGGGCAACGACAGCGAAGGCGTGACCGGCGTGCGTCTGAAGAGTACCGTCGGCGAAGCGGACCTTGAAGTGCCCATCTCCGGCTTCTTCCTTGGCATCGGCCACACGCCTAACACGGCATTTCTGCATGGCGCGTTGGAATTGACCGATAAAGGTTACGTCGTCTGGACTGCGGGCATGCGAACCTACACCAGCGTACCCGGCGTGTTCGCCGCCGGCGATGTGGCCGACGATTATTATCGCCAGGCCATCACCGCCGCGGGAACGGGTTGCATGGCAGCACTGGATGCCGAGCGATATCTGGCGGAACACGGGATGTGAACCCTATAATAGAACGCTATGAATAACAGTTGTACCGATCTCAATTCAACGATTCTCTCGAAAATCGTTGATCGCATCCGACGCGTGGCTAATCCCCGGCGAATCGTGCTGTTTGGGAGTCGTGCGCGCGGCGATTTTCGTCCGGACAGCGATATCGATCTCTTGGTGATCGAAGATTCACCCTTGCCGCGTCACCGCCGCGCAATCCCCCTGTACGCTGCGCTATCGGAATTGCCCTTGGAGGTAGACGCGGACGTCGTGGTTTATACGCCGGCCGAAGTCGAAGATTGGCAAGGTGCTAGTGCCGCGTTTGTGACCACCGCGCTGCGGGAGGGTAAAGTGCTGTATGAAGAATAATCACGACGTTGCCTTGGGTTGGCTTCGGAAGGCCGATAGCGATCTGAAAAATGCGGAGCTTTGCCTCGCGGCTGACGAGGCACTCGATACGGCCTGTTTTCATTGCCAGCAGGCCGCCGAAAAAGCACTCAAGGCATTCCTGATCGATCGCAGCGTAAACTTCCCCTTGGTTCATGACCTGAAGCGATTGCTCGATTGCTGCTTGCCGATTGACACCGCGTTCAAGACGCTTGAACCGCTTGCTCTGCAACTCAATCCATTCGCGGTCCAAACTCGTTACGATGACGAGTTTTGGCCCGAACTCGACGAAGTTCGCGACGCCGTCGCGGCGGCGCGCACCATTCGCCAATTTGTCCAAAGCCGGATTCCCGCAAGAAACAGTCCGTAAAGTGAATGAGGGTCGGACGCCATCGGAATTAGGATGCATGAACCAGAACCGCATCGCTACTAACACCTATATGAAAAAACTCTCTGTCTCCCAAGCTCGTTTGTCCGAATCCGTCGGCACTGAAGTCCTCCTCCAAGGTTGGATCCGCACGCGCCGCGACTCCAAGGGCGGGTTCAGCTTCCTGGAACTCAATGACGGCTCCTCGCTGGGTAACATCCAGATCGTCGCCCCCAGCACGCTGCCAAACTATGAGTCGGACATCAAGCGGCTCACGGCCGGTTGCAGCGTCAGCGTTGAGGGCCTCGTCAAGGCTTCACCTGGCAAGGGCCAGGCCACCGAGGTCGAGGCCCGCAGCGTGACCGTCCACGGCTGGGCCGATCCCGAGGCGTTTCCCATCCAGAAGCAAGGGGCCAGTTTCGAGTTCCTCCGCACGGTCGCCCACCTGCGGCCGCGGACCAATACCTTCGGCGCCATGGCCCGCGTGCGAAATTGCGTCTGCCGCTCGATTCATGACTTCTTCCAGGAAGAAGGCTTCCTTTACGTCCACACGCCGATCATCACGGCCAGCGACTGCGAAGGAGCCGGGGCGATGTTCAAGGTCACCACGCTCAACCTCCGCAACCCGCCGCTGCCCGAAGAAGGCCCCGATAACCCCGCTTGGGACGTCGACTTCTCGAAAGATTTCTTTCAGCGGCCGGCCTATCTGACGGTGAGCGGGCAGCTTGAAGGCGAAACTTACGCTTGCGGATTAGGCAAATGTTACACCTTCGGTCCCACCTTCCGCGCCGAGAATTCCAACACGACCCGACATCTGGCCGAGTTCTGGATGGTCGAGCCGGAGGCGGCCTTCTTTGAACTGACCGACAACATGGACCTTGCCGAGCGGTTTCTGAAGCGGATCTTCCGCGATGTGCTCGCGCGTTGTCCCGAAGACATGGAGTTTTTCCGCGAGCGGATCGACAAGACGGTGGTCGACGCGCTCGAGCACGTCTTGGAGAGCAACTTCATCCGGCTGCCGTATACCGACGCCGTGGAAATCTTGAAGGCATCAGGGCGGCAATTCGAGTTTCCGGTCGAGTGGGGCCACGACCTCCAGGCCGAGCACGAACGGTATCTGACCGAGGATCATTTCAAGTCGCCGGTCATTCTCTTCGACTACCCCAGGGCGATCAAGCCCTTCTACATGCGGCTGAACGACAACGGCCGCACGGTCCGCGCGATGGACGTGCTTGTGCCCAAGGTCGGCGAGATCATCGGCGGCAGCCAGCGAGAGGAGCGGCTGGACGTATTGGAAATGCGGATGAAGGAGCAGAATCTCAGCCCCGAGAGCTATTGGTGGTATCTCGACCTGCGTCGCTTTGGCACGGTGCCGCATTCCGGTTTTGGATTGGGCGTCGAGCGGGTTTTGCTCTTTATCACCGGCATGGCCAACATCCGCGACGTGATTCCTTACCCTCGCACACCGGGAAGCGCGGAGTTTTAGCCCCTGCATTCGTTGCAATCGGCGCCACCGCCACCAAAGCCAGTCATTTTTTGTCGTGCTCATCGCACGCACACAATCCATGTTGTAGTCTTTCTGGAACTGGAAGTCCGTCCGGAACTCTGTCATGGCTGGGGTCGAAAGCTATCTGAGTCGCAAGAAAGTCGCGCCGCGCGTGCTCATCGTCGATGACGAGTCGGACGCGCGGACGACCGTCTGTCGTTGGCTTACCCGGGCTGGCTTCCAGTGCGGCGAAGCGGCCAGCGGCCGCGAGGCCATCGCCCGACTGCATGACCAGGAAACCCATCTGCTGACGCTCGACATCAGCGTGCCCGATCGCTCGGGTTTGGAAATTCTCTCGCAAATCAAGCAGCGCTGGCCCGATACCGAAGTTCTCGTGCTGACCGCCTTGGAAGAAACCGCCACGGCCGTCGAGGCGATGACCTTAGGCGCTTACGGCTATCTGCTCAAACCGATTGGATCCAGCGAGTTGATCTTTCAAGCGAAGAAGGCCCTGGAGCGCCGCGATTTGATCGTCGAGCGGCGGCACTATACCGCCACCCTTGAGGCCAAGGTTCGCCAACAGATGCAGGCCATCCGTCTCGCGCACGAAGAAACCATCCTCCGCCTGCTGAGCGCCTCGCGTTATCGCGATGAAGAGACCGGCACGCATGTCAGGCGCACCGGACTCTACTGCGAGTTATTCACCGAAGTCCTCGGCTGGCCTTCCGATCAAGTCCAGAACATCCGTTTGGCCGCGCCCATGCACGACCTGGGCAAAATCGGCATCCCCGACGCGATCTTGCAAAAACCGGGCAAGCTCACTCCGCAGGAGTTCGCCGTGATGAAGACCCATACGGTCATCGGCGCACAGATGCTCGAAGGGTCCGAGTCGGAGATTTTGCAGATGGCACATGAAATCGCCATGTCGCACCATGAACGCTGGGACGGAACCGGTTATCCACGGGGATTGGCCGGGCTGGCGATTCCTGAGTCGGCCCGCATCCTGGCCATCGTCGACGTCTTTGACGCCTTGACTCATCACCGCGTCTATCACGAGGCCCTACCAGAGAACCAAGCGATGGAAATCATGGAGCAGGGTCGTGGAAAGCATTTTGATCCATTCCTGTTCAGCGTATTTCTCTCGCTGTTACCAGAAATCCGCCGCATCGCCCACCAGAATCCAGATGATCTGGCGGGCAGTTATGTTGGTTCAGCGAAGGCGGTGATTCCGCCGACAACGCCGGAAGTTTTGCTGCCGATTTCGGTTGGTCGGTGACGTCTGGGTATGACTCGCGCAGAAACATATTCTGCAAATCGGAATGCAGGAAGCATCTTCATGGCCATTTATGGTCGTTCCTGGTGCAGTTGTTTCCCAGGATAGGCTTTGCAAGAATTTCTTAAGTGAGTTCGTATGGGGACTCGTTTCCCTCGTCCAACTCTACAGCTACAGATATTGCCCCTCGTCAACGCCGCTAGGCCGCTGATCAAGATGTCGCGATTCTCGGCGCAGGCGTGCTCTTTTAATGGGTCGAGCATTATTGCTTTCCTCGTCGCGCTTTGTCGCGAATGGCGATCAGATCCTTCATCACACCGTGGATTTGCTTCTTGCCGTGCGACGTGCCGAAAGCATCGTGCAGCGTACGGTAGATGCGATACAACTCGGCATAGACGCTTGCTGCCGCCTTGGCCGGTTTATAGACGGCCTTCACGCCAGTCATCTTCTTTTGCGCCGCTTCCACCGATCCATAGCCCCCGCCGGCAACCGCCGCGAAAATAGCCGCCCCCAAGGCACACGTCTGAGCTGAGCGGCTGATCTTCATCGGCCGATTGCAGACGTCGGCATAGATCTGCATCACGAGCGGATTCTTTTCAGCAATGCCGCCGCAGTTGATTACTTCTTTCACCATCACACCGTATTCCTCGAACCGGTTGATGATCGTCAACGAGCCGAAGGCGGTCGCCTCGATGAGCGCACGATAAACTTCCGCAGCCGTCGTATGCAGCGTCTGGCCGACCAGCAGGCCGGTTAGGAGCGGATCAACCAGAATGGTGCGATTGCCGTTGTTCCAATCGAGAGCCACTAAACCGTTCGCCCCGGGCTGAAGTTTCTCGGCCTCGTGCGAGAGCGCGATGTGAGCGTCGCCCTTGGCCGAATACTGTGTCGGCGCAAGAGACTTGGCAAACCAGTTGAAGATATCGCCTACCGCCGACTGGCCCGCTTCCAGGCCAAACATGCCTGGCAGGACCGAGCCGGGAACGATGCCGCACAGCCCCGGGATATCGGGCAGGGGACCGTCCATGGGGGCGACCATGACGTCGCAAGTGCTGGTGCCGATGATTTTTACCAACGTGCCCGCCTTGATGCCCGCGCCAACGGCGCCCATGTGTGCGTCGATCGCACCGACGGCGACCGCGATGCCTGGCGGCAGTCCCACGCGGACAGCAACGTCTGCCGCAAGCATGCCGGCCTTCTGATCGGAAGTCATGGCGCGAGGCGCATAGTGTTCTCGCAGGACAGCCAGCGCCGGATCGAGACTGGATAAGAACTTGGCGCTGGGCAATCCGCCCCAGGTCTCGTGAAACATGGCCTTGTGACCGGCTGCGCAGATGTTGCGGGGGAGCGTGTCGGGATCGTAGTTGCCGGTAATAAAGGCCGGTATGAAGTCGGCCAGTTCGACCCAGGAATAGGCCGCTGCGAAGACTTTGGGAGCCGATCGCCTGCAATGCAGAATCTTCGACCAGTACCACTCGCTGCTGTACGTGCCTCCGCACTTGTCGAGATACTTTCCGCGGACCTTTTTGGCTTTTTCGGTGATCTCAGCCGCTTCGGCGTAGCCCGTGTGGTCCTTCCAGAGCCAGGCGTGAGCGGCAAGCTCCCTGGAGAATTCGGGCAAGAGGGCCAGCGGCTTGCCGGCGCGATCGACGGGGATAGGCGTGGAACCGGTCGTATCGACGCCGATGCCGACAACGCGATCGGGTCGGAAAGTCGGATCCGATAGGGCCTCCTTCACCGCGCAACCCATCGACCGATAGAAGCCTTCGATGTAGTCGGCCGGATTCTGCCTCGCCGTATGGGGGTCTTTGGGATCAAGCAGGATGCCTGCCTCGCCACTCGGATAATCAAAGACTTGGTTGGCCACTTCGCGACCGTCGGCAATATCGACGATGATCGCGCGAACGCTATTGGTGCCGTAGTCCACTCCGATGGAAAACTGTTTGGTGGGTTGCATGAATAACTCCCTAAGGGTTGCGGCTGTTCGCGTGATACTTGGCCTTGGCTGCGCCCGTAACCTGCCTTGCGGACATGGCCTGTTGCCCATCGATGCGCGCGTGGAAACATTCGCAAGCGGCCATTGTCATTCCTCCTTCCACATCAGAATGACCTTGCCCGATTGGCCCGAGCGCATGGCGTCGAAGCCTTTTTCATACTCGGAGTAATGGTATCGATGGGTGATGATGGGCGAGATATCGAGCCCGGACTGGAGCATGACCGTCATCTGGTACCAGGTTTCGTACATTTCGCGGCCGTAGATTCCTTGGATGGTGAGCATGTTGAAGATCACCGTGTTCCAATCGATGGCGATTTCACCCGCGGGGATGCCAAGCATGGCGATTCGGCCGCCGTGGCACATGTTGGCGAGCATGTCGCGGAAGGCTGCGGGATTGCCCGACATTTCCAGGCCGACGTCGAAACCTTCTTTCATGCCCAGTTCGCGTTGTACCGAGGCGATATCGCGCTGGCGGACGTCGACGGCCAGCGTTGCGCCCATGCGCCGCGCCAGTTCCAGGCGATAGGGGTTAATGTCGGTCACCACCACGTGACGGGCGCCGGCGTGCCGCACGACGGCCGCAGCCATGTTGCCAATCGGACCGGCCCCGGTGATCAGCACGTCCTCGCCCAGCACATCGAATCGCAGGGCCGTATGCACGGCATTGCCGAAGGGGTCGAAGATCGATTGCAAGTCGCGCGGAATCGAAGGATCGTGAACCCAGACATTGGTCATGGGCAACACCAAGTACTCGGCAAACGCTCCGGGACGGTTGACGCCGATTCCCTTGGTGTCGCGGCAGAGATGCCGCCGGCCGGCCAGGCAGTTGCGGCAGCGTCCGCAGACAACGTGCCCCTCGCCGCTGACAATTTCGCCCGGGTGAATATCCTTGACGTTGCTTCCCACCTCGACAATGCAGCCCACGAACTCGTGCCCGATGACCATCGGCACGGGAATCGTCTTCTGCGCCCAGGCATCCCAATTGTAGATGTGAACATCCGTGCCGCAGATGCTCGTGCGGAGAACCTGGATGCGGACGTCGTTAATACCCATGTCGGGAACCGGCACGTCTTCCAACCACAGGCCGATTTCGGCCTTTCTTTTGACTAGGGCCTTCATCGTTTTCATCGTTGGCTCCAAGACATTAAAGCCGCATCCTGTTGCGGCGGGGGATGACAAAGTGTGTTATTACTCGCTGCCGGCAGCCCGGCCTTGGCGGTAGGGCGCGTGGCGGATCCGTGGCAGCCGCCAATTCCAGTGGATGGCCACGATGCGGATCGACGTGGCCACCAGCGCGGCCGCGACGAGTCCCACCTGCTGGTCAAAGCCCATTGTCCGGACCACCATGAGTGCCGCGGCGCCGATCACCACGGGAGTGACATACAGTTCGTTGGCCAGCACGAGCGATGGCTTCTGGATGAGCAGGTCGCGAATGACACTGCCCGCACAGCTCGTAAACGTCGCCACGAACAGCACGGAAAGCGGATTCATGCCCGGCGACTCCCAGGCCGCACTGGCCGTAATGGCCGAGAACGCCCCCAACCCCAGGGCATCAAAGTACATAAAACAATGTTCCTGCTTGCACAGGGCCGTGGGAAACAAGCACGTCGCAACCACGCTAAATAAGATCACCAGTGGGTAGTGCCAGTCATGCAGGAAGACAACGCCCCGGCTGAGGATGACATCGCGCAATACGCTGCCTCCCACGGCCGTGGCACCAGCCAGGATCAGCATGCCGACGAAATCGGGCCGTCGGTCGATGGCCCGAATCGCGCCGGAAAATGCGAAACTGGCAGTTCCCAACAGGTCGATTCCGTAAATAACTTGCCGCGTGTCGAATTGCATTCCAAGCCTTTAGTTCGCCTGGCCGGCAAGTTTCTCGATTTCGTTGCGGCTGGGTGCCGAGGGCTGAGCACCCAGCCGCGTCACAGAAATTGCCGCTGCGGCATTGGCAAAGCGGACTGCCTTGGCCCACGACTGCTGCTTGGCCAAAGCCACGGCCAATGCGCCGTTAAAGACATCGCCGGCGGCCGTCGTATCGATCGCCTTGACCTTGAATCCGGGCACCATGCCGCGGAACTCTTCACTCGCCACGAAAGCGCCGCGCGGGCCGAGGGTGATGATGATGGTCCTGACACCGCGTGCCCGGAGGCAATCCGCGGCCTTTGCGGCGGTGACATCATTCGTCACTTCGATCCCGGTAAGCAATTCGGCCTCCGTCTCGTTGGGCGTGAGGATGGTGACCAGCGCCAAGAGTTCATTGGGCAAAGGGCACGCTGGCGCCGGGTTGAGAATCACCGGCACGCCAGCCTTGGCGGCAATTTCGGCCGCGGACTGAACCGTGGGCAAGGGCGTCTCAAGCTGCATCACCAGCACGCTGGCGGAAGCGATCGCCTGCCTCGCTTTCCGCACGTCAGCCGGACTGAGTCGGCCGTTCGCACCGGAGGCAACAGCGATACTGTTCTCGCCATCGCTCGCGACGAAAATCAGCGCTACTCCGGATGGACTAGCTTTGTCGCGCAGTATATGATCGACGCGAATGCCTTCCTTCTGAAAACCAGCCATGGCGTTCTTGCCGAACATATCATTCCCGACCCGGGCCACGAACGTCACGTCGCCTCCGGCACGCGCGGCAGCAACCGCCTGATTGGCACCTTTTCCGCCAGCCGCCATCACGAACTTGCCGCCCAGGATCGTTTCGCCCGGCCGCGGAATCCGATCCAGTTGGATCACCATGTCGGTATTTGAACTGCCGACGACAACGATGGACTTTTTTGCCATGATGTTCCCTAGACTTTCGATGCGATGAGAATGCCCAAGCCGAGCAAGTAGAACACGAACATGGCAGCCAGCAGAGAATTCGTCCCGCGCGGTGCCTTTTGGAACTCCTTCCAGATAAAAACGCCCCAGAACGCCCCGACCATGGTTGCCCCCTGCCCCAGGCCATAGGAAAGTGCTGGGCCCGCGGCAGTCGAGGCGATGATGCTGAAACTCATGCCGACGTTCCAGATCACCCCACCCAGGATTCCGATCGCGTGTAGCCGGGCATTCCCCTTGCGGAAATAATCACCCAGCGGCACGGGGGCACCCGAAAGCGGCCTGAGCATCATGATCGTATTCCAGAGGAAATTCGACGCCAAAAGACCGGCCGAGAATAACACGATGGCCGTGTAGGGGCTCAGTTTGCTCGCCTCCAACACCTTGCTCGATGGATCGATCCTGCCCATCGCCTGGGCGACAAAGCTGTAGAACCAGCCCATCAGCAACCCGGCCGTAATGGACAGAACCATTCCCTTGGCAGGCGTCTTCCGATTACCGCTGGCAAGTCGTTTATACGCGACCGCATCCAAGAGAATAGCAATCATCACGGCGCCAACGCCGGCAGCCAGCATCGGCACATTGCCCTCCGGCTTGGAAATGTAGGTTGTAATGACGCCCAACACCAGGGCCAAACCAACTCCCACTGGAAACGCCACGGCCAACCCGGCAATATCGATCGCCGCCACCAGGAGGATATTCGACAGATTGAAGATCACTCCGCCCAGAAAGGCCGAACCGAGCCATTTGGCATCGGCCTGGGCCAAGTCGGCCAGGAACGAACGACCGCTGTTGCCGCTATTGCCCAGAGTGAAAGCGAGTACCAGGGCCAACAGCATGACACCAATCGCGTAGTCCCAATAGAAAAGCTCAAAACGCCATTCCTTGCTGGCCAGCTTCTGGGTATTGGCCCACGAGCCCCAGCAGAGCATGGTAATAATGCACATGGCCACGGCCAAAGCATACGACTCAACGATGAACATGATTACCTCCGCTGGTTACTATGTCATGGGGTGAAACTGTAGGGTGCGCCGCGGAGGGCGTTCTCTACGGGGTTCGATTGCGCGACTTATTTCACGGTCGCTCCCGGCTCGCTCAGCCAAACGCGATACTCGCCGCCTCCGCTCCCCGCGTCGGCAAAGGGAACGAACAGGGCCGCTTGCGGAACATTTCCATTTGCTCCGACGACTTTGGCCTCAAAGGCCAAACGAGAGCCCGGCTTGAAGCTCAACAGCGGTTGCGTGTCGACGAGGCCCAAAGTCATGGCCGGTGGAAGCCCCGGGTTACACTCTTGGTCGAAGGCAAGCACGAATGGTCCCCAGGCGAGGGCTGCACGCCCCCGATTGCCATGTTCTCCATGAATCAGCTTGGGGCCGAGGTGGAAAGCGACGGTGATCTGATCGTCGCGGTTCCAGTCCCGTGCTGGCAAAATAACCCAACCGGCCGAATCGGCCTTGTACTTCACGCCGCCAACCTGAAGTTCGGCAGGCGCTGCCCAGGGCGGCACGCGCACCTTGACGCCGAACTTGGCCGCGTTGGGCGCGTGCAAAATAATTATGGAATTCCCGCGTTGTGGAAAATCACTCTTTTGATCAACCGTCACCTTCTGGCCGCCAAGTTCCAGCGTGGCTTGCGATGTCTCCAGGGTGCTTATCAGCAATAGGTCGCCGCCGTCGCCGCGACTGCGCAGATAGGACGTTTGCGGGGCCAGGGCAATACCTCGAGGACCGCTGGAATGGCAGCATGTAATTTGCTTGTCGTAACGCTTCTGGCCTTCCAGCGCCGTGTAGTAACACCAATCGTTTCCCTGCGGGTGCTGGGCTGCAGGCAAATGATTGTAGAGCGATCGCTCCAATTCGTCGCCATACTTCGCCTCGCCGGTCAAGCAGAGCAACTGCATGTTGAGTTGAATCCAGGTCGTGGTGACACATGTCTCGCCGAGGTTCTTGTTCACCGCGTTCGGCAATTCGTGGTCGCCTCGGAAACACTCGCGGCTGCTTGACGTGCCCGTGATGTACAACCGGTTTTCGACGATGTCCTGCCAGGCAATGTGTACTGCTTGCAACATTTCCGGATCACCAGTTACCCGGGCCAGTTCACAGAGTCCGACGAGGTTTGAAAGCATCTCGTAGGCCTTTCCGTTCGCCGTCTTGTCAACGCGTTTCGTCCTCAACAGACCGGCCACGATCTTGGGGCCTTTGGGCTCGTCCCAAGATTTCACGAGGTAGCGGGCAAATTGCAGATAGCGCGGGTCGCGTGTGGCCCGGTAGAGTAAAACGATCGGTTCCAACACGCTTGTTGACGCCATGCCCATGTGGGTACCCGCAGCAAGGATGCTCTTCTTCGCCGGGAAAGTAGCGATCAGTAGATCGCCTATCTTACGGCAGGCCCCCAGTGCTGTTTCATTGCCCGTGTATTGGTGGTAGGCAAGGAGTCCGATAAGATTGTACTTGTGCGACCAGACGTCCCAGTCGGCTCCGTTGTATAGCCCGAAGCGTTGGTTGGGCAGATAGGTGCCGAGGTAGCCGTCCGGTTCTTGCACGCGGATCAGTTCCGCTGCCACGCGATCGAGTTTCGCGCGCAGGGCCGGGTCGCCCGTATAGGCCCAGGCCAGCGTGGCTGCATGCAGCCACTTGCCCACGTGTTCTCCGATCCACGGATGGGTACCCGGCTTCTTTTGAAAACCAGCCAAGAGCAGTTCGGTATCGACCGTGAGGAGGCGGTTCTTGGCATTGATCTCAACGCGGTGCCCAAGCCAGCCGTCGAGGTGAACGGACGAAGGCGGCAGCAAGGCGGCAACGTCGGTTCCCGGCCCAAGAGGCTCGGCCGAAACGGCAATCGCCGGCAGCCAGCATGTCAGGACGGCCAAACATGAAAATATCGTTTTGCGGTTCATGGTGAAAGTATCCTTGTCGATCGCGGTTCCAGTTGCACGGCTTACCAAACCTTCCATTTTTCGCGGTACGGATGAACGAGCATCTTTGCGGCTTCCGGATCGTTGACGATAATCTCTTGTTCGGGGTCCCATTGGATGGCACGTCCCGTCCTCGCGGCAATGTTTGCCAGTTGGCAGACCGCGTCGCAGCGAATTGCCATCTCCACCGGACAGATCGGTTCCTGTCGCGACTTGACGCAGTCGATGAAGTTCCGGTTGTGTTCCTGCGAGGCCGGGAGTTGTTCCTCGCTCGACTTGAATTTCTGTTTCCAAAGCGACTGATTGCTAGCTTGGAAGCCTTCGGCATCGCTGATCCAGCCATCGGTTCCGTGAAAGATCAGGCCGTCGCCGGGATGCCAACTACGAAAGTGCGGCGAGACCACGGGCGTGGCCGTGCGGAAATCCATGAACCGAAGTTTTACACCGTTGGGGTAATCGCACGTAACGTCCCATCGCTCCAGCGTTCGGAAAATACCCTCCTTGGGCACGCTGCCGGTTCCCGCGTAGCGGATCGGGCTGGTATGATCGCTCTTGTTTCCCCATTGGGCGAGTCCCAACTCATGAATGCCGCACCCGGCAATAAAGCCCAGGGAAGTCTCGGGACAATGGTATCCGCCCCAACAGGTGGCGCGATCGACGGTGTACGGGACCATCGGGGAAGGCCCTTGCCAGGCATCAAAGTCGAGATCCGCTGGCACGGGAACTTCCATGGCCGATCCGTAGGGCTTGCCGGCATATCGGCCCACGTCATTCGACACGTCGCGGCACCAAAGGTCGATCCGCAGGAGTTTCCCGATGTAGCCGTTGCGCACGAGTTGGATCATCTGCCGATATCTACCCATGGAGCGGTACTGCGTACCGAATTGGAAAATTCGCTTCTTCTCGCGCACCACCTGCCGAAGGAGGCCGGTAAGGCCAAAATCGAGCCCTAGCGGCTTCTGGCAATAAACGTCCTTGCCTGCCTTGAGCGCGGCGATGGACATCGGCGTATGCCAATTGTCGTGGGCGGCGACGATGACCGCGTCCACGTCGGAACGGGCCAGAATCTCCCGGAAATCGGAGGATGCCTTGACGACGCCGCTTCCACCATACTGTTTGGTCAACCTGGCGGCAGTGGCTTCCCGACGCTGCTTGTAGGCATCCGCCACGGCGACGATCCGGACGTCCGACATGCCGCCCAGATAACCGAGGTGATAGTTGGAGATATTTCCGCATCCAATCTGCCCGACATTGACGCGGTTGCTCGGTGCGTCGGCACCCAGCAGAGGTATGGTCAGAATACTGGGCACGGAAAACGCGGCACCGCTGGCGGCAACACGTTTCAGAAAATCACGGCGTGCAAGAGTCTTCTTTTGGCTCATGTTCAGTCCTTCGTGGTGTCTGGTTTCAGAACTAACGGATTGTCTTCGGCTCCTGGTTCGGGTATCTCCCGGACGACAGGTTTGGCGGTGCATCGTGGAACAGCCAGCGATGTCACCGGGCTTTGCTCCATTTCTCGTAAAGCGATTCAACCTGCTCGGCGGAGGTTTCACCGTCCCAAACCGCAACTGCATAGCTCAGTTTCAATTTTGCGCCAGCGGTGAGCGACAGAGGTTCTTTCCAGAGGTTCAGCGTGGCGGAAAGATAGGGAAAAGGAATGCTCATCGTAAACATTTTGTTCGGATAGCGGGGGTTGGAAGGGTGGTCGAAGATCGCCGCGGTTACCGGTTTGCCATCCACGCTGGCCGTGTATGCGGACCACTTGGCCGCCACTAGGCGGAAACTGCCGCCGACATTTTCTCCTGGCTGTTTTGAGGAATTGAAGAAGCGGCCGCCGCTGTCCATCGACTTCAGGAATCGCATGCCGAGGCCGAAGTACTGATCCCCGCCAAGTTTTACCGGATCGCCTCCCGCGGCCGGAGAAAGTTCCGAGTTCCACAGAACCAGCGTCACCGGCGCGGGTGTCGTCAGCGCCACGGCGCCGACTTCGCGCCGCTCAACGAGGAGCTTCTTGCCGTGCGGGTCGGTCCAATCGAGAGTCTGTGTGATGCGTGTGCAGGAACCATCAAGAAATGAACCCGCCGCCGTGTCGCAGTGACCGCGGGGCTTCTCGGTTCCGTTCTTCTCGGTTTCGCTCCAGAAATCAATCCCTTCCACCTTGATGGCGAACATCAATCCATGATGATGCTTATGGTCCGCCACTGCGTCGCGGAGGATCTGCACGCCGCCCGGAGTGGACAGTTCCCGGACATAAGGTTTCCTGGGCGCGGCCGTCGTGCGATATTCCAAAACCGTGCGGTTGCCGGCACGAATTGTGATGCTGGTCGGGTCTTCAACGACCTGTAATGCGGACGGTTCCGCGGCAATAATCGGGCCGGACAACACGATCGTATTGGCGATCGCGGCCAAGAGGATCATCAAGAAAGGGCTGGACAACATTCGCATGGTGTAATCTTTCGGGGTTTAGGGGGGAGGGAGGCTGCAATCGCGTACCTTGCGAAACCCTATTTGCAAATAGCGAATAGGGTTTCGCAAAGACTGCATTCTATAACGTTCCAAAAAACGAGTCAAGCCTTTTTGCAGGAGAACTGCAAAGTCCGGGGTCTGGTCCATTTTTCGATGCAATCCATGCTATTCTCGGCTCTGGCACGTTCTGCGGTTTTGCACCAACAGCACAACCACTCAGCATGATCGGGCATGTGGTGCCTTACTGCACAAACTGGTTCTCGTTGACCAAAGGCTCGCCGCCGATCTGGCTGCCTTCGGGAGTCACCAGGGTTTGGTAAATGGTGACCGTGCTGCCGGAGGTGGCCGGAGTCAGCCCCGCGTCATTTCGCAGGAATTGAGTGTGTCCGTCGCAGAAGCCCACAACCGATCCACCACTGTGCTTCGAGTAAATGTT
>Ga0073936_10003684_pt1 | contig 21739 bp, 19 predicted proteins | sample AliMusrvi5mmetaG_FD_87041 | JGI IMG/M metagenome (GOLD analysis project Ga0073936, IMG submission 87041) | Freshwater lake bacterial and archeal communities from Alinen Mustajarvi, Finland, to study Microbial Dark Matter (Phase II) - Alinen... | ecosystem: Environmental > Aquatic > Freshwater >... | reverse complement strand
CCTTGGTGAAACTCGGCTGGCGGGTTGTGGTCGTATGGGAATGCGAAGCGGCGCGGGCGGATGTGTTGCGCAAGAAGATCAGTCTGCTCGACTTGGAGCTCAAAGGTGCGACGACGGCTGGGTAATTGGCCGGGCACGGCTCTGTGTTAGCTCTGAGCGGCGATGGCGAGCATTTCCAGCAAGCCCCGAATCTTCTTCAATCCCAAGCCGGGCTTCATCCGTAACTGCCCCCAAGTCAACACGGCGTAGGAGGAAACCGGGTCCCGGCGGCGGGTGCGGATCCACTCTTTGCCCGTATAGGCTTCCAAGCCCTCAATCGTCCGCGCATCCGAAATGAAAGCTTGCCGCAGCCGCTCCCATTCGGCTTCCAGCGCCTCTTCTTCGGTTCGCGCTACGACGAATGCTTGGTCAGCAAACTCAGCCTCCCAGTCCGCGCTCAACTGGATCGTCTTCTTGCGAAACAACTCCCAGCACTCCGCCTTCTTGGACGCCTCGCCCACGTTGCCTTGCTGGCGGTTGAGGTGTTCCCAAGCTTCTTTGCAGACCGTCTTCGCCGCCTCACACAGGGCTGGCGTCAATCTCTGCTGGCTCCAGATGCGATTCAGATCAATGCGTCGCCCTGATTTTTCCGCCAGCCATGACATAGCGTAAGCCACGCTGTTCGCGCGGTAGCCCTCCAAGTCGAGTGTGTCGAAGAGTTTCTCCGTTTGCCGCCAGAGAATGGCCTTGGCAACGATGTGTTGGAAGTAGTTCCGGTCCACGACCGGCTCCCCGTCGTCCTCCATCCGCTCGGCATATTTTACGAAGTTCTTCTCGGCTCCCAAGCACACCAAATGTGGCAGCCCCAACCATGCGTGTTCGAACTTGGAAAGGTCCGTCTTGGTGAACTTCTGGTGAACAGGGTTCTGTTTCTCCCACTCGCGCTTGCAGGCTGGCGTGCCTTGGCTGTTCTTGTCGTCGAGGTACGAGCCTCTTGCTCGTTCATAGTGCCAGTGCGTAAGGCCCGCCATTCCGCTGGTGGCAGGTGCCCAACTTGATCGTGAATGCTCCTCCAAGTCACGATGGAATTTGCCATTCGCCGCGAAGTCTGCTGTGTTGATCTTGTTCTGGCTGTTTGCACACTTGGAAATCAGCGGAACGATCTCAGCGATCCTTGTCTGGTCATTCAACACCGTCAGCTTGACCTGGACCACGACCTCCGAGATGTCCGTCTTTTCCTTCCTTAGCGCGTGGAATATCGACCCGGTCGTCTGGCCGCCGTTTACGATTTGGAAATCCTTGACCCACGCAAGGCCGGGTTGGCCATCTCGCCTCTTTTCAACGCGGATGTCCGCCGCTGTGCAGCATAGGCCATTGTTATAGGCGAGAAATCGGTGCGGCTGTTCCCGCAAGGTATTCTGCATGTTCTTATTAGGCCCCTTCCTGCTGGCTTGGAGAAATGCCCGCACATTCCTCTCCAACAACCGTTGGCCGTGCTCGCCGTATATGCGCGCCAGCATCGGCCCCGGCATGAACGCCAGGAACGTCCGATACTCCTTCGTGGCATCGGTCGTCGCGAGGCATGGGATCGCGCCGCCAAAATCCTTCACGAAATCCAGTTCGATGATTTCGCGGTGCCCACCGTGGAGTTGACTGAGCTTCTTCAGGTCCCAAAGCACATAGCGCAATTCCAGCCCTTGCGTCTGCTCCTGCTCAATGTCCTCGGCCCGCGCCACCCCATCGGTCAGGAAAAACAACCGCGCCGTCGTTAGCGAATCCTGCGCGGCATGGATGCGCTGGGCGGCGAGGAAAACGTCGTGCGCCTCCTCAAGCTGCGTGTGAAAACCGTCCTTTGCCCGGCGCAAGAAGCCGCGCAGCAATTGGAAATGCCGGCGGGTCTCGGGCAGCCCTACACTCACGACCTCACCCGTTCCTTGGTAGAGCGTGACGAACAGGTCAAGCGTGGCGTCGTCGCCGGATAGCCCCCAGGCGTTCAGTTTCGCCGCCGGCCAGCGGCCCCGGCTCTCGGCCCGGTGGTAACAAACCTCAGCGCCATCGGCCTCGTTGTGTTCAGCAAGGCGTTCCAAAATGCACTCCGTAAAAGCATCCTCCCGCATTTGCGGGGACGCATCATCGGCACATTTGACCTGCACTTCCTGATGCAGGTCCTGGGCGAATTGTTCGAGTTCAGGCATAAATGTCCTTAATCTCCTTTTCTGGCTCTCGGTCTGGCGGCGGCGAGTCCGGCCGTCATTTCTCCGGGAGCAACTGAAAACTCTCTGCACGCTGCCAGACTCAAGGCGTAGCTCACGTCCCCCACACCCTCCGGCAAATCGTGTTCTACTAGCCGCGGGAAACCCCGCCCGATGCGGAACGTCAGCTCCCGCCGCAGGGAAAAACGTCTCCCCTCGTAACGTGGCGCGTGGGCATCGAAGTAGCCGGCGTCCAGCAGGTGGTCGTCAAAAGTCTCCAGGGCGCCCGCTTCTGCTGCCAGTCGGCGCCGCAAATCCCCCACCAGCGATGGCAGAGTCTCGCCTGCTCCACCCCGTGCGGCGTCCACCTCGCGTTCGTCAAGCACGACAACGTGGAGGAAAAGCGCGACGATGCCCTTATTGTCGAGCTGCCGCTCGCTAGTGATTCGCACGGATTGCGGCTGCTTCGCCACGGTGGTTTTCACCTCCACCGCGCCGATGGCGAACTGAAAATCCTGGTGCGCCGCTTGGGGAGCCATCCAGCCGTTTACCGCCGGGAGGCTCCCGAAGGCCGGCACCAAATGCGCCCGCAACACGTGAAGTTCGCCAAAGAGCCCGCGCTGCTCCTCCACGCTCAATCCCTCCGCCGAGGCAGCGAGGAACTTTTGCCAGCGCGCTAGCTGGCTCAACAAAGTCTTCACTTGGGCCGTTGCTGAACCGGCCTCCGTCACCCGCCGGGCGAGGTCCTCGGCGAGTGCCGTAAAGACATCGGCAAAGCGCGGTTCCTTGAGGACGACGCCGAGCGTGGCCTCATCAGCCCGGTCGCCTGACAACCGCCGGGCAAACAATTCCAGCCCGCGGCATGACGGCCAGCGGTTGCGTGATGGGATCGCGACTCGGGCAACTCGGAGCAGCAGGCCGCGGCACCGGCTCGATGTCTCTACGCCCACGCTAAGGCGGCACTTTGCCTCGGGCCGCGCCAAGCGCGTCAACCAGCCGGTGACACTGCCGCCCAAGCCAGCTTCAGCCTCGATTTCCGGCCATAGCTCCTCAATCGTCATACTAGCCATCCCGCAGCTCCTGTATGAGCCGCTTGTTCGCTTCGTAGGCTACGGCACGCGCCGTGTGGCTGGTCGGGAAACTGAAGGCCAGACCAAGATATGGCGGGTCGGTTTCCGGGAGCAACTGCCCGCCCGGCACGATGGCATACACCAGCAGCAGCCCGTGGGTGACCGGACGCAGTTCGCGCGCGATGCGTCCGTTTGGAAAATCGGGCAGGGCTCCTGCCGCTGCGCCTTCCGGCCTTACACGCAACTCACTCAAGGCCCGTCCCGCCTCGTGGAAAGTCTCGCCTTGCGCCATGAAACCCTCCAGCAGCTTGACTTCCACACCGCAGAACGTTGTGTTCCCGACTGGAACACGACTTCTTGGCACTTCTGGTAGCCTCCTTCTCAACTAATGGGCCAAGAACGCATGAACATTGTTGGCGCTCGGGTGAAAGAAGCGCGCTTGCGCCGCAAACCAGCGCTCACCCAGGACGAGCTTTCTGGACAACTTGCCAAACTCAGCGTCGCCATTGACCGAGCAGGAATATCCAAAATCGAAATCGGAGTGCGGTGCGTCCTTGATTACGAGGTGAAGGCTTTAGCCAAGGCTCTTGGTGTCACGTCCGAATGGCTGCTCGGCGCGGAGGGGTGAGCAATGTCGGCCTACTATCGCGCTACCCTCGCCGAATTCCTGGCAGACGACCCGAAGCGGATTCTCGGCTCCCTAACTGCCGCGAGTGGAGAGAGCGGGTTCGCGGAGCTAAAGCACAGGCAGACCAAAGCGTGGCAGGCCGAAATTGGGATGCTAAAGGCAGCAGCCGGCTGGCTTGTCGAAGATGACAATACGAGGGCGAATTGGACATTGCTGCTGGAATACCCAATTCCCAGGCGTCGCGGGCGTATTGACGCCGTGCTTCTTGCAGCCGACACAATTTGCTGCATTGAGTTCAAAACTAAGGAGCAACGGCACAGGCGCCAGACTGAGCAGCAAGTAGAAGACTACGCGCTCGATTTGCGAGATTTCCATGAGCAGAGCCATGGTCGCCGCATCATTCCTTTTGCGGTCTCTGCTAAGGCAATCGCAGAATCACCGACCATTTCTCCTGCGGGCTGGATTGATGCCGTTCGCCCCATCTGGCGAGCAAACGCATCTGATCTCGCCTCGCAAATTGCTGCTGCATCCAGGGCGGAGAGCGACCCAAAGAATGCCATCATCGGCGGGGCTGCGTGGGATTTGTCAGCGTATCGCCCTGTCCCGACCATCGTGGAAGCTGCGGAGGCTCTCTACGCGGGGCACAACGTGCGGGAAATAGCGCACTCACACGCTGGCGCAATCAACCTCACACTCACCTCTGACAAGCTCATTGAAATCATTGAGCAGGCGCAACGTGAACAACTGAAAGTGGCCTGCTTCGTAACAGGCGTCCCTGGCGCGGGCAAGACTCTGGCCGGACTCAATGTCGTGCATAATCCGACACTGCGACAGGACGGGCGCCCATCGCCGGTTTTCCTTTCTGGCAACGGGCCGTTGGTGAAGATTGTATCCGCGGCCATCGCGCGAGACTTCAAACGCCGCAAACACGCCGATGGGGGGGAACGAACGGTCAGCACCTTCATCCAAAACGTCCACTCGTTCGTTCGTGAGGCAACGGATAAACCTGACAAGCCGCCGTTCGAGCACGTCGTCGTCTTCGACGAAGCCCAGCGTGCCTGGGATACCGCTCAAAACGAAAAGAAAACGGGCCAAAGCATCTCCGAGCCCGAAACTATGCTCTCGATCATGGACAGGCACGCGGATTGGGCTGTGTTGGTTGCACTGGTTGGAGGCGGTCAAGAGATCCACAACGGAGAAGCCGGGCTTGCTGAGTGGGGGCGGACGCTGCGTGAAAGGTTTCCGCACTGGCGAGTCGCTGTGTCACCCAAAGCCCTGAGTGGAGATACGAGCGTGGCCGGCCACCGCCTTTTCGACGACGGAAAAAGCGGAGCGTTATCAATTCAGCCTGAGCTAGCACTTCATCTCGATGTCTGCCTTCGTTCGTTTCGAGCGCAGCGAGTAACGGAATGGGTAGATGCCGCCCTGAATGGCGATGCCGAAACAGCCGCGACCATCATCGGGGACATTCGAGAGTTTCCAATCGCGCTCACACGCTCGCTGGCCACCGCGCGTGCGTGGTTGCGGGAACATACGCGCGGACTCCGCCGTTGCGGATTGGTTGCAAGTTCTGGTGCGATCCGTTTGCGCCCGCATGGCTTGGAGCTTTCGTCGGGGTTTAGGCAAGGCAACCGTGACCTCTATGTTCACTGGTTTCTGGACCTGCCGCCTGATGTCCGCTCATCCAATCAACTCGAAGTAGCTGCGTCCGAATTCGAGTGCCAGGGTTTGGAACTCGACTGGGTTGGCGTCTGCTGGGGTGGTGATTTCACGTTTGACCATCCTGCGGGCGGATGGTCGTTCCGCAGTTTCAGCGGCAGCCGTTGGGGTGACGTGGGCAAGGAGGTTGACCGGCGCTATCTGCTCAACAGTTATCGGGTGTTGCTCACGCGTGCTCGTGAGGGATTGGTGATCTGGGTCCCTTCAGGCGACACGAGCGACCCAACGAGGCCAGCAAGTTGGTTTGAGGCAACTGCGGACTACTTGAGACGCTGTGGCCTGCCACTGCTTTAGAGCTGGCGCCACGCACCGTCCACCAAGTATTGAATTTCGGTGCAGCCTGCGTAGCCACGCCCAAAATCATCCAGCGGCGCGAAGGCACCCTGCGATTCGCGGTTGTCCGACAGCCCTTCGTAATAGATTTCACCATCGCCATCAAGCAGACGGAAGCGGTGTGCGATCTCTGCGATCCTGGTTCCGTTGAAGTTGCGACTGGAAGTGCCGACCTTTTCGCCACCATCAATGAGATCATTTGTAATTGTCCACATAGCTTTGCCTCAGTTGAAAACGGGGTTTTCAATTCCAGCCGCGACCAGCGGGGGCACAGCGTTGCCGATGAGGCGGTACGCTTGGGTGCGGGATTCTGGAAAACGGAACCAATCGGGGAAGCTCTGAATTCGCGCGGCCTCGCGGGCTGTCAGGGAGCGATTCTGTGTTGGGTGGATGAACATCAAGCCATCCTTGCTCAGATGCGCGACAATGGTGCTGCACGGGTGCCAGCGACTCTGGCGAGTGTATCGGTCTTTGAAACTGGATTTGTCGTATGGGAACTCAAATTCCACGCCCCGAACGCGCATGGCGGTGGCGGAGCTTTCACCCTCCCTGAGTCGTGCAAAGTCGCGCAGGTCGCGTTCCGAGTGGAGGCGAGAGACGTGACTGGTGAGCTTCTTAGCTCGGTCGATTTCCAGCACGTTGCAGAGGTAACGAATGGCAGAACTGCTCTGGTGCTCGGCGTGTTCGTTGCGGCGATCAAGATCGTAGTCCTGTTCGTTGTCACCGCTCCCTGCACGGAGGATAGGAAGGTCGCCAATTGCATCCCAAAGACAGGGGCACGGCTCAGCACGAGGCGCGTGCTGTAGCTCGGGCAGGAAATACCCAGGCAGGTCGCTGCGGACACCGACGATGAGCTGGCGTTGGCGTTTCTGTGGGACCCCAAGTTCCCAGGCGTGCTCCACCTGGCTGTGGACGCGGTACCCGGGTCGGCCCTGGGTACGGCCCAACGCGCGCGCCTCCTTTTGAACGGCGGTGAAGTACGCGCCCCCGACGGCACTTCGAAGGCCGAGCACATTCTCCATGACAAAAATGCGTGGCTGAAAGAAGCTGACGTAGCGGAGAAACTCGCGGTAGAGGTGCCGGCGGGGGTCAGCGATGAGCCGCGGGCCGCTGTTGGCCCCGTCCACCCGCCGGACCTTGCTGAAGCCTTGGCAGGGCGGCCCACCGACGATCACGTCCACACCGAGCCTGGCAGAAGACCCAGGCCAGATTAGTTCGGCGAGCTTTTCCGGGCCGAAGGCGGTCAGGTCTTGGTGGAGGACGAATGGAACCCCAGGGAAATTCCGGTCGAATGTGGCAATGGCCTCCGCGTTAGAGTCGATTGCAGCGAGGACGGAGAATCCGGCGCGCTGCATTCCGAGGGTGAATCCGCCGCAGCCACAGAACAGGTCAATGCAGGTGGGTTTAGCAGTGTCGTGATTCATCTGTAGATGGCCTCGACGTGCTTGGATTCCCTTTTGCCAACTGCGCGTGCCATGTGCAGATGACTAATCACTTGGATTGTTGAGGTTGGCCACGGCCTCGACGATGAACGTGGCGAGAATGGTGCTGTCCTTGCCGCCTCTCAAGCCGGCCAGCCAGGGGCGCCGGTCTTCCAGATACAAGTGGCGAAGGGAGTCTTTAATGTCGGTGTAGCTGCTGGCACCCATTGGCGCGAGCATAGGCCGGACTTGGGGCGTGTCAAGCGTCGGGCCATTGGGCAGCCCTTCGTTTGATGCGATAGGGAACGCTGCGTTCTTTGATGTGGAAACCGATCTCCTTGCTCGGCGGCTCTGCCGGGGGAGTGATCAGTTGGCGGATGGCTTCGAACAACGTGTGGATGCTTTCGTCGTGGTTTTCGCCGGCCACCATGGGTGGAACTTGAAGTTCCTCAGGCGCAAGCTGAAACATGAAATCTGCTGGGAAGCGGGAGAGGTTGCGCTTGACTGCTTTATTGAGATTCTTCGTCTCCACTCCGTAAAGCGCTGTCAGGTGAGAATCCAGCATCACCCGATGGCCTCGTCGTTAGTCTTGATCATCAACGAAAGGGACTTTAGGGACGAAAGGGACTCAAGGGGGAGGCGGGGGGTTATTCTGTTTGGCCCGATGCGCGAGGCGGGCGCGGGTCATGCGCTCGCGCAGGCCGCCTTCGTTCAGGAAATCGCGTTCCAGGCGCCGGAGTTGGCGGTCGAGGAGGTAGGTGGTCACTTTGATGAGGCCCACGATCACATTGGCGCAAATTGCGGGATCGGGGTGCTCGATGCCTTTCTTGAAGGTCTGGTAATTCGCGCCAGGGGTGCGGTTCAGCGCGCGGAGGCGCATAGCGTATCGGTGGTCGGGTGGCCATTCTTCGATACCACGGTTGCGCATGAAGTCGCGATAGTCTTCCAGCAGCTCCTTCTGGCTGGCCTTGGCGACACCCGTGAGCTTGATTTCCGCTTCCTTGGAGGTGCCGCTGGCTTCGCTGCCTTCGAGGATGTTCTGTTTGCCGGAACGCGCGGCCTGCACCATTTGGTCGTGGGTGCGGGATCTCCTGTCGATAAAGCGGTCGCAGAAGTAGATCGTGGCGTCGAAGACGACGAGGGACTTTTGGTAGGCGAGCAGGTTTTGGTAGCCGCCATGAGGCGGGATAAAGCCTTCGAGAACGGGATGCTTCTTCTTGGAGGGACTTAAGGGACGAAAGGGACTGGAAGGACGAGAGGACTGCGGTGGGGTGTTTGTGTCACTTCGGTCGTTTGGGTCACTGGTTGGTTGTTGCGCTCTCATGACGGCCATTCGCTGTGGAGTTCCTTCAGATAGCACCCATTGGCGCGAGCATAAGCCGGGCTCGGGGCATTTCAAGCTCCATTTTGGCGGGTCGCTCAAAGCCGCCACATGCGACCCCCAAGCCCGAGCCAAACTCGCTCTCAACTACCTCCAGGCGTGTTAGTGGCCAACCACTAGCCAACTGGTAGGCAACCGCTCCGATGTGGATCCGATCCTCATCGGAGCGGTTGCCTAGCGGTTGCCTACCTCTTGGCCAGGCCCAGGCTGGGCAGTGGCGCCGGAGGGGCCGGAGAGGTCGCCGGCCGGGCAGGAGGCTGGTGGGTCGGACGAAGCTGCCCCAGGGCAATGACGGGCAAGCTGCTGCGGCTGAATGTGCTACGCCTTAAATAAGCGTCATTCCCCCACAGGCGTGGCCTGTTTTACATGGTGGGTGCCCCCAAGAGAGCTCCCACACCCCGGTTTCAAAGCGTCGGCCCAACTTTCACCATCAGTTGCCCTCAACAAAGGCCGCTCCAGATGTGGGTAATGACAAGCGACCTGAAGCCACCCTGAAGCCACCCCGGAGCGAAGGCAGAGGGCGGAATGAAGAATGAAGAATGCCGTCTATGAATTCAGCACGCTTCGTGCGGGTTTGTAGTATCTTTTGGGGACGGGCGGTGGTCGTGGGCGATTGGGCGGTTTTGCGGCGTGCATTGGGGTTGCGTTTTGGTGTAGGCTTTCCTGGTGGAATCCAGTGGTCCTCAACTGCTGCCGTTGCTGAAGCAATACTTCGGCTTCACCTCCTTTCGGCCACTGCAAGAGGAGATCATTCGCGACGCGCTGGCGGGGAAGGACGTGTTTGCGCTACTCCCAACGGGCGGGGGCAAGTCGCTTTGCTTCCAGTTGCCGGCCATGACGCGGGAGGGGCTGACCGTGGTCGTTTCACCGCTGATCGCGCTGATGAAGGACCAGGTGGATGCTCTGCAAGCGAGCGGCGTGCCAGCGACCTTTCTTAATTCCTCCCTGGCGGCGGGCGAATCGCGGGCGCGGCTGCGCGGCCTGCATCAGGGGCAGTATCGATTGCTCTATGCAGCGCCGGAGCGGCTGATGCTTTCGGGCTGCCTGTCCGACTTGCAGCGGTGGGGGGTGAACCTCCTGGCCGTTGACGAAGCGCACTGCATCAGCGAGTGGGGGCATGATTTCCGGCCCGAATACCGTAAGCTCGCCGAATTGCGCCAGTTCTTTCCTGGGGTGCCGATGATGGCTCTGACGGCCACAGCCACCGAACGGGTGCGCCAGGACATAGTCGCCCTCCTGAAACTGCGGGAGCCTAGCTGCTATGTTGCCAGCTTCAATCGACCGAACCTGAATTACCGGGTGCTGGCCAAGAACAAGCCTTACCGGCAGTTGCTGGAGTTCCTGCGCGACCGGCCCCGGCAGAGCGGCATCGTCTATTGCCAGTCGCGCAAGAGCACTGAGAGCGTCGCCGAGCGACTCAGCGAGGACGGGGTGAAGGCTAAACCGTATCACGCCGGGTTGACGCCTTCCGAACGCACTCAGCACCAGGAGCTTTTCCTGCGCGACGAGGTGCGGGTGATTTGCGCGACGATTGCCTTCGGTATGGGGATCAACAAGCCTAACGTGCGCTTCGTGGTGCACTATGACTTACCGAAGAATATCGAGGGGTATTACCAGGAGACCGGGCGAGCGGGGCGGGACGGACTGCCCAGCGAGTGTGTGCTGCTGTTCAGCGCCGGGGACGTGATGAAGCAGACCCATTTCATCGACGAGAAGCCCAACCCGAAGGAGAGGAACATCGCGCATCAGCAATTGCGGCAGATGGTGCATTACGCCGAGTCGGCGGGCTGTCGGCGCGGGGAATTGCTGGAGTATTTCGGAGAGAATCGGGAGCATGATAACTGCGGCGGATGCGATAATTGCCTGTCGCCGCGGGACACTTACGACGGAACGCTGGCGGCGCAGAAATTCCTGTCGTGCATTTACCGTGTCCGACAGCACAACGGGTTCGAGTTTGGGCTCAACCAGATCGTCGAGGTGCTGACGGGCGCGGAGACGGAAGGGATCCGCAAGTGGGGGCACGAGAAGCTCTCGACTTACGGTATCGGCGGGGAGCACAGCCGGCCGGAGTGGAAGGCCATCGGGCGGGAGCTGATCCGGCTGGGCCTGGTGCGGCAGGCAGCGCAGGATCAGTTCGGGGTGTTGGGGCTCACGGACGAGGGTCTGGGGGTGCTGAAGCAGCGCAAACCAGTGATGCTTACGCGGCCGGTGAGCGCGCCGGAGCCGCAGGTGCGCCGGGTGGGGGAGATTGCCTGCGACGAGCTGTTGTTCGAGCGGCTGGTCCGGCTGCGCAAGCAGCTTGCGGATGAACGGGGCGTTCCGCCGCACATTCTGTTTTCGGACGTTTCGCTGCGCCAAATGGCGCGGGATTACCCGGGCAACGAACGGGATCTGGCGCGGATCAGTGGCATGAGCGAGAGGAAGCTGCGCGAGTTTGGGCGAGTGGTTCTGGCAGTGATTTTCGGGCACCTGGAAACCCAGCCACGGCAGATATTTGCGGCAACATCCTTCGAGGGGCCGGCTGAGGAGCCAGCAGAAAAGAGACGCCAGGCCGCCGATGATGACCAACCTTACGACAAGGAGCTGTTTGAGCGGCTCCGAACGGTGCGACGGAAGCTGGCGGAAGAACGCGGCCTGCCGGCCTATTTCATTCTGCACGATGCGGCGCTGCGCCAGATGGCGCGCGATTACCCTGGGAATGAGGGCGAGCTTGCTAACATCAGCCGTGTGGGGGAGAAGAGGGCGAGGGAATTTGGGGCGACCTTTCTGGCGGAAATCGAGGCGTACCTGGACAACCATCCTCGGCAGGGCTAGATCGATGATGCTGTCTAGGCCAGTTCCGGCAGGGCAGCGGCGATGCGCTCTACGATGCCGGGCAGGGCTGATTGTAGAGCAGGGGTCATATCCGTGCTCACAGTGAACGGGTCTTCGACTTCAATTGCGAAGATCTTGACCTGCTCAGGCACGACCAGACCCAGTTTCTTGCCCAGCGCCAAGGTCTCACTCACACCCACAAAGTGCGGGGTGCGTCCGGTCAGTTGGTTCAGGGCGTAGGCGTCGAGTTCATGGAGAAAGCCCAGGGGCGCCTTGCCGGTCTGAATGGAGTCCACGATGACCACCACGCGGTAGCCGGTGATGAAGTCAAGCAAGGCCAGGCCCATCTCGGTGGTTTCACGGATATCAATGGAAGGGTGAGCGGCCAGCTTGAGGCGAAGTTCGCGCACAACGTGCAGGCCGACGGCGTCGTCAGTTAGGATGTCGTTGCCAAGGCCAAGGAGCAGCACTTGGCCGGCGGGGACAGGCAACTCCGAGGGAGTGTGGCTCTGGCTCACGGCAGTTAGTATCAGTGGAACGTGGCGCATCCGGATTCTGGCGCCCGGGACCAACATGGAATCTAGGCCCTTCGATAGCGGGGTTCAAAAGCAAAATGCATTGCTGGGGTGCGCATCTGCAGTTTTTCAGGAGCGCGGACATTCTTGTCGGCTGGAGGTCGAGCTACCCGTAGCGACGGTCGAAGAATGCCCGCGCTCCGCCCCGTGATCGTCATTGCTGCAGGCAGAATCACAGAGGGGCCCTTGAACGACGAACGGCTGGGATTCCCTTCGGCGGAGGGGCGAATAGCCACCCCCAAGCGCCCTTCAAGCCTACTGCTTGGGAGGAGGTCCGGCACTGATACGGTATCTTAGCCTAAGATACCGTATCAGTGCCGGATCAATACCGTAGCAACACGCTTGCGGGTCCAGTGTGAGGCGCAAGCCGAACCCCGAGGGATATGCACATCGTCCGTGCCGTATCAAAGCTGTGCTGGTCGACAATGAACCGGCAGGATACACTACCCCCATGATTCTACTGACGAATGCCGGGGGGGTTGCGATGACCAACTGCTTTCTGATCGCGGATGAAGCAGCGAAGGAGGCGGTGCTTTTTGACGCGCCGGACCACACGATCGAACCCCTGCTCAAGCAATCAATGGCGCGCGGATGGGACGTGACGGGTTTGTGGCTAACGCACGGTCACTTCGACCACTTCGCCGACCATCCAGTCTTCCGGCAGAGGTTTCCGGAAGCCAAAATCCTGCTGCATGCGCTGGATCAAGCCAAAGCCCAACACCCTGAAGTGCAAACAAGATTATTTGGGCTGCCGTTTGTTATCCCGCCGCTCAAAGCGGACGAGCACCCAACCGATAACCAGAAGCTGAAGATCGGATCGCTGGAGGTCGTCGTGATGCATACCCCGGGTCACGCGCCGGGGCATGTGGTCTATTATCTGCCGAAGGAGGGAGTGTTGGTCGGTGGCGACCTGATTATTGGCGGCTCGATCGGCCGGACCGATCTCCCGGACTCGGACCCCGGGCAAATGGTGGCGTCAGTCCGTCGGGTAATGAGCCTGCCGGCAGCGACCCAGTTGCTGGGGGGACATGGTCATGCCACGACCCTGGGGGAAGAGCGGCAAGAGAATCCTTTTGTGCAGGAGATACTGGGTTCCGCAACTTAGGGTCACATCCGAACCCGGAGGCGTGCAATCAGCCGGCTTGAACTTCCGGGGATTTGCTCTACGCTCCGATGAAAATATGATGCGCCGTTTGACCTGGTTCCTGCTCTGCGCGATCTCCGGCGTGCTGATGGTGGTCGACGGCCTGGTGGTGCCGGCGCATTTGCGGGCAGTGGATGCCCGCGTCCTCCAACTGGCCGGCCGCAATACCCCGGACTTGGTCGGGCGAGGGCTGGCGCTGGTGAAGCAGGACAGGCTGGGGGCGGCCCAGTTGCTTCTGAGGGCGGCGCAAGAGGAAGGAGTTCCCGATTGGGAGCGCCTTGGCGTGGCCATCACCAATTCCGCAGCGCAGCATCCCGGTTGGCTGGTGTGGGGGGGCGGCGACGCTCGCCTGGAGCGTTTATTCAACAGTGATCCGGGGCTTCCGAAGTCCGGCACGGAGCCTGTTACCGACTTCGTGGTGCGAGAGGAGAATCGGGGTGTGGTCCTCGAGCTCCTGCAAGGCTCGACGCACCCGGGTGTCCAGGAGTTGTTGCGCTGTCGCGCGCTGACCAACACGGTCTTGTTTCCGCCGTCGCAGTCGGCCTCGGGCCAAGTAATCGACACGGCCTTGGCGGTTTGTGGATTATTGCTGGAAGGAAGGCACTTAAGCGATCGGTTGAGCGCTGCCATGCTGAGCCTGGCCTCGGCGAGCAACCAGGGCGGTGACCCGCAGCGGCTGGAGCAGGTGCTGCTGGACGTGATGTCGTCGGGACAGAGATTCAACTGGGGCCAACTCGTGGAGTTCACCGGCCAGATCCAGGACACGGAAACGTTGCGCCTGCTGGCGCATCTGGTCCGAGGAAGCGACGCCGATGTGCCGATACTTTTCGCCGCCGTGGAACTCTCCGGCAAACCCGGCCGAGTGGCCAACTACATTTTGAGCTTTAGTCGGAGCGGGATGAAGGATCTGGGCGCCAGCCTCCGCTTCGGCGCCGGCGGCGTGAACGAGCTACTGCAGCGCAACCAGCAACTTTACAGCTCCCGCATCCTTCGGCCGGTGTCCGGACAAACCACTTTCGGCACAGTGCTTTCAGCCGCGTCAGAATTGTGCTGGCGGATGCCGCTGCTGGGGCTGACTATGAAGTGGCTATGCTATCTGGCGGGCGGGTACTTACTGGCTGCGGCGCTGCACTTTGCGCGCCCGGCCGCTTCGGCGCTGGAGCGTCCGCTGCACGTGCGCGGGTTCCAGGTGGCCCGGGAGATTTTGTTTGCGCTGGGATTCTTGCTTGTGGTGTTGCTTCTGAGCGAGCCGTTTCTCGCCCAGGACAGCCAGAGAATGGAGTTTCCTTTTCGACTGCGCTTGCCCACGGTGGGCAGCGTGGTCTCGGCGGGAACCACTGGCGCTGCTCGATCGATTATTATGAACCAACTAAGCCTATTGACCCTGCTGCTGTTCTTTGTCCTGCAAGGGCTGATCTACACGGCCTGCCTCCTGAAGCTGGCAGAAATCCGCCGGCAGAACCTGCCATCACGCATCAAGCTGAAGCTGCTCGAAAACGAAGACCACCTGTTCGATGCCGGGCTCTACCTGGGCTTCGCGGGCACAATCATCTCGCTGATCCTGGTGTCTCTGGGGGTGATCCAGCCGAGCCTCATGGCCGCATACTCGTCCACGTCCTTTGGCATCATCTTCGTTTCGGTTTTCAAGATCTTCCATCTGCGCCCGGTGCGCCGGACGCTGCTGCTGGAGGCGGAAGCTGCGCCCGTTGAACCCCAGGTGCCGGTCGCTGCGGCCAAGCTTGCCACCCCATCATGAACCGCTCGATCCTGATCGTCATCTGCGACTTCCTGCTGGTGAGCCTGCTGGCATTTTCTACGGTTGATATCAACAAGACGACCACCGAAGGGGTGCCGCCGCAGGTCAGGACGACAATTTCGACTAACCAAAACGAGGGGCGGCAGGACCTCGCGGCCGTAATGCGGCTCGCGCTGGAGCAGGAGCGCAAAGGCCGCGAGTTGTTGGTGGGAGAGCTGGCCCGCACGCGTGACGCCGTGAGTCAGCAGCAGGCGCTGTTGGGCGAGCGCGAGAAGCAAGTGACGACCTTTCGGCAGGAATTACAGCAAAAGGAGCGGCAGACCATGCAGCTTGAGCTGCAACAAACGAATCTCCTGCAGCAGTATGCCGCCGCCCAGAACAATGCCCAGGCCCTGAGCCAGAAACTACTGAGCACCTCGACCGAAGCCATGGTCTCCAAGGAGAGGCTGGCTGACGTGCAGGCGGAAATCCGGAAACAGGCCGAGCAAGCCGCCGCCTTGCAGCAGCAACTTGGGCAACTGGCCCAGAGCAATCAGTTGGTCCTGACGGAGAAACAGCGCCTGGCCGGCCAGCTCCAGGTCGCTGAAGCCGAGAAACGGTTGGTGGCTGACCAAGCCGCCCGAATGCAGGAAGAGGTTAAAGTCGAGCGTGCGGAGAAGGCCAAGTTGGTCGAGGGAGTTAAAGCGCTCGCCACCTCCTCGGAGCGATTGGCCCAGGAAATCCAACAGACCCGGCCCTTGGCCCCAAACACCATCTTCAGCCAGTTTGTCACCAATCGCGTTAATCTCAACTTCTGGGGAGTCCACTCGGGCTTCCTCGGCATGGAGTCCATCAAGCGCTCCGACACGCAAAGCCTGCTCGTCAGCGACGGGACCAATACTGTCGCATTGTGTCATGTGCAAGACACCCCGCTGACTCTCGGCCACCCGGGCACGGAATGGCAGGGGCTCACCGGGACGCTGGAGCGAAACACCGCGAGTACTCCCATCCAATCATTGTCGTTTTACCAACTGGACCCTCGCATCGTGTTCCTGCCCGTCACTTCGGCGGAAGCCAGCAAACTCGGCTGCACCGTCTATCGCACGTCCTCGGACCCGTACAAGTTCCAGGACGCCGTGCTGGTCGGGGCGCGCGAAGGTTATTACGGAGAGTGCAGTTTCCAGATTGATTTGACCACGCCGCAGTACGTCAAAATGGACCATAATTCCCTCAAGGGATTTTTCGGCAAATTCAACCCGTCGCGCGGCGACCTGGTGTTCAGCCGGACCGGCGAATTGATCGGGGTAATGGCGAACAACACGTATTGCGTCATGATCAAGAACTTCAATGCGATGGCGACGTTCCAATGCTCCCAGGACATGGGTAGCCAGAAGACCGGGGAGAGGCTCTCACACCTTTACTCACTGATCGCCGCGCTGCCGTATAAGCTGCAGTAGCACACGTCAAAAGCTGCGGCTTGACCAGGCCCGCTGTCGTGGCCAGAATCGCCGCATGAAACGACGCCACTTCCTAAAGTCTATCGCCTTCACCGGGGCCGCCGGCCTCATCCTGCCGCGGACCAAGCTCTTCGGGGCCGAGGCCCCGAGCAACAAGTTGAACATCGCCCTCATCGGCACTTGGGGCCGAGGCGAAGCCCATTTCGGAGGCATCTCCCGCGAGAATGTCGTCGCCTTGTGCGACGTGAACGGTAAGCACTTGGCATTCGCGGCGCAGAAGTTTCCCGGAGCCAAACAGTATACGGATTGGCGCAAGTGCATTGACCAGAAGGACGTTGACGCCGTGATCTGCTGCACCGCCGATCATACGCACGCCTTTGTCGCCAATTGGACGATGAACCGCGGCAAGCATATCTATTGCGAGAAGCCGCTCGCCAACTGTGTCGAGGAAGCCCGCGTGGTTCGCGCCACCTATCTCAAGAACAAGCACAAGCTCGCCACCCAGGTCGGCACGCAGCGCCACGAGTATGAGAACTTCAATCGCACCCGCGAACTGGTGCTGGACGGCGCTATCGGTGAATTGCAGGAAGTGAGCGCCTGGGGCGACCGGCAGCTACCGAAACCGGGCTACTTGCCCGCCGCCGGCGATCCGCCGAGCGACTTCGCCTGGGATCTGTGGCTTGGCCCTTCTCCCGCACATCCCTGGAATCCAGAATACTTCTCCGGCAGCTCCGGCATGAACTGCCTGCAATGGAACATGTATTGGGACTTCGGCAGCGGGCAGGTGGGGGACATGGGAAGCCACACCATGGACCTTGCCTGGAATGCCCTCGATGCCGAGTTGCCGACTTCCGCTGAAGGCAAAGGCGACCCATTTAATCCCGAGGTATCGCCGGTCAAGCTGGAGATGCACTTTGACATACCGGCCAATGATTGGCGCCAAGCCGTCCGCGTCTCCTGGTATCAAGGCGGCGCTTTGCCGGAATCGCCTGTGAAATACCTCGACCTGCACAAGATCGATCATGGCGCGCTGTTTGAGGGTAGCAAAGGATGCCTCGCGGCTGATTTCACGACTCGGGCGGTGTTCCCGCATGGCAATCAGGCCGACCTCACCTACTACAAACCGAGGCCCAAGTCCGCCTTGCTGCCACCGCTGGGAGACTTCCAGAGGCAGTGGATCGACGCCTGCAAAGGCAGCCTCAAGACCGCCTGCGATTTCGATTATGCCGGCAAGATGATCGAGATGATGATGCTTGGCTTGGTAGCTTACCGCGTTGGCCGGAAGATCAAGTACGATGGCGCCGCCGGTCATGTCACCGATTGCCCGGAGGCCAATGAACTGCTGGCCCGCAAGTATCGACCCGGTTGGACGTTGAACGGATAGCCCGTCCTGCGATTAAGGCAACCAAGCGCATCCAACGCCTGCTGAAGTCCCGCCACCCCGGTTTAGGCCGGTGCTGGTGACCAAGATATGACTCCAGGGCGCTCCTGCGTAGCTTCAGGGCAGCCTGCAGGTAGCTTGAGGGTAGCCTGCGGGTGGCTTCAGCGTGGCTACCGGTTGGCCACCATATGGCCTGAGTGTGGCCCAAGGGTGGCTTGGGTGGCCCATTCATCCTTCATCCTTCCGCCTTGCTCCTTGGCGGGAGTGCGGCTTACGGTCCCCGGGTCCGGGCAAGACGGCAACAACTAGTTCTACTGGAAACGCAGATAATATGGCTGACCGATTTGGGGACATCGAAGGGTTTGGGCGTTATAGTCATTATGGAGCCAGGAACGCGAATACTCATCACTTCTGGGAGGAACAGAACACAAGGGAGTGGGCGTCCAAGCTACAGCCCCAGCAGGATGAAGTAATAGAGCGTGCGGCCAGACGAGCGGAGGCAGTATGGCAGGGTAGGACACGCTAAAGCGTGGACACCAAACAAATCCCCTGTCGCGGACTGCTTGTGGGCCCATACACCCGGTTAGCGCTCCCCGCCTCGATGCGATGCTTAAGGAGTCGGGTACGCATGACGCAAGCCGCCAGAAATTCCCATGCCGCCGCGGCTTGCCTTCCTACGCCTCTTCAATTAGATGGAATAGCATGAACCGCCGACAATTCCTCAAGAGAACTTCCGCCTCGCTCATCGTCTTATCCGCCGCCACCTACGTGCCGACGACCTTTGCCGCGGAGAAGACCCGGCGGGTCGGCCTCATTGGCGTAGGTTGGTACGGCAAGAGCGACTTGTGGCGCCTGGTGCAGGTCGACCCGGTCGAAATCGTTTCCATCTGTGATCCGGATAAACACATGCTTGCCGAGGCCGTCGAGATCGCCAGCCAGCGTCAAAAGTCCAAGCAACGGCCGCGCACCTATGGCGACTACCGCGAGATGCTCAAAGAGAAGGATCTCGACATCGTCCTCGTCGGTTCGCCGGATCATTGGCATGCGCTGCATGCCATTGCCGCCATGGAAGCCGGCGCCGATGTCTATTGCCAGAAACCCATCAGCCGCGACGTGCGCGAAGGCGAGGCCATGCTCGACGCAGCGCGCAAACACAAACGCGTGGTGCAAATCGGCACCCAACGCAAGAGCACCCCGCACCTGATCGACGTGAAGAAGCAGGTCGTGGAGGCCGGGTTGCTCGGGAAGGTGGGCCTCGTTGAAATGTGCTGCTATTACCACATGCGCGCCAACGGCAACCCGCCGCTGGAGCCCGTGCCGGACTATCTCGATTACGAAATGTGGACCGGCCCGGCGCCCTTGCGCCCGTACGATGGCCTGCCGCACAAGCGATGGTGGCGCACCTTCACCGAATACGGCAACGGCATCATGGGCGACATGTGCGTGCACATGTTCGACACTGCCCGTTGGATGCTCCATCTCGGCTGGCCCAAACGCATCAGCTCGGCCGGCGGCATTTTTGTCCAAAAGGAGGGCAAATCAAACATCAGCGACACGCAGACCGCCACCTTCGAATATGAAGGCTTCGATGCCGTATGGCAGCACCGTACCTGGGGCACAACGCCCGATCCGGATTATCCCTGGGCGCTTTTCATCTACGGTGAAAAGGGCACACTCAAAGCCAGCACGATGCGCGCGGACTTCATCCCGATCGACGACAAGGCCAAGCCGCTCCATTTCGAGTGCGTTTTTGAGCGCGAGCAATATCCCGAGGACGTCAACGAGAAGGACATCGAGTTAAACGCCGCGCCCGCCACTCGCCGCCACATGCGGGATTTCCTGGGGGCGATTGATCAGCGCGGGCGCCCAGTCGCCGACATCGAAGAAGGCCACATCTCAACCGCTAGCTGCATCCTGGCGAACGTTGCCATGGAGATCGGCCGCCCTATTGTCTATGACCCGCAGAAGCGCGTCGCGGTGGACGATGATGACGCAACGCGCCGGCTCCAGCGTGCTTATCGCGGGCCCTGGATCCGCCCTTGAATCGGTATCACGCACCAACTACTGCCGGTGGAAATGGGTTCGACCATGGCTTGGTTCCTTTGCCCTTACGACCAAGTGAACGAAGCAATGGCCGAAGCCCTTTCTCGCGCGCCCCAGAAGGAAATCCCTACCAGACGTGATGTCCCCGGAAGGGGCTCCACCAGGGATGAAAGTCCCCATTTTCGGGTCAGTTCGAGACTTTATCTGGTCCAGACGAGTGGTAACTTGTGGGCATGAAAACCCTGAAGATCGTCGTGGAGAAGCACCCGTATGGCTGCGCGGCGTACCCGCTTGGGCTTAAGGGCGTCATGGTCGGCGAGGGCGACTCCTGCGAACAGGCTCTGGCGGATTGCCAGTCAGCGATTCGCTTTCACGTGGAGACCTTTGGCCCCGAGATCCTTGAACCCGACTCTCCGGTCTTGGAGGCATTCATCGCGGAAGCCAATCCCTAAGTTCCCGATTGACGCACCGAAACGCCGCTGTCGTTCGGGCATTGCAGTTGTTCCGCTTCCAAATAGTGCAAGAACGTGAGCATATCTCCATGCGGCGGGATAACACGGATGGCACTTCTACTCCTCTAACGCTACCAAATCATCTGCACCTCAAAGGCTCGACGTTACGTACCATTTGCACGCAGGTGGGCATCGCGAGAGACAACTTCCTTCAAGCCTACGACCGGACCTGACGCGGCCGAGATGGGGCAGGAAGTGGGCGGTTTCGCATTCACTACCCATCACGACGGTCAGTCCTGACACTTGTATGTCCAGTCGAGTGGGGGATAAGAGGGGCTTGCTAGCGGGTGTGATATGTGCAAATTTCTGCCCATGAGCACAATTTCAGTTCCGATAGGGGAAGGCAGGACTGACCTTTGCCAGTTGTTAAAGAAGGTGGAGGCAGGCGCGCAAGTTGTGTTCACGTCACACGGCAAGCCAAAGGCGGTATTATCCGCTTACCGGCAGACCGGGCCCCCGTGGCGGGCGGAAGTCCCGGACGATCCTGAGCGTTACGGCGATTTGCAGGCGCCCGTCATGGAGGATTGGGCATGAGGATCCTGGCGGATACCAACGTATTCATCAGATTCTGCCGCCGCCTGCCGCTTCCGAGCAATGTCGAGCGGGTTCTTTCGCGCGCAGACACTGAGCGCTGCCTGTCTCCGGTGTCGGTTATTGAGCTGTTCCGCTTGTGGCAGAAGGGCGTTGTTCCCGACAACCCGGATTCATGGTTGGACTTTGCCTTGCCGTCCTGGACGATCTTGCCTGTGACGGTGCCCATTGCCCGGCAATCGGTCCTCTGGCCTTGGAGCCATAAGGACCCGGCAGACCGGCTGCTGGCCGCGACTGCTCAATGTGAAGAGGTGGAGCTGTGGCACACTGATACTGTGATAAAGAAAATGACCGGGTTTCCGCACCGCTACTTCGGAAACGTTCAAGTCAGTCCTTCCAAGTGACACTTCTAACCAGCAGGTTACTCTCACTCGATACACCGGGCTGCGGTGGACAGGGGATGTGTTCGGGTCATGACGTGGGAGGGCAGCCTCGACGCTCCGCGGACCGTGCCGCGGGCCACGCGAGTGGAGCATCTGGAGGCGAAGTGCAGCGGCTGCCGCGGCGGGGAACGAGCCCGAGGCGATTTATCGGGCGGCCCCCTGTCCCTTGCCCTCAGGGCGATTTGTAACATGAAAAACGTGAGATAGGCTTTTCCCAGTTGCCTTCGGGTTCCCAAAACGCCTGGCGATGGCACCAAGCTCGAAATTGGGGCCTTTTATTATTGGCTGGCCGGAGGCTCGAGCAATGATACCATCAGCAGGAGTTCGCCAACCACAAAGAGCACAGCACTGCAAAGCCGCAACCGGAAGCGACAGAATCAT
>Ga0073936_10003680_pt1 | contig 21748 bp, 23 predicted proteins | sample AliMusrvi5mmetaG_FD_87041 | JGI IMG/M metagenome (GOLD analysis project Ga0073936, IMG submission 87041) | Freshwater lake bacterial and archeal communities from Alinen Mustajarvi, Finland, to study Microbial Dark Matter (Phase II) - Alinen... | ecosystem: Environmental > Aquatic > Freshwater >... | reverse complement strand
GATCTTCGTCAACACCCGCAGCCAGGCGGAACGCACCTTTCAGGAATTGTGGCGTATCAACGAACAGAATTGGCCCATCGCCCTGCATCACGGTTCGCTATCGCCGGAACAGCGCCGCAAGGTGGAAGCGGCCATGGCCAAGGGCAGTCTGCGCGCCGTGGTCTGCACTTCGACCCTGGATCTGGGCATCGACTGGGGCGCGGTCGATAAGGTCATCTGCATCGGCGCGCCCAAGGGCGCGGCCCGGCTGGTGCAGCGCATCGGCCGCGCCAATCACCGGCTGGATGAGCCCAGCGCCGCGCTGCTGGTGCCCGCCAATCGTTTCGAAGTGCTGGAATGCAATGCCGCGCGCGACGCCGTGCTGGCGGGTGAGCTGGATGGCGAGCGGTTGAAAGTGGGCAGCCTGGATGTGCTGGCGCAGCACATATTGGGCATGGCGGTGGCAGCGCCGTTCGATGCCGATGCGCTGTACGAAGAAGTGCGCGCCGCTTCGCCTTACGCCGCGCTCACCCGCGCCGATTTCGATGCCGTGGTGGATTTCGTCGCCACGGGCGGCTACGCCCTCAAAAGCTATGACCGTTATGCGCGGCTGCGCAAAACACCAGACGGCAAATTTCGCCTCGCTCATCCCCGTCTGGCGCAGACTTATCGCCTGAATGCCGGGGTGATTGTCGAAGACCCCATGGTCGAAGTCCGCCTGCAAAGCAAAGGCCGTCCGGCGGGCGGCGGCGGGCGCAGGCTGGGCAAGCTGGAGGAATATTTCATCGAGCAATTGTCGGTGGGCGATACGTTCGTTTTTTCCGGCGAGGTGCTGCGCTTCGAGGGCCTGCGTGAAGACGCCGCTTACGTCACCCGCTCGAAAGACAAGGAAGCGGAAATTCCCAGCTACAATGGCGGCAAGTTTCCGCTTTCCACTTTTCTCGCCCAGCGGGTGCGCGAAATGATCAGCGCGCCGGAGCGCTGGGGCATGCTGCCCGAGCCGGTGCAGGAATGGCTCAAGATTCAGGAATGGCGCAGCGTCATTCCGGGGCCCGGCCAGTTGCTGGTGGAGCATTTTCCCCGCGCCAACCGCCATTACATGGTCTGCTATCCTTTCGAGGGGCGGCTGGCGCACCAGACCTTGGGCATGCTGCTGACGCGGCGGCTGGAACGCTTGCACCTGAAGCCGCTGGGCTTTGTCGCCAATGAATATGCCCTGGCGGTGTGGGCGGCCAAGGATATGAGCGGCGCTGACCTGGATGCGCTGTTCGACGAAGACATGCTGGGCGATGATCTGGATGCCTGGCTGGCGGATTCCAATCTCTACAAGCGCACCTTCCGCAATGTCGCCATCATTGCCGGGCTGATCGATCGCAAAATTCCCGGCAAGGAAAAAACCGGGCGGCAAGTGACGTTTTCCTCGGACCTGATCTATGACGTGCTGCGCAGCCACGAGCCCGACCATGTGCTGCTGCGCGCTACCTATGCCGATGCGGGAACCGGGCTGCTCGACATTGCCCGCCTCTCGGATATGCTGGCGCGGATCAAAAAGAGAATCGTGACGCGGCGGCTGGACCGGGTTTCGCCTTTGGCGGTGCCGGCGCTGCTGGAAATTTCCCGCGAAATGGTGGCGCGGGGCGAAGTGGAAGAAGATATTTTGCGCGAAAATGAAGATGCCCTGATCGCGGATGCCATGCGTGTGGACTGATCTCGTCATAAATGTGAATGGCGAAAGCCTGTTGCTCGACACCTCCGGCGCGGCCTATTGGCCGGCGCAGGGCACGCTTGTCTTTGCCGATCTGCATCTGGAAAAGGGCAGTTCTTATGCCAGGGGGCGCCAGTTCCTGCCGCCTTACGATACCCAGGCCACCTTGCTGCGCATGGCGGCAGCGATTGCCCGCTTCAACCCCCGGCGCATCATTGCGCTGGGCGATTCCTTTCACGACAAGGATGCTGCCGAGCGCTTGCCTGCCGAAGGCCGCAGTTTTCTGGCCGCGCTGAAGGCTGAGTTCATCTGGATCGCCGGCAATCATGATCCCCATCCGCCCGCCTGGCTGGGCGGCACGGTGACGGACGAATGGTCAGCGGGCGGCCTCACTTTTTGCCATGAACCGTCTGAGCAATATCGCCCCGGCGAAATCGCCGGCCATCTGCATCCGGTGGCCAAGGCTGCCAAATGGGGCCGCACCGTACGGCGCCGCTGTTTCGCAGGCGATGGCGGCCGCATGATCCTGCCCTCGTTCGGCGCCTATACCGGCGGCCTGGATGTGGGCGAGGAGCCCATCGCAAAGCTGTTTGGCGCGCGCTTTCACGCTTACATGCTGGGCACGGAGCGGGTCTATGCCATCCCGCGTGCGAACATGCCTGGCTTTTCTTTGCGCGCGCAGCGCGCTTAGAAAAGCTGGCACCAGCCGAGCGCAGCGAGGATGACGCGCCTCAAACAGGCCGTCTGAACACGACGGAAGATAACCAGCCCATGATCAGCGCCATCGCGACGGCGGCAAGGCCATAGCCGAAAGGCTGGTCATGCGCCCAATTGTACAGGCGCCGCTCCAGCCCGGTCTGATCTATGAACAACGGCGTGGACTGGGCGCTTTCGATAATGCCGTTCCGCAGCAGAAACACTTCCACGTCATATTGGCCGCGTGTCACGCCGGCGGGCACCGGGACATGGGCCCGGAACAAGGTGTCGCTGAGGAATTCCACCCCCGCTGGCGCTTCGCGGTACAGGCCCTGATCGGCCATCAACCTGAGCGCCGCCTGGCGGAACGGTTCGACATCATGATGGGCATGCACCGTATCTGGCTGCAGATTGGCCATGCCGATGCCATAGCGCGCCAGCATCGCCGGGGGCGCGATCTGCACCAGCGGCCGGCTGCTGGCGAGATAATAATAGGCTGGCATGCCGTTCAGGCTGGCGGCATCATGGTTGATCCAAACGCCCGCCACCCGGTCGCGCCGCCGCACCGTCAGCGCCGTGTCCGGCCCGCGCACCACCACCACGATATCGCGGCCTGTCGCCTTTACCTGACGCTCGACATCGCCGAACACCACGATGTCGCTGCCGGTATAGTTGGAGGTGATCTGGATCAAATCCTGGCTGACGCCGGAGACAAGATTTTCCTCCGCCAGAACAGGCGTAACAAGAAGCAGCAGGGACAGAAGAGCCAGCCGCATCAGGTCCCCAATGTCAGGCTGTAGTGATCGCTGGGCGGCACCACCAGGCCCCAGAGCAACCGCAGGAACACCGCCAGCACCAGCAGCGCCATCAGGAAGCGGATGCGCTCGCCGCTCAGCTTGCCGCCCACCCGCACCCCGAACTGGGCGCCCACCACGCCGCCGACGATCAGGATCGCCGCCAGCACCATGTCCACCGCATAATTGCTGGTGGCCTGCAGCAAAGTGGTCAGCGCCGTGATGCCGATGATCTGCACCAGCGATGTGCCGATCACCACATTGGTGGGCATGCGCAGCAGATAGATCATCGCCGGCACAATGATGAAGCCGCCGCCGATGCCCATGATGGCGCTGAGCGCCCCGGTGATAAAGCCGATCAGGATGGGCGGGATGACGCTGATGTAAAGCCGCGACTGGCGAAAGCGCAGGCGCAGCGGCAAGCCGTGAATCCACACATGGTTGACCGGGTGCACCGGCGGCGGGCCGCCCGCCCGCGCGGTGCGCAGCGCCACCCAGCTTTCATTCAGCATCAGGCTGCCCACGGCGCCCAGCAGCACGACGTAAGACAGCGACACGACCAGATCCATCTGCCCCGCCCGGCGCATGACGGCGAACAGCCAGACGCCGAACACGGTGCCGAGGATGCCGCCCGACAGCATCACACCCGCCATGGTGAAATCAATCGCGCGCTTGCGCCATTGCGCCAGTGCGCCGGAAATGGACGAAGCGGTGATATGGCTGAGCGTGGTGGCCACGGCCACGGTGGAGGGAATGCCGTAAAACACCAGCAGCGGCGTCAGCAGAAAGCCGCCGCCCACGCCGAACAGGCCCGACAAAAACCCGACCGCCAAACCCATGCCCAGGATCACCACCCAATGGACGGACATCTCGGCGATAGGGAGGTAAATTTCCATCAGGCGCTGGTCTTTTGCTCTCTGGCGTCGTCGCGCATGCTCACGTGCTTTCGCACGCTCCGCGCGACGCTCCTAGCCAGAGACCAAAATCCTGCGCGCAAATAGAGTCAATACAGGGACAATCGCGCGAAGCGATCAGTTGCCGGACAGGTCCGCCATTTCGGGCGGGACGTTGGCGGTGCGGTTCAGCGGCGCGGCATGGAAGGTGGCGGCCGATTTCTGCGCCGCGTTGCGGTCATCGTCGGAGAGCTGAGTGGTCAGCACGGCGAGGCGCGACTTGGATTCGGCATCGGCGCCGGACGCCGCGATGGCATACCATTTATAGGCGTCGAGCAGGCTCTGGGGCACGCCATCGCCGCGTTCATACAGCACGGCGAGATTGAACTGGGAATCTGCCAGGCCCAAGGCTGCGGCCTTGGCGAACCAGCGCGCGGCTTCGGCCATGTCCTTCTTGCCGGCGGCGCCGCTGGCATAGGCCACGGCGAGATTGTGCATCGCCTTGCGATTGCCCTGGTTGGCGGCCAGTTGATACCAGTGGGTGGCGATGGCGGGATTGGCGGTGACGCCCTGGCCACGCTCATAGGCTGCGCCCAGGCGATACTGGGCCACGGCCTGGCCCTGCTGGGCGGCGCGCTCAAGCCATTTGGCGGCATCGGCGGGATTGGCCGGCACGCCGTCGCCGTCCAGTTCCTTCAGGCCGAGAATGGTCTGGGCGATGGCGTTGCCGCCATTGGCCAGCTGGGTGACGTGATCGAGCGTCGGGACTGCGCCCTTGGGCTGGGTTTGGGCTGAAGGCTGGCTGGGGGCCTGGGCCTGCTGCGGATTTTGCGCCGGCGGCTTCTGGGCTTGCGGTGCGGCGGCGGCGGGCGCGGGACGGGCCGGCGGCACTGCGCGCGCCGGGCGTTGCTGCTGCGGCAGCGAGGCGCCCGAGGACGGCATGTTTTCCGGCACCGGCGTGAAAGGCGCGTTGTTGTGGGCGGCCTGCTGTGGCGGGGCGCCGGCAACGCCGGCGCGGCCGCCGGGATGCAGCTTCTGGCTCAGCAGAATGCCGCCGGCCAAAGCCAGAATGATAATGCCGCCAATGACGGCGGGAACCATAAAGCGGGAGCGCGCGCCGTCTTGCTTGGGCTCGGCGGCGGATGAACCCCAGGGCAAGCCCAGTTTGACGCCGCGGGTGGTATCGGTTTCGGTGGCGGCGCGGGCGCTGCGGCGCGCGGCGGCCAGGAAATTCTCGTCCGCCGCGGCATGGGCTTCCTGCGTCTGCGCGTCCGGGGCGAAACCGCCATTTGTGAAAGCATCCGTGGCGAAGGCGTCGGCGGCAAAGGGGTCCTGATCGTGCAGCAGCGGCGGTTCGCTGGCGAACGCGGTGGCGGGATCGAAATCCTCGCCGCCGAAGCTGCTGGCGGGTTCGGCAAAAGGCGGCGCTTCGAAAGCGCCCCCTTCAAACTTATTGTCCGGCGCGGCGAAATTTTTCTGGCCGAAGAGCGCCGGATCATAAGCCGGCTCAGCGGCGACCGAAGGCAGGATGGGCTTGGCGCCGCCCGCCAGATTGGCGCGCAGTTCGTGCATCAATTCGGTGTGGTTCTTCTCCACCGTATCCATGCGCCGTGTCACGCCGCGCATCGCATCTTCCAGCGGGGCGGCGGGATCATAGGTTTCCAGGCGGCTGACCAAGGAGCCCAAGGCGCGTTCAATGCTGTCCAGGCGCCGTTCCAGCGCCGGATCGGCATTCTCGGCCTGCAGGCGCTCCAGCGTTTCTTCGATATGGCCGATGGCACCGTCCGTTTCGGCGTTGCGCTTCTGCAGTTCGGCCTGGTCGCCGGCGCGAACACCCGCCTGGGCTTCCAGCCGCTCCAGCGCATGATCCAGGGCATTGGTGTTGAATTGTGCGGCTTTTTCCATCGCCGCAATGCGCTGGTCCAGCGAGGTGCTGCCGGACTGCGAGGCGGTTTCGACCGCGGCCAGGCGCTGATTGAGGGTGCGGGTGGTTTCCGCCTCGAAGGCTGCGAAACGGCTGCGGGTATCCTGTTCGACTTCGGCAAGACGGTCTTCCAGGCGGCGGGCGGTGCCTTCGACGTCGCTACGCACCTGGCCCAGCCGTCCGGCCATCTGCTCCAGATTGCCGGCGACAATGGCGGCCTGCTGGGCCGATTGGGTGGAGGTCTGGGTGATCTGGTCGGCAAGGCGCGAAAGGCCCTGATGCAGCGCCTTGACCGCATCCTTCAGGCCGTCCTAGGCCTGGCCGCGTTCCAGCCGTTCCAGCCGGTCGCCAATATTCATGACATGGCCGCCCAGCTGGTCGAAGGCCTGGGCCTGTTCGCGGGTGGCGATGTTGATTTCCGTGGCGGTCTTGTTCATCGCCCGGTTGTTTTCAGACTGGCTGCGTTCCGCCGAGTCCAGCCGGCGCCCGACGGTGCGCAGATGTTCTTCGATACGGCGATAGGCTTCCGAGGATTCGGCTTCCGTCCGGCTGACGCGGGACAGCATGTCTTCGCTGTCGCGGCGGCTGGCAGAGCTGGGCGGCAGGCCCCAGGGGTCCAGATTGGAACGATCAAGCGGTGCGCCGCGATCCGGCGCACGCTCATAGGAACGGTCATAGGGCATGGCAGGTGCCTCTTCGCCCATATCCGAAAAACTGCGCAAAATGCGGCGCGTCAGCCATTCCCCGACCGACAATCCCTCGCGCCTGGCAGCGGCGCGCGCGGCTTCCCGCGCTTCTGGCGGGATGCCGGCTACATTCCAGGGAAGCTCTGCTCGCATCTCGAATCAATCGCACCGCACACCCGCTATAGAAGGTATCGGGGGCAAGATATAGTGTAAAGGAAACATGTAGGTACGAGGCGCTGGGGTGGGCCGTAAAGTAGCACTCATGCACAGAGTTTTGGGGGCATAGCCTTAACGAGGCGTTAGCGCCTGTCCGCCGTGGCGGGTTTTTAATTTGCCGCCTTGGTTCCCTCCGCCCCGCGCAATCGCAGGGGCGGCGTCACGGTCTGGTCTGCCAGGCTGGCGGCGGCAGCGGCGCTGGGGAATTCGGTGACGGTGCTGTCCGGGTCGCGCTCGGCCTTGATGCCCAGGTCCGAAGCGAAAAGCTGGGCGACATAGACCGTATCGCCATTCACCGCTGCGCCCACGCCGGTGCGGTCATAGCCGGCGAAGGCAAGATTGTCCCGATGGGGCTGGCTTTTCATCCATTCGTCGAGGAAACGCTGAGCGAACTGCTCCACATCGACCCCGCTTTGCTTGACGTAATGCTGCGCCGCAAGATTTTCCCCCAGCAGGCCTTGCCATTTGGCGTCCTGCGCCATCAGCAAGGTGGCGGAGGTGTCGCCATTGGGCGCGGCATGGGCCAGGTAATTCTTCGCCGCCATGTCGCCGGCCCGCGCCCGGGCGATGCCGGCCAGTTCCGGGTCCAGGGCGAGAGGCTTGGCATTGGGGTCCAGCTTGAGGCGCTGTTCCTCGATCAGGGCGGCGATGCGGTTTTCCAGCGCCGTCATCTGCACCTTGGGATCGGGCGGCTGGGGCGCCTCGGGCACGGCGGCACAGCCCGCAACCGCGAGAAACGCCAAGGCAATCATCACGAACTTTGTCATGTCAGGCGGGCAGAATCTCAAACAGGCCGGCCGCGCCCATGCCGCCGCCGATGCACATGGTGACGACGCCCAGCTTGGCGCCCCGGCGGCGCCCTTCCAGCAGCAGATGTCCCGTCATGCGCGCGCCGGACATGCCGTAGGGGTGACCAATGGAAATCGCGCCGCCATTCACATTCAGTTTTTCCATCGGGATGCCAAGCTTGTCGCGGCAATAGATCACCTGACAGGCAAAGGCTTCGTTCAATTCCCACAGATCGATGTCTTCGACCTTGAGGCCGTGGCGCTTGAGCAGCTTGGGCACCACGATGGAGGGGCCGATGCCCATTTCCTCGGGCTCGACACCGGCCACGGCAAAGCCGCGGAAAATTCCCAGAGGCTTCAAGCCTTTTTTGGCGGCGAGGTCTGCGCTCATCAGCACGCTGGCGGACGCGCCGTCGGAAAATTGCGAGGCATTGCCGGCGGTGACATTGCTGCCTTCGGTGATCTGCTGGCCGCCATGATGCACCGGCTTGAGGGCCGCCAGCCCTTCCAATGTCGTGTCGGGGCGATTGCATTCGTCGTGATCCACCGTGACATCCACCAGGCTCTCGGCGCCCGTGGCCTTGTCAATTTTCTTCATCTTGACGGTGAGGGGGGCGATCTCGTCCTTGAATTTTCCGGCGGCCTGCGCCGCGGCGGTGCGCTGCTGGCTGCCAAACGCATATTCATCGCAGGCGGCGCGGCTGATATTGTAGCGCTGGGCCACGATCTCGGCGGTTTCGATCATGCTCATCCACAAGGCGGGCTTGACCGAAAGCAGATGCTCTTCGGTGTAGTGGTTGAGATTGATGCCGCCCAATTGCACCAGGGAAATGGATTCGACACCGGCGCCCACCATGATGTCGGTGGCTTCGGTCATGATCTGCTGTGCGGCGAACGCGATGGCGTTGAGGCCCGACGAGCAATAGCGGTTGACGGTAATGCCGGCGGTGGTCACCGGGCAGCCCGCCCAGATCAGCGACTCGCGCGCGATATTGTTGCCGGTGGCGCCTTCGGGCATGCCGCAGCCCATGATGACGTCTTCCACTTCGCCCGGATCAATGCCGGCCTTGGCGATGGCGGTCTTGACGGCATGGCCGCCCATCACGGCGCCATGGGTCTGGTTGAAACTGCCGCGCACCGATTTGCCCATGCCGGTGCGGGCGGTGGAAACGATAACGGCTTCGCGCATGGCGGAATTCCTGCTGGTTCGGCCCGGACCCTAGACCCAACGCGTTTGGCCGCAAAGCCCGCTAACGCCGGGCTGAGGCCGGATAGCGCAAGGTGAAGGTGATCGCCGCGGCCAGCGCCACGACATTGATGCCGATGCCCAGATATTGCGGCTGGCCGGTGAAGGTGACGGCGGCATCTGCCACCGCCATGGCGGCGAAAGCGGCAAGCCAGACAAAGGAAATGAGATAATTGACGCGCTGGAAGGCGGCGTCGCTCCAGCCCGCCTTGCCGGCATATTGCAGCGAGAAGGGGTTGCGGCTTGCCAGCGAAAGCGCGATGGCGGTGGTGAAGCCCAGATCCAGGATGGTGCGCAGCGCCGCCAGGGACAGGCCTGGATCGAAGAAGCCGCGCCACAGTGCGAGGCCGCCGAACAGCAGCAGGCTGACGCCGTCCAGCAGGCGCAATTGCGGCTGTTCAATGAAATCGCGGATGGTGACGACGAAGGCGGCGGCGAAGGCGATCCACAGCGCCAGATCCGCCGACAATCGCGACAGCAGGGCGAACAGGACGAACGGCCCGAAGCCGAGCACTAGGTTCATGACCTGCCTTCTTCGCGGAAAAGAAAAAGGCGGGGCATGCCTTGCGGCATGCCCCGCCTGTTATGCGGATATTACTTCGCGGCCGTTGCCGGCGCAGCGGGCGGCTTCTTCTTGACGGTCACATAGTCAATCCAGAGCTTGTTGATGCGGGCGGTGGCGGGACCGCCGCCGGTGACCTTGCCGAACGAGGCAAGGGCGTCGTCATACTTGCCCTGCGCGGCCTGGGCCTGACCCAGCACCATCGGGGCTTCCGAGGTGTCGGGATTGCCGCCCTTGGCGATCGCCTTGGTGGCGGCCGCTTCGGCTTCCGGATACATGCCGTAGCTGTACAGCGCCTCGGCCAGCTTGCCGCTATAGGTGCCGTTCTGCTTGTCTTCGGCCGCGATCTGTTCGGCGATGGACTTCTTGTCGGCGTCGGCGCGCGGGCCCGGATCGGGATCCACAACGGCGCCATGCGACTTGGCGTTCACGGCGTCACCGAAGAAGGTGAGATGGCCGGCGATGGAGCCGATCATGTTGCCGGTGTTCTGCGAAACCGGAGCGCCGGTCAGGAACAGCAGGCGGCCCAGCCAGATCGCATCCACGTCGCGCAAGCCTTCGGTGCCGAAGGCGATGTCGATCATCTGCGCCCAGTCTTCCGGCTGGTTATAATCCAGCACCAACTCTTCCAGCGTCGATTCGGCGCCGGCTTCGTCCTTCAGGCCGGCATCGGCCGACATGACGACCATGAGGGCGTTGTGATCGGGCACGCGACCGGCCTTCTTGTCGGCGTCGACCTGGGCCTGCGCCAGCGCCTTGGCGTCCGCGAAATCATTGCTGAAGTAATAGGCGTTGGCGATGTTGGCCAGGATCTTGGGATCGGTTGTTTTGCTGGCCTGCAGGACCTTGGCGTATTTGGATGCCACGTCATAATGCTTGGTGGCCATGCTCAGCTCCAGCGCCACATTGGCGTTGTTGACCTTGTCCTTATCGCTCTGCGAGGCGGAGTCCGCGACAGTCTGCGCGGCCTTGGCGGCGCCTTCCATGTCTTTGTTGTTGACGTCGACCGCGATGGCCATGCGGGCGATCTCGTAATCGTCATAAGCGGAGCGGCCGCCATAGGCCATCGCGGCATCGACGGCGGTCTTTGCGCCGACCCAGTCACCCTTCTTGGCGGCAGCCTGGGCATCCGACAGATGACGCTGCACGGCGTCCGAGAGACTCGCGGCATAGGCCGGAACGGCGACAAGGGCGGAAGTGGCCAGAAAGACCGCCGCCAGCAGGGCGCGGGAAGTATTGGTCGTCATTGCACGAATTCCTTTTGCTAAGGCGGCATGGCTTGCCGCGCGGACAACGCCCCTGAACTTGTTAGTATGGGCTTGTTTGCAACTTTTATGTGGCGAAGGCCGGTTTCACAAGTGGCTGCGTGAAGCCCGTTTTGCTGCATTGCAGCGTAAGACGATCGAAACTCCGCTGTAAGAGCTTGTTTACCATGCAATGTCAGGTTGCGCCTTCGGTCCTGGGCGCTTGCGCCGGGACCGGATGAGGGCGTGCTAGCACCATGGATTCCCAAACGCTTTTCCGCCTTGAGAACCGCATCGCATTTATTTCGGCGGCGCGCGGCCATCTGGGACGGGCCATGACCGCCGCGCTGGCGGGGGCCGGCGCCCATGTCATCATCAATGGCCGTGACGATGCGGCGCTGGCCGATTATGAGCGGGAACTTCGCGGCCAGGGCTTTTCGGTGGAGCGCGCCGCTTTTGACGCCTGCGATCCGGCGACGCTGCGCGGTTTCTTCGCCAGCCTGCCGCGCCTGGACATTCTTGTGAACAATGCCGTCACCATGACGGTGAAGCCCTTTGCCGCCCTGACAGAAGATGATTTTGCCCGCACCTATGCCAGCAGCGTCACCGCGGCTTTCGAGGCGGTTCGCGCCGCGCTGCCCGCCCTGAAACAAGGCGTCGCGGCGGCAGGCGACGCCAGCGTGATCAATATCGCCTCGATGTATGGCGCGGTGTCGCCCGACGCCCGGCTGTACGACACGCCCGAAGGCCAGAGCCCGTTTCACTATGGCCCGGCCAAGGCCGGGCTGGTGCAGCTCAGCCGTCATCTCGCCGCCGAGTTGGGGCCGCTAAAAATCCGCGTCAATGCCCTGGTCCCCGGCCCCTTTCCCAACAATCCGCCAGCAGGCCTGGGCCAACGCCTGGCCGCCCGCACCATGCTGGGGCGGGTGGGACGGCCTTGCGAAATCGCCGGGCCACTTCTGTTCCTTGCTTCGCCCGCCGCCAGCTTCATCACCGGTTCAGCTTTGACGGTAGATGGTGGTTGGACGGCGTGGTGACAGGAGCATCGGCCAGGAAAAGTGCAAAGCGGTTTTCCGTTCGGCCGTGCGACAGGTATAAGACATGAACATGGCGTTCCTCTCCTCGTTCCGCATCGGTCAGCAGGCGATCTACCCTGAAGAATTGCGCGAACGGCTTGAGGGCTTCGCGCTCTTGGAAAATATCGGCGATGCGGCGGTTCGCCACCTGCTCAGCGAATCCAACTGGTTCGGGCTGCCGGGCGGCACTTTGCTGGACCGCGATGGTGAGAATGACGCGGCTCTGTTCCTGGTTGTCACCGGGTGCCTCGGCATCTTCGTGCCGGACGCGCAGGGCCAGCGCCGCATGGTGGCGCTGGCGCCAGCCGGCGAGACGGTGGGCGAAATGTCCCTCATCATGGGCAGCAAGGAACATTCCGCCCAGCTGGTGGCGCTGCGCGATACCGAATTGCTGCGCATCGGGCCGGAAGCGTTCGAGCAACTGATCGCGCGCCATCCGCGCGTGATGATGAATTTGATGCAGCAAATGTCCAAGCGGCTGCACAACGCCACGCGCAGCGGCAGCGACAATCCCCGCCCCAAGACCTTTGCCATCGTGCCGCTGCAGCCCGGCCTGGAAGCCGCCTCCATCGCCCATCGCCTCGCCAGCGCGCTGAGCGAAATGGGATCGCGCGCTTCGGTGCTGGATATCGCCGCCGCCGAGCAGAGCGCCGACTGGTTCAACAATTTCGAAGCCGCCCATGACGTGGTGTTCTATCGCGGCGATCTGCCCGACAGCGCCTGGACGCATCAATGCCTGCGCCAGGCCGACCGGATTTTCCTGCTGGCGCGCGCCGATCAGCCTTTGCCGCAAAGCCCGCTGGACTTGCCCGCCTTTAAAGAGCGCGCCAGCGGCTTGCCGGGATTGCTGCTGCTGCATCCGCCCGGCGCCAAGTCCGGGCTGCCGGAGCATTTTTCCATGCGCTCGGGCCTGTTTGAATCGCATCATCATATCCGCGCCGGCAATCCCGAAGATGTGCGCCGGCTGGCCCGCTTTATCGCGGGCCGCGCTGTTGGTCTGGTGCTGGCAGGCGGCGGCGCGCGCGGCTTCGCCCATATCGGCATCATCAAGGCCCTGAAGGAAGCGGGTGTTGTCTTCGATCAGGTCGGCGGCACTTCGATGGGCGCGATTATCGCCGCCGGCCTGGCGCAGGAATGGGATGTGCAGGAATTGAGCGACAGGATGCGGGAGGTGTTCGTCACCAACAATCCGCTCAACGATTTCACCTTGCCGCTGATCGCCCTGGTGCGCGGCAAGAAAGCCAGCACCATGCTGCAAAAGCATTTCGGCGATGTGCGGATCGAGGAATTGCCCAAGCCGTTCTTCTGCGTGTCTTCCGACCTCACCACCGGCCGCATCCATGAACATCGCGCCGGCGTATTGTGGCGTGCGCTGCGCGCCAGCGTGGCGCTGCCGGGCATTCTGCCCCCCGTGACGTTCCACGGTCATCTGCTGGTGGATGGCGGCGTGATGAACAATCTGCCGGTGGATGTGATGCGCGAACATGCCATGGGCGCGGGGCCGATCATCGCCTGCGACATTACCGGCGAACTGGATCTTCAGGCGCGCGACGACCGCTATGGCGAGCGCAACTGGTGGTGGCTTCTGGGCCAGCGCATGCGCGGCACCCCCAGCATCGTTTCCATCCTGATGCGCTCCGGCACCGTCGGCTCAGAAGCGCAACGCCGCATTGTGCGCGAACAGGCCGATTATCTGATCGAACCGCCTTTGCCAGATATCGGCCTGCGCGACTGGAAGAAATTCGATCTGGCGATTCAGGAAGGCTATGACGTGACGCGCGCTTTCATCGAAAAGAACGGCGTGCCGCTTACGACCATCGGCGCCGAAGGCCCTGCCATGGCGGTCCCGCACAAAGTCATCGCCTAAAAGGGCGCGGTCTTTTTGCGTCCTGGCGGCGTCGCGCGTGCTCACGTGCGTCCGCACGCTCCGCGCGACGCTCCTTGCCAGGCCACAAAAATCCTCGCGCCGAGCTTGCGGTTTATCGGGCTTATCAGATGGAATCTGTTGGGGTTTTGCCGGGCTGGATGTTGTGGTGAAGCAGGTCGTAATGCTCGCCGCTAGGCGCATCCAGCATCATGCGTTCGACCGTCAGATGGCCGTGGTCGCTGCGGGCGGTGACGTGCAGGCTGCCTGCGCCTTTGCTGCCGGCCAGGGTCACGACATAGCTGCCGGATTCACCGCCCCACATGTAAGACAGCGCGCTGCCCTGAACGCCGGTGATATGAATATTCTCGCCCAGCGCGGCCTCTGCCATGCCGTCTTTGCGCACCAGTTCCACCACGCCGCGCAACACCGGGTCATGGCTGTAGCCTTGATAGAAAAACCAGCCGCTATAACCGGCTGCCACGAGCAGCGGCAGGAATATGAATGCCAGTATCGCCAAACAGCCCCACAGGCAGCCATGGCTGCGGCGCGGCGGGGCGGAATAGGTGTTCACCGTCATCGGCAGACTCTTTTCGAAACGGGGTTGGCTTGCCGGGCGGCGCCCGTCATGGTTCCACCGGTTCTTTTAAGGACAAGGCGTGACGAACGAAAGCGATCCCATCGCGCAGGCGCAGGCGCAGATCGCCGCCGGTCATGCCCACGAGGCGGCGCGGGACTTGCGCGCCCGCCTGGCCGATGGCCGCGGCGGCGCCCTGGCGCGCACCACCTTGGTGACGGCGCTGCTGGCCAGCGGCGATGTGCGCGGCGCACTGGCTGAGGCGCGTGAAGCAGTTTCTCTCAATCCCGATCTGCCCGCCGTGCTGGTGGCGCTGGGCCAGGCTTTGCTGGCGGCGGAAAACCTGCCCGCCGCCATCGCGGAATTTCAGCGGGCGCTTAGGCTTGATCCTGGCCATGTTGAAGCGCGTTTTCTGACCGGCTGTGCCTGGGCGCAGGCGGGCGAAGCGGACAAGGCGCTGGAAATTTTCGACAGCCTGGACCACGCCGCGCCGGGACTTGATTCCCAATTGCTGGCGTCATGGACGGCGCGGGCGCGGGCGATGAAAGACGCGGTGCGCAGCGATCCGGGCTATGTGCGGCATCTGTTCGACCAATTCTCGTCTGATTACGACAGCCGCATGCGCGGTCCCTTGGCTTATGCCGCGCCGGAAATCCTGCGCGACCTGGCAGACATGGTGATGCATGGGCGCTCGCAGCTTTCCATTCTGGATCTGGGCTGCGGCACGGGCCTGGCCGGGGCCGCCTTCCAGCCTTTGGCGGCGCGGCTGGACGGCCTGGATCTGTCACCCGCCATGCTCGAAAAGGCGCGGGCGCGGGGCATCTATGACGATTTGACGGTGGGCGACATCGAATCCGCCTTGGCCGCGCCGGGGCGTTCCTATGACCTGATCCTGGCGGCCGATACCCTGGTCTATCTGGGCGATCTGGCGCCGGTGTTTCGCGGCGCGCGCAGCCGGCTCGCAGCAGAGGGTTATTTCCTCTTCACCGTCGAAGCGGCGAAGGACGGCTTCGAACTGGGTCCCAAGCGGCGCTGGCGGCACGCCGACGCCTATTTGCGCGCCACCGCCGCCGCCGCCGGCTTCACGGTGGCCGGACTTGTGGCCGCCGCACCACGCCGGGAGGCCAATCTGCCCGTGGCGGGCTTTGCGGTCGCACTTGCCGCAGGGTGAATCGCAGCGATTTTGCTGCCTGCGCGTTGTAGCCCTGGAACTTCTCAAAACAGGTATCCCGTGGTTGCGCTCGATAGTGGTTTGGACACTAAGCCCATCCTGAACGTGAAAGTTCCGCTTGCCGGCATCGTCGCCGCCATCGCCGCACTGACGGGGCTGATCGCCATGGCCGTGCATGGCTTTGATGATCGCGGCATCCGCCTGGCCAGTGAACTGGATTGGCGCTTTGCCAGCTTCGTGTTTTTCGCTGCCGCCATTGTCGGGCCGGTGTGCCGCATGCTGCCGCTGGATATCTGCAAGCAGGGCGGGGCGCTGCGCCGCCAGACCATCTGGGCTTTCTGTGCCAGCTATGGCGTGTTCCTGGCCATGACTTTGCTGCCCAACACGTTGGGCGGCGTCCTGCATGCCGATCTCACTGCGGGCATGACCGTCTTTTCGATTTTCGGCGGCTTCATTGTTGCGGTGCTCGCTTATGCGACAGGCACCGACGCGGCGGCGCTGGTGGGTGAGCCGGCGCGCCATGCGCTGGTGAAGATTGCCGGCGCATTTTTCTGGCTGACTTATGCGCTGACGGGCTTGGCGCATTTGTCCGGCCCGCATCGTCCCGACGCGTTTTACGGCATCAGCCTCAGCTTGATGATCTTTGCGCTGCTGTTGCGCTTCGCCGACCGCTTTGTCGCGAAACTGCGTGGAACTGGAGTTCCCGTTCCCAGCCTTTGATTAACTTCCTGCAACAATTTGCGACACTTACGGCAACCTGCCGGACAAATCCGGCTTGGCACGACATAGGGCGTCATGCTTTATTCCCGCCCGCAAATAGGGGCACACCTCAGGGAGTCGATTGTAACATGTTGAAAAGATTTGCTTTGGGCGCTGCCCTTTTGATGGTGGGCGCCGTTCCGGCGTTCGCGGAAGACTCTTGTCCCGTCCCGCCGACCCCTGCCGTGGTGGACGGCGCCACTGCTACGCGCGAACAGCTGGTCGCCGGCATCGGTGCGGTGAAGACGTATATCGCCGCATCGGACACCTATCAGGCCTGCATCTCCGATTATATCAAGGTTCAGACCGCCGCTGCCGCCAAGGACAAGAAGCCGGTTGACCCGGCCCTGATCCAGACGGAAGGCGACAAGGTCACCGCCAACCAGACCAGCAAGCAGACGGTCGGCGACGCGATCAATGTTTCGATCGGCGCCTACAAGAAGGCCCATCCGGGTTAAGGATCGGTCCTATCGAATCGGAAAAGCCGCGTGAGACATCTCACGCGGCTTTTTCATTTCTGGCTCCCCGAGTCTTTTGCGGACGAATCGCTTATCATCCCGCCATGAGCGAACCTCTCCGCAAGCCGCGCCCGCCCAGCGTCTCCAAAGCTTCATCGCGTTCCGCCATCCTGGCCGCCGCCCGCAGAGTGGCGGTGCGTGACGGCGCCCCCGGCCTGTCGCTGCGCGCCGTGGCGGCGGAAGCCGGTTTCGCGCCGGCGGCGCTTTATGGCTATTTTCGCGGCAAGGACGATCTGCTGCTGGCGCTTGCCGCCGACGATCTGTCCGGGCTGGCGCGGGCGATGCGCGATGCCGGTGGCGGCCTGACGGGCGCGGCCAGCGCCGCGCTATCCCTGCTGGGCGACACGGAAACTTTTGCGGCGGCCTCTGCCGCTTTGCCGCGCGTTGGCGGCAGCGGCGATGCCGAACGCCTGTTCAATGGCCGCATGATTGCGGCGCTGCGCGCGCTGTCGGAAGCCGGCGGCTTGCCGTCCGAGAGCCGCGAAAACCAGTGCGATGTGGTGCTGCTGGCCGCCGCCTTGTCGGGCCTGGCGATGCTGGCGCGCTCCGGGCGGCTGGGCGCGCTGGGCTTTACCTCCGACGAAATTCTTTCCCGCCTCGACCGCAGCTTCACCCGCGCCTGATTTCGGCGGCGCATCTTCCGACCAGGGGAGCCCCATGCTGACCGCGACTTTCGCAAGCTTGCCCGCGCTTGCCGGCAGCGAGATCGGCGTTTCCGACTGGCTCACCATAGACCAGGCGCGCATTGACCTGTTTGCGCAGGCCACGGGCGATCGGCAATGGATCCATACCGATCCGGCGCGCGCCGCCCGCGACATGCCCGGCGGCAAGCCCATCGCCCATGGCTATCTTACCATGTCGCTGATTCCCGGATTGGTGGCGGGCCTGCTGAAAATCGAAGGCCTGACGCGCGGCATCAATTACGGCTCGGACAAGGTGCGCTTCACCAACATGGTGCCGGTGGGTAGCCGCATACGGGCGCGCCAGAAAATGCTGAGCGTGACGCCGCGGGGCGGCGGGCTGCAATTGGTCAGCGAAATCACCATCGAGATCGAAGGCGAAAAACGCGCTGCCTGTGTCGCGGAAACCATTTCCATCATTTACGACCGCTAGGCAAAAAAAAGCCTTGCGCTTTCGCGCAAGGCTTTTCGGACTCTGATGTCTGAAGCGCTACTCCGGCATCACCATGCGCCAGACCTTGTTGCGGCCGTCGCCGTGAATGTCGCCCGGGTTTTTATCTTGTACGAAGGTGTAAAGCGGCTTGCCCTGATAGGCCATCTGCTTGGAGCCATCGTCGCGGGTGATGACGCTGAAATCCTTGGTCGGTTTGGTATTGGGCGGAGCGGTGACAGCCGGCCAGGCCGCCAGACATTGCGCTACGCAGGAAGATTTTCCAGGCTCTTTGTCATTGTCGTAGGTGTAAAGCGTCATGCCCTTGGCATCCACCAGCATGCCACCCGTTTCCTTGATGCCGGCCGGCATCGCGCCTTGTGCAAAACCGGGCGCGGCGGCGGCAAGCAGCAGAACGCTTATGAGCGCGGCGAAAGAAAAATCACGCATTGTCATTCTCCATGGGTTGCAAAATAAATCGGGTGTCACTTGCACTGCTGGCCATTAGCGCCAGACTACAGGCCGCTGGTTATGGGTGGAAGGGTGCCGAGCCATGCCACCAGTCCGAGTAAGGCCAAGGCGGCCAGCATTTCCAGAAAAAGACTGCGCCGCAGCGCCAATAGTGCCGCCGCGCACGATGCCACCGGCAACAATGCCTGGCCCAGTGCTGGTGTCAGGCGATAGCGGTTTAGCGCCGCCAGGCCCAGCATGCCCGCAAACGCCACCAGCTTGGCCAGCAACACGCGGCCGTAAGCCGTGGTACAGAAATCCAGCAACCGGTCTGGCCCCACCAGAAACCAGCTGTTGATCAGCCCTGACAGCACGATTACCGCCACCGCGGCGGCGCCGATGCCCGAGAAGCGCCGCAGCGCATTGTAAAGTGCCGCGTCACTCTGCGTATCGCCGCTGTCAGGCAGCAGCAGAAAGACGAAGGCAACCAACGCGCCGATCCATACAGAAGCGGCAAGCACATGGGCGATGTCGCCCAGCAGATGAAAAAGACCGGCCGGGCCTTCCGTTCCCGCGCCGTGTCCCATCCAGGCAAGGCTGGCCGAGATGACGGCGCCGCCCGCTGCGCTGCCCATCCACAGCAGCCGCGACGGCGCGAGAAATGCCAGGAGAAAAAACAGAATCGCGGCGGCGGTCGCCCGCACAATGGCGGAGGCGCCGAAATTCATTTGCGTGACCGCAGCCGCGAGATTGTCGGGCGTGAAGCCTTCACTGAAAGAACCGGCCAGCAATCCGGTTTGCGCAACCAGGCCCAGAAGGGCTCCTGAAAACACCAGCACCGCGCCGCATGCCAGCAAGGACCTGGGCCAGGCGCGGGATTTGGCGGCGCAGTGTCCTTCCGGCGGCAATGCGTAAAGGAAGAAAAGCGATGATCCCAGCAGGATCATCGCGCCCGAATATTGCAGAAACCGCAAGACGATGACGGTGGCGCCCAGCACGTCCTTATTTGATCCCGAACGAGAAAGACCCGTCGGTGCGATGCCCATCTGCGGCGGAGGCGGCATGCCATGTCAGCTTGTAGCTGCCCACCGCCAATGACTGCCTGGGCGTGCAGGTGATGACTTTCCCGTCCGCCGCGATGACGGTGGTGAGAGCGATTTTCATTCCATTGCCCATGGCCAGATCGAAGCGGGTAAAAGCGGGCACCACTTTGCCGCTGAATGTCAGAATAAGGGCTTTTGGCGCCGGGCCGGTTGAGTCCGCCGCAGGAATGGATTTGACGAGGTCGGTGTGGGCAAGCGCCGGACCCGCCATGCACAAGGCCGCCATGATGATTGCCGCTGAAAGTTTTTTCATGACAAATCCCTTCCTGTCTTTTTCTTTTTTCGATGAGACGGATGTTGGCTTGAACCCGCGAATAATATAGCTTTTCTGCACACACTGAAAGTATTCCGGTGGCCGGATCGTGGTGTAAAATTGGAGGTTCTTCTATGCGCCATATGTCGCTTCTCACCGGTTCGCTGCTGGTCTTGATTTCTTCCGCGCAGGCCCATGTGCGGGTGCTGCCGATGGAGTCGCAGACGGGCGCGCGCCAGACCTACACCATGAAGGTGCCGACCGAGGGGAAGGTCACCACCACCTCCGTGGAATTGGAAATTCCCGCCGGTCTTTCCGTGATTTCGGTCGCTGATCCAGCGGACACCAAGAAAATGGACGGACAGACCATCATCACATGGAAAGTTCAAATCCCGCCCGGCCAGTCGCAGAATTTCGATTTCGTCGCGGACAATCCCAAGAGCGATCAGCAGATGGCCTGGAAGGCGCGCCAGCATTACGCCGATGGCACAAGCCGCGATTGGGTCGATCTGCCAAAGACCAAGAGCCCCGCCTCGATCACGACATTGAGCGCCAATCCGCAGTTGACGGCCCATTAGAGGCCTTTTCGCGGGCACCGTTTGTCTTCTTCGGCGAAGGACGAAAGAAGGCTTGCCAGCCGTAAAACGAACGATAGGTCTTCCGTGTCGCAATCTCTCCGTGATGGTGGGAGAGGGTAAGTCCCAAAGATTATGGATTGGGCGAAACATTATTTGCCTGACGCATTACGCACGGCAAAGATGGCATTGATGGTTTCGCCGTCGCTGAATTTAAGCGTCACCAGCGCCATCTTGCCCGGCTTGATCGCGCTGGTGGCGTTCATGCACATGAGATGATATCCGCCGGGCGAAAATTTGATCGTTTCTCCAGCGGGCACATTGACGCCGGCGATATCGCTCATTTGGCTCACGCCGCCCATATTTTCTGTCCGGTGCAGCATCAGCATGCCGCAGGCGGGCGAACTCACGCCGGTCAAGGTGACGGATGTCTTGCCGCCATTGTGCAAGTTGAAATAGCCACCGGACGGTATGCTGGATGGCAACGCGCGAATCCAGGCGTCGCTTACGGTAAGTTCAGCGGCATTGGCGGCGCTGATAAGGACAACCGCTATCAACACCGCAATGCCCGCGGCATGAATCGAGTACCAATTGATAATGCGCATGATTATTCTCCAAACCGGCGCCTGATGGGCGGCTGGTGTCTTTTTACGATGGCGCCATATCGCCGGATGCCATGGCAAAAGATCTCAAGGCCAAAATCTGACCGGTCGTCTGCAACCGCTGGACGATGAAGGGCCGGAAAATAAGCCTTGCGCTTTCGCGCAAGGCTTTAAGTCAGAACCCCATTTCCAGATTGATGCTAGAGCGTCGCCGTGTGCCAGATCTTGCCGCGGCCGTCGCCCGTAACATCACCAGGTTTTGCGTCATGCGCGAAGGTGTAGAGCGGCTTGCCCTTATAGGCCAACTGCTTCGATCCATCGTCGCGCGTAATAACGGTCCAGCTACCCATCGGCTTTGCCGTGGCGGCAGCGGCAACGGCAGGCCAGTTCGCCAGACACTGCGCCACGCAGGATGATTTTCCCGGCTCCTTGTCATTGTCGTAGGTGTAAAGGGTCATGCCCTTGGCGTCGGTCAATATGGTGCCATTCGCCTTGACGCCTTCCGGCAGCATGCCCTGTGCAAAGCTGCCCGCCTGGGTGGCAAGCAACAGAATAGCCGTGCCTGTGATGATGGCAAATTTACGCATGGTTGTTCTCCCTTGGTTGATTTCATTGTGCATAGTGAATTTCCATTACGAAGGTGCGCTGTGGGAACGGATGATAGAGGAAGTATTTGTCGTTGTTCAGATTGTCCACGCCGGCCGAAATGCTCCAATTATCGTCCCACTGATAATGGACGCGTGCATCCAGGACCATGTAGCCGGCAAAGCCCTGGTAGGTCTGTGACACCGGATCGGAATTGTCGATGGTGCCGAAGGATCGGTCGCTGTAACGGCCCGCCAAAGTGGCGGCCAGCGCATCGGTGATGTGATAGGTTGCCGCCACTTCGCCGCGCAGTTTCGGCAATTGCGGAATGAACTTGCCGACCGCCGACGGGAAGGCAATGTCCTTGACGGT
>Ga0073936_10003678_pt1 | contig 21751 bp, 22 predicted proteins | sample AliMusrvi5mmetaG_FD_87041 | JGI IMG/M metagenome (GOLD analysis project Ga0073936, IMG submission 87041) | Freshwater lake bacterial and archeal communities from Alinen Mustajarvi, Finland, to study Microbial Dark Matter (Phase II) - Alinen... | ecosystem: Environmental > Aquatic > Freshwater >... | reverse complement strand
CTCTTTAGCCCCTCATGCGCACCAACCCCGAAAAGCAATTTCCTAGCAATATTTCTCTTTTGTCTGGCATCCGCGGCAGTTTTAAGTCTGCCTTTGCTTTGTGCCCAACCACCCGAACTTGCCCCAATCCGTCTTACAGCTATCCGTGAAAATGCAAGCAACGGCCGATGGACAATCGAAGAATTCAATAACCTGATTGTCGATGGGTTGATTCAACAGACTGGCGAACGCGATCAACCCAGACTCCGCATCTTCAGCGTGCCTGATTGGCAGGATGGCACAAAGATAGTTCGTGTCGAACAAAATAATGTGCCAATTCTTTGTAAACCTGAACTGGATTTGCCCCCGTTCGATGTGTTCGCCATTGCCACCAATGGGGAGTTATTCGCATTTGCAGGACAATATAACATTTCCAACGCAATAAATCCCACATCAAGAGTCCCGGATCGTTCCGGGCTTTGGTATAAGGTCACGCTCTGGAACCATAAACAAGGTTGGATTTTCGCCGAACCAACAGGTCGTCACAAAACTCCGATTGCTCGATCCTACACGATTGAGAATGGAGTACTTGTAATTCTCAAGGACAGGGAGGACCACGGAAACGAAATTCCGGTTAGTGCTATAGATAACGCCCGTCTTCTCGGATTAGAAGCGGGCAATCAAGACGGAAGAATGGCCGGGGAAGCAGTGGCATTCAATGAAGCCGCCAAGACAGCGGAGAGAGTTTCCTATGACGAAACGCTTCGCAAGCTCTACGCCTCTGGCGAATACACACGATTATCGACATACACCGCGCTCGTGAATGTAACAGGTTTCCTGATCGGGTTTGGAGCGCAATTCGCGCTAATGCACATCATTAGGAAATGTGGCCTACGGGACGTTGACCGGATTGTAATTGGCAGTGACCCTCGGAAAGTTGGTGTTGATGACACGCTACTCGCCATGACGAGGCGAGAGCAAACATGGGCTGACAATGGCATCACCAAACTCGTCGGATTTTTCGCGCTCCTCTGCGTTTTGCCCTTGGGTTGTGAGAACAAGGAGACAGAAGTGTACAAGAAAGCATATGTTTCCTCATTTGAAGATGGAAGGGAGTCAGGACGGCAATTGGGAGAGGCACGCGGCCGTATCGAAGGTGCGCAGAAAGGAGCGGTGAGAGCGAGAGAGCAAGCGAAACAGGGTCGAGCTTGGCAGTTGTACAGCGGTCTTGGATTGAATGCAATGTTATGGGGTGGCTTGACAGGGCTTTCATCTCAGTACATCATTCTGCTTGTCTGCGCGCTGCCGGTTCGTCGCTTTCGGAGTCGCCTCGACATTCTGTTTAGCGCTCCAACGAGGCCTAACCTTAAGCAAGTGCTCGATTGTGCCGGTCTTGATTCATGTCATGATTTGAGCATTGCCCTGATTCCCGGAATGAGAAATACCGTATCCTATGCCATCATGCACGAATGGCAGAAGGTTTTCAAACAGATTCGGGACGACCGGATAGAAAGAGCCACCTATATCGCTGAAACTCTGGAAAATCGGGAGGTCGAATTGTTACAGACAATTGAACGCAAAATTGAAATAGAGCGCCTCAACAAAATCCAGAAACTGGTTGAGGATGTGAAGAAAAGGAAAATGGAAAACCTAATCAACTTTCAGGAACTGCAGGTTTCAGTGATTGCCGAGGTACAACAAAGGACCCATTGGCCTAAGGAGCACAAAATAGTAGTTATACAGGACATCATTGCCGTCGTTAAGAAAGGAAAGTCGGGGATTCTGGAGATGGCTCAAGTCGTCTCCGAATGCGAGGCAATGCTGAATCAAAAGGAAAAGCAAATTTCGTCTCTGCGCAAAGATTCGCCAAGTGAATCAAATGAAAACTAACCAAACATAAGGAGAAATTACTATGTCAGAAAATACAGATGATAAAGCTAAGGTAGAGATTGATTGGAGTCTCTATAGGAAAACAATACAGTCCCCAAAGTCATCAATCTCTGACTCGCCTCATTTGAGCGGGGAAGTGCCGGGGGGTGATAATGTGCGTGGCAGCAGCCAAAATGTTCTAACTCCTGTTGAAAGCTATTTGCCGGAGATAGAAACGCAAGAAGTCGGATTGCTCCAAAGGCTCAGGCAAAATTCGATTACAAATGACGCAGCACGTAGGAACCTCAAACAGATACTGGACGCCCAGTCCGATCATCTTGCAGACCAATTGCGTGTCAGGCTTATTGCGGGCAAAATGGAAAACGAGGTAAAATTGAAGGAATATCTGATGCGAAGCAACAAATATCTTCAGGAGATTATCGCCACACTCGGATTCGACGAACAGGAAATGCGCATGGAGAGCCGAATGAAGTCTCAGGAACTAATGCTTTCGAAGATTGCCACGGTCATGAGTCTAACGCACTGGCCTGATGAGGCCAAGCTAGAAGTTATCCGGGACATCACTGCTATTGCGAAGCAGGGAAATTCGGAAATAATGGCGAGTATGGAGGAGTTCATGACACGTCAAAACCGAAAGTAAACAGGCAGGGATTACGGGCGGAAAGACAGACCCGGTCCTTTCTTACACAAAGTCAGCGAAGAGGATGCTGAAGAATTTGGACGCAGACTCCCCGCCCAAGCCGATTCATTCAATGTCATGAGCAATTGGAAATCGACAACGCGCAAGGAAAGAGACTTGCTCGACCAACTGGCATCTTCTCTTCCATTTGGCGAAGATGCTTTCAACTATGTGACATATCTGGAGAATTCAGAAACCGGCGAAGTCATTAGGGGCTACGGAGCCAATCCTGAGGATTCACAGCGCAGGGCTAGAGAAAAATTGGAATATGTCGAAAGGGAACGGAAGCAAGCGGCCATTGCAAAGGCAAAGAGAGAAGAGCAGCAGCGGATTGAAAGAGCTTCCGCACGAATGCGCCAAACGGGCGAAACGAACAAAGTCAGGCGAAGAGTAAGCATTAGTTACATAATAGGCGAGAAACTTGGAGAATTGCTCATATTTCTCCTCACTGTCGCCTTTGGCGTTCCCGGTTTTGTTCTCGACAAACTTTTCCCGAGTCGTGACCGGACAAGCAGGCTTTGGTTGTATTCCTTATTTTTCTGGGTCTTTGTTGGCGCAACGATTTACCTGGAGCGTCTCCTTGGAACGTCGGTCTGGTCTTTCGGAGTCCTCTTGGTTCTGATATCCCTTCTGAACATCGCGATGGGGGTGGCAGCATCCGAGGACTTTATTAAGCCGCGAGTAATCGTGGCGCGGAGATTCTTCGGCATGTTGCACCCGGCGCAGCCTTGGATCGGTTGGTCAGGGTTCGTTGTTGGATTGTTTTCTCTTATCTGGTCGCTGGCGTCCCACTGGCCACCGACAACCCTGCTGTCGGGCGTGACTGGGATAATCGCAGGTGCCATTCTCGTGCGACCGATTCAGGCGAGCATCGGAATACTCAAATTCTGTATTGGAATGGGCTGTGTCGCAATGGCATTCTTCCAACTGATCTTCGGATGGAACTTTAGTCCTGCCTCTGGTGGTATGTCCTTCCGGGATGGTGAACAAACCCGCATTGTCCTACAGCCGATTGTACAAGCGCCCCGAAAAGAAGCGCAGGGTCAGAACGTCAACAGAGGTACCGCGACGGTTTCAGCAATCCAATTTCCGAGCGTGCCCCCGCTCATAGCGTTCGTATCCCGCAGTGAGGGAGAAAACGGTAGGGGAATGAGGGCAATATGGGTCATGAGAGCTGATGGCGCAGAGCGGCGGAGGCTTACAGGCGAATCTGAAGGAGCGTTCAATCCAGTTTGGTCACCGGACGGCGCGACTCTTCTCTTCCGGGCCGGGGAGCTGGGGGACTATTACCTCATCGACCGGGACGGGAACAATCGACGCCCACTTTTGGATTGGAGCGAAATTACCGTTGATTTTCCCGGCGCGTCCTACAAGGATCTGGACGCTGAACATGCGTGGAAGCCCGACAGTAAGAAGATCGCCTTTGCCGTTTTTGACAGACGGTTGCGCAACGGGTCACACGTCTATTTCCTAGATTCGTCAACGCGGAAGAAGGAGGTTATCCAGTTGGGCAAATCCGTCTGTAGTCTATTCTGGTCGCCCGATGGGAATTGGCTCGCTTTTCTTTCATTTAGGGACTCACCTGGTGAGGGCGGGAAGCTTTACAAAACATGGTTCCAGGTCTGGGTAGCTGATTCATCGGCTTTTCGGCCGGTGCCGATCACAGAGGAACTCGATAGGCCAGTTCTCCCGAAGTGGCTCCCCGATGGGAAATGGCTTGTCTATCTGAAGGACCGTGAATGGGTGCGGCAGGGACAGAGAGGGTTTAACACCAAGTTGTGTTTGAAGAACGTTAGCGATGGTCAGTCAACCGAGGTCGATATTCCTTTCAATATCACGAGTATAGATGTCTGCCCGGTTGGGCAGATGATTGCCCTTTCCACGCTGCAAGGGTCAGTTATTCACATTTTCCGGCTGATTGGGACCGTATGGACTGAGCACGCCGCAATTCCGAGGGCACAGTTACCAAGTTGGTCGCCCGACGGCGCGAAGATCACCTTCATATCGACAGAGGATAGCCAAGTGTGGTGCGCAAATGCAGACGGAACCGACCGGTTTCGACTCACAGTTGGTGAGGTATCGGAGGGATCGACAGGTGGCAAGGAATGGCCGCAATGGTCGCCTGGACCCTGCCTTCAACAGCAGTCCGAGAGCATACCCGGGGCCGCAGAAAGTCTGCAAATCACGAACGACATGGGGAAATTGCAGCCTCCTCCCGAGTCTCCAGCGGCTTCAAGCATAGATGTTGTCGCGTTACCTCAATACAATTGGGATATGGCGCATCACACAGGTGCCGGGAATGAAAATGCCAGTCTGGATCCCTGGCTGGATGGCAAACTAAAGGAGAAACCTGTACTCGCAGGAACACTTGTGGCGTTGGCACGGACTATCCAGAGACAAGCTGATGGTTGCGCAACCACCATCTTTGATTATTCTAAAAGGGGGCAAACTCTGTGGGCGGTTGGAGCATATACTACTACTCCCATGAAATTGACTGAAGGAGCTGAGGATAAGGACGCGAAAGAAGAAGATAAACATGGAATTAAAAAGGGGTTTATTTGTCGAAGCTCTGACGGTGGGAAGGCGTGGGTGAGGCAATGGTTTTGCGAAAACGATGGTTCCGATGCAGTTCAAGGGATCTATTTCGCCGATTCACAAGAGGGATGGGCTCTTACGCATAAGGGAGTACTCTACACTTCAAATGGGGGGGGGGCATGGAAAAGGATGTTTGTTTCTCCGATTGCAGTAGGAGATTTGTTCATTCTTGAGAAGGGAAGGTGGAAAATGACTGATGCAAATGTTCCGAATCGGCGGTTTTATTTGACCATGGACGATGGCAGAACTTGGGACGAAAAGACCATAGACGTGTTGAATGCAAAAGAGTTAATGAATACAAAGAAACGTTCCGGGGGAAGTGCTCTGCACCATGGCGGTGTCTATTCATATCAAGGGAGCGATAAGGAGTAATATGCGCCGAAATCTGCACGTCGGCACGTCGGAAGAAGCAAAGCTACTAATTTCAAGACACCTCAGCCTGCACTCCAAGGAGAACAATTTTGAGGCATTCATCAATCCGTTGGTTTTCAAGCGGCAGTCAGTCCCTGCCAGACGGCAAATTAATTGGAAAAGCCCGGCTCCCCGGCAAGCGATTCTTGGCTAACCGTGACTCTCAGTTTCGCCACGCAGGGCCGCATTGTGGTGCCGTCAGGGCGCGTGTAGGCACAGCGCCGGAGTTGGGGAGGCAGAGGACAACAGCCAGGTTTCCTGAGTGCGCGGGAGTCGCTGGATTGTGTGCCACTGGAAATCGGCCCTCGCTCGTGAGCCGTGGCGGGCGCCGCCCAGTGGCCGCCCGAGTTTGCAGTGCTGAAAGAAGCTTTGGATTTCTTATTTCCAGCTTGCAACCGCCGGAGAAATTTCCGAGAAATCCTTGTCATTGCCAAATGCATGGGCACTTTCAGAGTCTCTTACATCGAACGTCACATGAATGCAGTTTTTCCACGTTGGGCGAAAGCCGGAGTTCCCATCGCGCTCATTGCGCTTACCGCCGGGGCTCTCTGGCTGGCAGGCTTGGGCACCGCGACCTCCGACAAGCTCAAGGAGGGAGTTACTTACGCGGTTTGGATTCAAGAGGCTGAAGTGACGCCCAGGAAAGTCGATGGCACCGACTGGGGTTCGGATTCCAAGGCGCCCGATCTTTCCGCCATGATTGCGTGGCAGGATCACATCGTGCTGCGCACGGTGGTCGCCCATGAAACCCTGATTGGCTGCTGGGACCCGCTGGCGGTCGATGTCAAGTCCGTCATTCACGGCGAAATGGGCACATCCTCGGTGCAGCGTGTGGCACGGGTGCGGCTTGCCAAGGGCCAGCCGCTCTTGATCGGCGTTTTTGATGAGTATCTTCTGCGACGGAACTTTGTCGGCGGCTTGCGCATTCCTCTGGAAAGCCTGCGTCTGGGCACCAACGAAGTTACGTCGTCCGGCACTCTGCGGCGCGTGCAGATCATGGTGGCCGATGAGCCTGACCAAGTGGCCCGCGTGAAAGGGAAAGCCCCATACGCCGCCACCGGCGACATCGTCTGGCTCAAGGAGCCTCCGGCTGTCATGGCTGGCGCGACGGCGGGGCCTGTCAATCAAGCCAAAGCGGCCGTCCAGGAAATCTCGGACAAGGTGGAAACCGAACTGCGAAAGACCGGTGAGATGTTGGACGAAACCACCAAGGCCTTACAGGGAAAGACCGGGGCCGCCAAGAAGTGGATCGAGAAAGCCTTTTCGGACAACCCATGAAGAAACAGCTCAACCATCTTGTCTCATGGCTGGTCTTGCTCTCCAGTGTGGCTTTTGGCGCGGGCCTGGTGTTGCCCCTTTTGACGATCCAACCCGGTGCCGGCGCGTGGACCGCCCTGGTGCGGCTCGTCGCCGCTGACCAACTTCGCCCGCATTCGCTCACGCTACCGGGCGGCATTTGCGAACTCTGGCAAGGTGGCGAAGTGTGCCTGGCATTGCTTCTCGGGCTGGTGTCGCTGGTTCTTCCTGTGGTCAAACTCAGCGTCCTGTGGTGGGAATGTAACCTGATTGGTGACATCGGGGTATCCTGGCTTCGGCTTTTCCGGGCGGTCTCCCGCTACGCCATGTTGGAGGTTTTTGTCATCTCCTTGTTGGTGATGTTGGTCAAAACATTGCCTGGCGGCAGCCACGTCACCCTCCACCTTGGCACAGCGGCCTTTGCGTTTTCAGTGATTCTCAGCCTGATCGCCAGCCAGCGGAGTGCGTCACGCCTAGCCGCCCAATGAAAACCAAGAGACAAGCCAATGACCGGACGGTATTCCATATTCAAAGAAGCCAGATCGTGAAAGCACTCGCGCTCATCGCTTTTCTGGCTCTTTGTCCGGCACTCGCAATGGCGCAGGAGAAACCAAAGTCGGCGGGCGCATCTCCGATAGTTGAAAAAACAGTTTCAAAGGAACTGAAGGGTGTCATTTTTGACCGCGACGTCGATGGCGAGCATATGGGCCAGGCCGCGAGGAGACCAAAACTGGCCACGACGTTTCAAGCGGTCTTGAAACTGGGCGCAGGCGGATTCCATCGAGCCGGATCCAATCGGTGCTTCGCGAGCGGCCAAGTCGGCATAGTTGAGGTAGTCGCGGTGGTTTTGGAAGTAGTTGACCTCGCGGCGGATGAACGGATCGGTTGGATTCCCGGCCAGTAACCCCTCGAGGGTGTGGATGACGCGATGCTCCGCGGTGTGGCGCAGTTGTTGGAGAAGGGGCGTGACCCATGCTGCCGCCTCTTCCTTGCTATCTCTACTCTGTCAATTGGATAGTAAGCGTCCTAAAATTCCTTATGCCGATCTCGGCATAATGAATTATATTCCGAGTTGCGGATTATGCCGAGTCGGTAATTAAACCTGCGAATTGCTGGAGTGTTTTTTTACATGCGAGGCACGGGGCGCGGCATAATCACAGTGAGTTGAGGAAAGACATGAGCGTCTCTGGTGGCCGATAGCGGTACGCGTGACTGGTAGGCGGATGTGTTTTGGCCAGTGCCCGCTCGTTCATTTCAAGGCTGGCATGTAGGTATATTTGGGTTGTTTCGATAGACTCATGACCGAGCCACAGCGCAATCACTGAGCAAACCACGCTGCTCTCAAGCCGTGGAAAGGGACTCCGGATTATGCCGTACCGCAACGGAGAGATTCTGCGATTTTTGGGGTATTTCGAGGACTCGCTCGGCATAATCCGCAACTCGGGATATGATTCACCCCCTATCCACGGCGGCGCGGCCTGCTAGGCTCGGGCCATGTCTTTTGCAAAAGCACCCCGGCCTCGGGGACGTAACGGACGGGCCGCCAATGCGCGGTTCGTGGAAGTGGAGATGGCCGCAGTTGTCGCAGGCCCCCTGCTCATCGAGTTCGAGGGCGGCGGGCGCATCCTGCTCAGCGAACCGGCGCACGTCACGTGGCTGGAGCAACTGCTCGCCAGCATCGACGGACACCAGGAAGGAGACCGCCCGTGATCGGTCTCGGCATGTCAGCGCTCAAGGTCAATCTGGCCGTGGAACCCTGCGACATGCACAAGGGATTCAACGGACTCACCACCGCCGCCGTCGAGCATCTGGGCGGGCGCCGGTGGGAATGATCCCGCGCCTTCCGGTGAAAACATCATGCTCGCAAGAGACCCAGACCTGGACGGCAGCGCCGCCGCGCCCATCGTCGAGATAAGGAAGGCGAGACCAATTGGTCCCACCCCGCCGGGTTCCGGTCGCCGTAGCAGCGGAAGTGGGGTTTGACCAAATGTCCGGACCGAGGCGGTTGCGTGTTTTGGCAGGCCGACCAGCGGAGCGAAGCGGGTGCTGCGGGCCGGTTCATCGGGCGTCTGCCTCAGTGTGGCCACGGCAGCGCAGGATTGGCTGGAGGCTTCATCACGAGCGCCCCCACATCGGCGGGCACGGGTGTTTGGAGCGGTGCCCGCCGGCGAGTTCGGCAACCCTGGCATCAGTCGGTTTCCTGCGGTTGGTCGCCAGCGGGAGTGACCGGGCTGGCGGCGTGGGCATCACGGTACTTGAGGCAGAGATGGCGGATGCTGCCCGGAAAGCTGGTAAATTCGACACCGAAGATCTGATCGACACCAGTGGCCTGCGGGATAGAGTCAAAATCGTGGTTGGTTCGATCCGCGCCTTGATGCCCAAACCCGAAGCTGGGTGAGACCCGGCAATTCCACTCTTGCCCCAGGCAGCTATTCAGTCACTCTTCGCTCTGTGAGTCGCCCGGCGCAACGACATTCCCCGATCCCCGCGATGCCGCTGGACGTAGTCTCACCTGCTGCGTCAGCCTCGCGGCCGGCTCCAACTCCAACCCTCCCGCATGGAACCCAAGCATCATGAGCGCCAAGAAAGTTCCAGCCAAGCATACCTTGGCTAAGAAATCCGCTGCCAAAAAGGCTCCGACCACGGAGGCGACTACGGAGCCGACCAGCGGGCAGCAAGAGCCACAGAACGCAGTCGGCGCTGAGCCACCCCAATCAAAAGCAAGATCGAACCAAGAAGGACAGGCCAATCCTCTCCCTTTGTCCCCGCGCCGCGAGAAACTGGTGGGGTTGGCTACGCAATTGGTCGCAGCACAGATCACCGCGTCCGCGAGTTACCAGGCAGCGGTCGATGTTGCCAGGGAACAGCGGGAAATGTTGGTGGAATGCTTGGAAACGCTCTCCGGGATATGGAAGTCTGCCCCTGAACCGGAACACATGCCCAAGACGAACCCTGCCATACCGGAGGTAGTCCTTGCGAGACTCAAGTATTCACAGGTCAGGATCAGAAAGCCCTTGGAACTATCCCCACTCAGCAGTCCGGAGCTTGACCAACTTTTCGCCTCGGCCATGTATCGCGCCCAGAAATTGCTCGGCGCTCCAGAGCAGGATCGCCGTATGGTATGGGCTGAGCAAATATTTGAACCTGACGAGATCCTCTCGGAAAACCAGATTTTCGAGACGTTCCGCATGTACAATTGGCCAAATTTGACAGGGCGCCCGTCTGTGGTCGAGCTGATGACTGATGTGGATAATTGGTTTAGCGCGCATTACAGCTATCTGGGGCGAGTCGACGGCGATGAAAACAAGACCCGCGAAGGTGCACGGGTTCATGATGAAATCGAGCTTCTCGTTCAAGTCTTGGATCTTTTCGACGAACGGGCTAACGACGGATTCAACCGTCAAAGGCACGACTACAAGGCTGTCGCCGATGAAATCAAATGCTTCCTCCGATCCCAGGACACAAGGATTCTCGACACGCTATCCAGGACATTTTGGAATAACCGGGCGCAGAATCTCATTTTCATGATGTTCAATCAGTCCGCCCCCCTGCCACGAGACAGCAAACCCGGCGATAACAGCCCGGCTTCGAAGGCGAAAGCACCAACGCGGATTTACAGGCCTTGGGGAATCTTCCGATATCTTAGGCTTTACGCAGGCAAGTCTGGCGACGAGACCGGTGCGGCGATCAATTCCAGAATCAGGAAGGCCCTCAAGTTGAATCCCGACTTGGTGGAAAATGTGCTACCCGTTGCGCCGCCTGAGTTTGAGTTCGGACCTATCGGCGCTGATATGGATGACTTGTTGGATTCGCTGGAACCCGAGGACACGGGCGATGAGGACACTGGTGTGGACGACGACCAGGAATCTTGATGTGCGTGTTCCGGAGCACCACCGGGAGAGCCTGCGGATAACGGCGCATGGGGTAGCATCTCACCCATCTGCAACCGTCACCTTCCACCGGGGGTTCTTATTGGCCACCGCTCTCGCCAGATTCGGGCAATTGGTCTGTAACCGGTGGCGCGGCTTCATCGTGCGTTCCAGCGCCTCTACCACACGGGCGAGCGCTTTATCCGAATCATCGGTGAGCATGAACCCCTTGAGCCCTCTCCTGCTGGCCAGTAACCAAAGCACCCCTTGAAGAGATTCCTTTCCCGTCTCAACGGTATCTTCCGGTTGCCTCCATTCCTCACGCCACAGCATGAGGGGTCTGACACTTTCGCTATGGCCCTGACGTCGGCGTCCATCCATAGAGATCCCCCAACGAAGAAGCAATCTTTGAGCCGTCCTCATTGTAATCGGTGAGTCCAGATGTTCTGCGAATTCGAGTATTGAGCGGCGGTTTTGGAACCCGTCCCGACCAAGCAACTCCGTCAGACACTGTGTCTCCTCGAATGGACCAAATCTGCGCGGTGCCCCCTTGCACTGGAGTGGGATCTTGGCCTCCGCCTTCTTTTTCCAGCCGAGCACAGTGGTCCGCTTGACGCCGTGGAGCTCGGCAAACCCCACGGCGGAGCCATGCCCGTCACGGAATTCCTTCCGAGCCTGCTCTAAAAGGTCGGCGGGATACGATGAACCGGGTTGTCGTATTTTTGTCTGCATTTGGCATTTCTGCGACCCAGGCGGCTGCTCGTCACAGAGCCGTCCTTGAATGATGCTGATTGTTTGCCACGTTGTCACCCCTTTGTCACCCCCTATTCCAATTGCCAGTCCAAGACGGATTTCGAGTTGTCACTGTCTTGTCGAAGATTCGTGAAATTTCCTGGTGCCAGGCTGAATTGAGTTGTCACAAAGTTGTCACCTTTATTTCGTTAGATTGTTACCTAATCCGTTGACACTGTGTACTTTATGGCCTTGTCGCTGGCTGGCTAAGGGGCTATGCTTCCTCCAGCACCAGCCCATGAAGCCACCCGCCAATATCACCACCGATCCCACGCCGGCCCCGACCCTTGCATCGCCTTCGCGGGTCGAGCATAACTTTGGGAGCCACACTGTGCCCACCGACGAATTTGAGCCCGGCGAATTCCCGGAACCAGACGACGCCTGGCCCCCGGATTTCGACTGCCTCGATCCGCTAGAGGAATTGGAGCCGTCGCCGGATGCCTACGAGTACTGGCCCTCAGGCGAGGACGAAACCGACGATGTCCAGGCCCTCATCGAGCCCAAGCGGAAGGGAGGGCGGAGTTGAAACTCCTCACGGTCAATGAGGCCGCCGCCGTCTTGTCCGTGAGCAAACGCACTCTCCAGCAGCTCACGTCCGACCGCCTCGTCGCCGCCATAAAATTTGGCAGAAATGTTAGATATGACACGGACGATCTGGAGCGCTTCGCCGAGTCCCGCAAGATCAAGGCGATCGGATGGAAGAGCGCCAAATGATTGCAATGAAAATCAACCTGTCCGGACGGCATGTCCCACCACCCTCACCCGTCACCTATCATCAGCGAAGCCCCGGCTCTTACGGGGATTCCAGTATCCACTCTTCGCACAAAGGTGCGCCGCAGCGAGATAAACCCGATTACCGGCTTCGGAGTCTGGTGGATCGCCGCGGAGGATCTGGAGGCACTCCTTAATAAGCGCCTCCGCAACAAAAGGGGGTAGTCCCCCAAACCACGGTCAGGGGGACGAATAGTCCCTGCAGGTCGGAAGAATTGCTCACGGTCTCAGGGCCGGGGGCGGTTCCGAAGCACCCTGGAGGCCGCAGCTCTTTGACATTACCTGAACGAATTCTCCTCTCTAAAAAGCGACTCGTTCGCCGTGAAGGTCGGGCTTTTTGCCCGGTCTGACCGGCGACGGTGGTGGGTCCGAACCCCACCCCGAAGGGCTGCGGGCGAGCGGGTGCGGGCACATCATGCCCAATTCCCGCCGCTCATGTGACGAGCTGATGGCACCCCCTTCGCCGGGGCACGGACAAAGCACTGGCGGTGAAGCGGGGCAAACATCCGCAATGGCCGCGCATTGGGCCACCGCAGATGGCCGCAGCAGGGATGGTGGACGAACAGAATGAGCCTCAGCTACCGTGATCAAGAACCGGGAAGGGATATGCATCCCGCTACACCCGGAGTCAAAAACAAAGGCAACGAGACCAGCGCCGCGCGGGCGAGGAACCGCAGCGGGCCACACGCAAACGGTCTCCGGCGGATAGGCTCCCACCCCACCCTGCGAAAATCACCCGCAGAAAACGAGGAAACCCGACTGATCTCTCCAGCCGCCGCTGCGCGGCGGCTGGAGTAGGCGATCCAGCCACACGATCAGCCGGGGTAGGACATTCCAACAAGCGAACGCCGGGCTGTAATGGCCCGGATAGGCAAAATTGGGATGGGCCTCCACATAGAACATCCAACCACTAAACCAACACATTCATGCCGAACAAAATCGAGAAATGGGAAGACCTCAACTTAGCGAAAGCCGAGGCGGAAGTCTTCCGGGTCCAACGAAGGATCTTCAACGCTTCCAAACGAGGAGATCATGCACAAACGCAAAAACTGCAACAACTGCTGCTGCATAGCTTCAGCGCCAAATGCCTCGCGGTCCACAAGGTCGCACAGGACAACCACGGCAAGCGCACACCCGGGGTCGATGGAGTCCACTCCCTCACCAAGCCCCAAATGTTCCACATGGCCGCCACGCTTGACATCCAGGCCGAACCATCGCCACTCCGCCGGGTTAACCGCCCGAAAGCAAACGGCAAGACCCGCCCACTCTCGATCCCCACGTTGGTCGACAGGGCGCGACAGACTCTGATCGCCATGGTTCTTGAACCGCAATGGGAGCCACGCCTCCCACCGCACATGTTTGGCTTCCGGCGAGGGCGCAGCGTCCATGACGCGGTCGCCCACATCCGACTGCACATCCAGCGCAGCCCGAAATGGCTCCTGGACGCGGACATAGCCGCCTTTTTCGACAACGTCGACAGGGAGGTTCTGATGGGCAAGCTCGACACGCTCCCCTGTATCCGCCGGGCCATCCGGCGCATGCTCCAGAGCCGCATCGTCGAGAACATCGACTGGATCACTAGCGACAGGGGTATTCCCCAAGGGAGCGGACTAAGCCCCCTACTGGGCAACATCATCCTATCCGGGATCGAAGACGACCTCAACAAGGCGTTTCCTTCCAACCTTAGGATCAACGGCCAGAAAATCGGCGAGGCACCCCGTGTGGGCATCTACGCCGACGACCTCGTGGTCTTCCACGACCGCCGGGATGTGATCGAAGCGGCAAAGGTATTCCTCGCCAAATGGTTGGCCGGCTACGGCCTCCACCTCAACGAGGAGAAAACCCGAATCACCCATACGCTCGGCACCGGAGACGACGGCTCAGGATTTGATTTCCTGGGATTCCACTTCCTCCAACGCCGGGTGGGCAAGCACCAACTCAAAGCGTGGTTCAATGGCGTGTTCACCCTGATCACCCCTTCCCCAAAAGCCGTCAAGGCCATCAAGGCGAAGGTATCCGCGATCATCATGAGCACACGCCCGAATCCGAAGCGCAACGCCGCCTACGCCCTCCAAAGGGCAAAAGGGCTACCGGACCACCAGGAACGGCTCATCAACGAGCTGAACCTCATCCTCCGCGGATGGGCAAACCAATTCCGGTTCCAGAATTCGAAGGAGACCTTCTCCGCACTGGATCACTGGCTATGGTTGAAACTCTGGCAATGGGCGAAAAGCCACCACGGCAAAACCCTCAGCCGGCACGAACTGGTCAACCGGTTCTTCAACGGCGGCAACCCCTGGATCTTCAAGGTCCGCCAGCCGACATCCGATGAGCCATCCGAGCTACTACTGCTCAGATCGGTCAAGGTCAGCGCCAAGGGCCACAAAGCGGTCCAGACGGACAGGTCGTACTACGACGGCGATATGGTTTACTGGGCCACCCGCAGGGGGAAATACCCAGGCATCACCAAAGAGGCCGCGACGGCATTGAAGAGGCAACACGGCAAATGCCCGCGATGCAGTGAAATGATCCAAAAGGGCCAAAGGCTCACAACGATCAGAATGACGAGGAAGGAACGACAGTTCTCAGCCATCATTCACCATAAGTGCATGATCCCCACCGACAAGGAAGGCGGCCACATCACACGTGACCGCGAGTGTCAGTAGCCGTGTGCGTTGAAAGGCGCATGCACGGTTTTGAAACCCAAATCCATCGCAAGGTGGAGGCGGGTTTACCCAAGAATTCGTTCTGGTCCCGCCTGTCACGATGACAGGCACAGACAACGCACCGGTCGGCTCGTCCGGCCGGTGCCATCCTTCTCCAACCAAACAACACCAACAACCAACAAACCATGGACAACCATACCGCTATCAACCAACGGGACTCAGCCCCTGAATCTGAAATTTGGATTCCCCTCAAGGAAGCCTCCACCACCGCGAACCGGTGCGACACCACCCTAAAGCGCGCCATCAAGGCGGGTAATCTCGTCGGTCGCAGGGCCGGCGCGGGCCACAACGCCAGTTACGAAATCCGCCAAGACTCCCTGATCGCTTGGAGCAAGACCGATTCTCCCGCGGCGGAAGGACTGCCAGCCAAGTCCCCTTCGGGAACCGAAGCAACCGCCAACCCCGGCGCTCACCAACCGCAAACTGCTGGTGCCATTCCCGCCCCGCCCCAGCAGGGCGATTCTGAGACGGCCAAGTCCAAGAGCGAGTTCCACAGGAAGGCCAAAAAAATCGCAATGCCGAAGGAAGCCCGGCTTCTCCGCCGCTGGAAAAATAACATGCGCGGGGCCAATCAGGAGCAAACCCTCGCCATGATCCAATGGCTTTCCGGTCGCTTGAAGAACACGCATGGGATGCGCCGCAAGGAAGCGAAGACCGCCGTCCGCGACGCCAAACGCCGCGGCAAGGATCAAGTCGCAGCCGGGAATGTCGCCGACAAAGTATCGGCCGCGTAATTACTACAATTACTAACAACTCCTATCCGTGGCAACCCCGAATCCTTCCGTTGGAAATCTGCGCCAGCTCGTTGGCGAGCTGGACCTCTTGCGTCCACATGGATGGCCCTCCCCCGACTTCGTGCCCAGGCCGCCGCTCCACCCGGCGGCCATCACGATGCCTGGGGGCTGGGTATGGGGCGAATCCTCCCTTGGCGACGCCTTGGATGCGCTCGAAGCCCAGGAACATACCCCGAATCCCGGACATCCCGATCACACAATTCCACACGCCCCTCTTGAAATGCATTCGCCCACGAATCCACCACCGTCTCTAGCAATCACCCCCGGCCTCTCATCGGCCAACCCCAAATAGAACCACCATGTCACAAACAACCACCATCTCCTGGTGCCATTCCACAGTCAATCCTGCGATGGGCTGCGGTGGCTGCGAGCTATATCCAACGCCCACCGAAGTGCTGCGGACAATCGACGCCACCGTCGCCGAGTTCGGCGCGAAGATCAACAGCCGCGCGCTGCTGAAGGATCTGATTAACGAACACCACAGGAAGATCAAGAATCCCCTGCATGGCCATCGAAACGCTGTGACGACCACCAACCTCTGGCACTTCCGCGACCTTCTGTGCAACACCATCACCAAGCGACATGGCAGGAAAGCCGGGCGGGCGGCCTTGGCGGTGATCAAGAAGTCGATCACCTGCTACGCTGCGAAGCTTCACTTCAACCGGGGAGCCAACATCCTTCGCCCGCAACGGAAGCTGAACAAGGGCTATGCACCAACCTTCGAACAACTCACGAACTTCGAGGGACGCATGGCCCAGGCCGCCGGCTGGAAGGACCTGTTTGGTTGCGAGAGCACCTTCGCGCTTTGGAAGCTGGGACTGCCCCGGATGATCTTTGTCAGCGACATGGGGGACGCCTTCAGCTCCAAAGGGCAGTTCCCGTTCCTCGAACGGGAAGCCATCCCGGCCATCACCTCGGAGAAGGGGCTCCGCCACCTGTGGCTCTGGCTGACCAAGCGCCCCAAGCTCATGCGTGAGTTTGCCGCAAGGATTGGCGGCTTCCCGCCCAACGTCTGCGCTATGACCACCGTTACCGGACCTGAAACGCTCCACCGCGTGGATGAGTTAAGGAATGTTAGGGCCGCATGCCGGGGGCTTTCCGTCGAACCGTTGTGGAAACGGATCCGCCCCGGCGATCTCGATCTCACCGGCATTGACTGGTTGATTCTTGGCGGAGAATCAGGAAGCGGCCCCCTCACCCGCTCCTTCCAAGTGGAGTGGGCGGAGGAACTGCACCAGTATTGCCAAGAGCGCGGAGTCGCCTTCTTCCTGAAACAACTCGGCCGCAATCCGGTCATCGCTGGCAAGCCCATCCGACTCGTGGACGCGCACGGTGGCGACTGGGACGAGTGGCCGCTTCATCTTCGCGTTCGCGAATTCCCGGCGTATTTCCACGGCTATCGCCTGGCGGAAAAGAACGCATCGTCACCGCCATGGCCGGTCTGAACCTCGCCCCCACGCCCGCCTCCAACGCTCTCGCTTGTAGGATCGAACCGCGCGTAATACGGCGCTGCCAATCCGATGCCGCAATCACCATGCCCAAAGTCCCAATCGCCAAATGATTTCCCGGTGGCCCTTGCCTCCGGGAGACCTGGCCCTCAACCCATGATCCAAATTCCTGACTTCGCCCACCACACGATCAACCTGCTGCTGCCATCGCTTGAACAGGCAGGAGCAGCAGGAGGAGGCAAAGCACTCCTGCCGGTCGTCAAGGAAGCATGCAAACTCGTGAGGCATATCAATGGTTCCGTCAAGAATGCCTGCCGCACCGAAACCGCGTTGGTTGTGCCAAACGGTGATTTCTTCGCGGAGCGCCCCGGACTTGCCAATGCAAAGCGGTTGGTGTGGGATTCGGTCCGGGATGCCGCGAGACTGCGGTGGATTGTCCTCTGCGCTCAAGCTGCAATCCTCCGCAAGGCGTTGCCAGACCATTGGCCTACCAATGGTTATCCGAATGTATGCGTCGGCCTCGTTTTAGAACACCTGGATGACTTGTCAGAAACGGTGAGACAACTGCGATCAATTCCGGCCCGCTGGAAAATGCTGCTGCTTCCTTCCTTGAAGGAACCGATCGACCTCTGCGGCAAACTCGACGGCATTCATTGGGTGGTGACCGTCGGGACGTTGGAAGACGAACAAAGGGCCGGCCCTATCAAAGAAGCATGCAAGGCGGCCGGGGCGGCGTTCCATTTCCACCGCAACGACTGCGGCACGGGTCCTGAAAACACACAGCAAAATGCCAACTCCGATCTAGCCGACGGCGATGAACCTCCATGGCCTGACCATCCGTTTGGAAGTCAGGTTAAACTTCATCTACCCACGCTGTCAGAACTACACAAGGCGCATGATACGATCCATGCTCCAGCCGCTTCGGCTGCGACCGACGCCGGCACTCTACCCAATGACTCAATGATGAAAATGCCCCAGGTTGAACTGCCCCCTGCCATCCTATCGCCTGCATCACCGGTGGATCCGCCGCTGGAAACACCTACGGCTTCCGCCATGGCATCCACCGAAACCCATACACTTGAGGTCGTCCAATCGACAGCAGACGCCGACAAACGCGCGATTCTGCACGCCGACCGCACCGACTTCGAACATCTTGATAAAGTGGTGCGCGATGGCCTCAAGACCTTCATCGACGTCGGCAACGCCTTGTTGGAAATCCGCCAGCGTGAATTATGGCGCGCCGGCGGCCACGCCACTTGGGCAGCCTATTGCCAACAGGTCGGCGGCTTCACGAAAATCCACGCCAATCGCCTGATCAAGGGGTCGCTACTGGCAAAGCAGCTCGCGCAGGTGAAACCGGCCGGTTTCAGATCGGAAGCCATCACACCGCGTTCCGAGTGGCAAATCCGGCCGCTCTACCGGCTGGAGGATGACCGGCAGCGGGCGGAAGCATGGCACCGCGCCATCGAGCGCGCTGGCGGGCAACCCACCGCTGAAATGGTCCAGGAAGCCGCTATTGAGATAGGCGGTAGCGCACCTTCCGAGGAGAATCCCAAACCCAACCGCAAACAACTCCTGGTTGAAACTTTTGGCCGCCTCCGCGCCTCGATCCTGTCAAGAAAGCCTTCAAAGGACATCGAGGTACTGATCTCCGAACTCGAAAGGCTTCTCAAGCTCACTTGAATCGCTTCGACGGAGAGGCAGTCACGTCCGGAAACCACGGTCCGTTGTGAGCTGAAATAAGCAGCCTCCGTGTGTTATATGACAGTGAAGCAGCAGCTTTGGTGTCACCCTGAACTGGCAGACGTGTCAGGCCCGTGCGTGACCCGTGCCCCTCTGCCCGCCGCCGGGAGGATGTCGAGGAAACTCCGTCCCCCGATGCCAAGGCCGCATTGACGGGGCACCCATTGCGGAAGCGCCCTTTGAGGCGGCTCCGGTTGAGGACCCACCCCACAGGGGAAGAGCGTCCTCCCGCTGCATCCCAACACCAACCCATTCCGTCCGGTCAAATCGACCTGAGGGCTTTTTCACCCCTTCATCTCTCCCGCCACGACCATTCCGGTCGGTGCAGGAACCCCATGGCAACCGCCACGGCAGGCTCCTGCGTGGGGGCCGCCATGTCGGCTGCCTTTCTAACACAAATCGAAAGGAGACCAAAGAGATGAGCCCCATGATGGATGAGATGTTGGTTAAGGAAGTGGTGCCCCGCCTGCGTGGTGCCGCGCGGTCGATCCCGAAGATCGGCAGCGAGGACGACGAGGAGATTGTCCAGGACGCCACCCTGATGGCGGCCCGCATGATGGACTCGGCGGAAAAGGCCGGGCAGCCGTTCACCGCCGGCAATGTCGCGTATTACGCGTCACGCGCCGCCCGTAGCGGTCGCCGCAGTTACTACACCGGTCGTAGCGACGTGTTCTCGCCTGGCTGTCAGATCGACGGCAAGGCGCGGCTTGAATCGTTGGATGACGAGGTCGAGTTTGAAAACGGTGAATCCGGCACCCTGCACGATGTGATCGCGCCGTTTGGAGGTGACGCCCACGAATCCGACCCTGCCGAGGAAGCCGCCCGCAACCTCGATTGGGAAGCCTTCCTGGCCTCGCACCCGCCGCGCCACCGGCTTGCCATCCTGGTGCTGGTCCAAGGTGGCACCATGCGCGAGGCCGGCAAGCGCTGCGGCCTCCGGGACACTGCGGCGCACAACCTGAAGCGCCGCATTGCCGCCGACCTGGTCGAGTTCTTCGGCTTGGACGTGATCCGCCGGCTTCTCGACGGGATCTGTCCGGGCTGGAAAGCCGACCTGCAAATGGTTCGACAGCGGCACCTGTGCCATGCCGGCGGTAAGCAGGAAGGAGCAAGGCCAGAAAGACGCTGAAAATTCACTTCCCCGGAGCTCCGCCTTTGGAGTTCCGGGGAGGTTGCGGGAGCCCCAGGCAAGAGCACATTTTTTGCCCGCTGAAAGGTGATGTTCAGCTTGTACTCACGGGTGGACACATTCGGAACGTCGGCCAGGGCGTAGCAAATGCGTTCCGTGATGTGCTGGGCGATAATCAGGCCACGGACCGGCTTGCCATTTGCCAACAGCCGCTTCACCCATCTGACCACCGACGCGGACCTCAGAGTTTCAGCAATACATGCTCTTCTATGGCTACTTATCCGCTGGTAATGTCCTTTCTGGGTTAGATTCATTTAGCCACTTACCGCAGGTAAATCCTGTCACTGATACCACAGAATCGCCGTGAAGTTCTTCGATCTCAATACGGTCCAGCAACCAGCCTGGTTTGTTTCCACTATTGTCGGTACCAACTTCGAGACTATGCACAGCTCCTATTGGCTTTGTGGTTCGGGTAAATGGGTCAACACCTCCCCTCTCGAATGGGTCCCGACTCGAAAAGAATCTAGCAGCACGCCCATCGAAGTCCAGTCGCCTCCTTGCTCCATCATCACCAATGAGAACTACGTAAATCTGCGCATCCGTTCCGGCATCATCCTTAACGCGATTAGTGTAGAAGGTAATTCGAAATTTCTGCCGTGGAAAGTAGGAGAACACAAATATTACTGCGAAAACAATGATTAGGATTGCTATCTTTACCGATTTACTATCCCTGATCAATTGTGCCATGATTTGGCCAACTGTAGGTTTTTGTCCCTTCCCAAGTATTCGACGAAGCTCTTTTACAACTGCCTCAAAATCACCGCACAGGATTGGAGCGCTGGGAATCCTGAGTGAATTTCCATTCTCTCGTGTTTCAGTGGTTGTTTGAATGCTCGAAATTGCCAGAAACGGAACCTTCTCATTGGCGTTGATCGCCTGTATCACGAATGGAAAGTCAGCCATCTCCCTCTTGAGTGATAGCCTGACATCATCGTCCCCGAGGATTTGATGGTATAGGGCGGCCTTTGACACAATCACCATGCGTTCCTTGCCTCGCCATGCTCGATTCGTCAGGAATTCCTTGAGCAGAAATGCATTCTCACTATCAGACTGATTGCCCCGCTTTTTCAGCAAACCCTCAAGGTCGAGAAAGAACATAAGGACATTGGCAGATTTGAGTTGTTGTTTTGTCATTCCTTCGCCGATGCCTTTTAGTATTCCAAGAAGACCATGCCTGGACGACTCGATTATAACGAGATCGTACAGGGTTTCTTTTGTCCCGAATTGGAATTTGAGATCTCGCTGGTTCCCAATTACGTTAGACCGTGGCCAGTCACCACGGTCAAGAGCCGCTTGTGCGGCTGCAATATAATCGGAGGACGCAAGATCGGAAGGCGTCAGGATCATGTCCGGGGCATGAGTCGCGATATAGCGGCTTAGCATCGCTAAGAACACTGTCTTTCCAGAGCCCTCTGGGCCTATCATAACAATTTTCATAGGATTGTTTGAGGCGGCCCCGGAAAATCGGGCCAGGAGCTAAGCTATGATTGTGGTGTGCGGTCGCGGGGTGTAAACCGAACCGAACACACACCAAATGAAAGCAAAACGAAGAAGACACGACCCTCAATT
>Ga0073936_10003677_pt1 | contig 21756 bp, 18 predicted proteins | sample AliMusrvi5mmetaG_FD_87041 | JGI IMG/M metagenome (GOLD analysis project Ga0073936, IMG submission 87041) | Freshwater lake bacterial and archeal communities from Alinen Mustajarvi, Finland, to study Microbial Dark Matter (Phase II) - Alinen... | ecosystem: Environmental > Aquatic > Freshwater >... | reverse complement strand
GCGGTTTTTTCGACCTGAACCGGTTTTTCCACCGGGACCGTCGCCGGAGGGGCCAGAAACTTTTTGTATAAGGGGCCCCAGGCAAACAGCAGGAGGACCAGGACGGCGATGATCAAAACGTCGGTGGTGAGCTTCAAACGAAAAGGTAATTTTATCATGAGTTAATATCCTAAATGACTATCGTCTATCCACCCGATTCGAGACTACTTGCCATCGCTGAGGCGGGTTTGCCGGTGGAACCGGATCGAACCCACCCGGATGGAAAGGATGACACTTCAAGAGCCGCTTGAACCCCAGGTACAAGCCCATTCCACTTCCATGTTCCCGTAAGGCGTCCATCATGTAGTGCGAACAGGTGGGCGAAAACCGGCAACAGGAACCCAACCAGGGGGACATCGCCAGTTGATATAAACGAACCATGGCCATCAGTATCTTGCGCATGAGTCACCCATTCGCCGGCGGATTCAACAATCCGGCCTTCCGCACTAAGTACAGAAATTCGCGTTCCAAGGCCGACCAGGAAGCCCGAACCAATTCCCGCCGCCCCACCAAAACCAGATCCACCTCGCCGGTTAATTGGGAACGATGACGGCGAAAGACCTCTCGCATCAAACGGCGGGCGCGAACCCGATCAACCGCCTCTCCGACTTTACGACTGGTCACTACGCCCAAACGAAGAGCCGCTCCTTCGCCGCGCCTCATCCAAACCACCATAAACCGGCCGATGAGTCGGTCTTGTTGATTGAAAGCTTCTTGAAAAAGCGAAGACGCCACCAAGCGCTGGTGACGTTTTAAACCCTGGTCTGCCTGCGGAGCGTCCGTTGCTTTCACCTGGACGGCTCTCCTCGCGCCGGGCGACTGGGCAGGGATGACCCCATTAAAGGGCCAGACGTTTGCGCCCTTCCCGGCGCCGATTGGCTAAAACCTTACGGCCCCCGGCTGTTTTCGATTTAGCCCGGAAACCGTGCTTCCGAATCCGTTTCTTTTTCGACGGCTGGTACGTGCGCTTCATGTGTCAGTCCCTTATTTATGAAAAAAGTCCCTTGAAAATACCATGATTCCCCGCACAGTCAAGCGCCGTTTGGGGGGACTAGGCGGTAAAACGCATATCCCGGGCGGCTTTGACCTCATCGAGTCGCGTCACCGGCATGGTTTCCGGACAGGTTTTGAACCGTTCCGGCCCCTGCTCCGCCTGATCAGCGAGTTCCTGCATGACCTCGATAAATGCGTCGAGGGTCTCTTTCGATTCCGTTTCCGTAGGCTCGATCATCATCGCTTCCTTGACGATCAAGGGGAAATAGACGGTCGGCGGATGAAACCCGCGGTCGATCAGCGCCTTGGCGATATCGATGGCATGCACGCCTTTTTCCGCCTGACGAATCGCGCTGAACACGGATTCATGCATGCAGCGACGGGGGTACGGCAGCTCATAGTGATCTTTCAGGCGTTCCTGGAGATAGTTGGCATTCAAGACCGCGTTGTCGCTGACGCGCCGCAGACCGTCGCGTCCCAGCATGAGCACATAGGCATAGGCGCGCAGGATCACCGCAAAATTGCCATAAAACGGGGCGATGAAGCCGATCGAGGCTTCGCGTTCATACTCCAGCGCATAGGTTCCGTCGCCGCGCCGGATCACGATGCTGGTGGGAAGATACGGGAGCAGTTTTGCCTTCACTCCCACCGGGCCGGCACCGGGCCCCCCACCGCCGTGGGGAGTTGAAAAGGTTTTATGCAAATTGAGATGCACAACATCGAAGCCGAGATCGCCGGGACGGCAACGGCCCAATAACGCATTCAGGTTGGCGCCATCATAATACAACAAGGCATCCTTCGCATGCACCTGGTCCGCCAGTTCATGGATGCGTGGATTGAATAATCCCAGGGTATTGGGGCAGGTCAGCATGACGGCCGCGACCTCGTCATCCAACGCCGCCGAGAATTTCGCCCGATCCATTTCGCCGGTGGCGTCGGATGGGATGGAAACCACCTCGTAGCCGGCGATCGCCGCCGTGGAAGGATTGGTGCCGTGCGATGAATCGGGCACCAGCACCTTCGTTTTGCGGTTGCCGCGCGCCCGATGATAGGCCGCGATCAGCATGATCCCGGTCAACTCCCCATGCGCGCCGGCCATGGGTTGCAAACAAAAGGCATCCATCCCGACAATTTCGCACAAGGCGCGTTCCATCTGATACAGAACTTCCAAAGCCCCCTGGGTCAACATCCCGCCGCCACGCAATTGCGGGAGGAGCGGATGCAGGGAGGAAAAGCCTTCCAGCATCGCGATCTTTTCATTGATCTTGGGGTTGTATTTCATCGTGCAGGAACCGAGCGGATAGAAATGGGTGTCGATGCAAAAATTGAGGCGGGACAGATTCGTAAAATGGCGCACCACATCCAGCTCGGACACCTCTGGAAGGGCCGGCGGGGTATCCCGGAAATATTTGGACGGGATATGCAGGTGACATTGCTGCTCAGCAGGAGTCAGCCGGGGCAGCGTGTAACCGCGCCGGCCCTTGATGGATTTTTCGTAAATCAGCGGTTCCATAACACGCTCTCCAACGCTTCGGCATAGCGGCCGATTTCTTCACGCGTTCGTTTTTCGGTCACGGCCACCAGCAGATAATTATCCATGCCGCGGTAATAACGGCCCAAGGGGAATCCGGCGGCAAATCCCTTGTCGATCATGCGACTGACCACCTCGCCGGCATCCATCGGAAGCGTCAGCGTAAATTCATTGAAGGTCGGAGTGGTTTTTTTCACCTCGATCCCGCGAATCTGGCTGAGCCGGACCTTGGCATATTCGGCCTTTTGCGCGCAGATCCGGGCGACCTCAGAGAGGCCCTGTTTGCCCAGCAGGGACAGATAGACCACGGCGCGCAGGGCACACAGCGCTTCATTCGAACAGATATTCGACATCGCCTTCTCGCGGCGAATGTGCTGCTCCCGCGCTTGAAGCGTCAAGACATAGCCGCGTCGCCCTTTGCCGTCCTCGGTCATTCCCACCAACCGACCCGGCATTTTGCGGACGTGTTCCATGCGCGTGGCAAGAAATCCGAGATAAGGTCCGCCAAAGGACAGGGGAATCCCGAGCGATTGCCCCTCCCCGGTGACAATATCCACCTTCATTGAACCCGGTGGCTTGAGAAGTCCCAGCGCGAGGGGATACGCCGATACGACCGCCAGGCACCCCTTGCGGTGCGCCAAATCGGAGATATCGGTGACGTCGTCCACCCCGCCAAAAAAATTGGGATTCTGTAAAATGATGGCCGCGGTTTGGTCGTCAAGCGCTTCGGAAATTTTATGCCGGTCGCTCTGCCCATGCGCCACCTCGATCTCCTTGAATTCGATGGAGAGATTGCGCGTGTAGCAATAGAGCATGTTCCGGTAGATGGGATTGACCCCGCTGTCGAGCAGAATGCGATGTCGGCCGGTGATCCGGGTCGCCATCATGGCCGCTTCATATAAGGCCGTTCCCCCATCGTAGAGCGAAGCATTGGTCACGTCCATGCCGGTCAGCCGGCAGATCGCGCTCTGATACTCGAAGATCGCCTGCAGGGTTCCCTGGGAGGCCTCCGGTTGATAGGGCGTGTAGGAGGTATAGAACTCGCTCCGTGAAGTAATGGCATCCACCGCGGCGGGAATGAAATGATCATAGAATCCCCCCCCTAGAAAGCAAATCAGCGCCGCATTCCGGTGGGAGAGCGCTTGCATCCGATCAAGGACTTCCGCTTCACTCAGACCGTCGGGCAAGGAAAGTCCCGCCAGCCTGTATTCCTTCGGAATATCCTCAAACAGATCGTCGATCGAGCCCGCACCGACGGCCTTGAGCATGGCGACGCGCTGATCATCGGTATTGGCAATGAAAGGCATTATTCTTTCCCGGCGACATACTGTTCATAGTGGGCCGCATCCATCAGGTTCGCGAGTTCAGCCGTGTCGATATGGTCGAGATAACAGATCCATCCCTTTCCATACGGATCCTGATTGATGAGTTCGGGATGGGAGACGAGATCCGGATTGGTTTCCACCACGGTCCCGCCAACCGGAGCAAAAATATCACTGGCCGCCTTAACTGATTCGATGACACCCAGTTCCCCATGCGGCGACACTTTCTTCCCCACCTTGGGCGTATCTACAAACGTGATATCGCCCAACGCATGTTGGGCAAAATCCGTAATCCCAACCACGGCAATCCCGTTTTCAATTTTTACCCACTCGTGGTCCCTGGTGTAGTGCAAATTAGTAGGAATCATGATGGCCTCATTTGGGTTCAACTCTCCGATAAAACGGCATCGAAACACACGTTGCCGCCAATGACTTCCGTTCGGTTTGAATGTTAAAACACGTCCCGTTCACTGCGACTTGCGGCCGCACGTAGGCCATCCCGAGAACGCATTCCAAGGTGGGGGAAAATGAGCCGCTGGTCACCCAGCCCTGATCGCTCTCCCCAGACAGGACCCGATGCCCGCTGCGAGCCGCCTGCCTGCCGTCCACCCGAAAGCCAACAAGCTTGTATTCTACGCCTTTCCCCTTCTTCTCTTCAAGGGCTTCTTTCCCGATAAAAGATTCCTTCTTTGAGGCATACCGTTCCATACCCGCCTCAATCGGAGTCATTTGCTCGGTCAGTTCGTGCCCATAGAGGGGCAGGCCCGCCTCCAGACGGAGCGTATCCCGCGCCCCCAGGCCGGCGGGTCGCACCCCCTGCGCGATCCAATAATCCCACAGGGAAAGGATCTGCTCCTGATCGGCGTAAAGTTCAAATCCCGTTTCGCCGGTGTAGCCCGTCCGACTGATTACCACCGTCTGACCGCGATACCCCGCGGTGGTGAATGAAAATCGTTTCAAGCCTGCAGCGACTCCCGGAAAAATCCGATCCAGCAGGAGCGGCGACCGGGGACCCTGCAAATCAAGCTTACCCATCGTCCCCGCCATATGTTTAAGGTCCAATGGGGTCGGAAGATGCTCCCTCAACCAGGCATAATCGTGAGCCTGGGTTCCGGCATTGACGACCAGCATCCATCGCTCCGCTGAAAATCGATAGACGATCAGGTCGTCCAGAATCCCGCCGGACGAATTCAATAGAAACCCATAGCGACAGCGCCCGTCGGCGAGCGTGCGCACATCCTGGGTCACCAGGCGAGATAATCCCTCCACCGCCTCAACGCCTTCCACGAACATCAAACCCATATGGCAGGTATCAAAGAGACTGACGTCCCGTCGCGTTCGGTGATGCTCGGCAATAATACCGTCGTATTGAACGGGGAGTGCCCACCCGCCAAAATCGATCAATCGCCCACCCAACGCGACATGTCGATCATACAAAGGCGTTCGCTTCAGTTCATTCATTGACATCCCACCCGCCGCCCAAAGCCTTGTAAATCGCCACCAGATCGGTCGCAATGCTCTGCTCACTCAAGACCAGCGCGTCCTGCGCCGAATAGAGCGTCCGCTGGGCGCTCAACACATTCAGGAAGTCGGTCTGTCCTTCCGTGTAGAGTTGCATCGCCAGCGTCACAGCTTGCCGGTTATCGGTCACCGCTTCGTCCAGCGCCTGCCGATGCCGCTGTTCCTTGACATAGGCCACCAGCGCACTCTCCACATCGCTCAGCGCGGTCAGCACGGTCTTTTGATAATTGAGCAGAGCCTGCTCCTCGACCTCGTTTTGAACCTTGATGTTCGCGCGAATCGCACCGGCATGAAAGACGGCCCACGTCACGGTCGGTCCGAACGAATAAAAGCGATGATCCCAATCGACCAGTGACGATGACTTACGCCCGGATGTGCCCACCGAGCCGGTCAGGGACAGTTTGGGGAATAGATCAGCCGTTGCCACGCCCAACCGGGCCGTCGCACCATGGAGCTGGGCCTCCGCCCGACGGATATCGGGGCGACGGCGCAGGAGTTCCGAGGGAAGTCCGACCGGTACCTCCGGCGGAGCGATCGGGATCGGGGCCCCATTTGAAAGCTCTTCGACCAGAGCGGACGGCTCACGCGCCAGCAGCACGCTCAACGTATAAACCGTCTGCCGGGCCGCTGATTCCAGAACAGGAATCTGAGACCGGGTTGTCGCCATCTGGGCCTCGGCATTGGCGACATCCAGCCGGCTGTTGAATCCACTTTGAAAAAGGTTGCGGGTCAATTCCGCGCTGTGCTCCTGCGCCGTCAGGTTCTCCTGGGCAATCGCGATCCGCTGTTCCAGGCCCCGCAAGTTGAGGTAATTTAACGCCACCTCGGATACCAGTGTCACTAACACATCCCGGCGATCCTCAAGGCTGGCGACGATATCCGCGTTGGCCGCCTCGATCCCCCGGCGCGTTCCGCCAAAGAGATCCAATTCCCAGCTCGCATCGAGTCCGACCTGATACAGATCCACCGCCTTCGTGTTGCCGGTCCGGCTACGCTGAAATTCGCCCGCCACGTCCAGATTCGGCCACAACCCGCTGGTCACGATCCCGCGCTCGGCACGGGCTTGCCGCACCCGCGATTCAGCCTGCCGGAGATCCAAGTTCGACACTACTGCGCTGGTCACGAGCCTATCCAGGGTCGGATCCTGGAATTTCGTCCACCAGTTGGTCAGGGACGCGGGCTGGGTGGTGGGAGCAGACGGAACCAACTGCCCCGGGGCTGAGTTGGTGTCCACCCCCGCCCAGGTCGCGGGCAAAGATCCTTGGGGCGGGCGATAGTCCGGCCCCACCATGCAACCGGCCGCAGTCAGCAAGCAACCGACGGCCAACAAAGTCATTAAACGTTTCATAAGCCATCCTCACTCGTAGCGCAGCGCATCGATCGGGTCCAACCTCGACGCTTTCCAAGCTGGATAAAAACCAAAAATGATCCCCACACTGGCGGACACCAAAACAGCCGCCGCGATGGCCGTCACGGAGAGCGCGGTTGGCCAATGCAGCAAGGTACTGACAAGATAGGAGGTCAACCGGCCGAAGAGGATGCCGAACGCCCCGCCCGCCAGGCACAGTAACACCGCCTCCACCAGGAACTGCCGCAGGATATCGCGGCCCCGGGCGCCCACCGCCATGCGCAAGCCGATCTCCCGCGTCCGTTCAGTCACCGATACCAGCATGATGTTCATAATCCCGACTCCCCCGACCACCAATGAGATTAACGCCACGCATAAAAGAAGGTGGGTCATGAGCACCGTGGTCGATGACAGGGCTTTGGTCATCTCGGTCATATCGCGCACCGTAAAGTCCTCCGGCTCTTCGGAATGGATGCGATGCCTTTCGCGCAAGAGGGTCGTAATCTGTTTGATCAAGGACGGGATCGTCGCGCTATCAAGGCCCGCCACCATGATCTGATCCACGTTTGCAAAACGCACGGGCAAGGGCGTGTCGGCCGCCTGGGTGCTTGACGGCACCGGATACAGACTCGTCTGTTGGTTGGGATAGAGCTGATTCAGCGAGTTCACGGACTGCGCCCCTGCGGACCCCCCGGCGCTCTGGTTCACCGTCGTCGCGGATGTGCCAGAGACCCGGTATTTGATGGTCGTCCACGGTGCCAGCAGGATGTCGTCCTGATCCATGCCCATCATATTGGCGCCTTTCCGGCCCAGCACCCCCACGACTCGAAATGCAACGTTTTGAACCCGCACTTCCTTGCCGATCGGAGATTCGTTCTGAAATAATTGCTTGACCAGCGTCTGCCCCAATAGACAGACCTTGCTGCCATTGCGGACGTCCCGTTCACTGAAGGGCTCTCCCTCGGCCAGGGTCCTCCAGTCGCGGACGTCCAGGAATTGGGGGGTCGTACCATAAATGTACATCGGCACCCAGTTGCGGCCGTTATAAACAACCTGGGTGCGAGCCCGGACGACCGGTGCGCCGGCACGAACTCCGGAGCAATCCTGAAGAATGGCGTCACAATCCTGCGGCGTCAACGTCATGACGCTTCCGGCTCCGAAACTCACGCCTCCGCTCGCGGCGGTTCCCGGCATGATCAAGAGATTGTTGGCGCCCATGCTGGTGATCGTGCTTTGGATCGCACGGGAGGAACCGCCGCCAATCTCCATCATCGCGATCACCGCCGCCACGCCAATGATAATGCCCAGGGTCGTCAGGATCGATCGCATCACATTGCGACTCAACGCCCGTAAGGCAGTTCGGACCGTGCGGACCCATTTCCTCATCCCGCACCTCCCCCGGTGGCGCCTGCCGCCGCGGTTGGCGGCGTACCCGCCACTCCGGCGGGGTCCGGAACCGAAGCGTCGTTTTCGATCAGTCCATCACTGATGCGGATGACTCGTTTGGCATGCTGGGCGACGGCGGCATCATGCGTCACCAGGATGATGGTAATGCCTTTTTCCTTGTTCACCCGCTGGAACATCTCCAGGACCTCTTTGCTCGTGTGCGAATCCAAATTACCGGTGGGTTCATCGGCAAACAGAATCTGCGGCCGGTTGATCAACGCCCGGGCGATGGCCACCCGCTGCTGTTGGCCGCCCGACAACTGCGCCGGGTCGTGATGCAGACGATCCCCGAGGCCCACCTGCTGCAGCAGTTCCGTGGCCCGCTGACGGCCCTCGTGATCCGACACCTCCTCGACGGTGTAGGCGAGCGGCATGATCACGTTCTCCAGGGCGCTGGTCCGGGGCAGCAAATTGAAGGTCTGGAAGACAAATCCGATCTTGCGATTCCGCAACAGTGCGCGCGCATCGGCCGTCAAACCCGAGACGTCTTCGCCCTCCAGCAGATATTGCCCCGAGGTTGAGTGATCCAGGCAACCCAGCAGATTCATGAGCGTGGTTTTTCCAGAGCCGGAAGCACCCATCAGGGCCACCAATTCACCTTGATCAACTGTCAAGGAGATGCCCTTCAGCACCGGAACATCGATTTCGCCCATGTGGTAGGTTTTGCAGATGTCACGCAGTTCAATCAGATGCATAAGTTGCGCTCTCATCCTTTGCCGAAGTTGCGCCCAAACATTGCCAGCGGATGCGTTGTTTCACCGACGCCGGTTTGGGAATTGCGGGACAAAAGGATTGGTATTCGAACTGGCTCCCCCGGCGCTGCTGGGGCCCGCGCTCCCCCCCTCGCCCGCCGCTGGACCCGCTTCCGACACGACCACTTCCGTACCCTCCTCCAAGCTATCGCTCTGCACTTCAGACATAATGCCATCACTCAGACCGAGGTGCACCCGGACGGGCCGAACAAAATCGCCATCCTGCTCCCACACGGTACCGCGCGAGGGCGCTGCCTGCGACGTCTCGGTCCCGCTTTCCTGCGCCCCAGCGCCCGACGACCGGCGGCCTCGCCCTGCACCGGCGGTACGGGCATCCGGTGCAATCAATTGCGGGGGCGGCGTCCAATGCACGGCGGCATTAGGCACCAGGAGCACCTTCTCACGATGGCTGATCTGAAATTTCACGTTGGCCGTCAGGTAGGGCAAGAGTTTCCCGTTGGAGTTGTCGGTGACGATCTCCACCGTATAGGTCACCACGTTTTGGGTCATTGTGGCATTCAGGCGCACCTGACCCACCTCGCCTTTGAACACCACATCAGGATAGGCATCCACAGTAAACGTCACCGGTAATCCGGGCTTGATCAGGCCGATATCAGCCTCATTGACCGCAACCCAAACCTGCATCCGCTTCAGATCCTGGGCAAGCAAAAACAGGCTCGGGGCGTTCAGGCTGGAGACCACCGTCTGACCGATGTTCACCCGGCGATCGATGATCACGCCTTTGACCGGCGACTTGATCACACAGTATCCCAGGTTTAATTGAGCCCGCGACACCGCCGCCTCCGCTTGGGCAACTGCCGCGTGGGCCTGTAAAATGGCCGCGTCCCCTACAGCGACATTGGCCAGGGCGCTATCATAGGCAGACCGATAGGCATCGTAAGCACTTTGCGCCAGGGCTCCCGAAGGACCGATCTTCTGGGCCCGGTCCCAGTCGCGCTGGGCTTGATCGAGCTTGGCTTTGAGTTGCTGTAAGTTGGCTTTAGCGCTGACTTCCCCCGCCTTGGATTGCTGCAACTGGGCTTCGGCCTGGGCCGCATCGGCGGCATACATGGAGTCATCGATCCGGGCCAGCACGGTATTGGATTCGACCTCCGAGCCGTAGTCGATCGGTTTGCCATGCTCATCCATCCCAAAAGCGGTGATCAGTCCGGCCACTTGAGCGCCTACGTCCACTACCTCTTCGGGTTCCACCGTGCCAGTGGCAGCGATGGTCGCCACGAGATCGCCGCGCGTGACTGCCGCCGTCAAATAGGTGACGGCGGGAGCTCTATGGGCATGCCAGTACCACCAGATGGCTCCACCCACCAGCAGCAGCACCGCTAGAATAATCGTTCCCTTAACCATCCGTTTCATGCGTTCGTCCTCCCGCCTCTCTCCCGCCGACGGACCTTCGCCTGAGGAAATCGATCTTGCGAATGAAGAGTCTCTCATTCCAGCCGGTCGACCCCAGAGTAATACCCTTGGGGTGGCCGGCCAGGTTATGCCAGACGGTCTTGCCGAATACGGGATGTCAGCGGCATCATCTTCGATCCGATCAAGCGAAGCGTCTATCAGGGAAAGGATGAGTTGAGGCCGAAAAATCCTCACAGATGAAAAGGTCTTTGATGAAACAGGCACCTGCGCCTATGAAATCATACCAGAAAATCACTGCCTTGGGGAAGGATCTGCTAGGGCAATTTTGTCATATCGAATTGCCACCGCTTGTGCTGACCCAACCGTAAATCGTATCGGCCATCGTCTAGACGAATGAGTTTAGCCGATGGACACTTTCCCTGGTACGGCAGCAAAACCGTCGCAAAGGTCGTATCCCCAGTGCGCGCCTGTTGTTTGTGAAATGTAACCATCGGCATTTCCGCGTTCGAGCGGGTCATATCCACTGCCCGGACCCAGCTACACCCAGGCTGAAGGGTGGCGCAGGGCTTGTGATCCAGGGTCGGCGGCGACAATTCCGCGGCGTCACCCGGCAAAATCAACAACCCCACCCGGCCTGAGGGCGATAATCCGGCCAATGATTTGTCGGAACGCGTCACCACCCGCACCGGAGTGTGCAGCGTCCAATCATATCGATGTCCGCCTTCCCGGGCGCGCAGCCGATCGTGAATAAACCAAAATCCAGCCTTAACAAAATAGATCGTTCGTTCATGAATAACACCGTGCGAATACTCATAACCTCGGCCACGCATTTTCAGTACGTCCATCTGCGGAGTGCTGCGCCAAACCCGTTGTTCAGCCACTTTCTCGGGCTCGGCACCGTCCACGATGACAACATTGTGCGCCTGAATGGTACGGAACCAACGGGTGTAGCGGGGATCGCCATAATCTGTGATGCTTCCCTCAACCGCAACCGGTTCGCCAAACGCGTAAGCCACAAATCCCATACTGTCACAATGACTGTGTTGCCCGCCCAGCGGACCGTAGTCCACCGCCATGTAGAATTGGCGGCCGCGCAGGACCGTGAACTGGGAGGCCGGCAGCGAAACGGATTGGGCTGGGGGCGGACGCAGGAGGGATCGATTCCGCAGTGCGCAGGATCCTTGCTGCAGCAATCGGAGTTGGGGATACATCGCATAATCGCCAAAACCCGGCAAGGTGTGGTCAGGTGCCCTTAGCGCCCGCACCCATTCATACATCTGCTCGAGTCGTCGCAGACTGGGGCGGCTCATCAGCTCGGGAAAAAGTTTCTCCGCATGATTCCACTGGATCGTCATCACCGCTTGCGTCGTGAAATTCATCGCCACCGAATGATACCCGCAACGCTCGGCATAGCCCCCATCGGCCAACACCTCCCGTCGCAGATGTTCCGCCAAACCGCGTGACGCGATTCGCGCCCATTCCTGACGCTCCGGAAACTCCGGAAAAAGCGTCGCCAGGATAGCCAGGCCGGAACACTCGTACATCTGATGGTTGCCATAAAAATAACCGGTACTCACCCGTAGCGCAGTATACCGTGCCGAACGTAATACCGAGCGCGACACGGATTCCTGGGCCGCAGACGAGAGGGGAAATTTCTTATTCACGGTCAAAAATGCGTAAGCGAGCATGGCGACGGAACAGACTTCAAAGTCCGAGTAGAGCGCCCCGCGCGGTTGATCCGACGTGGTGATAATTTTCCCAATCGCTCTCTCCCGCGCGAGAATGGCCTGCTCCAAAGCAGCCGCGTAGCTCACATCGCCGGTCAGCAAAAATGCATCCGCCAAGGCCGCCCACGACATCGTCGCCAGAGCGACTCCGACGGGTACTTCAGTACCCCAGCCCGCGATCTGGGCACGCAGTTGTTTTGCCGAAGCCAAGGTCAACGCGCGATCGCGAATCGGAATACCGCGCTTGCCGGGCGCGATTCCCTCCCACCGAATCGGCACCGTCGGTTGCGAATGGCGGCGCGCAACAAAATCATCCAGCCGGTGGATGGATTTAAGAAAATAATCGTGCCGCATCCGGGCCCATTTCTGAAACGCGGCCACTTCCCGTTCACGCGGCGGCAATTTCGGTCGCACGGCGAACCGAAGGGTCCCGAACAAATCCGGCCGGGTCCCATCCTCGATGGTGGGGGACCATTGCACATAGCCGGTCGGTTCCGACCGGTTCACGCGGAGAACGTTAAAACCCCAGATTTCACCCTCGTTCGGCGTGCCGTCCAGACTGGCAAAAGGAATCACGACCCGCACCACCCACGCCTTCTTCCGCAAGGCAACATTCACCGTCAAGGGCGGATGGCAACCTTGTTCGACCCGGTTACTGGATCCCCGGTAGGTGGTGACGCTCCCGCTCGGAAGGATGATGGCCTGGAGATATCGGCTTTGCGTGTGGCCGACATCAATTTGAATTTCCAACGTATCATCCGCTTGTTGATCGCGGGTGTATTTTGCGCTGCGGCGAACGCGTTGCATCGCCGCAGTGCGGCATTCCGCATTGAGATGCAACGCCGTCCGATCACGCCAGATTTTAACGCGCGTCTTTTCGACCGCCTCAGCGTCGCCGGTGGGTGTCAGGAACCGGTCCAGCGTCATCCCCACATCTGCCGAACAGATCGGCCTTGGGAATCGGGCGGGTAATTGCAACCAATTCAAGGAAGGGTTCATGTTGTTAAAAGGATTTGTTTTGATAGGGCCATCTCTCAAAAGTGTTCGCAGACATTTTCATATTCGCTCGTCACTTCGTCGTCGCTCACAAACGGCTTGTAAACCAATCGCATCCGGAAGGTATAATCGCGCCCCACCTCATAATCGGCCGAGGGAATGATCCATTCGAAATCCCAGGCGGGACAAGCCGCCCCGGAAATCAAACTCACTCCTCCGCCTGTGGGCGAGCAAAAGAAGCGGAGCCATTGCGGCTGACCAAACAAATGCATCAAGGCCATTGACCCCAACCGTCCATAATAGTAGGGACGGTCAAACCGCGGGGTAATCCGATCCCAATGAAATGGGTGGGGCGAATTGCCGCGCATTTCCCGGGGTGGAAAAACTTCCAAGTCCGAATCGGGCACATACCCCGGGGCAATCTGGCTCCCATATCCATGACGAGGGGACAAGTAGCTCATCCATTGACCGTCCGACAAAAAGCGCAATTGGGGATCTTCCGGGCAATTCATATACGAACACCAGGCGACTTCGCGGAATCCGCATCCCGGCAAGCGCAGATCGTGCAGGTCCCGGATCCGCAATTCGTGATCGATGTAATACGGAGGCGTCAGCCGGTAAACGGCCCGGGCTTCACAAGGATAGGTCGGCGAGGCCGAATGGGTCAGGACGACGGTGTTTTCATCCGGCTGTTCCAGGGCCAATTCGCGCCCCCGGAGGTCTGTGGGAATCAAACCCGCATAACTATTGCCGAAGGCATTAAACGGCCGGTGTTTGGAGGTCAACGACCAAACACCGCAATATTGACGCCCCCCAATCCCATCCCGCGCGGTATCGCCGATAATGGCTTGAAGATCGCCTGCTTGTATCATGGCGCAATGCATCTGTAGGGAGTTCCTCTCAGGGCGTGACAACCGCAATCCCGTGCTTGCCCAGGAGCCATCGGGTCGATTCAATTTCTCCAAAAAGTTTGGTGCGCTCAATGTAAGTGGTCACTTCTGATTCGGACAGGTTTGGAAGCAATTCCTCAATTGGAGCGACCAGGTCCTTGATCATTTGCTTGCGCTGATCCAAACCGGTCAGGCGGTCGCCCACCGTCTGATTGCCGGCGATCAACACGGCGTTGGGATCCAGACTTTCAAGGAATTGTTTCTCAATCTTCATTCCGACCAAATCCCCGACCATGAAATATCCCTGGGTTTCCTGCATCTGTGTTCCCAGCCGGAGCCCGACTTCGGCAATGGACTGGGCCGATTCCATGTCCCCAGCCTGAATGTATTGTGCCTGTAAGGCAGATAAGCGCTTGGATAGATCATTCATCTGCTGTAATTCTGGCAATTCCGTACCGTAAAAGGCGAGAATAGCAGCCTGCGCTGGGGAGTAGCCTGCGGCCTGATAGGCTTCCTGGACATCCTGCATGGTTTCCAGAGTGTAACTCCCGATCTTGGCCTGATCCAGTGAATTCCACAAATCCCGCACCGCTTCATCCTCATTACCCTGGGTAAAGTGATCCAGTGCGGAAAGGTAATTGCCCAGGGCATTGTCGGGCGATGCCTCTCGAAAAGCATCGATGGCCTGGCGCCGTTCGGAGTCCGTGATCGTTTTATCAAACATCAAATAATCGAGAAGCACACGCGGGTCGCCCGGGAAAGACTTCAGGGCCTCGCAAAGAAAGGCCGGATCCTTGCTGATGCGCGCGGCTGCCAGTAAGCTGGTGGCACTGCGTTTGTTTTCGCGCAGGTAGGATTCGATCTGTTCGCGCGAAAGCTTGTTGGTCATACTCCCGTTCAGTAACTGTCGAACCAATGAGGCGCCTGGCACGGACACATCGACCACCGTCTGGGTCGATTGCACGGACAGTTTGGGTGCCGGGAAATGGGGTTCGACCGGGGATTTCTTGCCTTTTAGAACCGGACGGGGTCCCGACCACTCCCCTGACGCTGATTCAGCAGTGGTTCCGAACGATTCAGATCTCTGTCGTGCGGGCAAAGTGGATTGGTGGGGCAGCTTTATTCCCAGCCAGACGCCAATCAGCAGGACAACGCTGACCAGAAGGATTAAGCGCGATGCTTTGATGCGTACGATCGTCATGGACAAAGTCCTCTGGTGAAATCAATCCGTTGCCCGATCCAGCACCTCATTCATGCTCCCCGTCCGATATCCCTGAAGATCCAGCGTCACATACGTATATCCCAACGCCTTGACCGCCGCCACCAGGCGTTCTCGCAGACGCGGTTCGATGACCCGTGCAAATTCTTCCGGACCCACTTCAATCCGTGCCAAATTCCCGTGGTGTCGAACCCGAACCTGACTGAATCCCGCGTCCCGCAAAAAGCACTCACACGCCTCGATCCGTGCCACGATCTCCGGCGTGATCCGGGTCCCATAGGGAATCCGGCTGGCCAAGCAGGCATAAGAAGGCTTGTTCCACGTCGGCAAACCCATTCGCCGCGACTCCGCCCGAATCTCCGCCTTGGTCAGCCCCACTTCCATCAAGGGGCTTCGCACGCCCAGTTCCCGCGCGGCCTTCATCCCCGGCCGGAAATCCCCGGTATCATCCGCGTTCGACCCGTCCAACACCGCCGAACACCCCAACTCCGCCGCGCGGCGAGCCAGTTTGCCAAACAGTTCGGTTTTGCACCAATAACACCGTTCCTTGGGATTCGCCACAAACCGTTCGTCGCTGAATTCGTCGGTTTCAAGGATCTCCAAGGGCACTCCCAGATGGGCGGCCATCTGACGGGCAGACTCGACTTCACGGGGCGAATAGGTGGACGAAACGGCCGTCACAGCGTGCGCCGCGTCACCCATTACCTCCTTCGCCACAGCCAGCAGGTAGGCGCTATCCACCCCTCCCGAAAAGGCCACTAAGACGCTTTTCATCGCCGCCAATAGCGCCTTTAAAGCCGCTATTTTTTTACTGGTATGATTCATATTGCCTTGCTTTCAGATCTTTCACCCGCGCCTCCTTGCGAACTCAGAAATTGACAGGATTACAGGATAGTTCTATTGCGTATCTTGTTGATCCAGATCGGACTCCGGAGTCTAATTGTCGCACTTTTCGTTTCACCTCAGCCTTTGTTTCCCCGAAGTTGATGAACAGTCCAACGGGCAAACCCGTCGCCACAAGGTAGTTGACCAATTGGACCTCGTGTGCTCTGATCAGCCGTTGCACCGACTTCAACTCCACGATCACCAGATTCTCGACCACCAAATCCGCTGTGAAGTCGCCAACGCTGTGTCCCTCATAGGTGACTGGAATGGATTTCTGTGTCTCCACTTTCAACCGCGCCTGCCGCAACTCAATGACCAAACACTTCTCGTAGACGGATTCCAGAAAGCCAAAGCCCATGTGGTTGTACACCTTGTAAACGCAACCAATAATTTGCCGCGTAATGTCTTCACACTTCATGGGCTTTGGCTTTCTGGATCAAAGATCAACAGGATATCCTGTCATCCTGTCCACTCTTTCCCTGAAACTTGACGTATTGGTGTCGTATTTTAATCATCCCCGAAATCCAGTTCCAGCCCCAAATCCGCCAGGATCCGCAGATCCTCTTCAACCGTCCGATTCTTGACCGTCAGCAAATCACCGATGATCATACTATTGGCGCCGGCCAGAAATACCAGGTGCTGGGCGTCCTTGAAGATTTCCAACCGACCCGCCCCTAATAGAATATCACGTTGAGGCATCATCAAACGCGCAAGCGAAATAATTTTAACCGCCTCCCACAACGCCAACGGAGCTTGATCCGCCAGTTCCGTCCCGGGCACACCCACGAGGAAATTGATCGGCACGGACACCGGATCAAGGGAATCCACTTCCTGGATAAAATCAATCCGGTCGGCCCGGGACTCGCCCATCCCCAAAATGCCACCCACGCACAGTTCCAATCCCGCCCGCTTCGCGGCGCGAATGGTCCGGACCCGATCGTCATAGGTATGCGTGGTGCAGATGGAGGGATAGAAATTTCGCGATGTTTCCAAATTATGATGGTAACGCGTCAAACCAGCGGCTTTCAACTTGCGGAAGGCCGCCTCATCCAAAATTCCCAAAGAGGCACAGGGCTTCTGTTCCAACCCCTTCGCCGCAAAACCTTCGATCGCGCGACAGACCCCACCCAGATCCTCTTCATCCAATCCCCGCCCGGAAGTGACGATTCCAAATCGTTGGCTGTGCCCCTCCTCCTGCGTGACCCTTTGGAGAATCGCATCGGTCTCCATCAACGGATAAACCGGCGTAGCGGTGGCATGATGTGCCGATTGGGCACAGTATTTACAATCCTCGCTACAGGCTCCGCTTTTGGCGTTGACGATCGAACAGGTCTTGACCCGATTGCCCCGGAACTGGGTACGGACCCGGGATGCGGCATGGAGTAAAGCCGGAAAGACATCCGGTGTCAGTTCCAACCAGCGTTCGGCCGACGCCCGGTCCATCTTCCGTCCCGCCATGGCCCCCGCCGCCTGTTCCATGATCCATCGGTCCATGCCTGCTCCCTTCAACCTCGCGTTCGAATAATTCCGCCGCCCAGCACTACGTCGCCATCATAAAACACCACCGCCTGTCCCGGGGTGATGGCTGATTGCGGCTCATCGAAGATCACCCGGGCCATCAGCCGATCCGAACCGCACCGTTCGAGCGTCGCCGGGGCTGCCGCGTGATTACTGCGAATCCGGGCCGTGATCCGGACCGGTTCGACGGGCGGCGCGGCCACCAGCCAATTCAGGCGATCGGCCTCAAGAATACAACTGAATAGCCGTTCGCGGGGACCCACGATCACCGCGTTCCGGGCGGCATCAATCGCCACGACATACACCGGATCCGGTCCATAAATCTTCAAACCTTTGCGTTGGCCGATCGTATAGCGCACGATTCCCTCATGCTGGCCCACCTCGTGCCCGGCTTCGTCCAGAATTGGACCCGGCTTGAGTTCATCGGGACGGAACAGCGTCGTGTAATCCTCGCTCATGAAATCCTGGCTTTCAACGCGCTCCGCCACGGGCAGGCTCAATTGCCGCGCCCGCTCACGCACCTCAGCCTTGGTCAATCCCCCCAAGGGGAAAAGTAAATCGGGTAAAAGTTCCCGACGCAAACCATACAGAAAATAGGACTGATCCTTGCGCGGGTCAACGCCCCGTTTCAATACCACCTGGCCCGAATCCGCCAGCCGCTCGACCCGCACGTAGTGCCCGGTGGCAAACCGGTCGAACGTCACGCCCTGCTCCCGCGCCCGCTCAATCAAAAAACCGAACTTCACCACGGGATTGCACCGGACACAGGGATTCGGCGTGCGCCCTTGTAAATATTCCCCGGTGAAATAGTCCAGCACCGCGGTCCGATATTCGGCCCGGACATCGATCGAGTGGTGGGCAATCCCCAGGTGGGCCGCCACCGCTCGCGCCGCCTCCAGATCTTCCTCTTCGGGCCCATAGCAGGCGTGTCCCCGGCCGCTCGAGGAACAGGCGCCCGTCCCTCCATCATACACGGCCATCGTCAAACCAATAACCCGATACCCGGCCTCCACCAGCAAAGCCGCGGCCACAGCGGAATCCACTCCGCCGCTCAAGCCGACGGCCACCGTTAGGGAGGGTGCGGAGTTCATGATAAATACGGTCCCAACAACCGATTATTTCTCAAAATAGGTATAGCCGCTGATTCCCACCCGATACGCCTTCATCAGGGCCTGCTTCTCGCGGGCATTGATCATCTTGGAGTGGACGGCCTTTTCGGCCCGCGCCTCGATGCGTTTCAACACGTCCTCGGGTGAATATTCCATGTAAGTCAGGATTTCGTCGATCCGGTCGCCGCAGATCTCCTTGGATTCGGTGATCTTGCCGTCCGGCCCGATCCAGACATGCAGGGCATTCGTATTGCCAATCAGGTTATGCATGTCCCCGATCGTTTCCTGATAGGCCCCGGTCAGGAATACGCCCACGTAATATTCTTCCTTGGATTTCAATTCGTGCAGTTCCAGCACATGCCGAACATCGTGCAGATCAATGAACCGGTCAATTTTTCCATCCGAATCGCAGGTGATATCGGCAATCACCCCCCGCCGGGTCGGCCGCTCGTTCAACCGGTGAATCGGCATGACCGGAAACAACTGGTCCACCGCCCAAAAATCGGGAACCGATTGAAAGACGCTGAAATTGCCGTAATAGACATCGGCGATCGCGGCGTCCATCGATTCCATTTCATCGGGAATGTATTTGCGGTCTTTGACGAGTTCCGTGATCCGGCGGATGATCCGCCAGAAGATCGATTCGCCCAGGGCCCGCTCGCGCAGGGTCACATCGCCATGTAGAAACAGACCCCGGATTTCCTCCCGGTAATACACCGCATCGTGATAGGCCTCCTGGACATTGCGCGGGGTCAGGGTCTGGCACACCTCCAACAGGTTTTCCAGCATCTCGCTCGAATCGACCGACAACCGATCCGGAATGGTTTTGGGCTCGAACCGCCTCACGTCCAGGACATTGAAAATGAAGACCGAATGATGCGCCGCCGTCGCGCGCCCCGATTCACTCACGATCATCGGATGCGGAATTCCGGCCTGGTCGAGATTTTTCTTGATCACTTCAACCACATCCGATGCGTACTCGGCAATACTGTAGTTGGTGCTGCTGGCGAAATTACTATGTGACCCATCGTAGTCCACCGCCAGCCCGCCGCCGATATTCAACATCCCCAACGGCGCCCCTTCGCGGTAAAGATCGACATAGAAGCGGCAGGCCTCCTGCAGGGCATTCCGCACTTTGCGAATGTCCGACACCTGGCTGCCCAGGTGGTAATGCAACAATTGCAGACAGTCCAGCATCTGTTTCTGACGCAGGCTGTCCACCAGCTCAATAATCTGGGAGGCGTCCAACCCGAATTTACTGCGATCCCCCCCCGATGCGTCCCAATGTCCCCCTGCCCGGCTCGATAACTTGGCCCGTACTCCCAGCCGGGGCTTGAGATGCAACTTGGCGGCCCGCTCCAGAATCAGGTCCAACTCATCGGGCATTTCAATCACGATCAGGGTCTGCACCCCCATGTTCTGGGCATGCAAGGCCAGGTCCAGGTATTCCTCATCCTTGTACCCGTTGCACACGATCAGGGCTTCCGGATCGTGCATGTGCGACACAGCGGCGATCAATTCAGCCTTGCTCCCGGCTTCCAATCCATGGTGATACTGCGCCCCGAATTCGGTGATGTCCTCAACGATCTCGCTCTGCTGATTGACCTTGATCGGAAACACCCCGCGGTATTTTCCGGAATAACCGGCTTCGCGGATCGCCTTGCGAAAACTTTCGTTGATCTGCGCAATCTGCGAGGCCAGGATATTGGCAAACCGGATCACAACCGGCATGTTCAATCCCCGTTTTTCGAGGCGTTTCACCAGGCTCATCAGGCTGATTTCCACCCCTCCCCGTACTCCCCCGGGTCGCACGACGACCTCACCATTGGCCGCCACATCGTAATATCCCGCCCCCCAGTTCCGTATGCCGTAAAGTTCGGCCGCGTTCTCAGGGGTCCATCGGGTCAAAGCTTCCTGTCTCATATCCAATCCTCCACAGTCCGTTTGTCACCTCTCCCATATATCAGGACCGGGGCGCTGACTCCACGAAAAACTTTGCGCCCGAGTCGATTCCCGGCTACTCTACCCCCTCACTTTTATCGAGTCCAAGGAGGTTCCCCGTGTCATTCGAAAGCGGAAGCATCAGTTGTCGCATGTTTTATTTGCCCCAACCCCTGCCGGATAATGCCCTCGCCCTCTTCCGGGCCCGCATGGTCCCGCCCCTCGACACCCTGGGCGAAGGCCAATTGCACGGCTGGGTCGGCGGACGGCATCTCCTCGACCGCACCCTCGATGAATCCTCCGCCTTCTTCGCCGGCTACCTGCGTATCGCCCTCATGTGCGCCGAGAAAAAAATCCCCGAATCCCTTCTCCGCGCCCAATGCCGCATGGATGAGATCGCGCACCTCCGGGCCTCCGGCCAGGCCGAAGTCGACCGTAAAACCCGTTCCCGAATCCGCAAGGAAAACATCGACCGCCTGCTCCCCTCCATGCCGCCCCAGCTCAAGGGCATGACGTTGGTCCATAAACCCGGCAGTCCCCTGCTCTTCGCCGAAGCCATCTCCGACAGCCAGCTCGAAGTGCTCCAGGCCCACTTCCGGGAAACCCTCGGGTTTAACCTCGCGCCCGTCGATCCCATGACCGCCGCCGCCCATCGGCTGCATCTCGATCTTCGCCCCCTGAAACCCTCCAGTTTCTCGCCCGAATGCGATGACGAGGATGCGGACGCCGGGCCGGGCCGCGATTTTCTCACCTGGCTTTGGTTTTTCTCGGAAGCCCGCGGCGGGCTTGCGCGCTTTCCCGACCTCGGCGAATTCGGCGTCGCACTCGACGGAACCCTGACCTTTTTCAAGGAAGGCGATGGCGCCCATGAAACCGTTCTGCGCCATGGGAATCCTTTGCTCAGCGCCGAAGCCAAAACCGCCCTGCTCAGCGGGAAAAAACTCCGGCGGGCTTCTCTGATCCTTGCCCGTCAGAAGGAATCCTGGCACGTCACGCTCGATGCCGACACCTTCAGCCTGCGCGGATTGAAACTGCCCGAGATTGAAAAAGTCGATGCCGCCGCCCATTTCCAGGAACGGATGATCGCGCTCCAGACGCTCCACGATGCCCTGCTCGCCTTTTACGATCGCTTCCTCAAGGAACGG
>Ga0073936_10003674_pt1 | contig 21765 bp, 21 predicted proteins | sample AliMusrvi5mmetaG_FD_87041 | JGI IMG/M metagenome (GOLD analysis project Ga0073936, IMG submission 87041) | Freshwater lake bacterial and archeal communities from Alinen Mustajarvi, Finland, to study Microbial Dark Matter (Phase II) - Alinen... | ecosystem: Environmental > Aquatic > Freshwater >... | reverse complement strand
GGCCACCTGGTTGAAATCGGTTGTCGTGACAAAGCCTTTGGGGAATTGAAACGCGATGGAGGCTTTTGCGCGGAGGTCGCCGATAGGATCCACCGAGACCAGGGAGAGGACGACGGCAGTGTCCTTGACTTCGGTCTTGGTGACGAACAGGCGGTCGCCGGGGACGAAGCGGCCAGCGGTTGCCTGCTCCTGGGTGAACAGGTTGAGGGCGGAGCGTTTGAGCTGGCCGTCTTTGTAGTTGTTTTGCGCATTGAGCGGGGCGATCACCGGGTTGGTGGTGATGCCTTCGCGAAGGACGGTGAGGATCGTGCCGGGCGCGATAATCTGGCCGCTGCGGTTATCGACCTGCGCCCAGCGGTAGGCCGAGCGGAGTTGCGATTCCAGGGCCTGTTTGGCGTCGGTTTCGCGTTGGGGTGGGGCGGCCGGCAGCAAGGCAGGCGCGAGTGCCAGGCCGATCAGACGGAGCTGTATTCGACTCATTGTTCCCTCCTTTGTGTTGGAGCGAATGGATGGGATTACCGGCCGCGTTCGAGGCGGCGTTCGAGGTCACGGAGTTGGGTGACATCGCCTGCCAGGAGGTCACGGTCGCGGGGGCGGAGTCTGCCGCGTTCCACCAGGGAGTGGAGGCTGGTGATGGCGCGGTTGAGGTCGGCGCGGTCATAGCGTCCGCGTTCCCAGTTGCGCTGGAAGTTGGCCAGGCCTTCGCGCACTCCGTGGAAGCGGCGCAAGTCGGGCGGGGCTATGTAGCGAAGGTTGCCGGCGGCGTTGTCTAGGTCGGCACGCACGCGGTCGAGGGTGGCGCGGCCGAACTGGTGATAACGCTCATCGCGCGGTCCGCGGTCAGAGTATCGCGGCGGTTGGGAGGTCGCGGGGATGGCGCAAGCGAGCAAGAGGGCCATCGCAGCCGAGGCATGGAAAAGACGATTCATGTAAATCCCCTTTCACGTACTGACCTAGCCGGCCGCGCGGAAATGTACCACGCGAACGACCTGGGTCACACAATCTGGCCGGGTCAATGCATTCCTAGGGCCAATGCCAGATTGTAGCAAAAGCAAGCAGCTGTGATCTGTGTAAAAAGGGTGAAGCTGCGCTAGTTGGGTGAAATGACGTAGTTAACGCTATGCGAAAACCGGGAAACATGCGGTCCGGCACCTGTGTCCCGGGTTTTTGGTATTGCGGTGGCTAGTGGATTGCGGATATTCTGGTCTTTCTCTTCTAGGGAGTAATCATCATGGATTTGGCCAGCGCTCTTGCGAAAGGGCCGTTACTGACAGATGGCGGTTGGGGGACCGAACTGCAGGCCCGGGGCCTGGGGTTCGATGAGTGTCCGGATTCGTGGAATCTGGTGCATCCGGACCGGGTGGAGTCCGTGGCTCAGGCTTATGTCGATGCCGGGAGCCAGGTGATTCTGACGAATACGTTCCGGGCGAATCGGATCAGCCTGGCCGGGTTCGGGCTGGCGGGCCAGGTAGGGGAGATCAACCGCCGCGGGGCGGCGATTTCGAAGAAGGCCGCGGGAGCGAACGTTCTGGTGTTTGCTTCCATCGGGCCCAGCGGCAAGATGCTGATCTCCGAGGAAGTCACGCCAGAGGAGTTGCGCATTGCCTTCACCGAGCAGGCGGCGGCGCTGGCCGAGGGCGGAGCGGATGCGCTGGTGGTAGAGACGGTGGGCGACATTGAAGAGGCACGGATCGCATTGCATGCCGGGTTGACGACCGGGTTGCCGGTGGTGGTTTCGTTTGTCTTCGATTCGGGCAAGAATCGTGACCGGACGATGATGGGCGTGACGCCGGAGCAGGCGGCAAAGGCCATGGAAGCCGAGGGCGCTTTTGCGGTGGGTGGCAACTGCGGCAACGGCATTGAAGCGTACGTGCCGGTGTGTGCGCGGCTACGGGCTGCGACCAAACTGCCGGTGTGGATCAAGGCCAATGCGGGCCTGCCGCAGATTGTGGATGGCAAGGCGGTCTATGAGACCTCGGCGGAACAGTTTGCCTCTCACATTGCCCCGCTGGTGGAGGCCGGGGCGAATTTCGTGGGCGGCTGCTGCGGGACCAATCCGGCGTTTCTAAGAGCCGCGGCGGAAAGGTTGAGGCGGTGCGCTACAAGCTGATCAGCTGCGAGGTTCTGTTCCGCGAGATGTGCAGTGTGGTGGCGCGGTCGCCGCATCAGGTGGACGTGGAGTTTCTCCCGAAGGGGCTGCACGATTACGGCGGGGCGACGATGTGCGCGCAGTTGCAGCAATCGGTGGATGGGGCGGTGGGCTACGACGCGGTGCTGATGGGTTACGCGCTGTGCGGGAATGGTATTGTGGGGCTGCATGCACGGGAAGCGCCGCTGGTGATTCCTCGGGCACACGACTGCATTGCTTTGTTGATGGGCAGCCGGCAGAAGTATCAGCAGCACTTTGAGGCGAACTCGGGCGTGTACTACCGGTCGACGGGATGGCTGGAGCGGGGCAAGAGCCTGAACCAGCAGGTGGGGCAGCAGACGATGATCGATGCGACGCTGGCGGACCTGATTGCAAAGTACGGCGAGGACAACGGCCGGTATCTTTTCGAAGAGTTGCATCACTATCAAAGCGCATATTCGCAATTGACGTTTATCGCGACCGGTTTGGAATGCGACAGCCGTTTTGAGCAGGAGGCGCGGGAGGAGGCGGCTGAAAAGAAGTGGCGGTTCGAGAGGATTGTTGGCAGCCTTGATCTGTTCGCACGGCTGGTGAACGGGGATTGGGATGCGGACTTTCTGGTGGTGCCTCCAGGTGCCTCGGTGGTTCCCAGCTACAATGACGGGGTCATTCAAATCCAACCATGAGCGAACGCGTACCGGTACGGCTTGAGCCGCTAGGCGTATCCTTCGAAGTGGATCAAGGCTCGGCATTGGAGTCTTCGCTGTTCTATTTCGGTATCGAGTTTCCGTGCGGCGGCGCGGGGGAGTGTAAAGGCTGCCGCGTGCGCGTGCTGGAAGGCGAGGTTTCGATCACGCCGGCGATGCGCTCGGTGTTTACGCCGATTGAGTTGGAGCAGGGCTGGCGATTAGGATGCCAGGCGCGGGCGGATGGCCCGGTAACGCTGGAGATTTCGCAGTTTGAGACGTCGATTCTTGCTGATGAGAGCGAGATCGAATGCGAACCTGCGGAGGGGCTCGGGATCGCGATCGATATCGGCACGACGACGCTGGCGGCACAACTGCTGGACTTGCGGACAGGCAAGGTTCAGGCGGTGGAGACCGCGCTAAATCCCCAGGCCGAACACGGTGCGGATGTGATGACGCGAGTGCAGTATGCTTTGGCGAATGGCCCGCGGTTGACCGAACTGATCCGGGGCGAGGTGCTGCGCATGTGCAAGGCGCTGACGAAGCGGCCGGTGCGCGAGATCATGCTGTGCGGCAACAGTGTGATGCATCACCTGTTTTGCGGGATCGGTGTGGAGCCGTTTGCGGCAGTGCCGTTCGATGTGACCGATGGCGGCACCAAGGTGTTTCGCGCCACGGAATTGGGTTGGGACCTGGAGGGCGACCCTGAGGTATGCTTCCTGCCTTGCCTGGGTGGCTTTGTCGGCAGTGACATCCTGGCCGGAATCCTGGCGACGGGGATGGCGCATAGCGAGCGCTATCAGGCGCTAGTGGATCTGGGGACAAACGGAGAGATCGTGGTGGGCGATGGACGGTCGATGGTCTGCGCTTCGACTGCCGCGGGGCCGGCGTTTGAGGCGGGGCGGATCCGTATGGGGATGCGCGCGTCGACCGGGGCGATCTCGCACGTTACGGTAGAGGACGGCCGAATGCGGTGCCATGTGATCGGCGATACCGCGGCGCGCGGCATCTGCGGCAGCGGACTGGTGGACGCGGTGGCGGCGGGGCTCGAGTTAGGGCTGATCCAGGCGAGCGGGCGCATGGCCGCGGAGTTGGTATTGGAGGGGGAGGTGCGACTGTCGCAGCGTGACATACGCGAGTTGCAACTGGCGAAGGCTGCGATTGCGGCGGGGCTGCAGATGCTCAGCAAGCGGCCGGTGGAACGGTGCTTTCTGGCCGGGGCGTTCGGCAACTACGTGAGCATTGCGAGTGCGCAGCGGATCGGTCTGCTGAACCAGGCGGAGCCTCGCGGAAACACGGCGCTGGCGGGGACGAAATTGGTGCTGTTGAACAGGTCGCGGCGGGCGGAGTTCTTGACGGATGTGCCGGCAAGAGTGCGCCATGCGAATCTGGCAGCCGATGTTCAGTTCCAGGACATTTTTGCGGACTGTTTGGTCTTTTGATAAGCTACACGGGGACAACTCTATGAACATCTCGCGAAGGAACATCCTGCTCGCCGGGACGGCCGTGGCTTCGGCGCAATCGGGCGAGCCCGCACGGATCGGCATTATCGGTTTAGGCAACCGCTCGACCGCGCACCTGGGCGCGCTCAAGAACATGTCGGATGGAAAGGTGATCGCGCTTTGCGACGTGCGTCCAGAGAAGATGGCCGAAGCCAACAAGGGTCTGGCGCAGCCCGCGGTGACCTACGTGGATTATCGTGAGCTGATTAAGGACAAGAACGTCGGGATTGTGGTGATTGCCACGCCCGGTTACCTGCACAAGGAGATGGCGCTGGCGGCTTTGCGCGAGGGCAAGGACCTCTTGCTTGAGAAGCCGATGGCGACCAGCTATAAAGACGCGATGGAGATCATCGCCGCGGCCAAGCGCAGCGGACGCGTCGTGGCAGTGGGGATTCAGCGGCGGTTTGCGGCGGCGGACCGGCAGACCAAGGCGATTGTGGAGAGCGGGGAGATCGGCGATGTGCGGCTGATCACGTTCAACGAGTGGCGCGGCGATTGGATCGCGCATGGTTGGAAGTATCCGGATGCTGCGACCGGCAAACAGACCAACTGGCGGTATCTGGCGAAGACGGCGGGGTCGACGGAGCTGGAATTTTCCGTGCATGCGCTGGCGGAGGTGACGTCGTTTGTGCGGTCTCCGATTAAACGCGTGTCGGCCAGCGGAGGGGTGCTGCATTACAAGGACGGACGCGATACGCGGGATGCGTCGAATATTCTGGTGGAGTTTGCCAATGGGGTGCGGCTGAACTATTCGTTCACCTGCTTTGCTCCGCGGTCTGGCAGTACGTTGAACATCGTGGGGGATAAGGGTGCGCTGACGCGGATGCAGAATAAGATTTCCGTTCAGCTGGAGAAGAAGCAGGTTGTGGACGTGCCGCCGCTGGAGGTGCCCAAGGGCGAGACTCCGGAGGTTTTGTTCTACCGGCAGTTTTTGAAGAATGTCAGGGAGCGCACGCCCTCTCCGGTGGGGTTGGAAGAGGCGCTGGAGCCGTCGAAGATTGCTTTTGCGGCGGATATGAGTATTGCGCAGAACCGGTTTGTCACGGATCGGGATTTTGCGTGATGGGGTGCCAAGCTACGTCCCCGGAGCGGTGCGGACTCGTCGTTTTGGGGACAGCCCGCGCAGTCCGCGCGCTTCGCTTGGGACAGTCCCCGGAGCGGTAGCATGGCGGTATCAATAGGTCTAGGCACTGACCATGCGGCGCGCCAGGGCTACGGCGCCGCTTGCGTTTTCGCTGTAGCCATCGGCGCCGATTTCGTCGGCGAACTGCTGGGTGAGCGGCGCTCCGCCGACCAGCACTTTGATGCGGTCGCGGATGCCGGCATCGCGGAAGGCCTGGATGGTGGACTTCATGGAGGGCATCGTCACCGTCAGTAGGGCCGACAGGCACACGATGTTGGCGTTCTTCTCGTTGACGGTTTCGATGAATTTCGCCGCCGGGACGTCGGCGCCCAGATCGATCACTTCGAAGCCGCCGCCTTCCAGCAGCGACGCCACCAGATTCTTGCCGATATCGTGGAGGTCGCCCTTCACGGTGCCGATCACTACCCGTCCGGCCGGTTGCGCGCCGCTTGCCGTGAGCAGCGGGCGGACCAGCTGCATGCAGCCCTTCATGGCGCGGGCGGCTAGCAGCAGTTCCGGCACAAAGTACTCTTCGCATTCAAAGCGCTTGCCTACGTCGTCCATGGCTGGGATCATATAGTTCGTGATGATATCCAGCGGCGGGACGTTTTCCGCGAGGGCCTGCTCAGTGATAGCGACGGATGCCTTGCTGTCGCCATTCAGGATTGCATCGTACAGCTTTTGCAGTTCAGCCATAATAAGAGATCACTTCGTATTTTAATACTACTCCATGATTACGCCGATGAAAACAACTATTGTCTTTTGTGCCGCACTTTTTCTTTGTGTTGTTTTCTTCGCGCAGGGATATCTTTTTATCCGGCAGGTCGGGCTGGAGGAGGACGAGATGCTCTCGCTTGCGGCGATCATCAAACCGGTGGAGGCGACGGGCTGGTTCGGCAAGCTGCCGATCATGATTGAGAGCTACGCCGGGACGCTGGAGGCGCTGACCTACCGCGAGGTTTTCCGGATTGTGCCGCCAGGAGTCTATTCCGTGCGGCTGCCGGTCTTGCTGCTGGGAACGGCCACGCTTTTCCTGTTCTTTCTGTTCTTCAGGCTGACGCTGGGGGACGCGGCTGCGCTGATCGCGACGGCGCTGCTGGCGGCGGATCCGATCTTTGTGATCACCACGGTGTTGAACTTCGGCATGGACGCGGTGCAGCATTTTCTGGCCGCAGTGGTCTTGCTGCTGTTTGTGCTGTTTCACCAGCGGGGCGACGTGCGATTCCTGAAGGCCGCGTTTTTTGTTTGTGGAGTCGCGCTGTGGGATAAGTTCACGTTTGTGTGGCTGCTCTCCGGCTTGATCGCGGGCGTGGCGGTGGTCTTCTGGAACGAATTCAGGCCGCATGTGACCTGGGCCAATGTGAAGCTGGGGCTGCGGTGGGGGGCGCTGGGCGCGGCGCCGTTGATCTACTTCAACGTGATCGCCCCAGGGGCGACGTTCCTGGCCGGCAAGCGGGTGCAGGCTCCGGCGGTGGAGCGACTGGCGGTGATGGGGAAATCGCTCGATGGTTCGGCGCTGTTCGGCTGGTTGACGAGGCAGGAGGATGGTACCCCGAAGCGCGAACCGCAGACCGCCGTGGAGCGGGCGGGTGTCGCGTTGAGCAATGCTGTGGGGCATCCGGAAGGGCACGGGCTGATGTACGCGTGCCTGGCGGCGTTGCTGATGTGGCGGAACCGGGCTGTGCGGTTTTGCCCGATTGCGTTCCTGGTGGGCTGGCTGGCGATGTTGCCGTTTCCGATGGGAGCGGGCGGGTCGCATCATATTGTACAGTTGTGGCCGCTACCGCAGATGATGGTGGCGGCTGCACTGGTATCGATTCCGCGGATCAGCCCGGCGATGGCGATGGCCGCTGCGGCGCCTTTCGTTATCTGGTGTGGGCTGGTGACGAACGAGTATTATTCGCAGGTGGTGACACGGGGCGGGGTGCCGATCTGGTCCGATGCGATTGAGCCGCTGCGGCAAAAGCTGGCCGAGACTCCGGCGGGCGGCATTCTGACGTTGGACTGGGGAATCATGGGTCCGCTGCGGGTGCTGGGCCGTGGGGATCTGCCGCTGCGATTCTGGAAGGCGGATCAGGCGCGCACGCTGGCTGAAAATCCGAGCTTTGTGTTTGTGCGATACGTGGACCGGCGGGGTTGCAACGATGAAAAGTTTTCGGCGCTGCGGGAGACGGGGTTCCAGGAAGAACTGATTGCGGACATTGCGGACCGGAACGGACGGCCGGTTTACCGGGTGGTGAGGTACAACGGCCGCGGTCCGGAGTCAGGTTCCGGACCGCGGCCTTGATCAGTCTACTTGCTGAAGTTCGCCTGGACCGACAGGTTGGAGTTCATCGTGACCGAGCGGGTAGCGTCGGTGCCGGTGCAGGCCTTGCCCCGCCAGGATGGCGTCAGAACGCCATGCCATTAGCAGCGCTCCCTTCATAGTTTGCGGCGTCGAACTTTCCATGAGCACCGACGGCCGCGGATAGCTCGAATGCGGGAGCCATGAGGGCTCCCGCAACGAGGAGCATTGTGCCCAGCGACTTTTTGCCGGGAGTTGTGTTCTTTGTTATTTGGTTGTTCACGTCGATCTCCATGTTTGATAGGAGCAGCCCGTGGATGGGATAAGATACTGCGCATGAAGAGATCACTCTTGTTGCTTTTGGTTACATTGCCGGCCTTTGCGCAGATCCGCAGCGGGCAATTCCAGAATCGCGATGCGTGGATCATGGAGACGCCGCAGTTGCGAGTCACCATCATGCAATCGGGCGGGCATATTGCAGAGATCGTTTTGAAGGAGTCGGGTGTGAACCCGATGTGGGTGCAGAAGACGCCTACGATCGATGCCGACCATTTCAATGCCGAGCGCGATGCGGCGCGCTATGGAGGCGGGTCCGGCGCAAAGCTGATGAGTGGCCTGCTCGGCCACAACATATGCTTTCCGTTCTGGGGGAATCCCTCGGAGGCGGAGACGAAGGCGGGGATGACTTTCCATGGCGAGACCGGCGTGACGCGGTGGAAGCGGTCGGGGGCGGCGGAAGCTGGGGCGCTGGCAATTGGCGCGGAGCTGCCGCAATCGCAGACTCGTTTCAGCCGGATGCTGCGCGTGAAGGGGCAGGTGTTGACGGTGGAATCGGTGGCGGAAAACCAGAGCTCGTGGGACCGCCCTGTAGCTTGGTGCGAGCATGTCACGTTCGGGGCTCCGTTTCTGGAGAAGGGCGTGACGGTGGTGGATGCGTCACTGGGACGGGGGCGCGTGATCGACGATAAAACGAATTCGCCGGTCGCCTATGACGAGGCTCTGCGGACCGTTCCCAACGCTGACAAGCCGTACGGATTCGTGAAGAACTTTCTGGTGGACCCGAAGCGGGAATATGGCTTCTTTACGGCCGTGCATCCCGGCAGGCAGTTGCTGGTGGGCTATCTGTTTCCGCGGGCGCAGTTTCCTTGGTTGAACGTGTGGGAGGCGAACAATCCGGACATGCTGACGCGCGGGATGGAGTTCAGCAATACCCCGACTCATGGGACAATGAAGGAGTTGGTTGCAGCGCCGTCGTTGTTCGGCGAACGCACATACGACTGGCTGGAAGCCCGGTCCAAGGTGACCAAGCGCTTCGCCGCATTTTCGGCAAAGGTGCCGCCGCATTTCAAAGGGGTGGCCGATGTGCGGATCGACGGAAGGCGCCTCATCATACGCGAGCTTGGCTCGAATCGGACGGTAGAAATCGAATGGCCTTTTTGAAACTGATGCTCTTGCTGTCGGTGTGCTTTGCGCAGCCGCCGGCATCGGTTAAAGTACTGGGAATAATCAAGAACCTGCAGGCAGGGCGTGCGCGGTTCGACCTGACGGAGAGCGAAGTGAACCAGCACATAATCCATGCGCTGAAGGTCACGCCGCGGCCCGGCCTGGACAGCATGAACGTCAAGTTCTTCGACGCCAATTACATCTCCACTTATACGACGGTCGATTTCGACGCGGTAGAGAAATGGAAGCCGGGGACGATTCCGATGTTGCTGCGGCCGGTGTTGAGCGGGCGACGGTCGATCTGGGTGGACATCCGGTTCTTTGTCAATAGTGGGCGGGTGACCTTCAAGATTGAAAAAGCTTACTACGAGAAGATTCCGATTCCTGCGTATGTGTTGGAAAAGGCGATTCAGGTGATTGCAGCGAGACAGCCGGAAAAGTATGATACTTCCAAGCCTGTCCCGCTTCCCTTCGGCATGACGAAGCTGTGGACCAAGGCCCAGCTCGTCTCCGGAGAGAAATGAATTACGATTCAAAACCCTGGTTAGCGCTTTACCAAGTTCCGCATACACTCCCTGAAGAGCCCGCCACCATTATCGGCGGGTTTGAGAAGACCGTTGCGCGCATTCCAGACGGCCCGGCGATTTACTACTTCGACAAGATCATTACCTTCGCCGAGCTGGACGCGATGGCGACGCGATTCGCATCGCGACTGGCCGAGTGGGGAATCGGGCATGGCGACCGCGTTGCGCTGTGGCTGCAGAACGATCCGCAATTCGCCGCCGCGCAGTTGGGCGCGTGGAAGCGCGGAGCGATCGTGGTGCCGCTGAATCCGATGTACAAGCAGCAGGAGCTGGCGTTCCATCTGCAGGATTCCGGGGCGCGGGTGCTGGTGTGCGGCGAGGAGCCTCCGGCGCGGGCCGAGCATACGATTACGCTGGAGGAGTTCGACGCGCTGCCGGCGGCGACGGGCGATGTGCGGGTGGCGGTCTCGCCGGACGATGTCGCGTACTTTGTGTACACCTCCGGCACTACCGGAAATCCGAAGGGCGCGATGAATCTGCATCGTAACGTGACGTTCAATGTGGAAGTGTTCCGGCAGTGGATGCGGTTAGGCGAGGGCGATGTGATTCTGGGGCTGGCTCCGCTGTTTCACGTGACGGGGCTGGTGCCGCAACTGGCGGCGTCGGCGATTCTGGGGCTGCCGCTGATTCTGTTTCACCGGTTCAGCGCGAAAGAGGCGCTGCGGCTGGCGTACCAGTGGAAGGCGACGTTTTGCGTGGCGGCGATCACGGCTTACATTGCGCTGATGAATGAGCCGGGCGAGCGGCGTCCGTTCGCGGCGAAGTGCTACAGCGGTGGCGCGCCGGTGGCGCCGAGCCTGACGGAGCGTTTCGAGGCGCGGTTTGGTGGTTGCGTACACAATATTTACGGACTGACGGAGAGCACGTCGCCATCGCATGTGACTCCGATGGGTGTTAAGGGTCCGGTGGATGCGGCGAGCGGTGCGCTATCGATCGGGCTGCCGATCCCGAACCTGGATTCGAAGATCCTTTCGCTGGACGATCCGGAGCAGGAGGTGGCGGTGGGGGAGGCGGGCGAACTGGCGATGCGCGGTCCGATGATGTTCGCGGGGTATTGGAATAAGCCGGAGGAGACGGCGCGGGCGCATCACAATGGGTATTTTCGTACCGGCGATGTGGCGATCATGGACGAGCGCGGCTGGTTTTATCTGGTGGACCGCAAAAAGGACATGATTGTCGCGAGCGGGTTCAAGGTGTGGCCGCGCGAGGTGGAGGACGTGTTGTATCAGCATCCGGCGGTGCGCGAGGCGGCGGTGATCGGGGTGCCGGATGAGTATCGCGGCGAGACGGTGAAGGCGTTTGTGGCGTTGAACCGTGGGTACGAGGGTCGCGTGACGGAGCAGGAGATCATCGATTTCGCGAAGGCGCGGATCTCGGCGTTCAAGTATCCGCGGCAGGTGCAGTTTATCGATGAGCTGCCGAAGACCGCGACGGGGAAGTTCATGCGGCGGGCTTTGCGGGGGTAGCCAGTTCAGCCGCCCACCAGAGCCTTGAGCTGGCAGACTTTCACAAAGGGTACTTTGCGTGCGGAGACCAGCCTCTGGTGCGGAATCCGGATGCCACCAGTTCGATGGTCGGCGCCCAGTCGCTGGTGTCGGTTGGTTACAAGCCTCCGGGGCACTGGCGCTTCTGCGCCGGCTTCGGATCCCTGCGGCCCGGGGCGTATTTGCGGCAATCCGGATACCCGGAGGTTCGCTGGACGACATACGTTCAATCGACCTTTGCGTTTTGAGCAGTGGCAGCGGTGCAACCAGAGGCCTGATTGGCGCCTTGCTTTCCCAACTGTTTGATGTGAACGGTCAGTGGTTGCCAGGTGTACTTCCATTTTCCAAGCGCGCAGATGCGCAGTTCGCCACAGCGCGCGGCTTGCCGGGCAACGGCGGGATCGGAGTTGGCCAGTTCTGGCCAAAGGCGGCCGCGGGTCCGGGCGTTGCAGGCCGGCCTGTCAATAACCTCGGAATGGCATGGGACGCTCAACAGGAGCAGGGAAACAACGCATCGGATTCTGGTTTTGCTACTCACCTATCCAGAGTGAGCCTGGCGAATGTTCTTGGGTATGCCGCAAACGTACTGATACGAGAAGCCGGAGTGCTACTTCCTGCTGAACCGGGACTGCCTGTACGGGAGTAGACCGGTTGCGACGGCTTCGCAAACTCACGATAGAATATTAATTATGACTCGAACCTTAGTTACGGCCTTTGTGTGCCTTCTTCCGGCGTTTGCCGAGGATGCCTCGCAACTGGTTTTCGACCGGGGCCTGGCCACCGCGAACTTGAACAACTCTGTGGGCATTGCGAATCGTTCCAACGTGCGGTGGAGCCTGTACGATCAGGGTTTTGTCGGTGACGACTTCAGCATCGGGCAGCCAGGTGAAAAGTGGGTGATCGATAGCATCCGCACGTGGTCCGTGCCGAGCGTGACGGGCGAAGATCCGGTGGGTCTGGGTAGTTTCTATCAGGATGTCCGGCTCTATTTCGGCTCCGAAGACGGCGGGCTTTCGCCGATCCGGGCGGGCCGGCTGGCGGTTGGTTCCAACGCGACCGACAACGCCAGCATCTCGATCAAAGAGGCCGAAGCGGCGCGGTATGAAGAGTTCGGCACCATGATGCGCGTGTTCGAAGTGGAGTTTAAGGATTTGAAGGTCAACGTGGACGGCGGCACCAAGTACCGCTTCGGCACGTGGGGCCTGGGGCGCAGCGTGGCGGGCCAGGACGGCAAGACCTATTCGTGGTTCACGCATGCCTCGAACTCGCACCGCAGCCAGACCCGCCAAGACGGCGCCGATGGCTCGATGCTGCTGTTTGAGAGCTCCGGCCATTTCGCCGGCGCGTGGGATTCCAAGGGTAAGGCGTGGAACAAGTCCAGCGACGTGAATGTGCAAGTATTCGCTCACAAGGTGAGCAACTAACGGAAACCATATCTAATGAACGCTCTGTTGTTAACGGAATATAAGAAGCTTGAAATGGTGGACTTTCCCGAGCCCACTTTCGGGCCAGACGATGTATTGGTGCGGGTGCGCGCCTGCGGCATTTGCGGCAGCGATGTGCATGGGTTCGACGGCTCATCGGGCCGCCGCAATCCGCCGCTGATCATGGGCCATGAGGCGTCGGGAGAAGTCGCCCAGGTGGGCGCGAACATTACGGACTTGAAGCCGGGCGACCGGGTCACCTTCGACTCCACTGTTTACTGCGGCAAGTGCCACTACTGCGTGCGCGGCGATGTGAATCTGTGCGACAACCGCGAAGTGGTGGGTGTTGCGCCGAAAGAGTTCAAGCGTCATGGCGCGTTCGCGGAGTACGTCGCAGTTCCGCGCCGCATCATGTACAAGCTGCCCGACAATTTTCCGTTTGAGCAGGCGGCGTTGATTGAGGCGGTTTCGATCGGCGTGCATGCGGTGTCGATTACTCCAGTGAAGCTGGGCGATACGGCAGTGGTGGTGGGCGCGGGCATGATCGGACTGGTGACGTTGCAGGCGGCTAAGGCTGCCGGATGTGCGCGGATCATCGCGGTGGATATGGAAGATTCGAAGTTGGAAGCAGCCATTTCGATGGGTGCGACCGATGGCTTGAATCCGAAGAAGGTCAACGTGCCGGATGCGGTTCGCGAAATGACCGGCGGGCGGGGCGCGGATGTTGCGTTCGAGTGCGTCGGCTACCAGGCCCCGGTGGTAAGTGCGATCCAGTCTGTACGCAAAGGCGGCTGTGTGACGCTGGTGGGCAACCTTCAGCCGAACGTCGAAGTTCCGTTGCAGTATGTGGTGACGCGGCAGATCCGCTTGCAGGGCTCCTGCGCGTCGAACGGTGAGTATCCGCAGTGCATCGATCTCATGGCGCGTGGCGTGATCAAAGTGGCTCCGCTGATTTCGGCGGTCGCTCCGCTGGCCGATGGCGCTTCCTGGTTTAACCGTCTGTACAATCACGAACCGAATCTGATGAAGGTGGTGCTGGTCCCGTGAGTAACCTGTTTGATCTGACTGGCAAAGTAGCGCTCGTCACTGGAACGAGTCGAGGATTGGGGCAGTACATGGGGCGCGCGCTGGCGCGGGCCGGTGCGGATCTGGTGATCACCAGTCGAAAGATCGGCGATCTGGAGCCGTTCAAGGCTGAAGTGGAAGCGCTGGGGCGCAAGGCGTTTCCGGTGGAGTTGGATGTCCGCAATTACGACAGCATTCAGAATGCGGTGAAGGCGGCAATCGAGCACTACGGGAAGATTGACATTCTGGTGAACAACGCCGGGCTCAATGTCCGCAAGCCTGCGGTGGATCTGACGTGGGACGAGTGGAACCTGGTGCTGGAGACGAATCTGCGCGGCGAGTTCTTCGTGGCGCAGGCGGTGGCTCGCGATACGATGATTCCGCGCAAGTACGGGCGGATTATCAATATCGGGTCTGTGACGAGCGTGTTCGGTTACGCCGGGCTGACGCCGTATAGCGCTAGCCGCGGCGGCGTGAAGCAGATGACGATGAGTCTGGCAGATGACTGGGGCAAGCATGGCATCACGGTGAACTGCCTGGCTCCGGGTTGGTTTAAGACGTCGCAGAACGCCGTGCTGTATGAGAACAAGGAATGGCTTGAATACATCGTGGACCGCATCCCGATGAAGCGCCCCGGCGCGCCGCAGGATCTGGATGGCGCGGTGGTGTTCATGGCATCGGATGCCAGCGAGTACTTTACCGGCCAGACGTTGATTGTGGATGGCGGCATCACGACGGGTGCGACGCGGGCGACCGTGGCTCCGAAGCAGGCTTAATCCGGTTTTACCAGCATTAGAAATAACGGCCGAATTTCCGTGGTAAGCTCTGATGGGTACTGCATGAGAGTCTTCATCGCCTACGGGGATTCGGCCGATCTGGCTTCAGCGTTCCGGCTTCAGGCATTGGCCGAAGCCAAGGGTCTTACCGTCTACCTTCCTTCCGCGCACACGCGCATTGAAACTCCCTTCGTTCCCGATCCGGATGTCGACGAGGCACTCATGAAGTCGCAAGCGGTGTGGGCCATTGCAGACAACGGCCTATCCGATGCGTTCCTTCACGAGATCAAGACCGGGCGGATCTTTTCCAAGCATCTGTTTGTCATGTCGAGCGCGGCGTTCATGGAGAAACTGCGCGGCGACTTTGACGCCAAGCTCTATCTGATTGAACCATTCAGCCAGAGCGTCACCGAACGGGAGATTGCCGATTTCCTGGGGCTCATTTACAAGCGGCAATTGTATCTCGGGGTGGCGGCCTGCATTGTCCTGGTGGTGGCAGGGCTCTTCGGGCTTGCCAGAATTTTCCTATAGCGGTAGGCATGGAGGGTAATTGGCTACTGATTGGATAATAGGCTAATATTAAGCTACTGGAGATTTAGATAGTGACACTGGACCCAATAAAACTGGCCTCTCAACCCATTCCGATGGGGACGGGGTGGTTGCTCGGTTCTTGCATGGAAGCGCGTGGAAAACAGGAACTGTGGGCCAAACAAAAGCCTGAGGCGCTGCAGGTGCTGCGAGAGCAATCGATTATACAAAGCGTGGAATCGTCAAATCGAATTGAGGGTGTGACGGTTGTGGCGGACCGGTTGCGGCCCGTAGTGTTTGGCAGATCCAAACCAAGGGATCGCAGTGAAGAGGAACTCGCCGGATACCGCAAGGCCTTGGATTGGATCTTCACCAGGAAGAATCGAGTAGCTCTGACTCCGGAAGTTCTGCTGCGGCTGCATGCGATGGCGCAGGGTGGCACGACCAGTGACGCCGGCGCGTGGAAGCGGCGCGACAACGAGATCATCGAGATTCTGCCGAGCGGTGAGCCGCGCGTGCGGTTCGTCGCGGTTACGGCGAAGAAGACTCCCGCTGCGATTGAAGGGTTGTGTAAGAAGTATCGTGCCGCGTGCGAGGATGAGAAACTACCGCCGCTATTGCTAGTGGCGACATTCGTTCTGGACTTCCTGTGCATCCACCCGTTCCGCGACGGCAATGGGCGCGTCTCGCGGCTTGTCACATCGCTGCTGCTTCAGTCGCATGGCTACGAAGTGGCGCGCTATATCAGCCTGGAGCGGACCATCGAGGAGAGCAAGGAGGAGTACTACGATGTGCTCAAACGATGCTCGCAAAACTGGCACGAAAACAGCAGCGAGATCATCCCGTGGTGGAACTATTTCCTGGGCGTCCTGCGAAGTGCATACCGGGAGTTCGAGCAGCGGATCGAGGCGGCCGAAACCCGCACGGCGAAGAGCGACCTGGTGAGGCAGATTGTGCTGGCGCAGGTGGAGCCGTTTACGCTGGCGGACATGGCAGCGCAACTTCCTGCCGCGAGCCCGCAGTTGATCAAGAAGGTGTTGGGGGATTTAAAACAGGCACGCCGCGTCAGGCTGGCTGGCCGGGGACGCGGCGCGCGATGGGAAGTAATCCGGCGCTAAGCTACTTCAACAGAACCGCAACGAATTCCGCTTCGGCGTCGGCCAGGACGTTTTTCGGAATGTAGCAGTAGCCCTGGTCGCCCCAATCGGTGCCCCAGGAGTTCTTTACGATGTAATAGTTGCCGGTGTAGCCCACCAGCAACATCGCATGGCGGCCATGGCGGCCGCTGGGAGGCTCGGCCGCGTTGAAGACGCCGTCGCGGCCCACTTCAGAGAACGATGAGCCGGTGTTCATCGCCAGGTGCACGGGGCAGCCGGCGCTGAGCACGGTCTTCACATCGTCGATGGCGATGGGCAGCGGCGTGGCTTCCAGTTTGAAGTGCGATGCATCGGACGTCAACAGCGCTTCGCCACCCACTGGATTCTTTGAAGTGTCCGGCCACAACGTCTGGCGGCAGGTTCCGTTGTCGACCAGGACCTGGCCGGGGTCGGGACCACCGACGGTGCCTTCACCGCCGGAGTAAGCGTATTCGAAGTCCTTCTGATCGCCCTGCATCTTCTGGAATTGATACATGGTGAAGCTGGGCGCCAGGCGCGGGGTATCCAACTGCTTCAGACTGCGTGCGAGTTCCAGGGCATGGGTCCAGGCGAAGGCGGAGCAGCGTGAGGTCTGGCCCTGATCGCCGACGGGCGAAGCGTATTTGCGCAGATCCACGGCGGGCTTCACTTCCACTTTGGCGTAGGCTGGCGGCAGCGGCTGCGGGGGCGCGGAGGGTTCGCTGCGCGGCGGCACGGAGACATCGACGTTGCCGAAATCGATGCCGGTGTAGCGCGCCATCAGCATCTGCAGGACGAAGGGCGCGACAAAACCGAAGGCGTGGAGCAGGCCATTGCGTTCGAACAACTGGACGGTATCGGTGAGGCCGGGCGCCACGGAGCCGAACGCGTTCATGAAGCCGGGATTGTTGAAGTGCGTGTAGCCCTCGGCTTCACGCTGGCTGAAGACCGTGTCGCCGAAGAACTCGTGGTTGCCGAACAGGCGGCCGGCTGAGGCCTGATAGTCGTCGGGCGTCCAGTTGCCGGAGTCCTCTTCGAAGTCCTCATCGGTGGCATCGGGGAACTCTTCGGCGGGATCGGGGAAGAGTTCATCGTCATCGATGTCGGGCGGTTGTTCGTCGCCGTTGCCATCGCTGTCATCGCCGCCGTCCTGATCCTGATCTTCATCCGGATCCTGATCGTCTTGATCCTGGTCCTGATCGTCTTCGTCCTGAGGATCGTCGTCCTGATCCTCCTCTTCTTCCTGCTGGTCGTCGTCAGCCTGATCGTCTTGATCGGGTTGATCGTCGTAGCTGTCGTCAAAGAAGTCGTCGTCGCTCATCCAATAGCGCATGAGCTCATCTTAGCGCGTCTTGAGACATCGTGAGATGATGGATCATTGTATCGCTCGATCACACTCAGCACGCTGGCCATCGCGGTCTTTTCAGGGGCGCTTTGGAACAGCAGGGAACCGATTCGGCCTCCCGGACTATCCAAGAACGCCGCACCGCTGAACTGGGTGCAGGAGTTGTCGAAGATTGCTCCGCCGGAGTTCGATGGGCAGCTCCACGCCACGATCACTGAGGAAGCGGCCGAGCAATTTAAGGCCACGATGGCGTTCTACAAGCGTGGAGCCTGCCAGATGGCGATACCGGGACTGATGGAGACGCTGGAGCTGGATTCGAGAGCCATTGATGCACGCTTCTATTTGGGGATCTGTCTGGTGATGTCTGGCGAAACCGAACAAGGCGAACTGGTGTTGGAAGACACCGTGGCGTGGGGGAATACCGTGTTTCGCGAGCCTGCACTGGTTTACGGAGCGCATGCCAACTTGAAGCTGTACCGTGTGGCGCGGGCGCACGCGATGCTGCTCGATGCGGGAGAGAGCCTGAGCGATATGCTCGCCGAGCCGTAGTCATTATGTTATAAATACACCCATGCGGATTTTTGCCATGTTGCTCGCCGTGCTCCCACTCTGCGGCCAAACGAATAACAAGCCAGGAGGCAGCCCCATTTCCGAACCGATTCGAGTAGACACACACGTCGCAGCGACGATGCGCGACGGAGTGAAGTTGTATGCCGATGTGTACAGGCCGCGGCGCGAAGGGAAATTCCCGGTGCTGGTGGTCCGCACTCCGTACGGCACGATGCGGGAAGGCGCACAGACCGAACTGGTGCACTTTGCACACGAAGGTTATGCCGTGATCATGCAGGATGTGCGCGGCCGGTTCGAATCCGAGGGCAAGTGGGATCCGTTCCGGTATGAGGCCGAAGACGGTTACGACACGATTGAGTGGGCGGCGCGGCAGCCGTGGTCGAATGGCAAGGTAGCGAGCGAGGGCGGCTCGTATCTGGGGCACGTGCAGTGGCGCGCGGCGAGCCTGGCTCCTCCGTCGCTGGTAGCGGCATTTCCGCGCGTGGCATCAACCAACATCTATGCGAACTGGGCGTATCTGGGCGGAGCGTTCCGCTTGTCGTTCAACTTCGGCTGGGGCGTGGTGCGCATGCCTTATCGCATCATGCAGCCGCAGTATCTGCACGGCGGGGCGGCGTTCTCACCGGAAGAGTTGAGCTACGAAAAGATTCTGTGGGCGCTGCCGTTGAAGGAGGGCGACCTGGCCTCTTCGAACAACGCGGTGCCGCATTATCGCGAGTGGATTACGCACCAGAGTTACGATTCGTATTGGAAGTCGATCAGCGACGAAGAGCATTTCGCCGATATCAAGGTGCCGATTCACACGCAGGGCGGCTGGTACGACATCTTTCTGGCGGGCACCATCAATGGCTATGTCGGGATGCGCAACAAGGGCGGCACGGACAAGGCGCGGCGCGAATCGAAGATGCTCATCGGTGCATGGGGACATGGCGCGAGCCAGAAGTTCGGGGACGTGGACTTCGGGCCGACCGCGAACCGGGTGTTGGCGGCTCGTGAGCTGAAGTGGTTCGATCACTACCTCAAGGGGATCGATAATGGCATCGACCGCGAACCGCCGGTCGAGATCTTCTACATGGGTGTGAACAAGTGGTCGCACGCGCAGGACTGGCCGATTCCGGGCACACGGTATACTCCGTACTACCTTTCGGCGACAGCGGCGGCGAATACGGGCGCGGGTGGGGGTACGCTCGCGAGTGCGAAACCGGCGGCCGCGGGAACAGACACCTACCTGTACGATCCGGCGAACCCGGTGCCGACGCTGGGCGGCAACAACTGCTGCGGTACGCCGACTCCGGCGGGGCCGAAGGATCAGCGCCCGATCGAGGAGCGCAAAGACGTGCTGGTGTACACGAGCTCGCCGATGTCCAGTTCACTGGCGATTGCCGGCCCGGTGAAGATGAAGCTGCATGCTTCGACCGACGGTCCGGATACGGACTTCATGGTCAAGTTGATTGACGTGGCTCCCAATGGATATGCAATGAATATTGCTGAAGGGATTCTGCGGGCGCGTTTCCGCAAGGGGGTCGACAAGATGGAATTGCTCGAAGCGGGCAAGGAGTACGAATTCGACGTGGACCTGGTGGGCACTGCGAACGTCTTCCTGCCGGGCCACCGCATCCGCGTGGATATCACCAGCAGCAACTTCCCGCAGTTCGACCGCAATCCGAACACGGGGGAAGACCTCGGCGCATCGTCAAAGATACGAGTCGCGAAGCAGACGGTATTTCACGGCGGCGTGCGCGCGTCGCACATCGTGCTGCCGGTGGTGGATCTACCGTAGCGAAGCGGGGATGCCGGCGCGGTGTAGCGCGGCTTCGACCTTATCGGGTGAAAGGCGCGTGGCATCGTATTCGACGAGTAACTCGTCGAGCGATGGCGCAACTTTGATTTGCTGGAATCCGTATTGCCCGTGCGCGTCGGAGATGCGCTTCATCAAGGTCTCATCAAGCGGGCGGAGCAGTTTGTAGGTGAGCTGAACTTTCGTCATTCGATCTACTTTGATTAAAACACAAACGGCCCGGCTGGAGGCATATGCCTTGCCAGCCGGGCCGCAAAAAGTACCAATTAACCCCAGAGTTCGTTGATCGGCTTGTAGATGCCGTCTTTGGCGCCGGGTACGTATTCGAACCCGCGTTTGAACGGATCGTCGTAGCGGATGGAGAGGTAGTTGACGCCCATCGCGGAGTAGATACTGGCTTCGATATCTTCCGGACGGATGTCGCGTTGTTCGGACCAGCCTGGATCGTCTGTCGCGCCGCCGCGGGCATCGGTGGAGCCAATAGCGCGGCCACCTTTGATACCGCCGCCCGCCATGACACAGAACTGCTGCAGATAGTGGTCGCGCCCGCCCGCTGCGGTGATGGCGCCCACAGTGCGGCCAAATTCGCCCATCATGACGACCAGCGTATCATTGAGCTTTCCGTTGGCCTTCATGTCTTTAAGGAATTCGCTCAGGCCGTCATCCAACTGCTTGCCCATCGTGAAAATACTGTTGCCGTTGGCGCCATAGATGTTGGTGTGCATATCCCAGCCGCCGAGGCTGACCTGAATGTATCGGGTGCCTTGGTCTGCTTCCAGAACCTGCTTGGCCACCAGTAAGGCCTGGCCAAAGGTGGTGTTGCCGTAGCGGACGCTGTCAGCAGTGCTGAATGTGAATGCCTTGTTGACCACCGGGTTGTACATCAAGCCGCGAGCCGCACTGTAGAAATCGGCATAGTCGCCAGGGCCATCGCCATAAGGGGAGTCGATGCGCAGGTTGCTATCGAGCGACATCATCAGGTTGTACTTGTCGTCCAGGCGGCCGGCGCCGTCGGCATGGGTCGTGTTCGGCAAGCCGGTGGCAGTGGGGACGGTCTTGAACGGCTCGTAAGCCGACGACAGGAAGCCGGAGCCAATGACCTGCGAGTTGTTGAACGACAGGAAGCCCGGAAATACCTGGCCTTTCTTCCGCTCACTCAACTTTTCAATGGCGATCATGCTGCCGATATTGGGAGCAACGTCGCCCAGCACGGCGCCAGGATTGCGGCCGATCTGCACCCACATCTGCCCCAGCGTGTGTTGCAGGTTCCAGGAACGGACGCTGCGCAGCAGTGCCAGGTCGGGGACGTAGTTTGCCAGCTTCGGGAACACGCCCGTATTCCACTGGACGCCGTTAATCATTGTTGGATTAAATGTCTTGGGCGTGGTGCCATCGATCATCTTCAGATCGAAGGTGTCGGTGTGGCTGGGGGCGCCGGTCAGCAGGATAAACACCACATTCTTTGCGGTATTCTTCAGGCTCGCTTGCGGCGCTTGTACGACTTGCGCGTTCAGGTTGGTGGAGGCAAGCATGCCTCCGGCGAGTCCGGCGGTGAGGCCGAAAAAATTGCGGCGGCTGACGTGAGGCCGCGCATAGAACGGAATGTGATGCGACGGATATGAAGCTGCGAGTTTGCTGTTCTTTTCGTTCATTTTGGGCCTCCCTTAGTAGTTGAAGAAGAAATCGACCTTGTTGTACAGTGACCAGAGCAGATTCTCGCCATTGACCAGCCGGCTGGAGCTTGCTTTCATCGCCTTGAGCGCGATGACGCGTTCCGCGTCGGTCGGATAGCGGGACAGCACGGAGAGATACAGGTTATCGATCATTTTTGAATCGTCTGTGATCGCCATGCTCTTGCCCAACAGGCTCACGTTGGCGCCGCCGCCGCTAATGCGGGTGCGGTTGAGAAT
>Ga0073936_10003673_pt1 | contig 21767 bp, 17 predicted proteins | sample AliMusrvi5mmetaG_FD_87041 | JGI IMG/M metagenome (GOLD analysis project Ga0073936, IMG submission 87041) | Freshwater lake bacterial and archeal communities from Alinen Mustajarvi, Finland, to study Microbial Dark Matter (Phase II) - Alinen... | ecosystem: Environmental > Aquatic > Freshwater >... | reverse complement strand
GGACGAGGGCATGCGCGCCGCTGCAGCCGAGGGAATTGGCCGCGTGGGCGCTCCGGCCGACAGGGCTCGAGTGCAGGAGATGTTCCAGAGCGAGAAGAAGGCTTCGCTGCGGCTTTCGCTGGCCTTCGCACTGGCCGGGTTGGGCGATATCGACGAGGCCACGGATGGCCCACTACGATACCTCAGCTCAAACCTGACGTCGCGCTCGTGGAAGGGCGTCGCCGCCCCGTTTCTAGCGGAATTGGCGCGCAAGCCTCAGGTCAGGCAAGTCATCCATCAACTGCTTACCGATCTTGGCGACAAAGACGAGTTGATGGGCCTCGCGGGAGTGCTGGCGCAGTCGGGCGGGCAGGACTCGATAGCGCCGCTGGAGCAGCTATCGCGGAATGCTGACCCAGCAGTCAGCAAAGAAGCCCTGCGCGCACTGCGGTTGATCAGAACTCGAACTTGAGGGAACGTCAATCCGCGCGCCTGAACGGAGCCGAGAGCAGGAGACGCTCCAGTCCCCTCTCGCGGAGTGATTGACATGGATCGTGCAGAATCCCTCGCCCTGACGCAAAAAAAAGAGGCAGGCCCGAAGGCCTGCCTCTTTTGATCTTTTGAATCAGCGAAAAGCTACTTCGCCTTCTTCTGTTTCTGCTGACCGACGCGGACCTTAAACTGTTTATTCTGCATTTCTTCCCACGCCTTCCAGTCGAAGCGCTTTTTGGCATCTTCGAGGTAGGCATCTGAGTCCGTGCCCTTCGGTACGACAGCCATCAGCGTCGCCCATTGGCCAGCCGGACCCTGAATACGAAAACGACGGACATTCGGGATCGCCATAACGATACCAATATAACACGGCGCCTCAATCCGGGGCTCGTCAGCCAAGCAGGTTCTGGAGAGCGGGCGCGAGCTGTGGCCAGGAGAATTGGAATCCGGCTTGCTCCGCTACTTCTGGAATCACATGCTGGCTGCGCAGGATCACACCGGCCATCTCTCCGTACAGCAGGCGCAGGGCGAAGGCAGGTACCGGCAGGAACGCGGGCCGGTGCAGGGTTGTCCCCAGAGTGCGCATGAATTCGCCGTTGCGTACGGCTCCAGGAGCGACGGCATTCACGGGTCCCTGAACCGTCGAAGTTTCCAAAGCCCAGGTGAAAAGTCGCATCAAATCTTCACGATGGACCCAGGAGAGCCACGCCTGACCTCCGGCCATAGGGCCGCCCAGTCCCGCGCGCACGATGGGCAGCATCTGGCCGAGCGCGCCTCCGCGCGGGTGGAGTACCATTCCGATGCGGACGCACACCACGCGAATGCCCGACTCACGCGCAAGCTCTGCGGCGCGCTCCCATTCCACGCAAACTTCCGAAAGGAAATCCGAGCCGGGGAGCGCCTGTTCGGTCAACGACTCGTCAGCGCGGTCGCCGTAGTAGCCAATCGCCGAGGCACTCACCAGCACGCTGGGCCGCCGCGGCAAAGCGGCTAGACTCTTTACCAGGGCTGCGGTGCCCTCCGCGCGGCTGGACCGGATGCGCCGCTTGACCTCCAGGCTCCACCTTTGAGCGATTGGCTCGCCCGCCAGGTGGATTACCGCCTCCGAACCTTCCAGCGATTCGCGGGGCGGTCCACCAGCCAGCGTGTCCCAGGCGAACCAGCCGGTCTGGGCCAACGGTTTGCGGCTCAAACAGCGGAGTTCGTGCCCGCTGGCCATGAGGTGCCGGCGTAATCCGGCCCCGATCAATCCGGTCGCTCCCGTGATGGTGATTCTCATGTCGCTGCTAAGCCCATGTTGAGCTTACCCCAATTTCGAATCACACTGAATCCGGCGCTACACCTGGCTGGCGCCGAAGTTGAAACGAACCGGATGCCACCCCGCTAAGCGATTCGGAGAGGATCCTGGCCTGTCAGTTCCAGAAGCGCAATCTCTCTGAGATAGCCATCGACGCTGGTCTTGCGCTTCATCCCCTCGTAGGACATGTAACGAATACTGCCAAAGATCGGCCGGGTCTGCCAGGGCCGGTCGTGCAGGCCGAAACACCACAAAATGCCGGTGTAGGTGTTCGGATCGCGGCCATCCAGGGCGTAGCGGTCGTGTATGTGGACCATCGTCTCCAGCGCAGCCTGGCAGGTGGGCGACCATTCGATGATTTTCTTGCCCCAATACATGCGGTAATAGCCGTGGATTTTGCCGCGCAGCAGCATCTCCTTCTGACAGGCATTCCACAGTGCGTCGTGCGTCTGCGCTTGCTCAAATTGCTCGTAGCTGTAGCTGGGGTCGCGCCGGTCGTCAGCATGTTGTAGCAGCGTCTGGCGCGCCCAGGTTGGCAAATTCTCGAGACTTGCGAGCGACTCGACGTGCCGTGCGTAATTGAACGAAAGCTCCCGGCGAACAATCAGTTCTTCCAGGAACTCGTCGGCGATCAGGTCGTGCTCCGAGGCATGGCGCTGGGCCGCCAATGCGACTTCGAGCGAGGAGATCTGACCGAAGTGCAAGTAGGGGCTCAACCCCGAGGTGGCGTGCGCGGAGGGCTCGTTCCGGTCACGCGCGTAGCGCCTGAGATTCCGTTCGAGGAACCCGTCCAGGGCCTTCTCAGCGGCCAGTCGGCCTCCCGTGAAACTGATTGAAGGCCGGACCGAGTGGTCGATCTCGCAGGCGGCCACCAACGACGGGACCAGGCTGGCGGTGACTTCCGTATGGAAAGCAGGCACCGGCAACGTCCATTCATGAGCCACTTCAACCGCCGGGCATGGCTTCAGGTACCCCGGCAGCAGCCTCCTGATTTTTGGGCGGATCGTGTAGGCCGCGTACTCTCGTTTCTCCAGTCGGCTCATGGGCACGATGCAGCTCGAATCGACTACCTCGTAGCGCACTCCGAGCCGCTGCGGAACCGATGCGTTGTGTTTGGCCGCGATGTAGGTGGGATAGTCGTCCGAAACTACGCAGGCGGCGTCTCCGGCCAACCGGTAAAGCACGTCATTCGGGTCGGATAGGCGGCGGCGCAGGTAGAAACAGTAGCCGATGCCGAGTTGCCGCAGTCGCCGTGCCTGCTCTGGCACGCCCTCCAGGATGAAGGTGTGCAGACGGTCGTTCGCGCCCGGGTATGTGCACGTCAGCGCTTCGTAGTACAGCACGGGCAGGCCGAGTTCATTGGCCCGGTTCACGGCGTGGACGAGCGCGTGATTCGAGTCCACGCGCCGGTTCATCTGAGACCAGTACAGAACGAAACTGGCTTTCGGGTTAATGGTCGCTTGATTCAGCGCGCGAACGCGTTCCTGCACACTTAGACTGATGTCCGTGCACCGCGCTCAGGTGTAAGCGTTCGGCCGATGGCTTCAGCGGGCCGGGATGTCAATCGCAGCGGGGGCCGAATCCGCCTTGAGCGGGTTCACCATGTGGTGCTGCTCGTAATAGCCCGGCTGGACGCGTTCGACGATCTGGGCCGTGCTGCGCTCGATCATCGTAAAGAAGGGCTTGGGCGTAATACCGATCCAGAAAGCGGCGATCAACAGCGGCGCGAACACGACGATCTCGCGCAAGCTCAAGTCCTTGAGCGATTTGTTCTTATCGTTCAACTCGCCCAGCATCGTCCGCTGGAACAGCCAGAGCAGATAAGCGGCACACAGGGCGATCCCCAATCCGCAGCCCAGCGCCCACAGGACGGACACTTCGTATGCGCCCTTGAGGATGGTGATTTCGCCGATGAAGCCATTCAGCGGCGGCAAGCCCATGGAACTGAGCGCCGCGATCAGAAACACGGCGGTGTAGATGGGCATCACGCGGTACAGGCCCGTATATTCGGCGATCTCGCGCGTATGGCGCCGCTCGTAGACGATGCCCACGATCAGAAACAACATGCCGGTGGAGATGCCGTGGTTGATCTGTTGGATGATCGAGCCCGAGATCCCGGCCGGATTCAGGGCGACTATGCCGAGCGTGCAGAAGCCCATGTGGCTGACCGACGAGTACGCCACCAGCTTCTTCCAGTCCTTTTGCATCAGGCAGACGAACGCGCCGTAGATGATGGCGATGATGGACAGGATCGCGATGATGCTGACCACTCGCGGGTCCTTGGCCGTGTCGGGCAGCAGCGGCAGCGAGAAGCGCAGCAGGCCGTAGGTGCCCATCTTCAGCAGTACGCTGGCCAGGACGACGGAACCGGCCGTCGGCGCTTCGGTATGCGCGTCCGGCAGCCAGGTGTGGACCGGCCACATAGGCACCTTCACGGCGAAGCCGATGAACAGCGCCCAGAAGACCCACCACGCTTCGCCGGAACTGAGCTTCACGGCGATCAGGTCGGTCATGTCGAAGCTGTAGTGACCGAACTGGTCGTAGTACTGGAAGTACAGCTTTAGCACGCCCAGCAGCATCAGCATACTGCCGATCAGCGTGTAAATCACGAACTTCATGGAAGCGTAACCGCGCCGCTGGCCTCCCCAGATCGCGATGATGAAGTACATCGGGATCAGGGTCAGTTCCCAGAATAGGAAAAACAGCAGCAGATCGCGCGCCGCAAACACGCCCAGCATGCCGAACTGCAATAGCAGGAAGTGGCCGTAGTATTCCTTCAGCCGTTCGCCGATCGCGTTCCAACTGGAGAGCATGGCCAGGAACCCGACCAGCGTGGTCATCAGGATCAGCAGGGCCGCATACCCGTCCACACCCAGGTGCCAGGAAGCGCCGAGCGACGGAATCCAACTCACTCGTTCTTCAAACTGGAAATCCGCCTTGGCGTTGAAACTAAACCACAACGGCAGGGAAACCAGGAATCCGAGGAGAAAGACAGCGTTGGCCCAGAGCTTTATGAGCCGCTCTTGCGTGGCTGGGATGAAGAACAGGACGAGGAGCCCGGCTAGGGGAGTGAGGAGGATGACGCTGAGGAGGTGACCCATATTGGCGGAACCAGCCAAACCGTCATTCTAACCTAGCACGCACACAAATGGAGGAGTTTATCCTGAATCGCGGTACTCTGCTGGAACGGCTTTCCGGATGGCCTTGCTCAGATGCGCTTGCGATTGAACGTTTCCGTGCCGCGCACCGACGGTTGCGTCCCTCAGAAAATGTCCGGACGGCGTCTACTCTCGCGGGGCAATACCCAGCGCACGCATTTTCTTGTACAGATTGCTGCGTTCGAGGCCCAGCACTTCCGCCGTGCGGGAGACGTTTCCGCCCGACTCTTCCAGTTTTTTCAGGATGTAGTCGCGCTCAGCGGCCTGGCGCACGTCGTGGAGACTGGCTGGACGGTCCGGGCCGCGCGCGGCTTCCGGCCGGCGGGGCGCGGGCAGCGGGATGTGCCGTTCATCGACGCGGACCTGCGGATTCATGATCACGATCCGCTCCATCAGGTTTTTCAACTCGCGCACGTTCCCCGGCCAGCTGTAGAACCGCAGCACCTCAATCGCCTCGGGCGTCAGTTCCTTGTGTTTCCGGCCATACGAGGTGGCAAATTCGTGCAGAAAATGCTCCGCCAGCAGCGGGATGTCCTCAACGCGCTCGCGCAATGGCGGAACGGCGAAAGGGATTACGTTCAAGCGGTAAAACAGATCCTCCCGGAAGTTGCCGCGTTCGATCTCGTCTTCCAGCGTTTTGTTGGTCGAGGCGATCACCCGCACGTCGGTTTGAACGGCTTCGGACGAACCGATGGGCTCGAAGCGCTGCTCGTCCAGCACACGCAGCACCTTGGCCTGCGTGCGCAGGCTCATGTCGGCCACTTCGTCGAGGAACAACGTCCCTCCGTGGGCCTTTTCGAACTTGCCGGACTTGTCCTCGCTCGCGCCCGCGAACCCGCCCTTGCGGTGGCCGAATAATTCGCTTTCAATCAGATCTTCCGGAATGGCAGCGCAGTTCAGTTCGACGAACGGGGCCTCGGCGCGGGCGCTGCAGGCGTGAATCGCGTGCGCCACCAGTTCTTTGCCGGTGCCGCTTTCCCCGTAGATCAGCACGCGCCCGTTGGTCGGGGCCATCAGCGCGATCTGCTGCCGCAGGGCCTTCATAGGAACGCTTTCACCGATGATCGTCAGGTTGCCCCGCCCGATGGTCCGCAGTTCTCGTAATTCCAGGCGCAGCCGCCGCTGTTCGATGGCGTTCCGCACCACCACCATCACTTTCTCGATGGTCAGAGGCTTTTCCAGAAAATCGAATGCGCCAAGCTTGGTGGCGCGCACGGCGGCTTCAATGCTGCCGTGGCCGGAGATCATGACGACCACCGGCCGCTCCGGGTCCGCCCGCTGCTCTATCTTGTGGAGTGTTTCCAAGCCGTCGATGCCGGGCATCCAGACGTCAATCAGGGCAACGTCGAACTTCTCTGCCTCGAGGATTGCCAGGCACTCCTCGCCGCTGGCTGCGGTGGCCGTCTCGAAGTCCTCGTCCTCAAGCACGCCTGAGAGGGACTCCCGGATACCCGGCTCGTCATCGACGATCAAAACTCGATTGCGTTTCATTCAGTCCTATGCCGGCGCAACCGTGGTCTTGGGCTGCGGTTCGCTCCCGGCGGGGAGATATGCCGGAAGCTCAATGATAAAGCGCGCGCCGGCGGGAGGGTTATCCTCGACGCGAATCGTGCCCCGGTGCTCGTTGACGACATTGCTGACAATCGCCAGACCCAGCCCCGTCCCGCGCTGTTTGGTCGAGAAATAGGGCAGGAACAGTTTCGACTTGTCCTCTGTGGAGATGCCGCACCCGGTGTCGGAGATGCAGAGCTCCATGGTGTCGGGCGCGGTCAGGGACGTGGATATCGCGAGTTCCTTGTAGGGGACGTCCTGCATCGCTTCCGCCGCGTTGTCCACCAGGTTTACCACCGCGCGCTTGAACTGCCCCGCATCGAGCAGCACGGGAGGCAGGTCGGGTGCCAGATCTACTCGCATGGTCACGCCGCCCAGGCGCCCTTCAAAGACGGCCAGCGCTTCGCGTACTGCAATATTGAGATCGGCCTTCACCGGATGCGCGGACGGGAACCTCGCAAATTGAGAGAACTCGTCGGCCAGCGTCTTCACGCTGTCCACTTCCCGGCGGATGGTCTCGCAGCACTTCTCCACGATCAGCCGCACTTCCGCGGGCGGATTCAGCTTGTCGATCTGGCGTTGAATTCTCTGAGAACTGAGGGCGATGGGTGTCAGCGGGTTCTTCAATTCGTGGGCGATGCGGCGCGCTACCTCGTGCCAAGCTTCCGCCTGTTGGGCTCGCAGCAGATCGGTAGTGTCCTCGATCACGATCACGTAGCCGCTGGTCACGGCGGGCGATAGGGCCGCTACGGTCACAGACAGGTGGCGGCTGCCGCCAGCCACCGGGAACTCAAGCTGACGCGAGGAGGACCCGGTGCGGCGCGCGCTCTTGAGTAGGCGCCCCAGGTCCGCGCCCATGTCGGCGGGAATCAGTTCGGCCAGATGCTGCGGGTCCGCGGCGCGCGGGAAGATGCTGTGGAACGCCCGGTTGGTCAGCCGGACCGTGCCGTCGGCGTCAAGCGATACGACGCCAGTCGGAATGCTCTCCAGCACCGCCTCGATGAATCTCCGCCGCCGCTCCAATTCGTTGCGGTTGGTCTCTAGGTCCTGGGTCATTTCATTGAATGCCCGGACCAGGGTCGCGAACTCGTCCGTCGCCGCGACCTGCACTCGATACGCCAGGTTCCCGCCGCGCACCGCCCGCGCCGCATCCAGCAGGGCCGTCACCGGACCCGTGACCTGGCGGGCCAGGAACAAGGCCACCCAAACCGCAATGAAGAGCACGAACAGGGTAATTAGAACCAGCAGTTGCAGGTAGAAACGCCGGGTACCTTTCTTTGTGGCAGCCAGTTGATCGTAATCCGCGATGTAGCTGTTCAACTGCTGGGTGGTTTCCTGAATGTCGAGTGGCATCCGCACGACGACGACGGCTTCGCCCAAGCTGGGGATGGGTGCCTGGCCCCGTACTTCCTTGCCTGGACCGCGCGTTTGCGCCTTCTGCCCCGGCGGCGGTTGAGCGGCCTCGCACACCATGATCTGGCCGCCATCGGTCCGCTGAATCCAGGCTCTTTCGACGCCGGTGCCGGAGCAGGCGCCCGCGAAGAACTCGGCCGGCAGGTGCCCCGACCTGACGAAGTCCTGCGTTTCGTCCGCGTCGGCCAGCCACAGTGCAAGCGCTGCGGCACGCTGATGCGTCTCCTTCTCGAGCGTTGCTCCGATGTCCTCGAGATTCAGGCGAACCGCCTGGCCCGGTCGGCTGAACCACTTGTCGAGATTACGGTTCAGCACCTCGACGCTCCACAGCACCAGGAACATGGTCGGCAGGAAGCACAGGCTCAAGGCCGCCACCAGGATCTTGGTGCGGATCTTTGAGCCCTCGACCCCGGCTCGGCGCGCGATGTAGAGCTTGATGGCGTCCCGGAACAGGATGAAGGCCAGCAGCACGGTCAGCAGGAACGTGAAGGTCGAGAGGCCCCAGTACACGTAGGTCTGCTGCGGGCTGGTCGGGCCGTACTCGCCGGTGCTGAACGAACCCTGGTAGAGGACCACGGCCAGCAGCACGGTCAGCAACCCGATTCCAGCGCCGAATTTGAATTTGTGGCTCACTTGGCGCGAAAGATCCTGCTTTGAAGATTATAGGCGGTTCGCACGGATGAGTATCCCAGTTCGCGCTTTGGCCGGTTACTCAAGGCGGGTGGAACTGCGCCGTCGGGGAGGCCCCAAGGCAGGGGTATCACGCGGCTCTCCAGACGGTGGACAATGGAACAGAACAGCCGAAATGAACGGCGGGAATCCTCCGCCCCGGATTAGCACTGTAAATGCGTCGAGTCTTCTATCTAACCTGCGCTCTCATCGCGTACGGGTCGCTTTACCCGTTCCATTTCGTCGCGCGGAATTCACCGCTGGGCGTGCTCTCCGTCTTCGCGAATTCACTGCATGTACGCCTGGACCGGGGCGAAATCCACGATCTGCTGTTGAATCTCCTGATTTACATCCCGGTGGGGTTCTTCTTTGTGCTCGACGAGCGGGATCATCGTCCCGCCTGGAGACGGTGCCTGCATGCGACTCTCGCGGGCGCGGCCCTGTCGCTGTGCATGGAAACCGCTCAATACTGGGTCGAATCACGCCAGCCGAGCCTGATCGACCTGCTTACTAACACGATTAGCGCGGGCGCCGGGGCGGTGCTGGGCCTGCTCTTTTCTCATCGGGCCAGGCAAGCCTTCGATACGCTGTCCGAGACTGTACTGGGCCATCCGTCGTCCGCGCTGTTTCTGGGATTGCTTTGGTTTGCCGCGCTGTTCACTCCGGGGGATTGGGGCCGGTCGGGCGCGCTACTTCATATCCGGGCGATGCGGGCAGCGCCGCACCTAGCCCCCGGACAGGCTCTGGTCTGCCTCAGTCAGTGGCTGGGGATGGGAGCTCTGGCGGCTGCGATCATGGGCAGAAAGCGCGCGGCCATCGTCCTGCTGATCGCCGGACTGGCCACTCCGATCAGGTTCCTCGTGCCCGGTCAACACCCTGAACTCCATGATTTCATTGGGTCGGCAGCGGCCATCTGCATCTGGTGCGTGCCCGTGCTCAGAAAGCGTTTGAGTACGGCGATGGTCGCCTGCCTGCTCGCCGGCGGGTTGATGATAGAAGAGTTGCGGCCGTGGAACTTCTCCAGCCACGTTTCCAGTTTCCAGTGGATTCCCTTCCTATCCATGCTTGGTTCTCCCGATTGGTTTCCGACGCTGCTGGTTCTGTTCCGCAAGGCGGCGTTCTATGGGACCACGGTTTGGGCCATCGCGCGGGCTGGATTTGGAGTGCCTGGAGCGCTGGTGTTTGTCGCGCTTGAACTTGGAATGCTGGAGTTGGCACAGATCTTCATTCCCGGAAGAACGGCTGAAACCACCGACCCAATCCTAGCCGTGGTGTTGGGAGTGATCCTGCTCCAATTCGACCGTAAGTTCGGCGCGGATCCCGGCGTTGGCACCGCACTCACGGAGTCTCCAGGCCGAATCCCGGCGGGAACGTCAGCCACCAAGACTACTCCCGGGATCCGTGCGACGACCCCACCTGCGGCTGCGCGGCCCGCTGCGTCCGGGGTTTGGACCGGCGGGAGACGGCGCAGACTCTGACGGATCCGCGGTGCGGTCCAGGACGGCTAGGTGAACCGTTCTTAATGAATGGCGGCGGTCACACCTCCTGCCGCTATTCCGCGAATTTGATCACTCGCTCGTAACCTCAAACGCTTTAACGCTTTACTGGCTGGATTCCATGCGGTGCCGTCCGCCGGTATGCGCTGAGCGCACTCCGGCGCGTGCAGTATATGGCGTGACGAGACGCAAACCCTCCAAACTTCCCGCCAGACCCAAGCTGAAGCGCGGCCCGGCTCCCGAACCTGCTGCAGCCGACCGCTTGGACGCTGCCGTCCACCAGATTTTGCAGAAACTCAAAGCCGGAACTCCCGTGCGGCTGCCCGGCCTGGGCATCCTGCGCCCCGGCCCTAAGAACTCGGTCCTGTTTGATTTGCTGCACGTCGCCGAGCCGAAGGAGGAGCCAGATGCCAGCGCCAAGCAACGCCGCCGTTGAAGCCCCGTCTCCGTCGTTGCCGGCGAAAGACCTGGCGTCCGCACGCCACGTCGCAGCGGTCATCCAAGCTTCGCTGAGGGAAGGCCGCCGCGTTGAGATCGAACGCCTGGGTGAATTTCGCCCGGTTTGTGGAGGCGGCTTCCGGTTCGTGCCGGAGAACAGACCCTGCGTTTTCCTGGCGTATGTCAGCGAGGACGCCGCAAAAGTGGAGCGTCTCAGTGAAATCCTGGAAGCGGCCGGATTCGACGCCTGGATGGACCGCCTGAAACTCCTGCCTGGACAGAACTGGCCGCGCGCCATCGAGCGTGCCATCGAGAACGCCGACTTCTTCGTAGCCTGTCTCTCGCGCCACGCGGTGAACAAACGGAGTTGTTTCCAGGGGGAGATGCGCTTCGCTCTGGATTGCGCCCGGCGAATGCCGTTCGATCAGGTCTACTTTGTGCCTGCCCGGCTGGAAAACTGCTCCGTTCCGCTACGCATCGAGCAGCAACTCCAGTGCGTGGATCTGTTTCCGGACTTCGACGCTTCGGCCAAGCGGCTGATCTGCTTCGTCCGTTCGGAAATGCGCCGGCGGCGCACGCTATGAGATCGCTGGCTCCGGACGGGCTCAATAGCCCATGATCTGGTAGCCGGCATCGACGTAGATGACGTTGCCGGTCACGCCGCGGCCGAGATTGCCGGCCAGGAACACGGCGGTGTCCGCGACTTCGGCCGGCTCGGCGTTGCGGCGCAGCGGTGCTTTCTCGGCGACGAACTCCAGAATCGTCGAGAAGTCCTTGATGCCGCGCGCGGAGGCGGTCTTGATCGGTCCGGCGGAAATCGCATTCACGCGAATGTTCTTTGGGCCGAGGTCGGCGGCCAGGTAGCGCACACTGGCCTCGAGCGCGGCTTTGGCCACACCCATCACGTTGTAATTGGTGATGACGCGCTGCGAACCGAGATACGACAGCGTCATGATGGAGCCCCCCGCAACCATGGCCGGAGCGACGGCGCGGGCAACGGCCACCAGCGAGTAGCAACTCACCTCATGGGCCAGCAAAAAGCCTTCGCGCGAGGTGTCCGAAAACGGCCGGGCCAGATCTTCACGGTTGGCAAAGGCGATCGAATGCACGACCGCGTCCAACTGTTCGCCTTCGGCCAGCAGGATCTCCGAGAGGTGCCGGATGTCGGCCTCCTGCGTCACGTCGCACGAGAGAATCCGGGAGGCGCCGAGTTCCTCGGCCAGTTCCTCAACCGTGTCCTTCTGCCGGTCGCCCTGGTAGGTCAGAATCAGGTTCGCGCCTTCCCGGCGGAACGCTTTCGAGATAGCGTAAGCGATGCTCCACCGGTTGGCGAGGCCAAGAACCAGGGTATTTTTGTCCTTGAGAAGCTGAGACATGAATTATCCAGTATAACGCACGGACTTTGTAAACCCGCATAAACACAAGGGTTTGACGCGGGGGATAGCGGGTTAGCGGATGGGCACGGGCGAGCCGCCGGCCTTCACGCTGCGCAGAGAGGCGTCCATGAACTCGAACATCTCCAGCGTTTCCTGCTGCGGTACCGGGGAGACGCCGGTGTTGAAGAACTTGAGGATTTCAACCACCAGGGACCGATATCCGGTGTACAGGTCCTTCTCATTCGTGTGGACCTCTTTGGCGGAGAAGACCGTAGCACCGTAGGAAGAGTACGGCCGGATGAGCCGCAAAACGCCGATTTTGCCGTCTTTCCAGCGGCCGGCAATCACGTCCTGGTCGGCGGTGGAGGTGCGCCAGACCTGCCCGCAGCCTGGGCCGAGGATTGAGTAAAGCATCTCGACGCCGTGGATGCCGTACCAACTCAGGTCGAGTTCGTGGTGCGATTCCTGCGGACCGGGCGCCCACACGGATGCCCCGAGCAGGCCGGCGATGCGGAGCGCGGGGATCCCGTCGCTGAAGCGCAGCGAGGAAGCCGTGAACCACGGCACGCCCGCCTCCTTCGCGACCCGCGCGATTTCGAGCGCATCGCGCAGGGTTGAAGCCAGCGGCTTGTCGATGAAGACCGGCTTGTGGCCCTTGAGTATCTCGCGGAACTGCGCGAGGTGCGGGCGTCCGTCCACACTCTCCAAGAGCACCGCATCCACCTTGGTCAGCAGGGTTGCGATGTCCGGCACTATCTCCACACCGTACTTGGAGTGCAATTCTTCGGCGTACTTGTCTACCCGGCTGGCGCTCTCCGCGACGTCCGGGCTGCCGCCCTTATAGGCTGCGACGATGCGAGCCCCCGGCAGGTGCTCGGGCGTAGCAGGATCATTCAACAGCGAGGTGAAAGCGACGGCGTGCGACGTGTCTGTGCCCACAATCCCCAACCGGAGATCAGCGGCAAAAGCCTGGTGGCGCGCGCACAAGATCAATCCGGCCACGAGCGTAAAGTAACGGAGCAATTCGGGATACCCCCCAGGGGGCATTGTACACTGAGGGTTCCCGTGGACCTCACGACTCCGATCACCTACGTCAAGGGCGTCGGTCCACAGCGTGCCGGAGCGCTGGAAGCCAAAGGGCTCGCGACGGCCGGCGATCTGCTCTTTTACGCCCCCTTCCGCTACGAGGATCGCACCAACGTCAAACCCCTGAACGATCTCGCGCCTGGTGAAATGGCGGCCGCCATGGCAACCGTACACTCGGTCGCCACACCGAAACTGAGCCGCCGCAATCTCGGCATCGTGGAGGTGGTTTTCACCGACGGAGCGGGCGGCAGGCTGGTGGGCAAGTGGTTCCACGCGGCGTCGTTTCTAACCAAAATCCTCGAACCCGGGGTGCGTGTCGCGCTGTACGGAAAAGTGGAATTCGACACGTATTCGCGGGAACTGTCGATGCTGCACCCCGAGTACGAAGTGCTGCGCGGCGACGAAGACGAGGGTGACGAGAGCCTGCACACGGGACGGATCGTCCCGGTTTACGAGGCCGTAGGCAAGCTGAACACGCGGCTGTTCCGCGCGGTGTTGAAGCGGCTGACCGATCAGTTGCCGTCCATGCCCGACGCATTGCCCGAGACGATCCGCCAGCGCCTAGGACTGCCGGGGCTCGAAACCGCCGTGCGCGAACTGCACTTCCCTCCGGCGGGCACCGATCTGCGCTTGCTCAACAACTTCCGCTCCCCCGCGCAGAGCCGCATGATCTTCGAGGAGTTCTTCTGGCTGGAAACCGGCCTCTCGCTCAAGCGGCGGCAGGCTCAGACCGAGCACGGCATCGCATTTGCGCTCACCGATCGCGTGCGCGAGCAAGTGAAGCAGATGCTGCCGTTCAAGCCCACGGCGGCGCAGAAGAAAGTCCTGGGCGAAATCGCACGCGACATGGCCTTGCCCATCCCGATGAGCCGGCTGCTGCAAGGGGACGTAGGTAGCGGCAAAACGATTGTGGCAGCGCAGGCGGCCGTGATCGCCATCGAAAACGGCTATCAGGCAGTTCTGCTCGCGCCGACCGAGATCCTCGCCGCCCAGCACGCCGTCAACTTGCGCCGGATTTTCGAGCCGCTGGCCTATCGCATCGTGCCGCTTACGGGATCGATGACGAAGAAGGAGAAGGAACTGGTCAAGCGCTCGCTAGCGTCCGGGTACGCCCAGATCGCTGTGGGCACGCACGCGCTGCTGGAGGGGGACGTCGAGTTCCACAAACTCGGGCTGGCGATCATCGACGAGCAGCATCGCTTCGGCGTGCTGCAAAGAAAAGCGCTGCAGCAAAAGGGAGTCTCCCCGGACGTGCTGGTGATGACCGCTACGCCAATTCCGCGCACGCTGGCGCTGACGATTTACGGCGACCTGGACGTGTCCACCATCGATAGCCTGCCCCCGGGCCGCAAGCCGATCCAGACGTTTCACAAAACGCACATCGAGATCGAGCTGGTGTATAGCTTCGTGCTGCGCGAGGTGCGCCAGGGTCGGCAGGCCTACATCGTGTATCCGGCCATTGAGGAGTCAGAGACCATCGCCATGAAAGCCGCGCAAAAGGCGTATGCCGAGCTTTCGACGCACGTATTTCCCGACTTGAAAGTGGGCCTGCTGCATGGCAAGCTTCCGGCCGAAGAGAAGGAAGCCACGATGGCTGCATTCCAGCGCGGCGAGGTGCAGGTACTGGTCTCCACCACTGTGATTGAAGTGGGTGTGGACGTACCGAACGCCACGGTCATGGTGGTTGAAAACGCGGAGCGCTTCGGGTTGGCTCAGATCCACCAACTGCGGGGCAGGGTAGGGCGCGGCAGCGAGCAAAGCTATTGCGTTTTGGTCACCGAGAAACTGAACGATACGGGGAGAGAGAGAATCCGCACGCTGGTTGACTCGTGCGACGGATTCAAGATCGCCGAAATGGACCTGCGCTTGCGGGGGCCGGGAGAGTTTCTGGGCACCAAGCAATCTGGTCTTCCTGTGTTCCGCATCGGTAACCTGATCAGGGACTCGGAGATTCTGGTGCTGGCGCGGCACGAGGCCCAGAGCTTCGTGGCGAACCCGCCATCGCCTGAGGCGCTGGACGATGCGCTGCGATACGTCCACGACCAATGGCAGCGGCGCTACGGGTTGGCGCTCATCGGATAGTGGGACAGACGATCGCTTGCGTCGTCTGTCTGTCCGTGCCAGCGAACAGCACGCGACAGAGGACGCAAGCGATCATCCGTCCTACTTGTTCCGGACCTGCGGCCATCCAGTTTCGAGTGAGAATGAAGTTACTATGCGTGTGATTGGCGGAGAGTTCCGCAGCAGGAAGCTCAAGACCCCGGCCGGCGATTCCGTGCGGCCTACCCCCGACCGGCTGCGGGAAGCGCTGTTCAATATCCTGTCGCCGCGGATCGTCGATTCGGTATTTCTGGATGCGTACGCGGGTAGCGGCTCGGTGGGCATTGAAGCTCTTAGCCGCGGGGCGAAGAGGTCGATTTTCATCGAGAAGAGCCGCGCGGCGCTACGAGCCTTGCAGGAGAACATTGCCGCGCTAGGGATCAAGGAGCGGTGCGAAGTCTGTCCCGACAGCGCGTCGACAGTGATCACGCGATTTGCGGCCGACATCGTGTTCCTCGACCCACCGTACCCGCGCGAGATTGAATACGTACGCTGCCTGGAGGCGTTGGGCGGGCAGCCGCGGCCGCTGATCGTCGTTCAGCACACTTCGAAATTCACGAGCCAGCTCAAAGAGCAATACGGAGCCTTAAGGCGGGTCCGCCTGGTGAGTCAAGGCGACAATTCGATGAGCTTCTACGAGCCGCGCGAGTAGCCTGGCTCTTCGCTCAACTGCCGCTTCATCTGTTGAGCATCGTGTCTGCGCGATCGTCCAGGCACCTGGACCGCGCAGGACCGGAGCCTACGCGCGGACTGGACCGCTCTCTGACGTTCCCGGCTCGGAACTGGAGTAGACGACAGCAGGCGTCTTTCCCGAGCCAGGGCGGGGGCGACGCGTTCGGGCCGCAACCGGCACAGATCGCGCATGGTCGCGACCGTCACTAGGTCCCTTCCCAGAACTCTCACGGCTCAAATCCTCCCTGAACCCCAGCCATACCTCGCCGAACCTCGCCATCTCACGTCAGGCGTACTAAGGCGTGGTCACTTTCTGTAGAACACATCGTACATGAATGCAGAGGCGCACAGAGCCACTAAGGAACAAGGAACCATGAAACTCTTTTCGAAGTTAGTAGTTACCAGCGCGGTGATCGCCCTCGCTTTCATTTCCACCGCCAATGCACAGAGCATGCGCATTGATGTCCCGTTTGGCTTCAGAGCCGGCAACGCGACCCTGCCCGCAGGCACGTACAAGGTCGATCTGAATCTGACTTCTCAACGCGTGGCGTTGAGTCAACTGGACGGGAAGGCGAGTTGCTTCCTCACGGTCAAAGCCTTTGACGGAAAGGGCCAAGTCAACAACGGGTCGTTGGTGTTTCACCAATACGGCAGTTCGTACTTCCTCTCAAAGGTGCGTGCCGTGGGTGCCAGCACCGCGGAAATGTTTACAACCCGGGCCGAACGTGAACTCGCCAAGGCGCAGCCCGCGGTGAGGCCGACGACAGTGATTGCACTCGGACGGTAAGCCCATTTTGCCGCTCTACGCGACGTGCGCGGCTGTCACCGGCCGCGCGCATCGAAAAACTTCGGCCTGACGGATCTCTGCTGACCGGCCCGCAACAGCCGGCAGCCGAGAGATCCGCCAGGCCCCTTCCAGCGGAGCTCAAAAACTTTACATCCAACCAGCGAACCGAAACGGGGGGATCTCGTCTCTAATACAAGCCGGCAATCAGCATTGGCATTGGCAGGCTGCGACTACGACTTCCGGCACGGAAACCATGCGCGACCTCGAACCCTCGAAGCCTGCTCCCATTTCGCCACACGCGGCTCAGAAGCCTGCCGATGGGCGCGAGGGGAGGCTTGATTCGTGGAAGGAAATCGCCAGCTACCTGAATCGCGGGGCTCGAACGGTCCAGCGCTGGGAGCGCGAGGCCGGACTGCCAGTACATCGACTGCAGCACGAGAGGCTCGGATCCGTGTACGCCTGGCGCGGTGAACTTGACGCATGGTGGAAGAGCCGCGGTTCGCTTGTAGATAAACCGATTGCGGAAGATGCTCCGGAATCCCCCTCCATCGCCGTGCTGCCCTTTTCCGACCTGAGCCAGGGGAAAGATCAGCAATATTTCTGCGAAGGCACCGCCGAAGAAATCATCAGCCGTCTGGCTCGCATCAAGGCGATTCGCGTTGTCTCGCGGACCTCTGCATTCCATGCGAGTGCCCTCACCAGCGACCTGCGGGAGCTCGGGCGCCGGCTGCGTGTGGCGACGATCCTGGAGGGGAGTGTGCGCAAAGCGGGCGATGTGTTGCGCATCACTGTCCAATTGGCCGATGTAGAGACGGGCTATCACCGCTGGTCCGGCCGATTCGACAGTGAAATCAATGACCTTTTCGCGATTCAGGATGAAATCGCGCGCAGCGTCGTTGAAGCGTTGCAGGTGGACCTGACTGCGAACGAGAGCGCCGCGCTGCACCTGCTGCCCACTTCCAACTTGCGCGCATACGACACCTATCTGCGCGGCCGCCAATACTACTACCAGTTCGGCGTAAAGAACATGGAATCGGCGGTCCATCTGTTCGTGCAGGCGATCTCGCTCGATCCCAAGTTCGCTCATGCCTACGCCGGGTTGGCCGACTGCTGGTGTTATCTCTATCTCTACTCTGACCGGACCGAAACCATCCTCGAGCAGGCGTTGTGGGCCAGCAGCAAAGCCATCGAGATGGCTCCGGATTCAGCCTCAGCCCTTGCCTCTTATGGCTTCGCCCTCTCGATCTCCGGACGCGATGCTGAGGCGGAAGGTGCCTTTGAGACTGCGGCCCGCGTCGATGCGCAGTTGTTCGAAGCGCGCTATTACTACGCCCGGCACTGCTTTGTACGAGGCCGGGTGCACAAGGCGGCAGAGCTATACGAATCGGCTATGCGCGTTCGCCCCGACGACTACCAGTCGCCGTTGCTGGTCGCGCAGTTGTACAGCGATGGCGGCCGTTCCGAAGACGCTGCTGCCATGCGGCGCCTGGGCATCAAACTCGCTGAAGAGCACCTGAAAGTGAATCCGTCGGACTCTCGCGCGCTCTATCTGGCGGCCAACGGACTGGTAGCGCTGGGAGACCGCGAGAGCGGCGAAGCCTACGTAAAGCGCTCTCTGCAGGTTTCGCCTGAAGATCCGATGCTACTCTACAACGTGGGATGTGTTTACTCGCTGCTGGGCCGCGTTGAGGCCGCCCTGGAATGCCTGGATCAGGCGGCGGCGCGCGGGATGACACAAAGGGGCTGGTACGAGCACGACAGCGACCTGGCGCCCCTGCGCGATCATCCGCGATTCCAGCAACTGCTGGTGGGGCTACCGTAGGCGATTAGTACCTGCTTGAGTTACTAAACTGACCAACGGCGCATTCGCCCGCGACAAGACAGGCAACTTTCCGCTCGGCCCGCCGGCCACTGCCCTCGTTGTGAGGAGCCTCAGCCTCCACGAGTTGACCGGCCCTGCTCCCCTATTTCGAAATGCCTGTTGCGCCCGCCTCCGGATGGAGACTGAAACTCCGCCCATGACACGCCAAAGTGCGCCAACGCTCCAGTGGCGCGCTAAGGCGCTCTCGCTTTTTCCGAAACTGATCGTCAATGGATACAGACAGGCACACAGCCGTTGAAGAAACAAGGAGCAGATACAATGAGAGTCATCTCGAAGCTGGCAATTTCGAGCGCGGTGATCGCCCTCGCGCTCATCTCCACAGCCAATGCGCAGAGCATGCGCGTTTCCGTTCCGTTCGGGTTCCGGGCCGGCCAGCAATTGCTTCCGGCAGGCACTTACAACGTTGAAGTCAGCCAACAGAATCGGCGCGTCACGCTGACTCAACTGGAAGGCAAAGCCGGCTGTTTCGCAGCGGTCAAGTCCTACAGCGGATCGGGTATGACGGGGCAGGGCAAGCTGGTATTCAATCAATATGGGAGTTCCTACTTTTTGACGCATGTGACTCCTGCAGGTGCGACCAGCGCAGCGGAGTTGTTCAGCAGCCGGGCCGAGCGGGAGCTGGCCAAAGTGGAGAAGCCCGTCAAGACCGTGGTGGTCGGCGTCTCCGGCATGTGAGAGCCGCATGAGTCTGCTGCTCAGCCCGGCGCAGGACCGTGGCGCGCAGCGAGAGCCTGGGCCCGGCCAATTCCCCACCTGCATTCCCGGCGGATCTCCCCGAACCGGCCCGAAAAGGGCAGCTTCGGGCAGATCCAGCCGGGCTTTCTTTTGCGACGAATCCCTAATCAGTCACGCTCGAAAAACGGAACAACCACGCGGGGAAGGCGTCTATTGCTGGGACGGGCGTGCGGCCCCGGTCCTGCGGGGTGGAATCTGCCGCCGCTCGCCGGGCGAACCATGAGCGACTCCAAGTCCGCGAACACTCTACCGGCCCCACCGTATGGCGCGAATCAGACTATTGAAGCGCGTGGGGCGAGGCTGGACTCCTGGAAGGAGATTGCGAGCTATCTGAAGCGGGGAGTTCGGACGGTGCAACGCTGGGAAAGCGAAGCCGGGCTCCCCGTGCACCGGCTGCAGCACGAGAAACTCGGCTCGGCATACGCCTGGAAGAGCGAACTTGACGCGTGGTGGAAGAGCCGGGGAGCGCACCTCGACAGACCAGCCGGCAGCGCCGGGACAGCCACTCCCTCGATAGCGGTGCTGCCCTTCTCCGACTTGAGTCAGGAACAGGACCAGCAGTACTTCTGCCAAGGTATTGCCGAGGAGATCATCAGCCGCCTGACGAAGGTCCAGGCAATTCGAGTAGTCTCCCGCAGCTCCGCATTCCACGCAAATGCACTGGCCAGCGATCCGCGCCAATTGGGCCGCAGGCTCCGCGTGGGTGCGCTGCTCGAAGGAAGCGTGCGCAAAGCGGGCGGCAGGCTGCGCATCACCGTCCAACTGTCGGATGTCGAAACGGGCTATCAGCGCTGGTCCGGGCGATTCGACCGTGAGTTCAGCGACGTTTTTGCGATTCAGGATGAAATCGCGCGCTGTGTGGTCGAGGCGTTGGAGGTGGACTTATCCGCAAATGAGAAAGCGGCACTGCAGGTCCTGCCGACCTCCAATTTGCGCGCCTACGAATACTATCTCCAAGGCCGCCAGCACTACTATCAGTTCGGCCCGAGGAGCATGGACTCGGCGGTTCATCTCTTTGTCCAGGCGATTTCGCTCGATCCCAATTTCGCCCAGTCCTACGCGGGTCTGGCCGACTGCTGGTGCTACATCTACCTTTACTCCGATCGCAGCGGGACGGTTCGGGAGCAGGCCGAGTGGGCCAGTCGCAAGGCCCTGGAACTGGTGCCCGACTCGGCGCATGCACACGCTTCTTATGGTTTCGCGCTGTCCGTCTCGGGACGGGACGCCGAGGCAGAGCAGGCCTTCGAGACCGCCGCACGCCTCGATCCAGCGCTATTTGAGGCGTGGTACTTCTACGCGCGCCATTGTTTCGTTCGAGATCAGGGGCAGAAGGCGATTGGACTCTACGAGGCGGCCATGCGCGTCCGGCCGGACGACTATCAGTCGCCGTTGCTGGCGGCTCAGATCTACGACGATTACAGGCGCCCGGCCGACGCAATTGCAGCCCGCCGCCGAGGTATCCGGCTCGCGGAGGAGCACATGAAGGTGAACCCGGAGGACGCCCGGGCGCTGTACATGGCGGCCAATGGATTCGTCGCTCTGGGAGACTCTAAACGCGGTCTGGAGTATGCGCAAAGGGCTGTTGATGCTCGCCCCGAGGACCCCATGCTGCTCTACAACGTCGGCTGTATCTACTCGATGCTCGGCCGGTCTGAGGATGCGCTGGAGTGCTTGGAGCGGGCGGCAGCGCGCGGGCTGACGCAGCGCGGTTGGTACGCAAACGACAGCAATCTGGCGACGTTGCGCGACCATCCGCGATTCCAGCAGTTGCTCGCGCGGTTGCCATAGTCCCGGTCGCCGGCTCACTGTGCGGACGGTTGATGTGCCGCCGCGAAACTCGCCGCTGCGATCCGGCACAACACGAGCGATTGCTCCCACCGGTCACACTCTTCAACGAGTTCGCCGCTGACCTGTCGTAGCAGTCGCCCGTAGTAGATGCCGGGGCTAAGCAGTTCGGGCACGAAGAGAATGTAGTCACCGTGCGACGCGCTGCCGAGGAATCCTCGAAACGCTTGGGTCCACAGGTCGCGGAAGTGCCCTACATAGGGATGCCTATCCGTGTCGCCGTCCCCAATGTCCACCTGCATCGACCCCGGGTTGCCGATGCGCCCGTGAATGAACCGCACCCGCTCCAGCACGGGCCGGATGAACTCCAGCTTGTTTTCAAAGCCGCCGTAGACCATCTCCAGCCCCGTATACCAGTGGGAGAAATCGCCGTTGAAGCGCAGTTCCGGGAAACGCTTCACGAACTGAACGGTCCGCCAGGGGTCCTGAAAAATGGTGGCCCGATGGGTCTCGACGTACAGCGGCACGCGCGAGCGGTCCGAGGCAGCGAGAACGGCTTCGATCAAGTGAGACGCGTCGTCGTCGTCCTCCATGCCCCAACCGATGTGGAGGGTTGCGCACTCGACTCCCTCGTCCGCAAAACGCTCCGCCAGCGGAGCCATCTCGGCGGGCGTGTTGACCCGACCCGACGATGCGTAGCCCAATTCCAGGCGCGTGCAGGCGGCTCGTTCCGCAGGGGTGGCGGGAGCGGTGAACTGGACTCCGCTGTAACCCGCTTCGCGAATCGCCGCAAATAGCGCCTCGGGCTCGCGTGTTTTCGGCGCCGTCGAAAACGCAGGCAAGTCCTCCAG
>Ga0073936_10003672_pt1 | contig 21768 bp, 18 predicted proteins | sample AliMusrvi5mmetaG_FD_87041 | JGI IMG/M metagenome (GOLD analysis project Ga0073936, IMG submission 87041) | Freshwater lake bacterial and archeal communities from Alinen Mustajarvi, Finland, to study Microbial Dark Matter (Phase II) - Alinen... | ecosystem: Environmental > Aquatic > Freshwater >... | reverse complement strand
GATTTCTGCAACGATCCGCTGGACCTCCTGGAATTTCATCCCGCCAACGCGCTCGCCCTGCAACGCGCCCATCACCGCCCGCGCCAGCCGTCCGTCGGCCAACTTCTCCAATGGCAGACCCGCTAATTCCACGAGAAGAAACCCGCAGTCCGGGACGAAAGTTGCTGCCCAGCCGGAGATTTCCGCAGGAATTTCGATCAGGTCACGGAGGCGGCGCACCGCACTCCACTTTCCCGGCCCCGGATAAATCACCACCGGAACCACCAGCGGGAGATTGCCCCCGGATTCGATTTTCCCCCGATGATCCTGCCAGATCAGGCCGATGTATTCGAGCACGCGCAGGGGCATGATTCGCACGGGGCGGCTCTGGTGCTCGAAAAGGATGTAGAAGCAAACCGGTTTTCGGGCCACCTCGATCCGGTAAAGAAGATCCTCCCGGCGTTCCGATAGCGCCTCGCTGATGCCGGAAATCTTCTCGACGCGCAGAGTGGACCATTCGACCAGGGCCAGAAATTCCTTGGGCATCCACGTTTCGAGGAACTGCCGGGCGACCAGTGGCAGGGACATCGCATGCCGGAAAATCCGGTCGTGGGAATGGTGGGTTTTCTCCTCGGACATGCGCGGAACAATGGAGTCGGCCATCGCCGCAAAACAAGCTCAATCGCCATGATGCTTGCCGTTCTGGAGAACTCCGCTTTGAGGGAATTCCGACTTCCCCTGAATCCGCCACTAAAAATGCTTTGGGGCGATTTGGGGCAGTTTGGGGGAATCTAACTGGTGTTTTTGATCTTAACTGGCGAATTGAAAACTCCGCATAAAACAACGCAAATCATTTATATGCTTAGTATTCAGAGCAGTTACGCGGAAAATTCAGACCTTATTCTTAACGGGCGTCCCGCCCGTTTGGACACTGGCTTTGCAAGCGCAGGCGGGCGTTTTTCACAGACGGGACGCCCGTGCTCCCTGTTATCTGCAAAGTGAACAGCATTGCTCTTAGCCGCCCGCAACGATTTCTGCGGCGGTCTTGAAATGGGTCTTGGCGAAATTCTCGAGACCGTCCGGACCGGATTTTGCGACGAGGCGGCCGGCGGCGGTTTTGACCGCTGCGGAGGCTCCCCGGGGGAGATCGACCCCCGAAGCCCTGCCCGCATCGGCCAGCCAATCGATGAACTTCTCGCGCGCAAGAATCGAGGCGGCGGCAACCGCCGGGTCGGACTCGGCCTTCGTGCGCTGGTCGATCCGGATTTTTTTTCCTTTCTCCATGAGGGCGCGCTCGAGCACGCGCACGTCGGAAAACTTGTCGGAGAGGGCGCGCGGGCAGTCCGGACGGGCTTCGCAGAGGTTTTCGATCACGCGCGCATGTCCCCAGGCGAGGAGGCGGTTGAGATTTCCGATTTTCCGGTAGAGCTCGTTGTATCGCGGCGGGGCGATCGTCACCACGCTGTGGGGCGCGCCGGAATCGCGGATGGCTGCGGCAAGATCGCGGATCCTTTTGTCCGATCCGATCGACTTGCTGTCCTGCACGCCGGCCGCGATGAACGCGCGGGCGATGGCGGGTTCGACATACACGCCCGCGATCACAAGCGGTCCGAAAAAGTCCCCCTTCCCGCTTTCGTCGATGCCGAAATGCGGCTCAAAAAGTTCGGGCGAGTGGACTTCCTCATAGCCGAATTTCGCTTCGCCGAGCACCTCCGGCTCAAGCACGAAGGTGATAAATTCTTCGATGCCCTTCCCCTGGATGACCGCCTTCGGGCCCTTTTCATAAACGGCAATGTTGAGCTTGTTTTTGCGGGCGGAGAAGAGCATGTGTGGCTTTGCCTCAAACGCGTAGCCCTGATCCTCCAAGACCTGCCGGAGTTTCTTCGCTTGGGCGGGCGTAAGCGGCGCGGTATGCGTGTGCAAAGATTTTTCTGACGACATACCTGATTCAGGACGTATTCTCCCGCATGTGTCGAGACGATACCACCGGAGAGTCGCCCTTCCTTTTTCTCATGGCACGCGCGAGGGAAAGGGGTGGGCGGCGTTGACATCGCAATGAGTCGAAAAACCATCGGCATCCCGGATAATGGAACGGGCCGGCTCCCGGGCAAACAAAAATGCCTCGGGGGGCTGGCGGTTTTTGTGTTGGTTGCGGGATTGCTGGCTGGCTGCGGTCCCGCCGGGCCGAATGATCGCGGGCGTCTTTCTCAGCGAGGCTATCTCTGGCAGCGGGAGTGGACTCCTGCCGTGGTTGAAGCCGTGCGCCATGCCGATCAAAAAATGGATGGCTTGGTGATTCTGGGAGCGGAAGTCCACTGGAAGGGCGGGGCTCCGGAGATCATCCGCTCCACGGTTTCATGGGATGCCTTGAAGAGCAGGGGCAAGCCGTGCGCGCTCGCCTTGCGCATTGCTCCCTTTCCCGGCCCGTTCACTGCGAATGACGCGCCGGCGCTTGCCGTCAAGGGAGCGGGCGCCTCCTTGTTGCGCGAGGCACGGATTCACGGGGTGGCGGTGCATGAGTTTCAGGTCGATTTCGATTGTGCGCAAAAGAAGCTGGCGGGCTATCGTGTTTGGCTGAATGCGTTGCGCCCTGTCGTGGGATCGGTGCCGCTGGTGATCACAACGCTCCCCGCGTGGTTGGACGAACCGGAGTTCCGGAGGTTGTTGGACGAGGCGGATGGGTATGTTCTCCAGGTTCATTCTGTCCCAACCGAACAGGAGACCGGGCATGCCGCCTTGTGCGATCCGGATTTGGCTCTGAAATGGGTTGGAAAGGCGGCGAAATTGGGTCGCCCGTTTTCGGTTGCCCTGCCGACATACTGGTGCTTGGCCGGGTATGGGCCTTCGGGAAAACTGCTGGGCGTTTCGATGGACAGCGTGCAACCGTCCTGGCCGGAAGGAACGCGCGTTCTGGAATTTTCCACCGGTGCCGATGTTGTGGCGGAGCTTGTCCGGACATGGCAAAGCAAGCGTCCCAAGCAAATGAAGGAACTGCTGTGGTATCGGGTGCCGGTGAGCACGGATGCCAGGAACTGGCGCTGGCCGACGCTTTCCGCTGTGATGGAAGGGCGCGAACCCGCGCACCGCATCGAGCCGGTCGCCGAGGGAGGAAACCCCGTGGATTTGGCCCTGACAAACTCCGGCGAGGCGGAAGAAACGCTGGATCGGCCCGTGATGGTGATTTGGACCGAGGGGGAGTTGGTGGCCTCCGACGCCCAACCCGGCTGGACGGTTCAAGTGGAAAAGGGGAGGGCGATGTTCCTTCCGGAGCCGGGACGACGGTTGCGATTGTCCCCGGGTGGCCGGCGTGGTATTGGCTGGCTTCGTTATGACACGAACACCAAGGTGCGCTGCCAAATGGCGGAGCTTAAAAAGAAGGCTCCTTGGTTTTTTTCTCGCGGCATTGGCAACCGGAGGGATCTGCTCCGGATCGGGGTATTATGGCCCCTCGGAATATTTTTCCTCGAGTGAACAAAACCTGCTGGCTTCCCCGGAGTTTTATTGGGCTCTTGAGGTCACCCGGATAGCCCAGGCGTTTCGTCCCCCGGAAAAACTCCGCGCGCGCGTCGAAAAAAAAGAACCTTCCGCGGAGGGTGAAGCGGTCGAAGATCCTTGCGCCAAAGCGACAGAAGAAGCGGATCGCAGTGACTTTGCGGCGGCCCTGAAAGAGGGGAGGATCAAACCCGGTGACCCGGAGAAAGCTGGAAAACAGCATGAGGAAGCCCGCGATCGGATCGCCTCGACCGATGACAAACAAACCAAATCGTTGCCTGAAGAATTCGATTCCGAGTTTGCGGAATACCATCGCGGAGCATTCGCCTATCGGCGCGGGCCGGATCACTGGGAGGAAGCCCGCAGAGCCTGGGAGGGACTGTTGGACCGGCCCGCTGCCGGCCGCCAATACCGGACGGTGTGGGCGGCTTTCATGCTCGGAAAAATCGCGATGAAAACCGGAGATTACCCGGCGGCGATCGCGTGGTTTCAAAAAACGCGCTCGCTGGCGAAGGAAGGCTTTGCGGATTCGCTGGGCATGGCTGCGGACAGTTATGGCTGGGAGGGCCGTTGCGAATGGAAGCAGGGTCATCCCGAGAAAGCCGCGCCGCTTTTTCTCACCCAACTTGCCCTGGGTGACCAGAGCGCGGTGATTTCGCTCAAGGCGCTGATCCCCGATCGCCTGCCGATCGAGGGGCTGCTCAACTACGGCCCGGAGGCTGAGGCCAGACAGTATTGGAGCGAATCGGAGAAGGCCGCCGCACAGAAAAAAACCGACGAAGCGTTGCTGGCGTCAGCGAAAGACGCGCTCCTGCGCCGCCTTGTTACCGTCCATATCCTGGCAACCGAATCGAGCCGGTCCTGGATTTATGAAGGGGGGCCGCAAGTTTCCAAGCGGTGCGCCCATTGGCTTGCCGCGATCAAAGAAGCGAAGCTCGGCAAGGTGGAAGATGCCGAGTATCTCGGGTGGGTCGCCTATACTGCGGCAAACTATCAAGAGGCCGCGCAGTGGCTTGCTTTGGCTCGGGGGAACACGCCCGCCGCTTGCTGGCTGCGGGCCAAACTGCAACGGCGCGAGGGAAAGCTTGAGGAGGCCGCGAAGAGCATGGAACAGGCCTGGCGGGCCATTAACGATCTGAAGACCTACGTCGGCGCGAAAGCGGACGGCCCCGAAGCCGCCCTTCTCGCCGAGGACGAAATGGAAGACGGGGGCGGCTTTTCGTTTTCGGAATGTGCCGCCGGAGAGTTTGGGCTTCTGCGTCTGGCGCGGGGGGAATTCGTCCAGGCGTTCGACACATTTTTCAAGGGAGGTCTCAATGCCGACGCGGCTTTCTTGGCGGAACGGGTTTTGACCGCGGACGAATTGAAGGCGACTGTCGATGCGTTGCGCGACAAGCCCGGAACCGCCAATCTCGCTGAAAAAGACGCCGCCTTGCGCTGGCTTTTGGGACGCCGTCTCGTCCGCGAAGGCCGCTGCGAGGAGGCCGCCCGCTATCTCAAACCTCCATACGACCAGCTTCTGGCGCACTATTTGGCGGCGATCAAGGAGGGTGCCGATGAGAAACTCGACAAAAAACAGCGGGCCCGCGCCTGGTTTGCCGCCGCCTGGCTGGCGCGTTACGATGGGATGGAACTGATGGGAACCGAGGTGGCTCCCGACGGCTTTGTGAGCGGCGGTTTGTTTCCAAGCGCTGAAATTGCCGCGCAACGGCAATCCGGAAAATATAACCCGACAGCACCCGTGGAAGAGGGAACGCCAAAGCCGCCTCCCCAGCCGATGGTGCTCAAACCCACGAAGGAAGAATTGCGGCGTCTCGCCAAAAACAAGCCCGCGCCCGACGTCCGCTATCACTACCGCCTCATCGCCGGAGCGCTCGCGATCAAGGCGGCCCGACTGCTTGACGACAACACCGAAGAACTCGCGGACGTCCTGAACGCCGCCGGCAATTGGGTCAAGGCCGGCGACGACAAACTCGGCGACCGGTATTACCGGATGTTGGAAACGCGCTGCGCCAAAACGGAAATTGGCAGGGCGGCGATCGCAAAGCATTGGTTCGTGGACAGGCCCGGTTCGTGGAGTGAGGAACAAAAGGATGCCCGGGCCGCACTACACAAAACACTGGGAATTCCCGAGCCGGAGCCTTGAAAACAGGGGCCTTTCACCCGGCCAAAACCGCCCATGGAAATTCCTTCTCCCTCCCGCGCCGCGAACAGCCAATTAGCGGCCGCCTTCCGCCGCGCACTGGATCGGTGGTTTCGGAAAAACGGCCGCGACCTGCCGTGGCGTCGCGCGGGCGATCCCTATGCGGTGATGGTTTCCGAGTTCATGCTCCAGCAGACAACCGTGGCGGCGGTGATCCCGTATTTCGCGCGGTGGATGGCGCGGTTTCCCGACGCCCGTGCGCTTGCCGCGGCCGATGAAGAATCTGTTCTGAAAATGTGGGAGGGCCTCGGCTACTACTCCCGCGCCCGCAACCTGCACCGCGCCGGACGCGCCATCATCGAAGCGGGCGGCAGGATTCCGCGCGCAATCTCCGATCTGCGGCGGCTGCCGGGTGTCGGGCCCTACACGGCGTCGGCCATCGCGGCCTTTGCGTATAATCAATGCGTGCCTGTCCTCGATGCGAATATCATCCGGGTTGTCGCCCGTCTGTTCAATTATCGCAAACCGGTGAATGCCGCCGCCGGAAAACTTTTTCTCGAGCGGGCCGCCCGTTCGCTGCTCCCCCGGCGGGGAGGCCGCGCACACGTCTCGGCTCTCATGGATCTCGGCGCCACAATTTGCCGATCCGGCAAACCGGACTGCCCGTCGTGTCCGGTCAGGCGGTTTTGTTCGGCCACACGCCCGGAAGCCATTCCCTGCAAGCCCGCGCGGCCGCAGGTGATTGCCGAAACCGACTGCCGGGCTTTCGCAACAAGGCGGGGAGCCATCTGCCTGGTGCGTTCGGAAGGCCCCCGCTGGAAAGGGCTCTGGACGCTTCCCCCCGGTGCGCCGTCGGAGTCGCCGCTCGTTGTCCTCGTCCACACCATCACCCGACACCGCGTGCGGCTGGAGGTCGCCCGTTCCCGTCCGCAAGCAGGCTGGACCGCATTTCCCAAAGACTTCCTTCCTCCAATGCCCTCGCCGCACCGCCGGGCTCTCGAACGAATATTTTGAAACAAAAGAACGCACTGATGCCTCATGTCCCGCCGGAGACCGGCAAACTGCCTGACCTCGGAACTTTGGCGACACACCGGGATCTTCTGTTCTGCCGCGCGTTCAAATTTACGCAAATTTGCTTGTCGTTGTGCTCAGCAAGCCTGTAGGACTAACGGTTCTTGTAGCGGTAACGAGCCGTGCTTGCATGACAAACAGGTTGCAAAAAGGGATTCGAAGCGGAAAAACTCCACGGAAAATATTGCTGCAAGGATTTTGACGGAAGTTACTTCGCGCGGTTAGCTCAGTGGTAGAGCACTGCCTTGACACGGCAGGGGTCGCAGGTTCGAACCCTGCACCGCGCACCATGTTGATTCTCAATATGAAAAAACCCTCCCTCCTTCTGCTTTTCATCGCGTTCCTCGTTATGGTCGCGGCCCTTTTTTACGCATGGGCAAACTGGTCCGGGGCCCGTGAGTTTCGGGCTGCACTGGCTCAGCTCGAAAAGAAAAAGGAGTCGGTTCGCATGGAGGACTTTATTCCTCCGCACGTTCCGGATGACCAGAACGTCGCGGCCGCGCCGATCTTCCGGGAATACATTGCATCGAAAGATAATTCCCGCCTGGGAAAACTTCTGGCGTCTTGGAACGATAGCCATCATTGGCGCCACTATGGCCGTTTGGCGGACGGAGACCATGCTGGCGATGGCGGAGGCGGTGGTTCCCCCTCGATTCCTCATCTGCGAAATGGTTCGGAATGTTATTTTGGGGATGGCATCCAACATTATCGGCGACGGTCTCCGCCGTGGGGCATGGAGCGATTCAAACTTGTCGGACTTTTCGAAAAGCTTCCCTCGTGAAAACTTGGCGTCGCACATGGCTGACGGCCTGAGAATGGAGCGTGCGTGGGGGCAACAGAGGATGGCTGACTTAAAGCTCACTCTGGCCGCACTCGAGATAATCAACACTTTGCATCCGCAAGACGAATGGACGAAGCGATTCCAAAAGCTCATCTGCCAACTCAGGCCTGCGGGCTGGGCTTGCCGGGACGGAGCCCATCATATTGTTGTCATCCAGCAGTTGATTGAAGCCCTCGGTGCCGACAAGGGGATTTCTCCGAATGAAGTGGGCCGCATTGAGAACTCCGTCTCGAATCCTTCAAAATGGGATCAGTTCACAACTCCTCTCAGTGCCATCGCTCTTCCTGGATTGGGTGGAATTTCTAAAAAAGCCGCCTGGACACAAGCCCTGCTCGAAAGCACCCGAACCGCCTGCGCGGTCGAGCGCTACCGTCTGGCGAACAAACGGCTGCCGGCAAGCCTGGGCGATCTGGTGCCGGCGTTTCTCCCTGCCGTTCCCAACGATCCGATCACCGGCCGTGCGCTTCTTTACAAGGCAAAGGAAGACGGAGCTTTTGTCGTGTATGGGGTTGGGTGGAACCAGATCGACGACGGGGGCTCCGTCCAGCCCACGCCCCCCAAGAAACCAAATGAAGAAGCGGATTGGGGCGTGGCCATCTCGAAGCCCAAGGATGCAAGGCAGGAGGCAGGTTTTGCTCGCTGACATGGGGGAGGGGGCCACTGTCTATGAGATCACCCTGCCCGAAAAGAGGGCTCTTCAACGGACGATCCCGCGCGTGCTTGATTCGATGAAGGAAAGAAGGTGGGTGAGGACATCGGAAACCGGCAGATCGGAGGCGATCTGCCCGCAGGCCTGTTTGACGTTGAGGTTCGACCGGTAGAGCAGGCGGTAGGCCTCGCGCAGGACGCGCGTCTCCTCGGCGGAAAATCCCCGCCGCTCAAGCCCGACCTGGTTGATGCCCCGGATTTCCGCCGGGTTGCCGTCGGCGATCATGTAGGGCGGCACGTCCTGGACGATTTTTGTGCAGCCTCCGACGATGGCATGTCGGCCGATCCGGCAGAACTGGTGGACTCCCGAGAGCCCGCCAATGACCGCGTGATCCTCGATCACCGCATGGCCGCCGAGCGTGCCGTTGTTTGAAAAAATGACATCGTTTCCGACCGTGCAGTCGTGCGCGATGTGCGAGTAGGCGAGAAAATTGCCGTTGTTTCCGACCGTGGTTTTTGCGCCGGGCGAGGTGCCGCGGTTGACCGTGCAGAATTCACGGAAGGAATTGTCGTTCCCGATTTCGAGATGGGTCGGCTCGCCGCCGTATTTCAAATCCTGCGAGCGCTGGCCGATCGAGCAATACGGATAAAAAACATTGCCCGTGCCGATGCGTGTGGGGCCGGCGATTGTGACTTGTCCGAGCAGACGGCAACCGGCGCCGATTTCCACATCTGCCCCCACGTGGCAGAACGGTCCGATTTCGGTGCCCGCGCCGATGGTGGCCGACGCATCGATGACCGCGCTTGGGTGGATGCCTGTCATTTGTCCACCAGCCCGAAAAGCAATTCCCCTTCCGAGACGACCTCGCCGTTGACAAGACAGCGGCACTGGGCCTTGCCGAGACGCTTTTTCAAACTGATGAGCTCGCTCTCGATAAAGAGGGTGTCGCCCGGCAGAACCGGCTTGCGGAATTTGACCGCGTCCGCGCTCATGAAGTATCCGATCTTCCCGGAGTTTTCCGTCTTGCGCATCATGACAATGCTCGCAACCTGCGCCATGGCTTCCAGTTGGAGAACGCCGGGCATGACCGGATGGCCGGGGAAGTGGCCTTGAAAATACGGCTCGTTGATCGACACCGCCTTGACGCCGACGGCCTTGGTATCGCCGACAAACTCGATGACCCGGTCCACCATAAGGAACGGGAACCGGTGGGGAAGGGTTGCCATGACCTCGTTGATGTCGAGCGCGCCCGACGTGGCGGCCACCGGACGAACCGCGGCGGACGTGATCTGCGCGTGCTGGAGCGCGAGGCGCTTCGCCGCCTCGGTGTTGATTCCGTGCCCGGGTTTGACCGCAACGACGTGTCCGTGCAGGCGGCGTCCGGCCAGGGCAAGATCCCCGACGATGTCGAGAATTTTGTGCCGGACAAACTCGTCGGGGAAGCGGAGCGGTTCCTTGCTCAGGACGCTCTCGCCCCGTGCGACGATGGCATTCTCCAGGCTGCCGCCCTTGATGAGCCCCTTGTCCATGAGCGGCTTCACGTCCTCATAGAAGACAAACGTCCGGGCGGGCGCGATTTCCTTCTCGTAAAATTCCGGCGTGATCTCGGCCGAAAGAAATTGGGTGAAGCGGCCCTGGGGTCCGACCTGCGTGCAGGAAACGCGGAATTTCGGATCCGGGAGAATGACGAGAACCGACCCTCCGAGCTCGATTGTGAGCGGTTCGCGGATTTCAAGGAACGCGCGGGGGGCCTCCTGTTCGACGATGCCCGCGTTCCTGATCATCTCCGCGTAGGCGGCCGCGCTGCCGTCGCCGATCGGCGGTTCGTTCGCGTCCATCTGGATGAGCGCGTTGTCCACGCCCATCCCGGTGAGGGCGGAGAGCACATGTTCGACCGTGTGGATTTTGACCATGCCCTGAACGAGCGTTGTCGCGCGCTCGACGGTTTTGACATGTGCGGCCGAGGCATCGACGATCGGTTCGTCCGGCAGATCCACGCGCTGGAACTTGAATCCGTGGCCGGGAGGGGCCGGAAGAATGGTGAGAGTGACATTTTCCCCCGTATGGAGGGCGCTGCCGGTGAGGCGGCCTGAGGATGCGAGTGTGCGTTGTTTTTCCACGTTGTTTTCTTGAAAGGAACGGCTAGGCGAGCCCGGTGCGGAGCAGGATGTCGAGATACTTCTGGTTGCTGAGACGCAGGCGCTTGACGAGCGCGCGTCCGATGGCTCCGAGGATTTGGATGGCAGCGGTAGGCTGGAGTCCGGCGAGCACGCCGATCGTCATGCGCGTGATGCGCAACAGCGTGCAGGCCTCAACGGCGGTGACATTTGCCGATCGGGGGCCGTCGTCAACCAGCGAGACCTCGCCGAAGAAGTCTCCGGCCGCAAGCCGTGAGAGTTCAATTTCCCGGTCGCCGTTTTCGGCGGTGACGCGGGCCGAGCCTTCGAGCAGAACGAAAAGGCAATGGCCGTCCTCGCCTTGTGTCACAATCCTTTTCCCGGCAGGGATCGATTGGATGTCGGTGAGTTGAAGCAGGGCGAGAAGTTCGTCGGCGGCCAGTCCGGCAAAAAGGCAAAACTGTTCGAGCCGGGGATCATCCGGCTTGAGTGTGATCGTTGTGGTTGGAGGCAGGGTTTCCATCGGGCAGGTGTCCGCGTGTCGGGACCGGGGCGGCCACGGCATCGCCGGGGACGACAATAACCAGCAGGACAATTTTTTGGGAAGCAATCTTTGCGAACGTTTTGCGGGCGCGGGCGGTGTTGGCGAAGAATACGTTCGCCTGACCTTCCGGAGAGGGAACATAGTGCTTGCGAACTTCCGTCACAATATGCCCCGCAATCAAGCCGACTTCGAAATTCTGGGTGAGACCCCGGATCTTCTGGTGGTCAACAAGCCGGCGGGGGTTCTTGTGCATCCGAGCAAGCCCGACGGGGAGCGCACACTTTGGGACGAACTCAAGGAATTCCTCGGATACGAAATCGCAAACGGCGGGCAGGTCTCGCTCATCAACCGTCTGGATCGCGAGACGAGCGGGATCGTTCTCGTGGCGAAAAACTCCGCCGCCGCACGCACGGCCTCGATTGCCATGCAGCAGGGAAAAATCCGCAAGGCCTATATTGCCATTGTCCGGGGCTGGCCGGAAGCCGACCGGTTCGCCGGGGAGGCGCCGATTATCCGTCAGGGCGAGGTGGCAGGGTCGCGGATCTGGCTCAAACGAACGGTTCACCCGCTGGGAGCGCCTGCCCGAACCGAGTTTGAAGTGGTGTCCCGTTTTGAGCGTGCCGAAGGAAAGTTTGCCCTTCTGTGTGCCCGGCCGATTACCGGGCGAACCCACCAGATCCGCGTGCATCTCTCCCATGCCGGATTCCCGGTCGTCGGGGATAAAATTTACGGTCCGTCCGAGGATTGCTATTTGCAGTTCGTGGAATCCGGGTGGAGCGATGCGCTCATGAGGCAGCTCCTGCTGCAACGGCATGCCCTGCACTCCTGCGAGCTTGCGATCCAGTGGAACGGCGAGCCGCTCGTGTGGACCTGCGGGCTGCCCGCCGACATGGCCGGATTCCATTTCATGGCTCGATCCGTTGTCCGCGTTCGGCCTGTTCCTCGATGCGGTGTTCGAGTGCCTTGACCGAGGTTTCCATTTCGCCGATGTCGGCAGGATCCGGAGAACTGGAGCGGTAGAACAGATAAACGACACCGCCGACAAGGCTCCAGAAGACGACGAGGAGGAACCCGGAAATCGAAATCGACATGGCGATTGCCTCCGGGGTTTTATAAAGCGCCCCTAGGAGCGTCACGAAAAGCTGTTCGCGCACACCGGCTCCGCCAACGCTGATGGGCAGGGCCGTGACGGCGCAAACAACCGGCATGACGCAGAAAATGCCCATCAGGCCGAGGCCGGCGCTGAACGCCTTCGCGGCAAAGTAGAACGTGCAGAAAAGCAGGAGGTGGGCGGGAACCGAAAGAAGAAACGCCTTGCCGACCGCGCTCCCGGCCTTGGCGTATTGCGAGAAAGCCGCCGCCGCCTCGGCGATTTTTGCGTGCAGGGGCAGCCAGTGTGGAAGTTTGGACGTGAGGCGGCAACGATCCACCAACCATGCCGCAACGATGAACCCCAGGGATCCCCCGAGAATGATGGCCACCGTGAGGATCCCCATGGGTGCGGATCGCATGAGATCGTGCCAGCGGGCCAGGATGACAATGGCGGAGACGACCGCAAGGGCGAGCACCCCGACCACACGATCAATGAAGACGCTGAGAAGCGCCCCCGCCTTTTTGTCCGGCGCCTCGCGCATGATGAAGAAAATTTTAATGACATCGCCGCCGGTCGAGCCGAGGAGGAAAAGGTTGAAGAACATTCCCGCGAGAACAATCCGCAGGGCGCGCCAATAGGGAATCGTGATGTCCTGTACCCGCAGCAGGATGATCCAGCGCCAAGTCTGGAGCAACAGGGCGACTCCGAGCGCGACGATCCCCGGCAAAAACCACCAGAGCCCGCCTTCGGATTTCGCCTTCCCGATGGCTTCGAGCATCTTTCGGTTTTGCTCCGGATCCCGGAAAATCCACCAGAGCAGGCCGCCGGTGATCAGAATCTGGATGGCAGGCAGAAGATATTTTTTCATTCAAAAAATCGTTGTGTCCAACGTTCTCTCCCCGGCGAATGCTGTCCAGAACCAAATCTCTTGCGGCGCCATCATTGTCTTTTCAGGAGGGAACGGGCATCCCAAATTTCCGGGCCCGCGCGCGATTTTTCCAGCGATTCCGAAGGAGGGGCCCCGCGAAGTTTTTTTGCGTTTCCCCCCGCGCCTTGACGCCCGGAGACTGATTCCACATCATCCCGGCAATGACACCCTCTCTCGCTTCTCTTGTGGACGCCCGGGCCGGGCTTGCCGGATTTTCCGCCTATATCGATTCCCTGTCCCGCGAAGACTCCGACCTGGCGCGGATCCTGATTGCGGACGGCCAGCACCACCTTTATGCAAATTGGGAGGCGCCCGGCCTTCACGACGAAAAAAAGCGAAACTTTCTCTCGAAGCTGCTGACGGCGCACCGGAGCTATCCCGGCGGAATTGCCGCGTATCTAAAAAATGCCCGTCTCTTGCTGTCTGATGCCGCCACCGACCGCAATCCGTTTGAAGGGTATGTTCCGGAACAACCGAAACTGGTTGACCTCACGGCATTCGGCCCCGGCTACTTGGAAGCCGAGTCGCTCGGATTCAAGGCGTTCGCCGATACCGCGGTCGTGCTTGTGGCGGGAGGACTTGGCGAACGCCTGGGCTATCACGGCATCAAGATCGACATCCCGGTCGAGGTCACCGAATCGACAAGCTACCTGGCTCACTGTGCCGGGGTGATCGCCGCAGCCTCCCGGAGGCTCGGCCGCCAAATCCCGCTTGTGATCATGACGAGCCTTGATACCAATGCCGGCACGCTGGCAACCCTGGCCGCCAACAGGAACTTCGGTCTCGCGGAAGGTCAGATCACCGTTCTTCTTCAGGAACTCGTGCCGGCCGTCGCCGACCTGGAGGGGCACCTCGCACTGGAAAGAATTTACGAACTCGTGATGAAGCCGCACGGCCACGGCGATATTCACATGCTCCTGCACACGACCGGCACGGCAAAGCGGCTCGCGGCGGCGGGCGTGCGGTATCTGCTTTTTATTCAGGACACGAACGGGCAGGCCTTCAACGCGGCGATCGCCGCCATCGGTGTCTCCGAGCGCGAGGGTTACGATTTCAACTCGATCGCGGTGAACCGAATTCCCGGCGAGGCCGTCGGCACCCTGGCCACGCTGGTGAAGCCCGGAGCGCCGAGCCTCACGCTCAATGTCGAATACAATCAGCTCGACCCGCTCCTGCGCGCCACCGTAAGCCCCGAGGGGGACATCCCCGATGAGCGGGGGTTTTCCCGTTTCCCCGGCAATATCAATCTCCTCGTCATCCGTCTGGCTCCGTATCTGAAAGTGCTCGAATCTTCCCAGGGCATCATCGCCGAATTTGTGAATCCCAAGTTCTCCGACGCCTCGCGCACCCGCTTCAAAAAACCGACACGCCTCGAGACCATGATGCAGGATCTTCCGAAGCTGTTCACATCGGGAGAAAAGGTTGGGGTGACTGTCTTCGACCGGGCGTGGGCCTTCAGCGCCTGCAAGAACAACCTCGCCGATGCCGCCGACAAGGTGAATAAAAACAGCCCGCCCGAAAGTGCGTCCAGTGCCGAGAACGACTTCCATCTTGCCGGTCGCATGAAGCTCCGCATGGCCGGAATGCGTGTCGTTGACGCTCCGCAAACAACCATCCGCGGTGTGCCATTGACCTCCGGGCCGCGCGTGCTCCTGCGTCCGTCGTTTGCCCTCACCATTTCGGATGTTGTTGAAAGAATCCATGGCGGGTCGCTCTCGGGAAATGCGACGCTCCTCCTGAGCGGGGACGTGCATCTCGAAAATGTCGTGATCCCGGACGGGGCAACGCTCGTTGTTTCCGCCGTGCCCGGCGCCCGCGTCACCGTCAAAGATCTAACCGTGCCCGTCGGTGCCGGATTCGACCTCGTCGAACTGTCCGATGCCGAAATGGCCTCGACCGCCGTGCCCGAATTCCTCCGCATCCGCGGCTACCGGATCGTGGATCGCGGCGTCAGGAAATACGAGTTCAACCAACCGGGCGAGTGGGTGATCGGGGCCGACGGCCGGATTTTCTGAGCGGCAGGCCTTTCAACCGCCATGCCTGTTAAGCGGAAGTTTCAAGCCCGGAACAAGCGGGAAGCCGCATAAACACCGGGTTTTGCTGCGAGAGCCTGGCGTCTGTTTATTTCCAAGAGAGGGATAAGCCCCTGCAATCAGGCTTGCGGAGCCCCCCGCTTATCGGGCACAACTGGTTCCGCGGCGCGGCCTGCGGGCGGTGCCTTTTCCCATCTCTATGAAACACAAAAAACTTGCCCTCCTCTTTTCCGGCCAAGGTGCCCAATCCGTCGGAATGGGCAAAGACCTCTGCGCCGAATTCCCCGCCGCTGCCGAACTTTTCCGGCAGGCCGACGAAATCCTCGGCTACTCGCTCTCGAATATCGCGTTTGAAGGGCCTTCGGAAGAACTGACAAAAACCTCGATCTGCCAGCCCGCGCTCTACGTGCATGGCCTCGCCTGTCTGGCGGCGGTCAAAGCCCAACTTCCGTCATTGGATTTCCACGCGGCGGCCGGGCTTTCGCTCGGCGAGTTCACCGCGCATGCGGCGGCCGGCACGTTTGATTTCGCAACCGGACTCCGCCTCGTGGACAAGCGGGCGCGGGCGATGCAATTGGCCTGCGATTCCACCGAGGGAGCGATGGCGGCCATCATCGGCGGCGACGAAGACCGCGTGCGCGACCTCGCCGCCGCGGCGGATGTCGATGTCGCCAACCTCAACTCGCCCGGCCAGATCGTCCTCTCCGGCGAGTCGTCGAAAATTGCCCTCGCCGTTTCGCTCGCGAAAGAATACGGCGCCCGCAAGGCGGTCGAGCTCACGGTCGCCGGGGCCTTTCACTCCCGCCTGATGGAATCCGCCTACGAGACGCTCAAGCAGGCGCTCGCGGAAACGGCGATGCTTGCGCCCCGCGTCCCGGTCGTTTGCAATGTCGATGCCGTCCCGGTCGGCGATGCCGAAAACATCCGCCGCACGCTGGCCGACCAGGTCACGGGCAGCGTCTGCTGGGCCCAAAGCATCGAGCAAATGATCGACCATCTCCACATCACCCACTTCCTCGAACTGGGGCCGGGAGGCGTGATCGCAGGCCTGGTCGGCCGCATCCGCAAGGGAACGCCGGTCGTCTCGATCTCGAATGTGGCAAGCCTCGAGGAAGGGATCGCCCTCCTCGCGGAAAGCTGAGGGCGGCCAAGGCATTCAAAAAATTCATGCATATTCCGGACGGTTACCTGAGCCCAACGACCTGCGCGGCTTTTTACGCCGGATCGGCTCCCTTCTGGTATGTCGCGCTCGAGCGGGTGCGGCGCACCTTCAGTTCGCGTGTCGTGCCGCTGCTCTCGCTGGTGGCGGCCTTTTCATTCGTCATCATGATGTTCAATATCCCGCTGCCGGGCGGGACGACCGGACACGCAACCGGTGTCGCCATCGCGGCAATCGTTCTTGGTCCGTGGGCCTCGATCCTGGCGATCTCGGTGGCGCTCCTGATCCAGGCGATCTTTTTCGGGGACGGCGGCATCACCGCTTTCGGAGCAAATTCCTTCAACATGGCGGTCGTCGGTTCCTTGGCGGCCTCGGCCGTTTATCGCATCCTCTCCGGCCGGGCACCGCTTGAATCGCCGAGGCGGATTGTGGCGGCAGCCGCCGCCGGCTATGTGGCGATCAACCTGGCGGCCATGTGTGCCGCGATCGAGTTCGGCATCCAGCCCGCGTTTTTTCATGACGCCGCCGGAGCTCCACTTTATGCGCCCTATCCTCTCGCGATTGCCGTTCCCGCAATGATGATCGGGCACCTCACGTTCGCCGGCCTCGCCGAGCTTGTGCTCACCGGAAGCCTCGTCGCCTACCTGCAACGCCATGACATCGCGCTTTTGCGGGCATCGGCTCCCGGCGCACGGGCATTTGGAGAGACCGACAGCCAGGCGTTTCCTGCTTGGAATGCTCTGCGTCCGCTTTGGATCGGTCTGGCGGTTCTGCTTCTTGCCACGCCGGTTGGACTGCTTGCCGCAGGAACTGCCTGGGGCGAATGGGGCGCGGAGGATTTTCAAAAACCGGAGATGCGGCGCGAAATGGCCGCCGCATCGCGGCAGGCCGTTCCTCCGGAAACCCCTCCCGCAGGCCTCTCAAGGCTGGCTGCCATCTGGACGGCCCCGTTGCCGGACTACGCGCCTCCCTTTTTGAAAAGCGCGCGGCTCGGCTATCTTCTCTCCGCGATGTTCGGAACCGGTCTCGTCATCACGACCTGCCTGGGCTTTGGCCGGGCTCTGGGCCGTCCGTCCGCCGTCGGCAAATAACCCCCGATGGTGTTTGCCCGCCACCGCCGCGAAAGAAGCTTCCTCGAGCGCACTGCCGCCGGTCTGGCAGCCGCGCTCGACCGTGCCGGATCTGCCGGCGAAATGGCACACCGGCAGGGCCTCCTCCAGCAACTCGATCCCCGTGTGAAGGTGTTCGGGTTCGTTTTGCTCATCACCTGCGCCGCCTGCGCGCGCAATATTTCGGCAACGATTGCGCTTTTCGGTGCCGCCCTTTTCTTGGCGGCCCTCTCGCGGGTTTCGTTTCGTTTTCTGGCCATCCGGCTCTGGCCGGGCGTTCTCTTTTTTGCCGGGATGCTTGCGTTGCCCGCCGTCTTTTTGACGCCCGGCAGCGTCATCGCCCGCCTTCCTCTGCTCGACTGGCCGGTTACCGAGCAAGGTCTGCGCGCCGCCATTCGCTTGGTCGCCCGCGGCGAAACAACCGCCACGCTCGCACTGCTTCTCGTTGTGACAACCCCCTGGGCTCACGTTCTGAAAGCCCTTCGCCTCTTCCGGGTGCCGGTCGTCTTTGTTGTGATCCTCGGCATGACGTATCGCTATATCTTCCTCCTCCTCCGCGTCGCGCTTGATTTTTTCGAAGGCCGCCGAAGCCGCATGGTTGCGCCTTTGAGCGGTCAACAAAGCCGCCGGATGGCCGGCTCCGTGGCGGGCGTCCTCCTTGGGAAAAGCCTTCTCCTCAGCAACGAGGTTTTTCTCGCCATGCGGTCGCGCGGATTCCGTGGCGAGGTTTATCCCTTGGACGATTTCCGGACGAAACCGCGCGACTGGTGGGCGCTGGCCGCATTCCTCTCCATCGCCGCTCTCGCCTTCCGGCTCGGGTTGGCATAAGATCCCTGCCGTGCTTTTCGATCTCCAGGCGATCACGTTTCAATACCCGGAAACCACCGCGCTGGACGGCGTCTCGCTTTCCATCGCGGCGGGCGAAAGGGTCGTGATCCTCGGCGCCAACGGCTCGGGGAAATCCACGCTTCTCCGCCTGCTCGACGGACTCGACCACCCGACCGCCGGATCGGTTTTCTTTGACGGAAGCGAGCTTTCCGAGGCGTCTCTGGCGGATGATCGGTTCGCTTTTGATTTTCGCCGGCGGGTCGGCATGGTTTTTCAAAATTCCGACGTCCAGCTTTTCAACCCGACGGTATTTGACGAGATCGCTTTCGGGCCGCTCCAAATGCGCTGGCCAAAGGATCGCATCGCCGACCGCGTCGAGACCGCCATGGCGGAAATGGAAATCGCCCACTTGAAAGACCGCTCGCCCCACCGGCTCTCCGGCGGTGAAAAAAACGCGTCGCGCTGGCCTCGGTTTTGATCCTCAATCCGGACGTCCTGCTGCTCGACGAGCCGACAACCGCCCTGGATCCCCGCAGCCAAAGCCACATGATCGATTTTCTCTCCGCGGGCGGCGGAACCCAAACGACCGTGACCGCCACAAACGATTTGTCCATCGTCGAGGAAATTGCCGACCGGTGTTACGTTCTGGACGGCGGGCGGGTGGCGGCGCGGGGCACTCCGCGCGAAATCCTTGCCGACGAGCCCTTGCTTCGGCGTGCCCGCCTGCTGCACGTGCACCGGCACCGGCACGAGTCCGGTGTGCTCCATTCCCACCCGCACCGGCCGGGCCATCACGACCACATCGCCCCCGCGCTTTCATCTTCCCCCCAGCCGCCCGTCAAAGAAAAAGGCCCGTCATCATGAATTGCCGATTCGATCTCCATGTGCATTCGTTCTTCTCGAAGGATGCATCAAGTCCGCCGGAAGACCTCATTGCTGCCGCACGAGCAAAAGGACTGCAAGGTATCGCCATCACCGATCACGACTCCTGCGAGGTTCACGACTCCCTGCGCAACATGCCGCTTCCCGATGGATTTCTCGTGGTGCCGGGAGTCGAGGTGAGCACCGCCGACGGCCACCTGCTCTCGCTCGGAACGACACTCCCCTGGATGCGCGGAGCACCTGCCAAGGATGTCGTGCGGGCGGTTTGTGCCGCCGGTGGCCTGCCTGTGCCCGCGCATCCTTTCGACAAGTGGCGCGCCGGCATTCGGGCGTCTGTCCTCGACACGCTGGATGTCGAAGTTATCGAGGTCTTCAACGCCGCCGTGACCTCCCGATCCTACAACGAACTGGCTCTCGCCTACGCGGTGCGCCGCAACCTCCGCATGCTGGCGGGAAGCGATGCCCATCACGCCTCCGCCGTCGGCGTGAGCACAACCGTCCTCGAAATGGACGAACTCTCGGTTCCCGCCCTGCTGGCCGCGCTGCGCCGGGGCGGACGCCCCGAGGGTAACTATCTCACCTTCCGGGAGGGCATGAAAAAACACTTCGGCAACTGGTTCCGGAAATTCAACCGCCGTCCGCCCGCACAGGCCCGGTAGAAAACGTGTCCGGCTCATGAAATCCGCACAAAATCGCGGAGGAACTGGAACCAAAGAAACACCATCCCGCGCGCCGAATAGCGGATCATATCCCCTCCGTCCCGCTTGAGGATGCCGCACGCCAAGTTGTGCTCCACCTGCTCGCGCATCTCGTTTTGAACGTCGGCGCGAATCCCCTCGGCCGCTTGCAGGCACAGGTCTTCGGCACGGACGGCTGACCGTTTCAAATGCGTGGCATGCGATTCGGTCATCCCGGCGATCGATAGCTCCCCTCCCGCACGATTGAGGGAAATTTTTGGCGGCAGGTGGAGTCCGTAGGAAAACGGATAGTTCCATGTCATAAAGACCCTGCCATCCGCGGCCCGCGAGGTCAGCGCGACATAGTAAAAAACCAGCGCATCCTGCTCGATCAGGCAGATCGCGGCCAGAGTCCGGGTCTTTTCACGGTAATAAAACCGATAAAATTGCCGGATTTGTTCGTGCTTCCAACCGGCATCGTCGCAGAATTCGAAACCGGCCGATTCCAGTTCCCCGGACAATTCGGCAAAGTTTGGAAAGGTCGAACGGCCGGGCGGGGGGCAGGATTCCAGCCTGCGGTCGATCGGCAGGCGCAGCCTCCGCACGCGCGTGAGAATCTCCAACCAGGGAAGAAGAAACCAGGTCGATGCAAAGATCGCCCCCAGCACCGGACTCCCTCCGAGCAGCCATCCCGCCAAAAATGAGGTCGCCACCATCCCGAAGGTTCCCGCCAGAAAAAGCAGCGGATGTCGGAACGTCCGGAACGATGCCGACAGCGCACCCGATCCCAGAACCAGCAACAACGAGGAAATCACAGGGCCTTCCTCCCGCGTAAAAAGGCCTCGAGCTGCCCGACATCAAAATCCGCAAGCACCGCGCCGTCCCCCATTTCCAACGTCGGCGTCAGCGACTGACCGGAAATTGCCCTCATGTGCGCGCAGGCCACCGCATCGGAGAACACGTCCACCGATCGGAACTTCATCCCCCGTTTCTCCAGCCACTCGACAGCGGCAAGGCACCACGGGCACCAAGGCTTGATGTATAAAACCATATTAAAATGCGACGGAACCACTTTCCACCCTTGCCAGCCATCCGCCAAGTGGTAATCATCCTCTTTCGCAAAGGCGCGTTCGTCTAGGGGTTAGGACACAGCCCTCTCAAGGCTGGTGCACGGGTTCGAATCCCGTACGCGCTGCCACTTTCAAAATGGCATTTCCCCCCTCTAAATAGCCTCTACAAATGCTCTGCGGGCGGATGGCGGCAACGTTCCAAAACGGCAGTTTGGGGCAAAATCGGCGGTTCCCCTGTCACAAAACTGTCACAAAAACCCTCCATGCGGCAGTTGCAGGTTGAGAGAAACTTGTGGGAATATCGCTTCCGCTCTCCTTGTGCCGAGAGAATGTTGAGCTTGTTTCTGCGCGGGGGTGTTGCCATTGTCCGGCGCATGTCCGAGGAGAAAAACCCACATTCCCACGACCGCATTTTCCGCCATGCGATGTCCCTGCCGCTGGTCGCCCGCCAGTTCCTCGAAACGTGGATGCCTGCGGCATTCCTGCCGCTGGTTGATTGGTCATCGCTTCATGTCGAGAAGATTTCCGGCATCAACGTCTCTCTGGCAGAACGTCGGGAGGATGTCCTTTATCGGATCAAAGTGGCCGGAAAACCGGTCAGCTTCTACATCCTTTTTGAACACCAGAGCTTCCCTGTGCGCATCATGCCCCTGCGCGTGAATGAATACATCGGGCTCATCTGGCAGAGCCATCGTGTAGAGATCGAAGCCGGAGGCACGCTTCCGCTCGTGATCCCCGTTGTTATTTATCCTGGGCCAGGCAAGTGGACTGCTGTGCGCCGCCTTCGGGATCTGATCGAGATCCCTGCGGAAATCGCCGAATGGGCATCGTCCTTCGTCCCAGACTGCGGATTCTTTTTGGTGGAGCTGTCCGGCGTTCAATGGGAAAAGCTGGCCGACGGGTGCTTGGCTCGTGCGGTGATGGGAGCGTTGCAGAGCGAGCGCACTGGAGAAATGAAATTTCAGGAGGTCCAGCGGATCGTGGGAGATCTCTTCGCGGAACCCCAACGCGAAGAGGCCCTCAAAATCGCCAACCACCTCTGGCGGTATTTGCTTCAGCATTCCGAGTTGCAAAGCCGCGAGGTCTGCGAGATAGTGGACTCAACAATTCCAGCAGAACAAAAGGAGAAATTCATGAGCACCGCAGACATTTT
>Ga0073936_10003668_pt1 | contig 21783 bp, 17 predicted proteins | sample AliMusrvi5mmetaG_FD_87041 | JGI IMG/M metagenome (GOLD analysis project Ga0073936, IMG submission 87041) | Freshwater lake bacterial and archeal communities from Alinen Mustajarvi, Finland, to study Microbial Dark Matter (Phase II) - Alinen... | ecosystem: Environmental > Aquatic > Freshwater >... | reverse complement strand
GCCCCGTTGCCTGCGGCCCCGTTGCCTGCAGCCCCGTTGCCCGCGGTCCGATTACCCAAAGCCCCGCTGCCCGCAGCGCCGTTGCCCGCGGCCCCATTGCCCAAGGCCCCGTTGCTCAAGGCCCCGTTGCCCAAAGCCCCGTTGCCCAAAGCCCCGTTGCCCAAAGCCCCGTTGCCCAAAGCCCCATCTGCTGGCGCAATGCGTGCCTGCCAAGATTGCGGGACGGACAACGACGACACGCGCATTTTCTGCGGCAACTGCGGGATGCGCCTTCCCGAGGCGGCCGCTCCATCGGCCCCGTCCGGCGCGGCGGACAAACCGGCCGCAGGCGCCGGCCTCGCCGCCCCGCCGTTGCCCGGGGTCCCGTATAAAAGACCGAGCAGAAAATCCAAGCAGGCTTCGCGGCCAGCACCGGCCGAGCGCGGGGCGACCGGGTTTCTGGTTTTCAGCCTTTTCTGGCTGCTGGTGATTTCGGCCACGCTGGCCTGCGTGATCCAGATGGTCCGCGCGCCGGACAATATCCCGGACGTTCTCGGGATCGACACGGCGGCCGCCCACGAAACATTTTCGACGCTCAAAGAGTTGGTGGCGTCCCCCAAGCCGATCAGTTGGACCGTCAACAGCAAGGCGATCAACCAGTTTCTCGAATCCACGATCGAAATGAAACCGGTGGACGCCAGAATGTCGGCGATGAGCGCGCGGTTCCAAAGGGCTTTTGTCAAGCTCGACAAGGGCAGCTTCGCGCTCTGCATCGATCAGAAATTTTTCGACGCCCACCTCTACTTCGTGCTGGACCTCGAGCCGCAGGGCACCGGGGCCGGGCTGGGCGTCAAAACGATCGGAGGCGCCATCGGGCGCATGCCGCTCCATCCCGCGCTGATGCCGGTGTTTCTCCGGCTGTTCGAGCCGACCGTCGCCGGTCTCTACCAGCCACTGGGGTTCCTCAAGAAGGCAAAATCGGCAACCATCACTCCGGAGGCCGCCACGATCGAATGGCCGGGCACTGGAAACACCCGCTGACCGGCCTTTGCCTTCTGGCGTTGCTCACGACCGCTCTGGGCGGCCGTGAGAACGCTCTCGCCGGAAAGACGACAAGCGCCTCGGGGCAGTTTGTGATCTATTCGAAGGACGCCGCCCGGCGCACCAGCATCGCGCAGCGGGCCGATGAGGCCCGGGCCGAATGGCTGCGAAAAACCGGCGATGACGGGGCGTCGAGCCACACGATCATCATCCAGGACCTGATCGGGAGCGCGAAGCCGCGCGGCAACGCGAACGCGCTCACGAGGATGTTTGAAGGCGACGGGGGGGAGATGAAAGTGCAGACCGACATTTACGATGCGTCCGTCTTCCGCAGCATGGCCCTGGAGATGGAGATCTATCGCGCGCTCGGGCTCGATTGGATTTACCGGAAGCACCCGCCAAAAACCGGCAAGACGTTCCATTCCCCGCCGGCTTGGCTGCTGGAAGGCCTCGTCGAAGAAAAGCGGATCCGGGAAAATGGAACCCCCGATGGCGTCTATGCCACATTGCTCAAGAGCGACCATCCCCCGAAGCTCGAGGATTTTTTCAAGGCGAAGCCCGAACTGATGGAGGCGACGTCGCTGACTCTCTACCGGACGCAAGCCCTTGCCTTGCTCAAAACGCTGCAACAACTCCCCGATGGCCAGAAGGGTCTGGGAAAATTTCTCGACTCGCTGGCCGATAATGATGCCGACCTCAAGACCCTCCTCGCCGCCTACCCATCGCTCGAAAATAGCCCGTCCCGCCTCGGAAAACTCTGGACTCTCTGCATCGCGCGGAACTCCGCCTCGAAAGGCGGCGAACCGCTTTCGATCGGCGAAACCGTGCGGGCGCTGAAAGTGCTTCTGGAAGTTTCCGCCCCGATCGATCCGAAGAAGCCCGCCCTCGGCAATGCGACCGCGGCGGCGGCATTCCCCCCGCTGGCGAAAAGCGAGGGCGGGCCGTATCTGATGCGGCAGAAATCCGCGGAATTCATGTCGCTGGAGTTCCGCGCCCATCCGCTGCTCAAACCCGTGATCGCGGAATACCGCAAGATCACAACCACCCTCGCTTCGAAGCCGAAAAAAAACGTGGACAAGGAGATCGTGGAAACCGGGAAAATCCTGGACCTGCTCCTCCAGCGCACCGGCAAGGTGGACGACTATTTGAACTGGTTCGAGGCCACCCAGCTCGACACGCTGAGCGAAAACTTTCTCGAGGTCACCAACCTGCCCGAGGCCCCGAGGCGGACCGACCCGATCACCGCCCACCTCGACGCCATCGAAAACCGCGGCTGGTAAAGCGGCGCCGGCCGGCCGTCGCGCCTTCCCCTCTACCCGATCGCCCTCGCGACCTGCCACTCGTTGAGGAGGATCGAGGGCTGGCCGGGGTAGGACGGGAGGAGGAAGAACACGAACGGCTTGTCGCCGGGCTGCCACCCGATGATCTGCCGGTCTTTGTCGGAGAGCGAATAGTAGGTCGCGGGCGGCTCGGACGGAGCCGGCTTCTTGACCGGCTTGGTGGCCCTGGCGGTGGATGCCGCGACCTCCGCCTGCTCCGATTTCCACAAATCCGGCGGGCCGTTGAGGGCGAGGATCGAGGACATCTCCGCCGGGGAAAACCCGGTCAGGGGACCCTTCGTGCGGATCACCGCGAGATACCGCGCCACATCGTCGAAAAACCCGACGACGATATCGTCGCCGGGCTGCGGGTAAGTGGAGGCTTTCTCTCCCTGCGCCGTCATGCCCAGCAGGCCTCGGGCCATCACGGGACTCCCAAGCAGGGCGTCGACCGCCTGCTTGTTCGACCCGAGAACAACCGGGGCGGCGGACGGAGATCCGCCCGCGACGGGTTTAGTAGGCGGCTTGGGCACCTTTCAGGTTTTTCTTTTTGATCCAGGGCATCAGCGAGCGGAGGCGGGTGCCGGTCTTTTCGATCGGGTGCTGCTCGCCTTTTTTCAGGAGCGCATTGTAGCGCTTGTAGCCGCCCTGGAATTCTTGGACCCATTCCTTGGCGAACTTGCCCGACTGGATGTCCTTGAGCGCTTCCTTCATGCGCGCCTTCACCGAGGCGTCGATGATCTTCGGCCCGACGAGCACGTCGCCCCACTTGGCGGTTTCGCTGATCGAGAACCGCATGCCGGCGATGCCGGACTCGTTCATCAGATCGACAATCAATTTCAGCTCATGCAGGCACTCGAAGTAGGCCATCTCGGGAGCATACCCGGCTTCCACGAGCGTCTCGAACCCCGCCTGCACGAGAGCCGAGGCTCCGCCGCAGAGCACGGTCTGCTCGCCGAAGAGATCGGTCTCGGTCTCTTCCTTGAACGTGGTCTCGATGACTCCGCCGCGCGTGCCGCCGACGCCTTTCGCCCATGCGAGCGCGAGCTTTTTCGCGTCCTTGCCGGGATTCTGAAAAACCGCGATCAATGCCGGCACGCCTTTGCCTTCGGTGAACTGGCGCCGCACGATGTGGCCGGGGCCCTTCGGCGCGACCATGATGACGTTCACGTTTTTCGGCGGGACGATCGTTTTGAAATGGATGCTGAAGCCGTGGCTGAAGAGGAGTGTCTTGCCGGGCTTGAGGTTCGGGGCGATGTCCTTCAAATACACCGACGGCTGCTTGGTGTCGGGGATGGCCACGAAGATGACGTCCGCGCGGCGGACGGCCTCGGCGGTGTCGAAAACCTCGAAGCCGTGCTTCTTCGCGACCGCGCGGCTTTTGGATTTCGGGTAGAGGCCGATGATGACCTTGGCTCCGCTGTCCTTGAGGTTGAGCGCGTGGGCGTGGCCCTGGGATCCGAATCCCAGAACGGCAAGGGTTTTGCCCTTGAGCACTTTGAGGTCGGCGTCTTTGTCGGTGTAGATCTTGGCTGGCATTTGTTGGTTTGGTTTTTGGTTTGGAAAATCAGCTCGCGCGGGAGAGGGCGACCTTTCCCGTGCGGGTGAGGTCGCTGACCCCGAAGGTTTCCATGAGCGTGAGGAATTTGTTGATTTTGCCCTCGGTGCCGGTGATCTCGATCGCCAGCTTCTCCGGCTGCACGTCGATGATTTTCGCCCGGAAGATGTCGCAGATCTGCATCACCTCGGCCCGGTTCTTGGAATTCGCGTTCACGCGGAGCAGGACGAGTTCGCGGTCCACGTATTCCTCGTCGTGGAAATCCTGCACGTCGATCACATCGACCAGCTTTTCGAGCTGCTTGGTCACCTGCTCGAGCACTTTGTCGTCGCCGCGGACCACGATCGTCATGCGCGAAGCCGAGGCGTCGAGCGTCGGCCCGACGTTCAGCGTGTCGATGTTGAACCCGCGACCGCTGAACATGCCGGCCACGCGGGTCAGCACGCCGAATTTGTTTTCAACAAGGATCGAGATGGTGTGTCGCATGAATGGAAAGAACCGTCCATATTGCCCGAGCCCCGCCCCGGAGTCAACCGTTTCCCCTCGACACCTCGCGCGACGGGCCGGCTTCAAACGGCGGAATCCGTCTGCGCAGCCGGCCCCGGTTCACTTTTTTCCGGGATGCGCCTCGGTCTCGGTCGCGTAGAGGAACGAATAGAGCATCGCCGAGCACCCGATCGTTTCAGTGATCGTGAATTCGCTCGACGACTCGGCCGCGCTGCCTTGGTCCACCCAGTGGCGGCCGGGCGGGATTTTCGACGGGAACCACTTGGAGTCGTTGACGAACCCGTCCTTCGGCTGCCCCGAGAGCCCGTAGACGGTGATCCCGGGGGCCGTCTTCCCGGTTTTTTCCGGGCCGGAATAGAGCAGTTGGTTGAGTTGCGGCTGGATGGGGTGCCGCGCCCCGAGGCCGGTGATGAAGCCTTTCGAGAGCGGGTTGGCGCCGAGTTGGAAATCCGCGTTGAGGCTCGCGGTAGTGAGGTATTTGGCGTCTTTGGTGAGCAGGTAGGCGAGGATGCTGGCGAACGCCTGGTGGCCGCCGCCGTTGAACGAGCCCCATCCGTTGGCAACTCCGACGCGGGTTCCGTTGCGGTAGGGGGCGTCGCGCGTGGCCTTCGAGCCACCGTCCGCATCCCGTATGATGGACGCGATCATTTCTTTCCGGATCGCCTCATCCACTCCCGGCTGTTTGGAATTCACGTAGGACCAGCGCACGAGGTTCGGGAGCCAGCCGAGGCCCCAGTGGACTTTTTTCAGCGCGTCGTCCTTGTAGAGAGTGAGAAAGTCCTCGTGGAAGGCCGGGTCGCCGGTCGTGTTGAACAATTCGGAGGCGGCGTAAGCGAGGAAGAGCTTGTTTCCGCTGCGGAGTTCCTCCTCGGGAGTGAGGCCGGGGTCGGGGTGGGTTTTGGCCCAGGCATAGGCGGCTTTTGCCGAAGCCGTGAGCTTGTCGGCCTTGGCGGCATCGAACGGGCGGATGAGCCGCGCGAACTGCGCGGCGACGGCCGCGTATTCGGTGGCGGAGTTGTTCTGCGGGTCGAGCAGCCCGAATGCCGGCCGCTTCCCGGTCTTCTGCTCGATCCCCCGGATGTAGTCCTGGTCGTTCCCCCTCCCGAGGAAAATCGCGCCGTCCGGCCGCTGGGTGTCGTGATAAAACGACAATGCCCACGCGGCCTCGTCCAGGATGTCGGGGATCTTGTTCCCGCTCTCCGGCAGGTTGAGATCCTTGTCGTGAAACGCTGCGGGAAACGCCTCGTAAACGAGAAGCGTCTGGGCGGTCGCGCGCAGGTGCGTGGTGAACACGTCGTCGTCACCGGCATCGTGGTAGCCGCCCGAAAATTCCCGCTTCGCCTCGCCGGGCTTGGGCACATAAGCCGGGTTGTCCACGCCGAAGCCGGATTCGTAAATCGCGCGGTGGGTGGCCGGCCGCGGGAAGTCGGTGTTTTCGGCCTTGAGCTCGACGCCGGCTCGCTGGTGGAAAAACGCGCGCATCGTGTGGTAGTAGAGGTCCTTGATCCCGCCCGCGAGCCCGACACCGAACGAATCCGACCGCGCGAACCCGGGGATCCGGATGTGGTATTTTCCGGGCGGGAGCTGGCCGATGTTCATTTCGGAAACCTGCTCGCCGCTCGTGACGTCCGCTTCCGCCCTCGGCTGGATGTCGCCGGTCAGGACCGTCTTGCCGGTCGCCTCGTCCACGACATCGAATTTTTTCATGTCGGAAAAATCCACCGTGCCGAGATCGCCCGCCCACCAGCCGAGGTAGGCGTAGCGTTCGTTGGCGAGCGCGCTGTAGGCGACCTGGTTCACCTTGATCGCGGGGGTGATCGACTTGTCCGGGGAATACGCGATCTCCATCTTGCGGGTGAAGCGTTCGGGGATCGCGGCCACTGTCACCGTGCATGTCTCCCCGGGCTTCAGCGGCTGCGGCAGCTTCAGGTAAAAGGTGTGGCTGTAGAGGACGACCTCCGGAAAGCTCTCGACATTCCCTTTCCAGAGCTCGACCGACTGGCGGCCGACTTTTTCCGGATGGAACGGTTTTCCGCTCCCGCTTTGCAGGGAAAAGGTTTCCGGCGTTTGCAGCTTCGTCATCAGGTCGTTGTTGAGCCCGGGCCCGCTCTCCGCCATCGCGCCGTCCACGGTTACCGCGAGGAGGTCGGGCCGGACGGGATACACCGAGCGGATGCCCTGGAAATGCCCGAGCTTCTCGGCGGCCTCGAACACGCGGGCCCGCTCGAGTTTGATCTTGGCGTCGAAATACCCTTCGGGAACTCCATCGGGGCGCACAAAATGCTCTTTGAGCTTCACCTCGTCGGCGCGGAAATCCTGGTCCGAGAGCGTGACCGCAAAGATCGCCGGAGTCGCCGTCCCCGCAGATTTCAGCACAATTTTTTCGATCGGCTTTTCGGGGAACGGGTTTTTCCACTGCATCGCCCAGACCCCGATGAGCTTTTTCCACTTCTGGCTGTAAACGTTCGTCCCCATGAAGATCGGCCAGCTCGCCGCGCCGGAGTTATCCCACCACGCGCCAGCAAACCACTGGCGGATCTCGATCCCGTCCCGGACCGGAACCGTCTCGCGGGTGCCGTCCTTGAATACGATTTCATACGTGGCCACGAGGTAATCCTTCTCGGCTTTCACCGGAGCCCCGGCCGCATTTTGCAAAAAGTAAATGTAGGCTGCCGGGCGGCCGCCGACCGGGATCTCGACGGTTTCCGGCTTGTCTTTGCAGCGTTCCGAGCCGCGGAGCATGATGACCGAGTTGCCGCCGTTCGCTTTCGGGTCGATGAGCTCGAACTGGTAGCCGTTCCGTTCGATTTTCCCGGAGGGGATCGGCGGATAGACATACATGTCGTTGATCCCTTCATCCGTCCACCCGCCCATGTTGTTGTTGGCGATCCCGTCGTCTTCCAGCGGGGTGTTCGCCTGCGGTTTGATGTCGAGCAAGGTGGTTTCGCCGCGAAGCGCGGGAAGCGATGCCAGCAGGATGCCGGCGAGGAGGAAGGATTTCATAGAATGTGTTGCGGGTGGAGGGTTTTGATGGTTTGGAAAATATCGGTGCCGCGCTTCATGCGGCGCGCTTCAACGGCTCACATGCGTCGGCAGAGCCAACTGCGGATACCAGACATCGCTCTGCCTTTGCATCCGGATCCGAGCCACTCCGGTCAGGTCGAAGCTGAACCGGCTTACCGGAAACGGCGGAATATCCAGCAGGAACCCCAGCAGCGCCGCCAGCGAACCCCCGTGCGCGAAGACTGCGATCTTGAGATCTTCCGCGCGCTTCTCCAGCACATAGCCGCCGTGCCGGGCATGGACGCCGACCTTTTCCAGCTCTTTCAAAAACGGCGGGCCGACCCGCGCCAGCATGTCGAGGCAGCCTTCGCCAAGCGCGGTTTTCCATGTCTGCTCGGCGGGCAACTCCGCCGCTGCCACATTGATTTTTTCCCACTCGGTGCTGTCCGCTTTCGCCGTTTCCAAATCCGGGATCCACTCGCGGAGAAACGAAAACCGCGTGAGCGGAATCCCTCGCCCTTCGAGCGCCAGGTGTGCCGTGAAAACCGCCCGGCCGTATGTCGAGGTCCAAGCGAGGTCGATCTTCTCGCCCCTCAGCTCGACGCCCAATGCGCGGGCTTGCTCAATTCCGAGTTCGGTCAAAAACCCCTCCGCGGGCGGTTCGGGTTCCGCGTAGGGATCGCCCGCGGCTTTTCCGTGGCGGATGAGAAGAATTTCCATGGGAGGAATGAAGATATCTATATGAAATCGGCTTTTTGGCAAGCCGATTTTTTTCCGGCCCAACTCTGTCCGTTTTGCTGCAAACCGTGGCATGGGCATCTTGCCCATGCGGGAAATGTCTCACATGGGCAGGATGCCCGTGCAACTTAAACTGCCAGCATTGGCGGGCCGCCCAACTCTGTCCGTTTCGCTGCAAACCGTGGCATGGGCATCTTGCCCATGCGGGAAATGTCTCGCACGGGCAAGATGCCCGTGCCACTTATGCAGCCTGGATGGCGGGGACTTTTCTTTCTCGCCTATTTTTGAGCACACCAGTCGGGAAGGATTGTTTTTATTCGACATATAGATGTGTGCCTGCAACCATCTGAACACAATGATTACCCCCTCCACTCCGCAACCTGTCCGCTGGGCAGGGCACAGCCACGTTTTTCGGAAGTCCCTCGAAGGCCGCTCGATGAGCCAGCACGCCGAAATGCTGCGCGGGCTGGGGTTGAACTATTTCGGGTTCGGGCATCCGTGGGAAGCCTGGGACCTCGAGCTGATCCGCAAGTGGGAATCGAGCGCGGAAAACAAGCGGCTGTATCATCACGATGCGATCTGGAAAACGACCGACCCGGCCTCATGGACGCGGCCGGAGCGGTTCCAAGAATGGCGGGAGAAGCTCTCGACCGGCGACTTTATTTTTGAAGTCGATTGCGAGACCCCGAAGATCCGGTTCGGCCATCTTTGGTGGCTGGGGTGGCAGCCCGAGCACGCGCCGTGGCACGATTACGACACTTACTGGGGCGGGTGGGAGATGAGCGAGGAGCGGAGGCAAGGCGCGCCGCCGCCGCCGTTCACCATGCGGATCCAGGCCCGCGCGATCCGCGCGCAGGTGGCGATGGGGGCGCTCCCGGTCTATGCGCATCCGACGAGCTGGTGGTGGGAAAAAGACCAGCACATCTCGAATATCGCCTCCACGCTCGTCCCGGATATTTTGACCGGACAGGCCGCCGGATGCCTGGTGGTGATGGGCTACGAGGCCAACCACAAGCACTACCAGGAGCTCTGGTTCAACCTGCTGAACAAAGGCTATTTCATGACCGGCGTCGCCGAGACCGACGCGTGCCTCGACCTCGTCGCCTTCGAGCGGGCGGTCTTTCAAAACATCACGCCGGTCGGGGATTTCAGCACCAAGGGAATCCAGGCTGCCCTCAAGGCGGGCCACAATGTCATGACCACCGGTCCCGGCCTGACGATCGCGTGCGACGGGCGGGGGCCCGGAGACACATGCCCGTCGGACGGCGGGCTGGTCGCGGTCGGCTGCACCGGCCTGAACAAGGAGCATTCGTATCGCCTGGCCGTCATCCACAATGGCCTCGTCGTCAAGGAATGGACGATCACCGGCAAAACGGAATTTGCCACCGACTGGACGAACGAGTCCCACGGCTGGGTCGTCGCCCGCCTCGTCAACGAAAGCCTCCCGTATGACGCGGCGCTCACGAATCCGATCTTCTTCAAAACCGAGCCAATCCGTGTGACCGGGCATCCGCTTCCGGAAAACGAAATCGCATGGTGGGACCGGCCGGGCGGGCTCGATCTCAGCTATTACCTCGCAAAAGGAGACTGGCTGAAGGACTTCCCCGGCCGCCAGCCCGGCGAGATCCCGTGGGAGGCATTCCGCTGGGATGACTGGAAAAAGTTCCTCAACCCCTGAGCCCGCATGAGAAAGCTCGTCGAGAGCGGAGAATTTTCCGGCGTCCTCGCCTACACGTATCCGGAACATATCCGCGATTTTCTCGACACCGGAATCCGCGTGTTCCGGTTTTCGCTGCCGCTGGGATGGAAGGGGCCGGGGGTTTTTGATTACGCGGATGGAGACGCGGTCGTCGCGGAGTTTTGCGCGGCGGGGCCTGAGGTGAGCCTGTTCCCGATGATCTGGCTGGATGGGCCGGAGACGAAATGGTGGGAGCTCGAATACCCCGGGGAAGTCGCGCGGATGCGGGATCGGAAAACCGGAGAGATCCGCATGGAATGCCCGGAAGTGATCGGGTATGCGAAGCCGGGAATCGACTACACCCCGAAAGGCGACCTCTTCGACCGCCTGCACCAGGGGGTTCCCTGCCTGCACTCGTTCGCTTCGGAAATTTGGCGCGCGCAGGCGGCGGACGCGCTCCGGCGGGCGCTCGCGCATTACGAGGAAAAGTTCCCCGGCCGGTTCGCCGGGTATTATCTTTGCGCCGGACTCTCGCACGAGTGGTTTAACTGGGGGAACTACACCGACGACGCGCTCTTCGACTATTCGGAGCCGATGCGCCGATATTTCCAAGGCTGGGCCGCAGGCCACTACGGCAGCCCGCAGGATTTGGGCGGGGCTTGGGGAAAATCCATCAGCTCGTGGAGCCAAGTCGAGCCCCCGATGCCGGCCGAGCGCGCGGCGGCCGGGAGCTGGCCGCTTCCCGCGCACCATGCTCAGGCGGCGGACTTTGCCGCAGCCCTGGCCGACGCGCAGGCCGATTGCTTTCTGCAGCTCTGCAAGGAAGCCCGCGCGGCCGCCGCGCCGGAGACGCTCATCGGTGGGTTCTACGGATACTGGTGGACGCAGACCGACTTCCCGTGCCCCGCAAGGAACGGCCACCTCGCCCTGCAGCGCGTGCTGGATTCCCCGGATGTGGATTTTCTCGCCAGCCCCCTCGATTACAGCAACCGGGGAGTCGGCGGGGCCACGAGTTCCCAGTCGATGACCGGATCGGCCTTGCTCCACGGCAAGCGGTTTATCAACTCCGCCGACGTGAAACTTTCCCTGGATAAGCACGCCGGCTGGCATCCTTTCATCCATGTGCCGGAGAATTCCGCGGAGGCGGTCGAATTGCTCAAAAGGGATTTTGGTTCCTCGATGGCCGAGGGGCTCTGGCACTCGTGGGTGGATCTTTTCGGCGGCTCGTTCAGCCGCCCTGACGTGCGCGACGCGCTGCGGCGGCTGCAGGAAATCGCGGCGAAAAACCCGGGCCTGCGACAGCCTCCCAAAGCGGAGGCGCTGGTTGTCGTGGACGAGCTGAGCCTGCGATGGACCAACCCCAACAGCGGCTTGTGGGCGATCCTTTTCCCGGTCCAAAAACAGTGGAACCTCCTCCGGAGCGGCTTCCCGTGGACGTTCATCACGCTCGAAGACTTCCTGCAAAACCGCTGGCCGGACGCGCGCCTCGTCTATTTTTCCAATGCCTTCATCGCCGGCGATGCCCGGCGCGAGGCGATCCACGCGAAGCTCCGCGCCTCCCGCGCCACCGCGGTCTGGAACCTCTTCCCCGGGTTTTTGAACCAACAAACAGCGTTTACGAAACACGTTCCGTGTTCCGCGACAGGAACCGGCGTTTTTGCGTCGAACGGGTCGGAGTTCGACCTGCGCGGCGCCGAAGCCCTCACCGGATTCTCGCTCGCGAGGGCCAGCGACTCCGCCGGAGATTGGGATTTCCGTGCGACGGACGAGGGCTTGGCCATGGGGGTTCCGCCGGAATACGGGACCAGTTTTTTGAGGGAGCCATGCCGCTCCCGCATGAAGTTTTATCCCGCGCCGGATCGGCTCGCGGGGTCCCCGCGGCTGGAAGTCGTTCCGCGCGATGCCGACGAACCGCTCGCCCGGTCGGCGGGCGCCCCGGGCGTCGCGCTCGCCCGGACGCAGCGCCCCGGCTTCTCCTCGGTGTTCAATGCCGGCCCGCTCCTCCCCGCCACGGCCCTGCACGCGATCGCCGCCTCGGCCGGCGTCCATTGCTTCGCGCCAGCCGGCGATCTCGTTTACGCCAACGACCGGTTCCTCTGCCTCTGCACCGGACCCGCCCCGTCAAGAACCGTCAAACTCCGCGAACGCACCCTCGCCAATGACTTGTGGAATCCCGGCCGCCCCACCGCCTCCCTCACCGTCGCTGCCCCGCCGAACACGACATTTCTCTGGAGCTTGAAGGGAGAGATCTCACGCTGAGCCCCTGCCCCCTGCATTTTCCTTTTTGGGATGAATTGTGAATGAGGAATTATGAACCCGAAAACGGATTTTAGACAGAATTAACCTAGAAAACTCAGTTGGAACCACGAAAATCACGAAAGACACGAACATGCAGATGGCTAAACCAACACCCCCGTTCACCCGGCGGGTGAATGCACCAGCAGGCAATCTCTCTCTGTTACTTGCTGATTTCGTGCTTGTTGTGATTTTTGTGGTTTCTTTCAACTGCGGAATTTAGGATTAACAGAATGGACAGAATTCCGCGGAAGTGACTTGCAACAAGAGGAAGAGGAACATTTCAGGACAGTGTGGATTCCGTGTAACTCATTCCGTTAATTTTGTTAATTGATGCACTGCGTTTACCCTTCGGGCTGTCCCGCAAAAGCGGACCAGTCTGTCTCGGCTTCGCCTCGGCTCTGTCAAAACTTCTTCAATCGCTGGATCCGGGATGAATGCAGAAATCCCGCGCGAAGCGCGGCTCGCGCCGCCGTGGCGGCCAGTTCCAAATTCCAAATTCCCCATTTCCAAAAAAAACAGACCTCCTCCCGCGCTTGGCTTCGTCAGAAGAAAATTGGCGTCAGTATCTAGATGTCTGCATTGTTTTATGACACGAATAGCCCATGAAATTCAGACAACCGGACGCCTGATCAAAGCGTAAGCCGATCAGCTTACTTGGTGGTTTTCAAAAATATTCAAAAATTTTCCTTGCAACGAACTAGAAAATGCGCGAGACTGCGAATGGATCAGACATATCCACAAAACATCCTCATCCTCCCTTATGAAGACGAAATCCCCGCGCTCCCTTGCTCCCCGGCTACAGTTCCCGGAGGGCAGCCCCGCTTGGCCGCCTTCTTCAAGACGACAAAGCAGGGCAAGAGTGCCCCGCCTCCCTTGCTCCCTGCCAGTTTTCCCTCGCAAAACCCCATATTCAAACATGCTGTTTTCCTCATAAATCCTGCGCAACCACCTATTGTTTTCGTTTCCCGCCTCGCAGACAGTGACACTCGTAGATCCCCAAACCCCACCCCAATTATGAACCTCACCCAACGCACCCCATTCCCCAAGGCTCTCGCTGTATTCTCCATCGCCCTCGCGATCAGCCTCAATGCTCACGCCGCCCCGGTAACCTGGAACAACGCCGGCACGGCTTGGGCCACGGGCGCAAACTGGACGGGAAGTGTGGCTCCCACCGCTACGGATACCGCAGTCTTCAACAGCCTCACATTCACGAACCAGCCCACTGCAGGAGCAGCGAACATCATCGCGGGCATCACGGTTGGTGATGGGGCGACCGCTTACGGGGCGCTTACGTTCGGTTCAGGCGGGCCCACCATTGGATCCTCCGGCATCACGGTCAACGGCGACGTCTTGACTGCCGTCGGGCAGGCCAATGTGAACAACGTGACACTCAGCGGTTCTCAGACTTGGACGAACAATGCCTACGTCCTCGCCGGCACGAGTGCCGGGCTGAAAACTGGCACGGTCACCACCACGGGTTCGAGTCCCGTCGACCACCCCATTTGAATGATGAGATTATTTCTGGTGTCGGCGGCAGTATTTTTTGCGCTGTCAGGTTTTCTGGCGGCATTCGAGCTGCCGAAGGATTCGCGGCAATGCGTGGTGGGGATTGCGGAGGGATGGGATTCCTCGGCCGTCACGCTCCGGCTATTCGAGAGGTCGGGCGCGGATTGGAAGCCGGTTGGCGGGGAATGGAACGGGCGGCTCGGACGGGACGGGCTCGTCTGGGGGCTGGGCCTGCATCCTGTGCCGGAAGGGGCGGCGATCAAGCGGGAGGGGGACTGGCGAACGCCCGCGGGGGTGTTCAAAATTGGTGGAGCCTGGGGATATGCTGAGGACATTTCGCGCCATGCGAACATGCCGTATGTGCAGGTCACTCCGCGGGACCTCTGGGTCGAGGATCCGGCTTCGCCGCTTTACAACCAGCATGTGCGACTCAAGGGGGAGCCTTCGACAGCATGGGAGAAAAAGCAGCAGATGAGGCAGGACGATCCCGCGCATTCGCTGGAATTGTTCATCGCTCACAACGCGCCGCCCGCCGCCCGGCCGGGTGCCGGAAGCTCGATCTTTTTCCACATCTGGCGGGGAGGCGGAACCAAGCCGACCGCCGGATGCACCACGATGTCCGAGGAAAACCTCCGGAGCCTGATCTCGGCGCTCGATCCCGCCAAAAACCCGCTCTACGTCATCCTGCCGCGCCCGGAATACGAACGCGTTCGCGCAGCGTGGAAATTGCCTTGAGATGCCTGCCGCTCAAGAAGAGATGCGTTTCTTCTTCTGGAAAACCCCCGCCATCTGGAGGCCGGTGATGGAGAGGCTGAGCAGCCCGATGCCAATGGCGAGAACATAGAACGGGCGGACGGTTTTTCCGAGCCAGCTTCCCTGGTGGAGGCTCATCAGAAGGCCGAGAGTGCTGTCCGGCAGATGGAGCCAGTCGTCCCCGATTTTGAATGCGATTCCGGTGGTGGCGGACAGCGCAAGCGGAAGGAGAAGTATCATTCCTAGGATGCGGTGAAAAATCCTCGGTTGAACTTTCGAGCTGCTCCTCAGAACCAGATACAGCCCGGTCACGACCACTCCGAGAAGCCCGGTTCCGTTGAGGATCACATAGAACACCGATGCGGTGTCGCCGAGCCACCCGCCCGCATGGATGTCCAGAATCCTGCCGCCTGCCGCCTTTCCCAATCCGAACCAGGCTACGCCGAGGCGGTAGGCGATGCCCGTGGACAATGTCACAAGGAGAGGAACGGTCAGCCACGGGGCAACCAGACGATGGAACTTCCTTGGCGCGGGATTCACCGGCCCATGATCGAAAGGTCGTCCCCGGTTGTCAAACAAAGGGAAGGCGATCTAGCAGCAAGAGGATTCCGGGGTTTTGCGGATAGAAAATTCGCGTTGTCGGCCGGGAAGGCATCGCCTTTACTCGCCGGGACATTGACCTACCCCGCGAGGGCGAGTTCGAGGGCGGCTTCGGGGCGCAGGTGGCGGCCGGCTTCCCAGTGGGTCTGAAATGCTTCCGCGTCGATCAGGGTTTTGAGAGCGGTGACCGAAGCGTCGCAGACCGCCTGTTCCGACGGGGAGAGGCGGACTCCGGATTTTTCGCGCTGCCGTTCGGCCGAGCCGAAGAGCCTTGCGGCCAGGTCGGCCTTCCCTTCAAGCCTTGCCGCGTCGGCGAGGTGCTGGATGATGTAGGGGATCGCCCACTGGTTGCCGAGTTCGCGCGCGATCCGCGCCCATTCCGCGAGGGCTTCGCGGGCTGGTGCGGGGCGGCCGAGTGCGAGCGCGGCTTGCGCGAGGCCCCAGAGGCTGTAGCCGATGATCCACCGGTCGCGGATCTCGCGGAACATTTCGAGCGCGCGGCTTTTGAGTTCGAACGCCAGATCAAAGTTTCCTTCGCCCGCGGCGAGGCTTCCCTCTCCGGCCACGGCGAGCGCCTGGAGCCTCCGGTTTCCGGTGCGTTGTCCGATCTCGGAGGCCTTGAAAAAGAGTCGGCGGGCGAGCTCCCTGTCCCCCTGCGAGAAAGCGAGGAAACCCTCGTAGCCGCCGGCAAGGCCAGCCATTTCGTCATCGCCGAGTTTTTCGAAAATGCCGATGGCCCGGTCGAGCAGAGCGCGCCCATTGCCATAGCGGTCCTGCGCCCAGGCGATGCGTCCCGCCGAGACCATCGCATGCGCGTGGCGGTGCGGAAAGGCCGCGCAATCCGGCCGGGCAAGAACCGCTTCGCAGTGGCGGCTCGCTTCCTCGAGGTTCCCGCAGATTTCCCAATAGCGCTCCATGCCCGCGACAAGCTGCAGCCCGGGTTCTGCGCCGCCGGGCCGTTGTGCGGCCCACTCTAGCGCGTATCGGAGATTGAGAGCGTCGGAAGTGAGTTTCCGGAGATGGCTCGCGGGATCGGGCCCGGCCAGGTGAGGGCCGGCATCCTGGACGAGTTGCAGGTAGTAGCGAAGGTGGCGCTCCTGCATGTCCTCCATCTCGCCGGATTCCTTCAATTTTTCGCGGGCGTATTGCCAGACCGATTCCAGGAGCGTGTATCGGGGGCCGGCGGACGAATCCCGGTCGATGAAAAGGAGGGATTTGTCGGCGAGTTGTTGCAGGAGGTCGAGCGCATCGTCCGTGCTGTCGTCGGCGCAAACCGCTTCGACCGCCTCGATCGTGCGCCCGCCGACGAAGACGCCGAGGCGGTGGAACAAAAGTTTTTCGGGTTCCGTCAGCAGGTCGTAGCTCCAGTCGATGAGGGCGCGAAGGGTTTGCTGGTGAGGCAGAACCGCGTTGCCTTTCAGGAGCTTGAACTGGTCGTTCAGGCGCGCGGAAATCTGGGCGGGAGTGAGAACCCGCAGCCTGGCGGCGGCGAGCTCGAGGGCCAGCGGGATCCCGTCGAGCCTCCAGCAGATGCGCGCGATGTCCGGCGCGTTTTCATCGGTGAGCCGGAAATCGGGAACCACTGATTGCGCGCGGTCCACGAAGAGTTTCACGGCATCGAACCCCGCGATATCGCCGGTCGACAACCGCTTGTCCTTTGCGCGGCGCCACACGTCGAAGGCCTCGAGCGGGCGCACCGGAAACGTCACCTCCCCGGCGATGCGCAGCGCCTGCCGGCTCGTGGCGAGCACGCGGACGGCTTTGCAGCCGGCGACGAGTGCGGCGACCTCCCGCGAAACCGAATCCATGATGTGCTCGCAGTTGTCGAGGATCAGCAGCATCTCGCGCCCGCAGAGGTAGGTCGCGAGGGTCTCGCGCAGCGGGCGGCCCGGTTCCTCGCGCACGCCCAGCGTGTCCGCCACGGCATCCGGCAGGCTGGAATCCTTTTCGAGGGTGGCCAGCTCGACCAGCCAGACCCCGTCCGGAAAATCGTCCATCAACTCGCGTCCGACCTCGATGGCGAGCCGGGTTTTTCCGGTTCCGCCGGTGCCGAGGAGGGTGAGGACACGGGTCTTCCCGAGCAAATCCTTGATCTGCTCCAACTCTCCGGCCCTGCCGATGAAACTGGTTTGTGCGACGGGGAGGTTGTGGGGCAGGTTCTGCTGCGAGCGGAGCGGTGGAAACGAAACCGGCAGGCCGCGCGCCTGGACCTGGAAGATCCGCTCGACGCGGTTCAAATTCCGCAGGCGGAAATCGCCGAGTGACACGAACCCGACTTCGGGCATTCCCCCGCGCAGGAGATCGGCCACGACCTGCGAACAAAGCACTTGGCCCCCGTGGCCGGCGGAACTGATCCTTGCCGTGCGGTTCAATGTGCCGCCGAAGTAGTCGTTGTCCCGGAATTCCGCCGGGCCGGTGTGCAAGCCCATCCGGACGCGGAGCGGCCCGACCTTCCCCCAGTCCTCCGCGAAGAGCTTTTCCTGCGCGCCCAGCGCGGCTTCCAGGCCTTCCCCGGGAAACGAGAACGCGGCGCAAAACGCGTCGCCGACAGTTTTGAAAACCAGCCCGCCATGAGATTCTATTTCCGCCCGGAGCAAGGCGTCGTGCCTGGCCAGGGCCGGACCCATGTCCACGGGGAACCGTTCCCACAGGCGGGAACTCCCCTCGATGTCGGTGAACAAAAACGTGACTGTGCCGGTCGGCGGTTGCATGGCGGGAAGACACTACGCGCGCCGGGGCGGAATTCCAGAAAGGAAACGCGCTGGGCACGCCAATCAGCCAGGCATCAGGAGGGGGAAGAGGAATTTTTTCCCGTGCTGGCGGAGAAGCCCGCACCGGTGCATGTTGCATCGATGTCCCAGCGTCCGGATCTGAATGTCATTCTTCGCGATATGCCGCACAAGCCGGGCGTCTATGTGATGCGCGACCGGCTCAAGCACGTGATCTATGTCGGCAAGGCGCGCGACTTGCGCAAGCGGGTAGGCAGCTATTTCATGCCCTCGCGGAAGATGACGGCGGACCCGAAAACCCGGGCGCTGATCGAGAGCGTGTGGGATCTCGAATACCATGTCGTCCGCAGCGACGCGGAGGCCGTGCTTTTCGAGGGCCGCCTCATCAAGGAATTCCGACCGAAATACAACGTGAGCTTCAAGGACGACAAGCGGTTCCTGCTCGTCCGCGTCGATCTCGACGACATGTATCCGAAGTTCGTGCTGACCCGGCTGAAGAAGGAGGACGGGGCCAGGTATTTCGGGCCGTTCGCGCATTCCGGGGCGCTGCGCTCGACGCTCAATACGATGCGGAAAAAATTCGGCCTGCGGGCGTGCCGCGCCGCAATTCCCGGCGAGAAGGATTTCAAGCACTGCCTCGATCACGTGATCAAAAACTGCAGCGCCCCGTGCGTCGCCAAGGTCACCCGCGAGGAATACATGAGCCGCGTCGAGGCCGCCTGCGACTTCCTCGACGGCCAGAGCCGCGAATGGATCGGCCAGGTCGAGGCCGACATGATGGCCGCAGCGGGGAAGCTGGACTTCGAGAAGGCGGCGCAGTTGCGGAATTTGCTCGACGACCTCAAAACGACGACGAAGACGATGACCCGGTTTACCCGGAAATCCCTTCCGACCACGATCCACCCCGAGGCCGACATCAAGGCTCTCCAAGACGCCCTCGGGCTCCCGCGCCCGCCGCGCGTGATGGAATGCTTCGACATTTCGAACATTTCCTCGACCCACATCGTGGCTTCGATGGTCCGCTTCCGCGACGGCATTCCCGACCGCGCCGGCTACAGAAAATACCGGATCCACGGCACGAAAGGTCAGGACGATTTCGCGAGCATGGCCGAGGTCGTCCGGCGGCGCTACGGGCGGCTCCTGCGCGAAACCTCCGCGCTGGATGAAAACGCGGAGTTCAACCAGGAGCCGGCCGGCGAGGCCGTGGCGAGGGTCGCCGAGGACACGCATACGACGATCATCCCCGACCTGATCATCGTGGACGGCGGACGCGGGCAGCTCTCGAGCGCCTGCAAGGAACTCCACCGGCTCGGGCTGCACGAGGCGCCGGTCATCGGGCTCGCCAAGGAATTCGAGGAAATCTACCGGCCCGGGCGTCCGCTGCCGATGAAGCTGCCCGAAGACAGCGGGGCACTCCGTCTGCTCCAGCGGATCCGCGACGAGGCCCACCGCACCGCGAACGGCTACCACAGCCTCCTCCTCAAACGCCGGATCCGCGAAAGCTCGCTGGACGAGATTCCCGGAGTCAGCGCCGCCCGCAAACAGGCATTGCTCGAACGCTTCGGATCGGTGGACCGCTTGAAAAAAGCGCCGCCCGAAACCATCTCCGCCGTGCCGGGAATCAGCCCCGCCCTCGCCAAAACGATCCTCGAAAACCTGTCGTCGAAATAGAGCGCCCGCAGGAATCGACGGCGCTATTTCACCGCGATGACGATCGCTCCGCAGAGGATCAGAAACCCGCCCAGCCAGTGATGCCATGTGAGAGGCTCGTGCAAAAACAGCCCCGCCATCGCGATCGCGAAGATCACGCTCAGCTTGTCAACCGGCGCGACCTGCGACGCCTGCCCGAGCTGGAGCGCGCGGAAATAGCACACCCACGAGAGCCCGGTCGCCAGCCCGGACAGAACGAGGAAAACCCACGTCCGCCGCGAGATATTGGCAAACGCTTCACCCGAGATGGCCGTGGACGCAAGGATCCAAGTGAAGACGAGAATGACCGTCGTGCGGATCGCCGTGGCCAGGTTCGAGTTCACCCCCTCGACCCCGACCTTGGCAAGGAGCGCCGTCACTCCGGCGAAAAGCGCCGACAGAAGCGACCAGGCCAGCCAGTTGTTCAAAATATTCAAGTGTTCAGTGGTTCAGTTTTGCCTTCCCGGCGACACGCTCGACTGATGTTGACTCGTTCGCTCCCGCTCCTCTCGCCCTGCGGGCTGCCGTTCCGGCAGTCTCCCGAGCGGCTTCCCTCGCCGCCTGGGTCCCCTTTCTTCACGAGGCCCTATCGCGCGGGTGTTCAAGTTTTCAATTTTCCGGTTTCCGCTTTTTCCCCCGCCCGGTAGTGGATGACCTTGACGTTTTCCATTGTCACGAGCCCGCCGCCGAGCATGTCGTCGAGGACGGGCAGGAAGGCGTTGATTTTCTCCGCGGCGTCCACGACCTCGATGACCACCGGCAGGTCCATCGAAAGCTGGAGAATTTTTTCGGTGTGGATGAGGCTGGTGGCCCCGAAGCCCATCGGGCTCCGGAGGACGGTGGCCCCGGCGAGACCGAGCTCGCGGACCTTGAACACGAGGGCCTCGTAGAGCGGCTTGTGCTCCCAGCGGTCTCTTTCCCCGATGAAAATTCTCAAGAGAACCGCATCTTCCTGCTGGTGCATCATAGTTTTTATCTGTGGTTGAACAACGACACGAGAATGATCCCCAGCCAGACGAAAGCGAGACAAACCACGACCGAGAGCACCACGTTGAGCGCCGCGTAAAGCCACTCGCCGTCGCCCATCAGATTGATCGTCTGCAGCCCGAACGACGAAAAGGTCGTGAATCCGCCCAGGATGCCGATCATCACAAACTGGCGGATCAACGGGGACGTCAAGATCACGCCATCGGGGCCGGTCAGCGCCGAAAATACCCCGATCACAAAACACCCGAGCGCATTCACCACGAGCGTCCCCACCGGAAAGCTCTCCCCGAACCGCACCGCGCAGGACAAGGACATCCACATCCGGGCGGCGCTCCCCAGCGCGCCGCCTGCCATCACAACAAGGTAGGACATCCACATGGCTTGATGAGCTTGGCTATTCCAAGAATGCCGGGCGGCGCGGCGGGGGCCGGCCGAATGCCGGTTGCCCGGGCCGCGTGATTCTGCCGTCCCCGCCCTTCAGGAAGGTGATGGTGGAGCGGCCGTTTTCGGATTTGGCCTGGAGAAGGATGGTGTCCGCAGGATCTTCGGCGGAGACATTGCCGACAGAGATTTTGTCGAACTGAAGCCGCTTCAGATCGGCGGCGGCGATGTAATTGTTTTCGACCAGTATCTTTTCTAGCTCGGCTTTCGAACCGAATTTCCCCGACGACTTTCCATCCACCTCAGCCTGTTGCAGGACCAGATGGATCGAGCGCATGTTGCTGAGCGTTTGAGTCGCCTTCGCCCTTTCCATCGCCTGGGTGATCGCCGGGATCGCGAGAGCCGGCAGGATAGCCAGGGGAATAACCAGAAGCCCGATGTATCCGGTGATCAGGCCCGCGAGCGCCATCCCTTTGCCATCAAGGGACGGATCGCGCTTGATGCGCGACAGCCCGATGTGACCGCAGATAACTGCGGGTAATCCGGCCAGAAAGCCGCCGATCCAACACCCCACGATGGAACCGATTCCCAGCGCCAGCGCCCAGATCGAGAGCGGTTCGGTTTTCCGCTGGGACGGCAGGGCGGGCGGCTGACCGGGGAGCGGAGGCGGTCCACCCGCGATGGATTGAAGCTGCGCGAACGACGAGAGAGGCTTCCATGTTTCCATGCCCTCGCTCCAGGCGAGATCGGTCGCCGCGAGCTGCCCGGATTTCAGCATTTCGGCGACTTTCGACTCGGGGAACGGCCCGAGCTGGTTTCCGTTTTTGTTGATGAAGATTTGCATCGGGAGGCCTCGAAGGATTTCCGATCGCATGGGTTTCGGCAATAAAAAAGCCGCCGATCCTTCTCGCATTCCGGATGCGGAGATGGTTTGAATCTCCCGTCCTCTCTTCTCATGATTATCTTCGGCCTGTTCGTCGGATTTGTTGCCTGGTTCCTCGTCCGGTATCTGATGGC